>Ga0075479_10001003_pt1 | contig 12614 bp, 7 predicted proteins | sample DEB08_DNA_8_FD_76341 | JGI IMG/M metagenome (GOLD analysis project Ga0075479, IMG submission 76341) | Aqueous microbial communities from the Delaware River and Bay under freshwater to marine salinity gradient to study organic matter... | ecosystem: Environmental > Aquatic > Marine > Coastal ... | reverse complement strand
GCCGTCGCCGAGGACCCGCCGCAGGTGCGGCATGAGCCGTTCGAGATCGATCCACGCCTGCGGCGACCGCAGGTTCGACTGAAGAAGCAGCAGCACCTCACGGTCGTCGATCTCGTCGAGTCGCGGCCCCAGCGCCCGCCACAGCATCGCCTGAGCACGTTCATCCGTCGTCCCCATCCGCTCCCACGCCGCGACGAACGACCCGATCTCTCCTGACTCCGCCAACACCGGCAAGGCCGCCTCGATCGCACGACGCGAGCGCATGCCGTTGCCCGCGGCGTCCCAGAGTCGTCGCGCGATCCCGACCTCGCCGAGCAGACGCAACGTTCGAAGGGCCTGCGTCATCGCGGCGGGGTCGCCTTCCGCCGCCAACCGCATCGAGTCCTTCACGGTCGAGCGAAGATCGGTGCCCGGCACCAGTTCCGCCCCCGGCGGCGGGATCCGCGGCAGGCGGTGGACGCGGCTCGGAAGGGCGAGCATCAGCGGATCGCCGTAGGTCATGATCCGCCACGCGGGTGTGAACGGTCCCTGGAACTGTCGCCCTGCCGCAAGGAACGGCGTGCGGTTCACCAGGCGTTCGAACAGATATCGAGGTGGAACGAACGAGGCCAGGTACGGCTCGCTCACCGCGCCGACGTAGGCGTAGACGCCCGACTCGAGCCACGCGCCGCCGAGCGTCGCGGGATCTCCGGGATCCGCCATCGAGAAGCTGTGGATGAAGTGCAGTGCCAGCGGCCTTCGAAGACCCTCGACGTCCCTCGGGCGACCTCGCTCTCCACCGGTCAGCGACATCCTCGCCGGCTCCCCGGAACTGTTGACGATCAGCACGTCCGGCGCCGGATCCGCCGCGACCACTCCGACCCAGCCCGCAAGTCCCGCATCACGGCCCTCCGCCACCTGCGTCTCGAAGCCGACCTGCTCGAGCACCGTCGACAGACCGGCGACGCCGTACACGGCCCAGTCGCCTTCGGCGCCATAGGTGTTGAACAGCGAGACGACGTCCCTCGGCAGGAACATCGAGCACATCGCCGCGTAGACCGATCGTTCTCGAGAGCCGAAGATCTGCCCGACGATCGCGGTCCGTTCTCCCTGCTCGTCGCGACCAAGCAGATCCGAGACGGCGAGATCCTTCGTGGCATCGAGGCCCGCAACCGGAATGTCCACCCGACGACCCGCCGGAAGGTCGGTGTCGGCCTTGGTGGCAAGCGTTCTGCAGATCGTGATCGCGTCGATCGCGTCGCCCGCCGCGTCGTGCGGATACCCGCAGCGGTCGAGGGCCTCCGCGACCCCGGTCCGCAGTCGCGTCAGCGCCTCCGGCGTCAACGGCGTAGAGGGATCCCCGAACGAACCCTCGAGCGTCTCCAGCACCTGCCCACGACCGGCCGCCAAGGCGACCGCCGCCGGCCACGCCGGATCGCCGAAGTCCGTCAGCACCAGTCCGGGTGGCGTGAAAGACACCGCGGCGAACACCTCGCGAAGGCTCTGCCGCGTGGGATCTCCGCCGAATGCTCGGATGATCGACTGGTTCGCCAGCGCCGCTCGGCCCGCGTCGCTGTCGGGCAGCGGTCCCACGGCATCCCGACGGAACACTCGCCTGGGCGCGAACCGGGCGATGAACATCGGCGCGTAGCGGTCGTCCTCGAAGAGCACCGGCCATCGGCCGGTCGGACTCCACCGGGCGATCTCCGCGAGGAACGTGGCCTCGTCGGGGACCAGCACCACCTTCTCGACGACCGGCAGCCGGAGTTCGAGGGCTGCGACCCGCATGCCGAGACGCATCGGCCATGGAATCTCGCTCGACTCGACGGCCTTGGCTTCGACTCTCGGAGTCGTGTCGTCGGACTGCGGCTCCGGGATCGAACCGGCGGTCGCCGCAAGGGCCGCGGCGAGGGCTCCGGTGAGCGCAAGGGCGCTCGGGATCGGCGGAAACGATGTCGCAAGTCGAGTCGGGACGACCATCGCCCGGATGATAGGGTCGGAGGGAACGACCCGAGATCGAGGCATCATGTACACCCGCCGCCGGTTCATTCCCGAACGCATGGACGATCCCGCCATCTCGCAGCGGGAGATCGATGCGAGCTTCGACTTCATTCGAATGGTCAATCGGCGGCTCGGGGGCGTGGCCACGCTGCGGCGCGAACTGGAGAGCCTCCGCACCGAGTGGCCTCGGGATCGGCCGCTGCGGCTCCTCGATCTGGGCACCGGCGCGGCGGATCTTCCTCTGGATGCGATCGGATGGGCCGAGGCGCGAGGGCTGCCGATCGAATGCGTCGGGGTCGACAACCATCCCGCCGCGCTCGCGGTGGCCCGGCGCCTCGCGGAAGACGAGCCCCGACTGCAGCTGCTCGAACTCGATGCCCGCGAAGCGGTCGAGCACTTCGGCGTCCGCTCGTTCGATCTGGTCCATGCCGGGATGTTCCTGCATCACCTGCCGGACCTCGAGGTGATGACCACGCTCGCGGCGATGGGGCGACTCGCGCGACGCCGTCTGGTCTGGAACGACCTGCACCGAACGCGCTTCAACGCAGTGGCGATCCGCCTGCTGACGATCGGGCGTCATCCGACGGTCCGGTTCGATGCGGCCGCGAGCGTCGGCAAGGGATTCGTCCGCGACGAGGCCCTCGATCTCGCCCGTCGGGTCGGCCTCGAGAACGTTCGAGTGCGCTGCGCCTTCGCGGGCCGCCTGGTGCTCACGGCCTCGGGCCTCGGCGACGTCTCCTGAAGGATCCCTCGCACCCCTCGGCGACTCATTCGAGCAGATAGCCCCGCGCCAGCGTCGTGTAGTCCGCGACCTCGCGGGCCCGTCGGGCGTCGTCCCAGCCCAGTTCGGGCGCGAGCAGTTCCGCGACCCGCGGCGCCGCCTCGATCGAGGCCCGCGCGTCGAGCAGCAGGCTGCGGGTCCGCCGGGCCAGCACGTCCTCGACCGACCGGGCCATCTCCTCGCGGACGGCGTGGACGACCTCGGCCCCGATCGACGGCAGCGCCGGATGCAGCGGATCCGCCCAGGTCGCGTCCTCCCTGCCCAGCGCGTCGATCAGCGCAAGGTCCTCGCCGTAGGTTCGCCGATGATCGTCCCGATCCAGACGAGGATCGTCGCGGTCGAGGGCCCCGTGCAGGCGAAGCGTCTCGGTGACGCAGGGCCGCGACTCGAGCCCCCCCACGACGATCGCGTGGCTCATCGCGTCCTCGGCCATCTTGCGATAGGTGGTCCACTTGCCGCCCACGATGGTGACGAGGCCGCTCGCCGACACCACGACCTCGTGACTTCGGGAGAGGCTCTTCGTGGGGCCGTCCGCTCCACCGCGGTGCACCAGTGGACGTTGACCGGCGAAGACCGACTTCACGTCCGACGTCGAGGGATCCCTCGCGAGGTAGCGGTTGGCGTTGCGCAGGATGAACTCGACCTCGTCCGGCAGGGCTCGCGGTTCGAGATCGGCACGGGGCATCGGGGTGTCCGTCGTCCCGACGAGCGTTCGACCATGCCAGGGGATGACGAAGAGCACCCGGCCGTCGTCGGTGTGCGGCACCATGATGGCGGTTCGCCCCGGGGCGAACGAGGCGTCGAGAACCAGATGCACGCCCTGCGCGGGTTCGACCTGCGGCTTCGCCTCGGGGTCGTCCATCCGGCGCACCGAGTCGGCGAAGATGCCCGTCGCGTTCAACACCACCTCGGCGCGGATCGCGAACTCGCGCCCGGTCTCGACGTCGCGCACCCGCGCCGCCTGCACGTGACCGCTCCGCTTCTCGAGCCCGACCACCTCCACGCGGTTGGCCACCGCCGCACCGAGATCGCTCGCGGTGCGGGCCAGCGCAATCGCCATCCTGGCGTCGTCGAACTGCCCGTCGTGATAGGAGATCCCACCCAGCAGTCCCTCCGGCTCGACGTTCGGGATCGCCCGCATCGTCGCCTCGCGGTCGAGTTGACGACTGGGCGCGAGGTTCAGGCGACCCGCGAGGGCGTCGTAGAGCTTGAGTCCGATTCCGTAGAACGGTCCCTCCCACCACTTGTACCGAGGCACCACGAACTCGAGATCGCCGACGAGATGGGGCGCATTGCGATAGAGGATGCCCCGCTCCCGAAGCGCCTCGGTCACCAGGCCGAAGTCGAGCTGCTCGAGATACCGAACGCCGCCGTGCACGAGCTTGGTGCTGCGGCTGGAGGTCGCCTTCGCGAAGTCGTGCGCCTCGACGAGCGCGGTGCGGTAGCCGCGGGCGGCGGCATCGACCGCCACACCGAGCCCCGTCGCCCCACCGCCGATCACAAGGACCTCGAAGGCGTCCTGTTCGAGGCGGTCAAGCGCCTGCCGTCGATCCATGGGACTCTCCTTCCAGCGAACGTTCGGCCCAGGATCGCGTGGTCGCGACGGCGTCGCGCCAACGGTCCCTCATCGAGCTCCGCCACGCGTCGTCGCGCTGCGGATCGAATCGGCGTTCGACCGTCGCCTCGTCGGCAAGCTCGGCCCCGCCAAGCGCCAGGCAGACCATCGCCGCCGCCCCCCGGACCGTGGTCTCGAGATCCGCGGGGCGTTCGACCGGAAGGCCGAGCAGGTCGGCCTGCAGCTGCATGAGCTCGTCGCATGCCGCCGCGCCGCCGTCGACCCGAACGCGGGAGATCGCCGGAAGCTCCGCGTCCCGAAGGTCGACCGTCGCCGCCTCGAGGACATCCGCCACCTGCGCGGCGATGCCTTCGAGCGCCGCCCTCGCGACGTGCGCCCTCGTCGCGCCCCGGGTCAGGCCGAAGACGCTGCCCCGTGCCTCGGCATCCCAGTGCGGCGCGCCGAGCCCCGTGAACGCGGGAACCATCACCACGCCTGCGGAGTCCTCCACGGTTGCCGCCAGCGGACCGACCTCGGAGGACTTCTCGATGATTCCCAGTCCGTCGCGCAACCACTGGATCAGGGCGCCGCCCATGAACACGCTGCCTTCGAGGGCATATCGCATCGCCTGCTCGCCCACCTGCCACGCCGCCGTCGTCAGCAGCCTCGACCCGCTGGGCACCACGCGTTCACCCGTCTGCACGAGGAGGAAGCAGCCCGTCCCGTAGGTCGTCTTGGACTCGCCGGGCACGGAGCATCCCTGCCCGGCCAGCGCCGACTGCTGGTCGCCGATCACGCCGAGGATCGGAACGTCGCCACCGAACAGTCGGCATCGGCCCGCCTCGCCGGCGCTCGGCACGACTTCGGGCAACAGGCCCATCGGGACTCCGAACAGCTCGCACAACGACTCGTCCCACGACCTCGTGTGGAGGTTCCAGAGCTGGGTGCGGCTCGCGTTGGACACGTCGGTCGCATGGGTGCGACCCTCGGTCAGGTTCCACAGCAGCCAGGCGTCGATGGTCCCGACCGCCAGCTCGCCGCGTGCCGCGCGATCGGCCGCGTCCGGCACGTGCTCGAGAAGCCACTGGATCTTCGACGCGCTGAAGTAGGGGTCGCAGGGGAGACCGGTCCGCTCGATCAGCCACGCCTCTCGACCGTCGCGGCGAAGACGATCGGTCCGGCCCGAGGTCCGACGGTCCTGCCAGACGATCGCCGGCGCGACCGGCACGCCGGTTGCACGATCCCAGAGAACCACCGTCTCCCGCTGGTTCGTCAGCCCCAGACCGACGATCGACGTGGGCGCGACACCGCTCGCAGCCAGCGCCGCCTCGGCGGCCTCGTGCTGACTGCGCCAGACCTCCATCGGGTCCTGCTCGACCCATCCGGGCCGCGGGTAGGTGCAGGCGAACTCCCGCCGGGCGTCCCCGAGGGCGCGACCAAGTCGCCCGTCGTCGAACTCGAAGACGACCGCACGGGAACTCGTGGTGCCCTGATCGAGGGCGAGGATCGCGGCGGGAGCCACCGGCATGTTCCTACATCGCCGAACCGAGGCCCATCAGACGCCGCCAGGTGCTGATCTGACCGAGGTGCATCATGACGTGGTTGTTGACGAGAAAGTTCACCGCGACCCCGACCGTCGGGAACATCTCCTTCATTCGACCCTCCATCGGGTTGTCCGCGGCGAAGGTCTCCGTCGACGTGGCGCGAACCGCGTCGAGCACGGTCTTCGAGTGCTCGAGGAAGTACGGAAGCAGCACGTCCTTGCCGGGATAGCGGCCGTCCTGCTCGACGCAGGGCGCCCCATCCTCGAAGGTGGGAATCTCGAACGGCGGCGCCACGCAGAGATCCGAGCGGCCCACGAGTTCCAGCGACTTGTTCAGATAGATCCCGAGGTGGCCGACCACGAACGCCGGGTGGTTGACGTCGGCATGGGGAAGGTGGGCGAAGCTCTCCGCGGGAATCGGCTCGAGAATGGCGCCGGCATAGCCGACGGTGGCGTCGCCGCAGGCTGCGATGGCGAGGGCGAACGGATCGGTGGCGGTGGTGGACATGGATCGACTCCGAGAGAGGAATTCGAGAACCGCCCGCCTTGCAGGCGACCTGGCCACAGTAGGTCCTCCCGGTGCGACCGTCGACGACGCCTCGCTTGAAGCAACGGACGGCCACCGACGGGAAGTGCGATTCGGCCGAAGGTCGACCTCCGTCGACCGACCGCTACGCGCCGACGTAGCGAGCGTGGATCGCTCGGGCCCGCTCGGTCTCCACGGTGCCACGGACGATGCTTCGACCATCGATGAAGACGGTCAGTTCGAGCGGATCGCCTTCGTCGCCACACTCGGCCCGCAGGACGCCTCGAATCAGGCCCGACTCGCGGTGGAACTCTCCGTGCGGACCGAGGCGAGCGTGCAGGGAATCCAGATCCAGGGCCGCCCGAGACGCGGGGCGCACCTGCACCGCATTCCTCCCGCAAAGCACCGCGGTCTCCGCGCGGCCGCGTCCCTCGAGGAACTCGAACCGTCGGCGGCCACAGCAGGGGCATGCGGGATCCGGGCGATCGATCGTCTCCACGCAGGCGAATCGCCCCTGCCAGGGATCGATCGACCAGAGTCCGCGCTCGACCCTGTTCGTCGCGCCGACCAGGATCTTGATCGCCTCGGTCGCCTGCCGCGCGGCCACCATCGCCGTCACCATCCCAAGGACACCGGCGGTGTCGCAGGTGGGACTCGATCCCGCCGTCGGCGGCTCCGGGAACACGCAGCGAAGACACGGCGTGGCCTGCTCGGTCCCGATGCGGACGCGGTCCGACGTCCGAGTGGCCCTCGAGTCGGTGGCCGGCAGCACCGTCATCGAGAGGCCCACGGTGCCGACCGCGCCGCCGTACAGGTAGGGCACACCGGCCTCGACGCACGCGTCGTTGAGCAGGTACCGGGTCTCGAAGTTGTCGAGACCATCCACCACCACGTCGGCCTCGCCGACGTAGCCGCGCACGCCTTCGGCATCGAGGTCGTCGACCCATCCGCGGATCCGCAACGAGGAGTCGATCTCGCGCAGGCGGTCGCGGGCCGCTTCGGCCTTGGCCCGCCCAGCCTTCGCGTCGGCCTCGGTGTAGAGGGTCTGTCGCTGAAGGTTGGTCGCCTCGACGACGTCGCGATCGACCAGTGAGAGCGAACCCACCCCCGCCCGTGCCAGAAGCTCGGCGGACACCGTGCCCAACGCCCCGCAGCCCACGATCAGCACGGACGACTCGGCCAGTCGTCGCTGCCCGTCGTCGCCGATCATCGGCAGCAGGCGCTGGCGGTGGTGTCGATCGCCGATCGGGGCCGGTTCGCTCATCGGTCGCGATGGTAGTTCCGCGCGACGGCCCTCCGAACGGCGGACCTGCCCGCAACGGCATGCTCTTCCGCATCGATTCGGCAACGAGGCCGTCGAGGGCCCCAGACTGTGGGCATGATTCCGATCTGCCTTCTGCTGATGCTCGGAGTGGTCGCGCCGCCGGTGCCGCCGGTCGAAGCCCGTGCCGGGCAGGCGCCGGACGCGATCGAGACCAGGCTTGCGGAACGTCGTCGGGTCCGACGCGTCGAGCGACTCGAGCGGGAACTGCGGCAGTACGTGTCACGCCGGATCGCACGGATCGACTCGCCATCCTCGTCCTCGATGGCGACCTGGCTCCGGTCCCGGGCCGACGATCTTCAGGTCGATCCAGCGGCGCTACTGCCATCGGCGCTTCGCCGCATGGCCTCCGACCCGAGCGTCGACCTGTGGTGCCGAGCCGCGGTGCTCGAACTCGGGAGTCCGCCCCCGCCCGACCTCGACGATCTTTCCGGCACGCTTGCGGAACTGCCCCGCTATCCACCGAATCCGGCGGCGGGAGTCCTGATCGAACGATGCCGACGGCTCGGTGGAGCCACGCCGCGCTTCGACGGCCATCGACACCGGCGACTGGCAACGCGACTTCGGAGACTCCTCGACGCGCGGGAGGGCCTCGAGTCGACTCGGGAGGCGGTCGTCCGAACTCGTCGGGCGGCTCGCCGAGCCCTGCAGGACATGGATCCGACCGTGGCCGTCGCGGCCGTCGCCGTCTTCGACGCGCTCGAGGTCGAAGCGAGACTCCGAAGCGGATGGCCGCTGACCGAGGGCAAGCGAACGCTTCGGGCGAGTCTCGAGATCGCCTCCCGTCGTTCATCGCCATGGCACTGCGAGATTCGGAGGGCCATCGAGCGCCTGCCCGTGGCCGCCACGGCCGCACTCGTCGCCATGCACGAGTCCACCGGAGGGTCGATCCAGTTGGAGATCTCCAGAGTGTCGGTCTCGCCGCGCGACGTGGAGGCGTGGCTGTCCATGCTTCCCGCCAACACGCTTCCCGCCAAGGTTCGCGGCCGGGCTTGCGGTCAGCCGCCCGATCCGGGATTGGGTTCGGATGTTTCGGCGGCCGTCGAGGTGGACCCGTCCTCGACCTCGCCGCTGGAGAGTCCCAACGATGGAACGATCCGCCTCATGGTCTCCCATTGCGACTCGTCGAGATCGCTCGCGAATCGCTTGGCGATCTCCCGAGCGATCGCCTCCCGCCGTGACGCTGCGGCATCGCCGATCCGCGCAAGCAGCGCCACCCACGCGCCGGGGTCGGACTGCCGCGACGCCGCCGCGTCGAACTCCGCGGCGAGAACCAGCGCCTCGAAGAGCAGCGGCCCAAGGCGTTCGGGCGCCAACGGCAGCTGGGGCCGGACGATCTGCACGGCGTCGGCGGGCTGCGAGGCGTCGATCAGCAGACGACCCAGACGCTCGACCGCCTCGATGCGGGCCTCCGTGGCCAGTCCCGAGTCGCCGGGCGCATCGACGACTCGTCGCAAGCCGCGCCGACGCAGCGCCGAAGACACCACCGGCGTGGAGTCGGCAAGCAGGCGATCCGCGACGGAGACTTGGTCGAGGGGAACCGATTCGAGCAGACGGGTCACGACGCGCTCGAAGTCCGCGGAGGACTCGGGGGATCTCGAGACGACCAGAAGAGTCTCGAGCGCCTCGAGCGGCGCCTGCCCATCGACGATCGCCGAGGCGAGCGCCGGATACACCACCGGATCATCCGATCGCTCGCGCAGTTCCGCGATTCTTCCGCGACGCCCCCATCCGTCGGCCACCGCACGGCGGAGGCGAGGATCTTCCGATCCCAGCAGCGTCCGAAGTCGTTCGTCGTCCATCTCCCCACCGGCGATGGCGAGCAACTCGGCCATCACCGGCGACGCCGCCTCGTCGAGGCGCGTCCTCGCCGCGGACGCCGCTGCGAAGGTCCACGCCCCCGCTTCCGCTCCGGCAGCGTGCATCCGAACCAGCGCCCGCGCCGCGGCATCGGCGGTCGCGGCGTCGCCGAGGCGAATCACCACCGCATCCATGGTGCCGGCATCGGGGACGCCCATCATCGCCTCGAGATACGCGCCGGCGGCGACCGGATCCCGCTCGTCGCGCAACCGAGTGGACACCAGTTCCAGAACCCGATCGGGCGAAAGGGTCCCCACCAGCGACGCCGCCTTCGCGCGAAGCGACGGCGACCGATCGTCGAGCAGCCGCTCGATCGCCGGGGGGATGCCGGGATCGTCGATCCGGTCGCCGTTTCGAAGCATCCTCTCGATCTGCTCGACGGCAAGGCGTCGCAGGCCTTCGAAGTCGTTCTCGAGAAGGCGAAGGATCCGCTCCTGCCTCGCCGCGGAGTCCATTCCAAGCAGCAACTCGCCGTGGACCTGCCTCAACTGCTCGACGGCGCGGTCGGCGAGTGTTCGTGCCGTACGCCGATCCCGGTCGGCTCGTTCGAGCCTCGCGGCCAGCGTCTCGGCCCTCTGCTCGCAGGTCGCTTCAAGCAGTTCCTCCCCGCCCGCCGCCCACCAGGCTCGCCAAGCGTCGGCGGCGTCTCCGAACGGCATGCCGCTCAGACGACGCAACGCCTCGAACGCAGAGGTGCGCAGATCCTCCGCGTCGTCGGACTCCGCGACGTCCATGAGGGTTTCTGCGGCCAGCGGGGTCGAGAAGCCGCCGAGCAGTTCGACGGCGTTGCCGCGAAGATCGCCCGACACCGTCTGATCCTTGATCAGTTCGACCAGCAACGCATCCATGCCCGGGCCCGCCAATCCAAGCAGGACGATCCACGCGGGCCGATCGGCGGGCGTCGCTTCAGCGGCCGCGAGGGCGATGGCGTCCGCGAGTTCGGGGGCCTCGACCGGGGCGTTCGCAAGTGCCGCCACGAGACCGGCCCGCACCGCCTCGACCGACTCGCCGAACAGGGCCCGCACCGCAGCGCGACCTGCGGGCTGGGGGTCCTTGAGCAGACGTGTCAGGGCGACGCGGCGAATCTCGAGAGGGTTGGTCGGGTTCTCCGCCACTCCGCGAAAGAACGCCGCATCCGTGCCGATGGCTTCCTGACCCGGAGGGGCGACCTGTCCGGCCAGGACCGGCTGAACGATCCCAAACAACGCTCCGATGCCGCAGACCGTCAGCAGGTGGCAAGTCCCCGACCGCAGGCGATGCCGCCCCGGCCGATTCCGCTCGGGCGATCCGCACGCCGAAAGAGGCTTGGATGCCGGGAGCATGAGGAGCATGGAGGGCATGAGAGACATGGATCGGCAGGTCGGCGCCACGCGATTCGATTGGACACGCCCCGATTCGCTTCCCCGCCGGGTCGGGTCGACGGTGGTCCCTGAACCGAAGCCGGCCGCAGACCGAAACTCGATTCGACATCGGCTCGGAGCGTGGCATTTCGTTCGACGACCCCGACGAATTCGCTTGCCGCGTCCCGTGCACGCTCCTTGAATGGTAGAACCTCGACGCGACGTGGGTGGCAGGCATCGCCGTCCCGGTCTTCGGCGTCGAGACCGCCCCGATCCGACCGCATCTCCGACCGCACCTTCGAACCCGCCTTCGAACCCACCTTCGAGCCCCGGAAGCACCCCGCATGAACGAGTGGCGACCCGCCGATGAACACGTCGAACGGGCGGTCGAACTCTTTCACCGTGGCCGATGGACCGAGGCGGCTCGCGAGTTCCGTCAGGCCCTCGATCTCGAACCCGAGCGAGGAGACTGGCAGTTCAACCTCGGCCTGACCTTGGAGGCTGCAGGCCGCCACGGCGAAGCGAGGGCGGCGTTCGAGGCCGCAGTCGAACTGATGCCCGACGACATCGAGCCACGCCTGGCGCTTGGCAGCGTGCTGCTCGCTCTGGATCGCCCCGAGGACGCCCTGACGGTGTTCGAGGCGGCCTCGGCGGTGGATCCCCAACATGAACTCTCCTTCGCGAAGCGCATCGAGACGCTTGCCGAACTCGGACGCCACGACGAGGCCGAAACCGTCTACTACCTCGCGCAACACCACCTCGAGGAGTTGCCTCGCTGCCTGAAGGCGATGGGCGAGAGCCTGCTCGACCGAGGCATCCTGGACCGCGCCGGATGGTGCCTCCGCGAGTCGCTCCGGCAGGACCCGACGATCCCAGGCGTCCGCTCCCGCCTCGCCGAGGTTCTCGCGGCGACGGGTCGACCCAACCGAGCGGTCCAGATGTTCCTCCAGGAGTTGCGAGACGATCCCGGCGGCATCGACACGCTGCTGCGGTTCGGTCGCCTCCTCGGCGAACTGCGCCGCGACGCCGAGGCGGCAGAGAAGTACCGCCGCGTCCTCGAACTGGACACCGCGAACGCCGAGGCCCACTGGCGTCTCGGTGAACTTGCGGCCCGCTCCTCGAGACACGCCGAAGCGGCCGCGGAGTTCGAACTCGCGGCACAGCTTGATCCCGAACGGTCCGGGGCCCAACTCAGGTTGGCCGAGGCCCGCCTCCGCGTGGGAAGGGTCGAAGAGGCACGCCGGGATCTGCTCGACCAGGGTCGCCGCCTTCGCGAGACGGCCCGGGACCGGCTCGATCGAGTCCAGCAGGGCGACCACGGGTCGGATCCCGCGATGCTCGAGCTCGCCTCGCGAACCTGCGAGCTGCTCCTCGAGGTCGGGCAGCCCGCCGAGGCGGTCGAAGTCCTCTCGGAGTTCGGGACCGAACTCCGAAACGACCCCGATCGCCTGCGTCTGCTGGCCTTGGCGAACTTCGACGCCGGGCACGTTGCGGAAGGCTGTGCCATCAGTCGACGGGTGCTTCGACTCGAACCGAACTGCGTCGTCTCGATGCACAACCTCGCCCTCGCGGCCCAACGCGGTGGTCACCGACGCCTCGCCTGGGCGTGGTGGCGTCGAGGAACCCGCCTTGCCCCGGAAGACGAGGGTCTTCGCCGCGTGCGTACCCGCCTTGTGCTGGACGAGATCGCCCACGGCATGGACCTGAT
>Ga0075479_10000998_pt1 | contig 12625 bp, 8 predicted proteins | sample DEB08_DNA_8_FD_76341 | JGI IMG/M metagenome (GOLD analysis project Ga0075479, IMG submission 76341) | Aqueous microbial communities from the Delaware River and Bay under freshwater to marine salinity gradient to study organic matter... | ecosystem: Environmental > Aquatic > Marine > Coastal ... | reverse complement strand
CGAGCAGTTCGGCCTGGAGGCGATGGCGTCGGAGGCCTTTCACATGCGCCTCGCCGAAGCGCTCGCGGTCGAGGCGGCGTGGGGGGTTGGGTAGGGGGGGCGGTCGCCGCCGAACAGGGGCGTGCGCCGTCCGGATGCCACGGTCCGACGGGCCCGACAAGCCCGACCGTTCACACGTTGAACAGGAAGTGCACCACGTCGCCGTCGCGGACGACGTACTCCTTGCCTTCGCTGCGCAGCTTGCCGGCCTCCCGGATCGCCTTCTCGGTCTTGAACTGCTCGAGGTCCTCGATCGCGTAGCACTCCGCGCGAATGAAGCCCCGCTCGAAGTCGCCGTGGATGACTCCGGCGGCCCGGGGCGCCGTGTCGCCCTTGTGGATCGTCCAGGCGCGGATCTCCTTCGGCCCCGCGGTGAAGTAGCTCTGGAGACCGAGCAGGGTGTAGGCGGCTCGAGCGACCACCGCGAGGGCGGGCTCGGTCATGCCGAGCGACTCGAGCATCTCGGCCCGGTCCTGGGCGGCGAGTTCGGCGAGCTCCGATTCGATCTTGGCGCAGACCACGACGACTTCCCCGCCGTGCTCGGCGGCGAAGGACCTGACCGCCGCGACGTGGTCGCCGGAACCGTCGAGATGGTTCTCGTCCACGTTGCACACGTAGAGCACCGGCTTCGCGGTGATGAAGCCGAACGACTGCACCGCGGCGTGCTCGTCGGGCATCATCTCGAGCGTCCGGATCGGATGACCCTCGTCGAGGGCCTCGCGGCACCGCCCGAGCACCTCGACCCGGAGCTTCGCCTCCTTGTCGCCCGATCGGGCCTGTCGACTGGCCTTGTCGAGAGCGCCCTCGATCTGCTGCAGGTCCGCGAGCATGAGTTCGGTCGCGATGACGTCGATGTCCCGAACCGGATCGACCGAGCCGGAGACGTGGACGATGTCGTCGTCCTCGAAGCAACGGACCACCTGCATGATCGCGTCCACCTCTCGGATGTTCGCGAGGAACTTGTTGCCGAGACCCTCGCCTTGGCTCGCGCCCGCGACGAGTCCGGCGATGTCGACGAGACGCAGCGAGGCGGGAATGACCTTCTGGGTCGCGATCAGCGCCTCGATGCGGGCAAGGCGCGGATCCGGAACTGGAACCACGCCGACGTTCGGCTCGATGGTGCAGAAGGGGTAGTTCTGGGCCTCGATGCCCGCCGCCGTCAGGGCGTTGAACAGGGTGCTCTTGCCGACATTGGGCAAGCCGACGATGCCGCATTCCACGAGCTGCGTCCTCCTCGAAGGGGTGCCGCCTCGAATGTCCGCGCTCGTCCACAAGCGCGACGGTTCTCCGACGGGGCGGGGATCGTAGCGGACCCCGATGGCGAATCCTCGGGGCGGTAGCATCCGGGACCGCCCACCGCCGGTCACGATCGCTCCGCTCTCGAACCAGACCCCATGCAGACTCCGCACCCGCGACCTCCCACGCTCGCCCTCCTGCTGCTCGCGACGATCTGCGGCGAGGCCTTCTCGGCGCAGGCCCCACCGGCACGGGTTCGGGTCGCCACCGTGCTCGAGGAGACCATCGCACCGCGGCGATCGGTGACCGCCGAGCTGCGTTCGCCTCGGATCGCCGACGTCGCGAGCGTCGAGCCGGGCATCGTGTCGGAGGTCCTCGTCCGCGAGGGCGACTCGGTCGTTGCGGGCGACGTCGTCGCTCGTCTGACGGATGTCCGACTCGAGCTCGATCTCGCCATCGCGCGGGCCTCGCTTGCCGCCGCGGAGGCGGAGATCGGCGAACGCGGAGCCGAGGAGCGACAGGCGATCCGAGACCTGGCGCTGGTCGAGGAGAGCCGGGCGGCCCTCGCAGCCAATCAACGGGAACTGCTCGATGCCGAGAGCCGCCGAGAGGTCGCGGCGGCGCGGCTCGAGGCGGCCCGGCGCGGGGGCGCCGTCGAACGGGCCCGCATCGCGCTGTTGGAGCAGAGGATTCGCGACCTCTCGATCGCCGCACCGTTCGACGGAGTCGTGGTCGATCGCTTCGTCGAGGTGGGGCAGTGGCTCCCGCCGGGCGGCGCCGTCGCTCGAATCGTCGAGATCGATCGCCTCGAGGCATGGATCTCGGTGCCGCAGTCGGTCTTCGATCGGACCGATCGACCCGCGTCGAACGGTTCGACGCAGGAGGGACCGTTCGATCGCGGGGGTGTCTCGTTGAGAATCGATGCGACCGGCGAGATTCTCGATCTCGACGCGGTGCGCATCGTCCCCGAGGTCAGTCGTCGCGGCCGGACCTTCACGGCGATCGGCACGATCGCCAACCCCGGTAGACGTCTGCTGCCGGGCATGTCGGCGACGGCCTACGTGCCGCTCGGCGAACCTCGGCCGTGGCTGCTGGTGCCGAAGGATGCGATGGTGTTTCGCGACGGCGGCGCCTCGGTCTGGACGATCCGTCCCGGAAGGGAAGGCGAGCCGGCGGCGATCCCGGCTCCGGTCGAGGCCGCATTCCCGCTCGGAGACCGATGGGCGATACGTCGCGGCGGCGTGGGCGCGGGCGAGGAGGTCGTCGTCGAGGGGAACGAACGTCTGATGCCCATGACGCCGGTGGCCCCGATCGCCGCGAACCGGGACGAGTCCTCGTCCCCATGAATCCCATCCGCCTCGCCATCGTTCAGCCCGTCACGGTCGTCGCCGCCACCGCGCTGCTGCTGCTTGCGGGGCTCGTCTCGCTGCGGCAACTGCCGATCCAGTTGACGCCCACGATCGACGACACCGTGATCTCGATCTCCACCCGCTGGCCCGGTGCCGGTCCCGAAGAGGTCGAGCAGGAGATCGTCGATCCGCAGGAGGACGAGCTGAAGGGCATCTCCGGTCTCGAGGAGATGACCAGTTCGAGCGCCCAGGGCGTGGGCACCATCCGCCTGCAGTTTCGCCTGGGCATCGACAAGGAGGAGGCCCTCCGCGAAGTGAGCGATCGGTTGCGGCGAGTGCCGGAGTATCCCGAGACCGCCGACGAGCCGGTGGTCGAGGCGTCGGATCCGGAGAACCGCGACTACATCGCATGGATGGTCCTCTCGACGACCGATCCCGACCTCGACGTCCGCCTCTTGCAGGACTTCGCCGAGGACCGCATCAAGCCGCGCCTCGAGCGGGTCCCCGGGGTCAGCGAGGTCAACACCCTTGGGGGGCGGGAGCGACAACTCGATGTCCGCTTCGATCCGGTGGTGCTCGCGCGACTGGGCCTTTCGGTCGCCGATGTCCGACGGGCGGTGGTCGCGGCGAACCGCAACGTGTCGGCGGGGCTGGTCTCCGACGCCAAGTTCGATCTGCGGCTCCGCAAGATCGGGCAGGCCACGAGCCCCGACGATCTCGAGCGGATCGTGGTCGCGGACCTGCCCTCGGGGCCGGTGCTGCTGCGAGACGTCGCCGACGTCGAGGAGAGCCACCGCCGCGCCGACTCCTTCGTGCGCAATCGCGGCCGGCCGGTGATCGCCCTGAACGCCCAGCGGGATCCGGGCTCGAACGTCATCGAGGTCATGAACGGCATCAAGGACGAGATTCGGGCGATCAATGCGCCGGGGGGACTGCTCGCCGGCGCCGCCGTCTCGATGGGCCTCGGCGGCACGCTGACCCTCGATCAGGTGTTCGACCAGACGGTCTACATCGACCAGGCGCTCGACCTGGTCACGAGCAACATCTGGCTCGGCGGGGCGCTGGCGGTGGCGATCCTGCTTCTGTTCCTGCGTTCGCTGCGAGGCCTCGTGGTCATCGGACTCGCGATCCCGATCTCGATCGTGGGCACGATCGTCGCGATGGTCGCCGTCGGCCGCAGCGTGAACGTGGTGAGCCTCGCGGGCATGGCCTTCGCCGTGGGGATGGTGATCGACAACGCGATCGTCGTGCTTGAGAACATCGACCGGCACCTGTCGATGGGCAAGACGCCGATGGCGGCGGCCTACGAAGGGACTCGCGAGGTGTGGGGGGCGGTGCTCGCGGCGACCCTGACCACGGTGATCGTCTTCGCGCCGATTCTGCTGATCGAGGAGGAGGCGGGGCAGCTCTTCGCCGACCTCGGCCTGGCGATCGTCGCGGCGGTCGCGTTCAGCCTTCTGGTCTCGGTGACGGTGGTGCCGTGCGCCGCGGCTCGGGTGCTGCGTTCGCGGCAGGGCGAGCCCGTGAAGAGGCCGGCCCTGATCCCGCGCCTCGTGGCGGGACTCGTCCATCGCCTGTGCGGAAGTCGCCTCGCAAGCCTCGGGCTCGTGCTGCTGTTGAGCGGAGCGAGTCTCGTGGGCAGCGCCTTCCTGTTGCCGCCGGCGGACTACCTGCCCAGCGGCAATCGAAACCTCGTCTTCGGCATCATGCTTCCTCCGCCGGGCTACAACCTTCAGATGAAGCGGGAGCTGGCCGAACGGGTCGAGGAGACCATGCGACCCTTCTGGGAGGCCGGCTGGACCGAACCCGGGTCGGCGGAACGCGCGGCCGCCGTCGCGAACCTGCCTCCGATTCCCACCCGCGACTGGATGACCGGGGCGCCGGGTGCCCCGGTGACGCCGTCGCCGATCGAGAACTACTTCCTGGTGGCCCGTGGCGGGACGATGTTCCACGGCGCGATCGCCGAAGAGGACGTCCGCGCCGCCGACAACGTTCCGCTGCTTGCCCACGCCACCCGCGCCGAACAGTTGCCCGGCGTCCTGGCCTTCGGCTTTCAGGTCCCGCTGTTCCGGATCGGCGGCGCCAGCGGCGCTGCGATCAAGATCGAGTTTTCCGGCGACGATCTCGGCGAGGTCTCGCAGGCTGCGGGCGCCTCCTTCGGCGCCCTGATGGGCGCCTTCGGTCCGGGCACCGTGCAGCCCGATCCGCCCAATTTCAATCTGCCCACGCCCGAGGTGCAGGTGCGTCCGGATCACCGACGTCTTGCCGAGGTGGGACTCACGCCTGCGGCCCTCGGCGAGAGCGTGCAGGCGGCGGGGGAGGGCCTGTTCCTGGGCGAGTACCGCACCGCGAGCGACACCATCGACGCCTACCTGCTCGATCGGGGAAGTCCGCGCCCGGAAGGCCTCGACGGCCTCGGGGACCTTCCCATCGCGACGCCTGCGGGCGAGGTCGTGCCGCTGGGGAGTCTCGCCTCGATCGTGCAGACCCCCGCGGTGCCGCAGATCAACCGCGTCGATCGGCGTCGCGCCGTGACGCTCGAAGTGACACCGCCTCCTCGCGTGGCCCTCGAGACCGCGATCGGCCAGATCGACGGCGCCCTCGCGGGCCTGCGTGCGGGTGGGGCCATACCGCCGACGGTCGAGGTGGCCGTCGCCGGCAGCGCAAGCAAGCTGGACTCGATTCGGCGGACGCTTCTCGGCGACGGTTCGATTCTCGGGACCATCGGATCGAGCTTCGGCCTGGCGCTCGTGGTGGTGTTCCTCCTGATCGCGGTGCTGTTTCAGAGCTTCCGCCTCCCGGTGGTGATCATGTTGGCGGTTCCGTTGGCGACCGTCGGCGGCTTCGCCGGGCTGTTCGCGGTGTTCCTGTGGTCGCTGGGCGATCCCTACATGCCCATGCAGACCCTCGACATCCTGACCATGCTCGGCTTCGTCCTGCTGATCGGAGTGGTCGTCAACAACGCGATCCTCATCGTGCATCAAGCGCTCAACTTCATGCGAGACGATGCCGACCGGATGGGATCGGACCTGACGTGGCTCGGTTCGCACGCCGAGGGCGTGGATCCGAGGAAGGGACTCCCGTCGCGGGTCGCGATCGCCGAGAGCGTCCGGACCCGGATCCGCCCGATCTTCATGAGCACGCTGACCTCCGTCGGCGGCATGCTGCCGCTGGTGCTGATGCCGGGCGCCGGCAGCGAGCTCTACCGCGGCATCGGAAGCGTCGTGGTGGGCGGCCTGCTCGTCTCGACGGTGTTCACGGTTCTGCTGGTGCCGCTGCTGATGAACGTGCTGCTGCCGAAGCGATTCCGCGACGCCGGAGCCTCCTGAGCCGTGTCGTCGCGATCGCGGTCGTGGTCGGCGATCGGGGAGGTCTGGACGCAGGCGTGGCCGACGGTGCTGACCATGGCGAGCTACACCGTCATGCAGTTCGTCGACAGCGTGATCGTGGCCCGAATCGGACCGATCGAGGTGGCGGCTCAGGGCAACGGAGGGGTCTGGAGCTTCGTTCCGGTCTCCTTCGTGTTCGGCCTGCTGACGGTCGTGAACACCTTCGCCGCCCAGAACCTCGGGGCGAAGCGGATCGATCGGGTCGCCGCCTACGGCTGGGCGGGACTGTGGATCGCGGTACTGGCCTGGTTCTGCCTGCTGCTCCCATTCGCGATGGTCCTGCCCGCGGCGTTCTCGTGGGTCGGACACGACTCCGATCTGGTCGCGATGGAGTCCGCCTACGGGCAGGTGCTGCTTGTGGGCGGTCTGCCGCTGCTGATCGCGAAGGCCTTGAGCCACCTGTTCTTCGGCCTGCATCGACCCAAGGTGGTGACGGTCGCGGCGCTCGCGGCGAATGCCGTCAACATCGTCGCGACCTCGGTGCTGGTCTTCGGCCTTGCGGGGGCGCCGCAGCTGGGGCTCGTGGGAGCGGCCTACGGCACCGTGATGGGGACCCTCGTCGAGGCGGCGATTCCGCTGGCGATCTTCCTCGGTCCGAAGATGCGTCGCGAGCTCGGGACCGGATCGGCGTGGCGATGTGGTCTCGGCCCGATTCGCGACGTGCTGCGCCTGGGCACGCCCGCCGCCGCGCAGTTCGGCAACGAACTCCTGTGCTGGACGATCTTCCTCAGCGTGCTCGTGGGCCGGTTCGGCGAGATCCACCTCGCCGCAGGCTGGGCGACGATGCGCTATGTGCACCTCTCGTTCATGCCGGCGGTCGGATTCAGCGTGGCGACGACGGCGCTGGTCGGTCGTTTCATCGGCGCCGGAGATCCCGACGGCGCCGCCCGCCGAGCCCGCACCGCCGTGGGCATGGCGCTCTGCTGGATGACCGCGTGCGGCGTGGTCTTCCTGCTCGGGCGGGACAGCCTCGTCCGGATCTTCGCCTCCGGCGGCGACACTCCCCCGGAGATCGTCGAGGAGATCGTCTCGATCGGAGGCGTGCTTCTGGTGTGCGCGGCCTTCTTCCAGACCCTCGATGCGGTCGGCATCGTCTACATCGGCGCTCTGCGGGGGGCAGGGGACACCCTGATCCCGGGGCTTGCGACGGTGGTCTTCAGCTGGCTGTTCATCGTCTTCGGCGGATGGCTCGCGATCGAGCTGCTGCCACACCTCACCTCGCTGGGGCCCTGGCTTGCCGCGACGGCCTACATCACCGCTCTCGGGATCGCGATGGCGTGGCGGTTCGAGTCCGGTGCATGGCGGGGGCGGCGGCTCGTCGAGTCGGACGAAGCGGCCCGGGCCGCGGCGGTCGCGCCGCTCGTCGGTGGCCCGCCCGCCACGGATGCCGCCGGGGCGGTCGAAGACCTCGCCGAGGAGCTCCAGGCACCTCCCGAACGCGAACGAGGTGGTTGAGCGAGACCGCTCCGCCGCCTATCTTGTCCGATTCGGCGGTCGTCCCTGCTCGGGACCAGGCCCGTGCGCCTTCCGCCTGCCCGATCGCCCTTCGAGGAGATTCTCCGAAATGGTCTCAGACGACACCGCCGGCTCCGGACTCGACACCGTCATCGGTGGCAGCACCCGCGATCCGCAGCGGGCCGCCACCATCGTCGCCGAAGCCAGGGCCTGCGAGCAGGATGGGGATCGCCAAGGCGCGATCGACGCCTACCGACGGGCCATCGAGTGCGACGACAGCGCCGAGACGATGTTCCGTCTCGCCTACCTGCTCGACCTGTCCGGCGAGGAGGACGATGCGCTGCAGCTCTACGAAGAGCTTGCCAACCGCACCGATCCGCCGATCAACGCCCTGCTGAACCTCGCGGTGCTCTACGAGGATCGCGACCAGTGGGTCCGCGCCGAGAAGTGCCTGCGGCAGATTCTCGAGACCGACCCCAACCACGAGCGGGCCCGCCTCTTCATGAAGGACGTGCTGGCGTCCAAGGACATGCTCTACGACGAGGAGAACGATCGCGACCGCCTGCGTCGCGACGCGCTGCTCGACACCCCGGTCACGGACTTCGAGCTGTCGGTCCGGGCCCGCAACTGCCTCAAGAAGATGCAGATCCGCACGCTCGGCGATCTGCTGAAGATCACCGAGGCGGAGCTGCTCTCCTACAAGAACTTCGGGGAGACCAGTCTCACCGAGATCAAGGAGATGCTGCAGGCGAAGGGCCTGCGACTCGGGCAGGGGCTCGAGGGTGGCGCCTACTCGCGGGTTCGCAAGGACATCATCGAGCAGTTGCGCGGCAAGGCTCCCGAGGCGGTGCTGAACAAGTCGATCTCGGCGCTGGAGCTCTCGGTTCGCGCCCGCAAGGCGCTGCAGCTGCTGAACATCCAGTCGATCGGCGAACTCGCCGCCCGCACCGAGGCCGAGCTGATGGGCGTCAAGAACTTCGGTTCGACCAGCCTCGACGAGATCAAGGCCAAGCTCGCCGACTTCGGTCTGGGCCTGAGAACCCTCGAAGAGGCCGCCGCCACCGGCGATTGATCGGCGGGTGATCGCAACGCCGAGGCGTCGCGTCGACTCCCCGGCGTCACGCCCGCGACGGCATGCCCGCTCCGTCCGAACGGGCAGGCAGTCGCCGTGGATCAGTCCCGGACCGCTTTCAGGGTCACGAGATCCTGAACGTCCAGCAGTCCCACCGGTCGTCCTTCGGCATCGACCACCGGAATCTCGTCGAGGCGGCGCTCCCGCACCATCGCCACCGCATCCCGCACCGCATGGGCGGTGGTCAGGTGTGCCGGACTCGGGGTCATCACCTCGCGGATCGGGCGTTCGAGGCCGGCCGCCCCGTCCCGGTTGAGCAGGCGTCGCAGATCACCGTCGGTGAAGATGCCCGAGAGCCGGCCCGAACCGTCCACGAGAAGCACTGCCCCGGCCCGGCGATCCTCGCCCGAGGGGCGGATCGCCTCGCCTGCGGAGACCCCGTCCTCGACGACCGCGAGGTTGCGATCGACCCGAAACCGCAGGACCTCGGTGATCGGGCGCATCCCCACGCCCAGCATGCCGCCGGGATGGTGTCGATGGAAGTCGTCGGCGGCGAAGTTCCGGCGGGCCGCGAGAGCAAGTGCCAAAGCGTCTCCGATCGCCATCATCACCGTGGTCGATGTCGTCGGCGCAAGGTTGTGGGGACACGCCTCGGCGAGGTCGCCCATCGAGAGATGAACGTCGCAGAGCCTCGCAAGGCGGGACTCCGGTCGCATGGAGACGCCGATGCGGGGCAGGCCATCGGCCTTCAGGATGCCCGCCAGCACCACCAGTTCCTCGGTCTCGCCACTTGCCGAGAGCAGCAGGGCCACGTCTCCGCCGCGGATGCGTCCCAGATCTCCGTGGACGGCCTCGGCGGGGTGCAGCACGTTGGAGGGCTGGCCGAGACTCGAGAGGGTTGCGGAGATCTTCGCCCCGACCAGGCCCGACTTGCCCATGCCCGAGACCACGACGTGTCCGCGGCAGGCTTCCAGCAGGTCGATCGCCAGTCGCCAGGCATCGCCCTCGGCACCGGCGAGCAACGCGGCGACCGAGGAGATCGCCTCGGCCTCGGTGCGAAGGCTTCGCTCGAGAAGCGAACGTTCGCGGGCGGCGTCGTGGGTGGCCGGGGGACTCATCCCGGTCATGGTACCGGGCGTCCGGACTGCTACCCTCTCGTCATGAACGCCCCTCGGACGGACCTCTCCGACGCCTCGCAGGCCCGCGAGGAGTACCTCGTCCGGCTCGATCGGTTTCAGGGGCCGCTCGACCTGCTGCTCTTCCTGATCAGGCGGGCCGAGGTCGACATCCACGACATTCCCATCCACGAGATCACGGAGCAGTACCTCGCCCATCTCGGCGACCTGCATCGAATCGACATGGAGACTGCGGGGGAGTTCCTGGTGCTGGCGGCGACGCTGGTCGAGATCAAGGCCAAGTCGCTCGCTCCTCGACCGGAGATCGAGGGCGACGAGGGCGCCGACGAGTTCTCCGGTCTCGCGGAGGCCGACCCGCGGCTCGACCTCGTCAAGCAGTTGCTGGACTACCAGCGGTTCCGCGACGCCTCGGAGGCGCTGGACACGCTGCGCAACGAGCACGCCCGTCGACATCTCGTCCGGGCGCTGCCGGAGTCCCGCGAGCGGGAGGATGCGGAGGAGGAGGAGCTCGAGGAGGCGCTCGAACTCGAGGACACGCACGTGCTCGATCTGCTCGAGGCCTTCGAGCGGATCATCTCCGCCGTGGATCTCGATCGACTCGGCGATCACCGCGTGGAGATGGACGAGACGCCGCAGGCGCTGCACCAGGCCGATCTCGCCGACCGGCTCGCTCGCGCGCCGGAACGACGCATGCCGCTCGCCGAAGCCATCGCCGCACGAACCCGGATGGAGATGATCGGTCTGTTTCTCGCCGTGCTCGAACTCGCTCGGAGCCAGCGGGTCGGCATCCGTCAGGACGAGGGCGGGGGCGGGGTCGAACTCGAGTGGATCGGGGAGAAGGAAGAGGGCGCCTCCACCCCGGCGGCCGCGGAGATCGCCGAGGCCGATTCGCCGGATGCCGCCATCGGCGATTGAAGTCAGCCGACGTTGGAGGTCGTCAACTCTCGGGCGAGGCGTTCGACGATCCGCTCCTGGAGGCGCTTGGCGTTCTGCACCGAGGCGACATCGTTGCACAGCACGCTGAAGGCGAGAGATCGACCGTCCGGCGCCACGACGAACCCGCTGAGGCAGCTGACGCCACGGATGTAGCCGCTCTTGGCCAGCACCCGACATCCCCGGAGGTCGGCGTTGCGGAACCGCTTGGCCAGCGTGCCGGTTTCTCCGCCGACCGCGAGGCTCGCCCGGAACGGACCGCCGAGCGCCGGATCTCGCGCCATCGACGCGAGGTAGGCGGTCATGAGATCGGCCCGAACCCGATTGCCTCGACTGAGTCCGGAACCGTCCGAGACCACCACGCCCTCGAGCAGGCTCCCGGAGGTGCGATCGGCGAGGTGGGCCCGCACCAGCGGGTCCGCCGCCGTCCACGACCCCGGTGCTCCGGTCTCGGCGTGGACGATCCGCTTGAGGAGCGCCTCGGCGTGCAGATTCGAACTGTCGACGTTCGCCCGTGCCAGCGAGGTCTCGAGCGGCGTCTCGACGGGGGGCGCGACCACGACGAGGGCGTCGAAGCGATCTCCGTCTTCGGCGACCCGCACGCGGCCCACCTCGATGCCGCGGCGCTCGAGTCGATCGGCGAGCAGTCGCCCGAAGAAGAGTGCGGGGTCCCTTGCGGTCACCCGCAGGGGCTCCTCCGGCGTCGCCGCGACGTTGCCGAAGAGCGTGAGACCATCGCCGCCGTGGGTCCTCGAGCCGTGTCCGATCCACACGGTCTGTCCGGGCTTCGAGCCGGATCGGCCGGTGGCGCGATTCTCCAGCGCGAGCCACGGCGCGTCCGGCGAGAAGGGGCCCGGCACGGCTCGGCCGCCGATCGGAGACGGCCGAAGGTGCAGGCAGTTGCCGTGAAAGTTGATCCCCGCGACCTCGGCGCAGTAGTGGCGGTTCAACTGGTCGTCGGGCCAGAGCGGGTGAACCCGATCCCGATCGAAGATCCGATCGTCGACGACCAGTTCGTCGATGCGCCCGGGAGACGAATTCGCGACCGCGTCGGCCCAGATCGCAAGCAGCGCCTCGACGTCCAGGCCTTCCGCGGCGGACCCGTCGGGACGGCGGTGGATGGTGCTGTCGAGGAGTTCCGGGTCGCCGAAGCCTGGATCGCCGTCGCCGAGGACGACGAGACGCGCAGCGGGTCGATCCAGACCGAGTCGGGTGGAGAATCGGAAGGCCGGGCCCAGGGTCTCGAGAGCCGCGCCCGTGGTCAGCAGCTTCATGTTGCTGGCAGGGAGCATCGGCCGATCGGCGACGATGGCGGCGAGGGCTCGGTCGTCGTCGACCTCGCGCACGCTGACGGACACCTTCGCCTTGCCGAGGCCGGCGCCGCCGACGAGCGATCGCAGATCGGACTCGAGCGATGCCGCTACGGACGTGCCGTCGAATGCCGCAGTGGCCATGGCGGCGACGACGGTCGTGAGAATGCGTCCGGCCAGGGCCGGCCGGCGGCGCGAGGAGAGCGGTGCGACAGGCAGGTGTGGAGTCATGGTCTGGGGGAAGCGTCCGGGCAGGGGAAGGGCTCGATTCCTCGCGGCGATCGAGTCGACGACCGACTCGAGTCGAATCGGCACAACCGGCCTGTCGGCTTGCGAGGCGGGCCGAAGGCCCGGGTGGACTCAGTCGAGGCGTTCGCTCTCGATGTTCGCCGCCTCGCCCGCCCGCTTGCGCTCGACGTAGCGACGAACCCAGTTCTCCCAGGTCCGTCCGCTTGCCGCGTCCTTGCCGGAGAACTCGATCGAGACGATCTCGGCGACCGGCACGGACACGGCGGCTCCGCCGTCGGCGGGCATCACGCGGATTCGTTCGGGTGTCGCGTCGAACAGGTAGCCCAGGATCGGCTCGCCGGCACGGTCGATGGTGACGTCGCCGCGGTAGTCGACCGCCGCGGCGACCGCGGCGGCGAAGGCATCGCTGGCTCTCTCGAGTCGAACGCCCTGCACGAATCGATCGGTCGAGTCGGTC
>Ga0075479_10000997_pt1 | contig 12627 bp, 11 predicted proteins | sample DEB08_DNA_8_FD_76341 | JGI IMG/M metagenome (GOLD analysis project Ga0075479, IMG submission 76341) | Aqueous microbial communities from the Delaware River and Bay under freshwater to marine salinity gradient to study organic matter... | ecosystem: Environmental > Aquatic > Marine > Coastal ... | reverse complement strand
CCCGATGTCTCCACCGGCCTTCACATCATCGGCAGAGAATTGCTCCTGCTCCTGAGTGGAGAACAGTTCGCCCTCAGCGTCGCTGGGCTGTTGGTGAGAAGCATCATCTGACATCGAATCGATCCCACAGAAAGTATTGAAAAACAGTGCGTCAGCCCGGGCAACAAGCGACCGCCGAAGCCCGTGTTCCGGTTGAAGACTTCACATTCCGGCGTCGCAAGCGCCACTGGTGGCAGCAACGTGCCCACGGGCCAGGTCCGAAGTGACGACTTATTCTGTGAAGCATACTTCCCGGAACATCCCGCTGTTATCACAGGATCGATTGAGATCAGATTTTTTCGCAAGCTGAAATGCCGGATCTGAAATTTGGACTGCTTTCCGACCCGTTTTTGCCGGATTTGCGATGTTTTGGCACTTACAGCAGTCAACGGGGCAAGCCCACGCGGCCTGCAGCCGGGATGCTTGGCCGCATGTCATTCCGGTCACAATCAGTATCGCCATGCAGATGCTCGGGCTCCGGAAGGAAGAAGAGACCGAAGCCGATGATGGAGATGTGCCGCAGGAAACAGAGGAATCCGAGCCATCTGCTGCGGGACCGGAGATGGTCCCCCACTGCGATCACAGCCAGTCCAGGCTGACCGTTGATGTCACCGAGCAGTCTTCTGTATTTCACTTTCGATTGGACGCCGACTGCAGTGTGACGGAAGCCACAGACTGAACGCTGTCCCGGGACATCGCCTCGCATACCGGTAACACGACCTGTCACTGGTCAGTTTGCAGGAATGGTCCATGTCTCGGGCGACCTTAGGGTCTGCGGAATTCACCCCATCGTCGCTGAGGTTTGTTCGAGAAACAGTTCCAGTGCTCGGCGATTGGACTGGAACGCAAACTGTTCCAGTTGCAGGTCCTGCGGTGCACAGAACTGGTAGTCACAAATCTCCTCCTGCTGCAGACAGATGCCCTGAGTGCTTGACACTTCCGCAGTGAAGAACAGGTCCGTCACCGGCAGGATCGCACCGCGATAGACATATTCGTTGGGAAAGCTGCCCAGATATTTCATCGCCGTGGCTTCCAGTCCCACCTCTTCTCGAATCTCACGAGCGAGGGACTGCTCGGCAGTTTCACCGGGGTCGCAGAATCCACCGGGAATTCCAAACAGCCCGCGCCCCGGGTCTCGATTTCTGATCAGCACCAGAATTCGGCCCGCAGCATCGGTGATGATACCGGCGACTGCCGAGACGGGGCCAAAGAAATGGCGATGCCCGCAGGCTTCGCACTGGAAGGGATTTTCCCCAATCTGCTGCGGTGCATTTCCACAACGCGGACAGTACTTCCACGTTTCGCGAACCGGCTGGGGAGTCTGTTCCGAATCAGGAGTTGTTGTCATGAAAAACACTGTCATCCGTGGTAGCCGGAATTCGAACGCGGGACATCTGCACAGCATTATGAGTTTTCCTCGAAAACATGTCTCTGCTGTTTCCGGTTACCATTCGTCTTTCCTGTCATTTCCCGGCAAAGAATGATCGCTGCAGCGGGTGCAGCAGATCCTGAAACTCCTTAGAATTTGTCGTCTGGATGACTGCAGGCAAATGGCTGCTGCCGGCTCAACCTGATCCGCCGTATTTCGCTGACATTGTTCCACTGGAATTTCTCATGTCGTATTCGCTTCCGTCACTCACCCCAGAGACGCTCGCCAGTCTTCCCAGTCCGGCATACGTGATCTTCCGCGATCGTCTGATTCAGAACCTTGAATCCATGATTCAGGTCGCCAAAGATCCGTCTCGACTGCGACCGCACTGCAAGACCCACAAGATGTCCCGAGTCATCGAAATGTGGGTTGAACGCGGTGTGACAAAACACAAGGCCGCAACCATCGCCGAATGCGAAATGTGTGCTGCGGCCGGGGCTGAAGATGTCCTGCTGGCCTACAACCCTGTCGGTCCCAACGTCGACAGGCTGATCAGTCTCGCACGCACCTATCCAAACTGCCGCTTCTCCGCCACAACGGATGACGCACGACCGCTGCAGGTACTCTCTGCAGCAGCTGCACAGGCCGGCGTTACCATTGGAATCTGGCTGGACGTGAATGTCGGAATGGATCGCACCGGGATGACACCGGAAACTCCGGGTGCCGCTCAGCTGTACCACAGTGTCAGCAGCCTGCCCGGCCTCGAACCGGCAGGATTCCATGTCTACGACGGACACCAGCGTCAGGGAGATTTGATGGAGCGTCGAGCTGCAGTATCGGCGGAGTGGACAAGAGTCCTGACATTGCGATCACAGGTGGAGTCACTGGGGACAGCGGTTCCGGCATTTGCCTGTGGCGGCACACCCACATTTCCCTGCTACGCCGCGATGTCAGACCCGGCCATTCAGCTGTGTCCCGGCACCTCCGTTCTGAGTGACTGCGGATACGGGACAGCATTCCCCGATCTTCCTTTCGCGCCGGCTGCCGCAATCCTGACCCGTGTTGTCAGCCGCCCCGCAACTGACCGCATGACACTGGATCTCGGTAACAAAGCCGTTGCTGCAGACCCGCCAAAGGGGGCACGGGTTGTGTTTCCTGACATCCCGGAAGCAGTCCAGGACATTCACAGCGAAGAACATCTGGTTCTTGTCACAGCGGCCGCCGAGAACTATGCCCCCGGAGATGCGTTACTGGCAGTGCCGGTCCACGTTTGTCCAACATCAGCGCTCTATGACCGCGCGGCTATTGCCGACAACGGCAAAATCTCGGAGTACTGGGAGATTACAAGTCGCAATCGACGCATCAGCATCTAGGACTCCAAACGTCTGAGTCTCGTCAGTTTTCTGCAGTTCTGCGACTGGCGGGACCGCGTCGCGGAAACTTCGTCGCCGAACCTGTAATTGATTTCAATTTTGAATGGACATGTCCCATGAAAGACGTGACTCAAACCTGCCCGCTGACTCGCGGCGAGGTGATGGCAATGTATTTCCTGGAACATCGGGCCAGGCTGCTGGATGTTGCAGCTTTTCTCGATCGACTGGATCGTACTTGCGGTGATGATGCCGCCGATTTCCGCGAAGTGGCGTTGCATCAGGCCGCGAAGATTCTGACGGACGGACAACCGCATCGCACCGCTCGGATCCTTGCATTGCTCAGTGACTGTACTGCAGAGCTGCCGCAATCGGCAGAGGGAATGAAGGGGGCTCTGGGAGCCGTGCCGCTGACCGAAGGAGAGCAGGCATGAAATACATCGATCCACACATCCATATGGTCTCACGCACCACGGACGACTACCAGCGCATGGCGCTTGCTGGGTGCGTTGCTGTCACAGAACCGGCGTTCTGGGCTGGATTTGATCGATCCTCTGCTCAGGGATTTTTCGATTACTACAGACAGTTGACCGAGTACGAACCAAAGCGTGCCGCTCAATTCGGTATCCAGCACTTTACGTGGCTGTGTATCAATCCCAAGGAAGCTGATGACCCCGCGTTCGCACGTGACGTGATCTCTCTGATTCCCGAATTCCTGAAGTGCGAAAATGTTCTGGGGATCGGAGAGATCGGCCTGAATAAGAACACGCGGAATGAACAGATCATCCTGGAAGAACAGATCGAACTGGCAGAGAAACATCACCAGATGGTACTGGTGCATACACCGCATCTGGAAGACAAACGCAAGGGAACTCGACTGATTATGGATGCCCTGCAGGCAAGCAACATCGACCCCGGGCGAATCCTGATTGATCACGTGGAAGAACACACCGTGGGTGAGGTACTGGACCGTGGCTTCTGGGCCGGAATGACGTTGTATCCCGACACAAAAATGACTCCGCAGAGAGCCGCCGATGTGATCGAAATGTACGGCTCCGAAAGACTCTGGATGAATTCCGCCGGTGACTGGGGATGCAGCGATCCGCTGGCCGTACCAAAGGCTCAGCAGGAGCTGCGGCGCCGCGGCCACACGACGGAGTTGATCGAAAAAGTCACCTGGGGTAATCCTCAGGAGTTCCTTAGCCAGTCTGAGCGATTTCAGGTCTCCGAAAAATAATCCTGTCCCGGAAGACTCCCCATGACGAGACCCGCAGGTTCTGTCAGCTACGACAATTCCGGACGAATCGTCCTCGTCACCGGCGGGGCGAGGGGGATCGGAAGAGCCATCTGTGAACAGTGGCTGCGCACTGGAGCCAGTGTGGCCTGCATGGATCGAGACTTCAAAAGTGTTGATGCGCTGCCTGAATCGATCCTGCAGATCTGCGGAGATACATCGTCCGACGAAGACTGCCAGCGCGCAGTCGCCGACACTGTTGACCGCTTTGGAACGGTGGATGTGCTGGTCAATAACGCGGCTGTACAACCACGCGACTCCTACGTGCCCATACACGACTACACCGTTGAACTGTGGAACCGAATTACTTCCGTGAATCTGTCCGGCTATGCATTCATGGCCAGACACGCGCTCAAAGTCATGCTGGCACAGGAAAGCGGCGTGATCTGCAACATCTGCAGTGCTCAGGGCCACCGCACAGCCCGCGAGGTTGCCGCATACGGGCCGATCAAGGCCGCGAATATCCTGCAGGCGAAGCAGTGGGGTGTGGAATACGCACGGCATGGGATTCGGGTGGTTTCCGTTTCCCCCGGAGCGATACTGACTCCCATGGTTCAGGCCACACTGGATGCACAAGGGGGCGCAGCTGCACTGGCCAACCGAGCCCCGGTGGGACGCATTGGTCAGCCCGAAGAAATTGCTGCGGCAACGCTGTGGATGTGCAGTTCCGCCGCCAGCTTTGTGACCGCAACAGATCTGCTGGTTGATGGCGGAATTGATGCCTTAGCCGCGTTCGCAGACCCATGGCCTTTGCCTGAAAACTGAGCGGTGACGCCTGCGCCGAACGAGCAATCACGATGAGATTGCCTGCGTCGTTGCCACGCTCCACGACGCCCGACACACACCTGATCATACGACCACTAAGAATCAGGGAAGCGGGGCGGAAGGTCTCAAAACCTGGAAGAATCTCCATGAATTGCCTCGCCCGAAATTCCATAGAAGGACAAATCTCAAAAAACAGCGATTTTTTCAGCCTTAACAGAGCCGATTGGAATGATTTTCGTTGAAAGCAATAACAATGCCAGAAATATGTCGACGGCAGGGTTTTCCGCGACATAACATTCGATAGTCACTATCAACTCAAACGAAACGCTCGAATTCGGGTCAGGCATGCACCTCAACATCTCTCAGCAGATGAAGATGAGCCAGCAAATGAAGCTGGCTCCCAGGATGATCCAGTCGATGGAAATCCTGCAGCTCAATATGATGGCTCTGCATGAGCGCATTGAAGAAGAGCTGGTCGAAAACGTCACTCTGGAGCGGCTGGAGAAATCAGACGACGGCAGTGAGCGCTCGTCCGACAGCGATACTGAGGAGCCCATTACAGCCGAGCGTCTGACACGCGAAGAGCGTGAACTCCAAAAAGACGTGGAAACGCGTGAACTGGTTGTCGAGAACGAAACCAATAACGAATCCGATTTCGAACGCCTTGTCGAGATCTCATCAGACTGGCCGGAAGACAACGTCAATTTCGGTGACGCTCGACCGTCATCAAACAGAGTTGGTGAAGAGCTGGACCGTCAGCATGACATGATGTCAAACATGCTGGCTCGTCCCCAGTCACTTCACGAGTATCTCCTGGAGCAGTTCGCTTTCTATTCCGTTGATTCGGCGGAGCGGCGTTTTGGGGAATACCTGATCCAGCACCTTGATCACAACGGTCGGGTTCAAAGCCTGCTGCCCGAAATTCTTCAGCAGTACAATCGGGTCTACGGTGAACAGGTTTCTCAGGCAAGTGCTGACAGCGTTCTGAATCTGATCCAGCATCTTGATCCGCCGGGTGTCGGTGCCAGGGACCATCAGGAAATGCTGTTACTGCAGGTGGCAGACAGCATGCCATTCCACGAAGTCGTGCGTCGGCTGATTGCGGATCACCTTGAAGACATTGCGTTCAACCGTCTTCCCCAGATTCAGAAAGCTACGGGTTATTCCATCGATCTGATCAAGGTGGGTATTGAGCAGATTCAGACACTGAACCCATATCCTGGCCGAGGCTTCGAGCAGCGTATCGTCCAGAAAGTCACCCCGGATCTTTCTGTGGACCGACGTGAGGACGGAAGCTACCAGGTTCGCATTCTTGACGAATACACACCGGAGTTGCGGATCAGTCCGCGGTACATCCGCATGCTGCAGGAAAACCCAACCGCTGAGACGAAAGACTGGATTCGACGCAAGGTGGAATCTGCTCGCTGGCTGATTGACTCAATTGAACAGCGTTACAGTACTCTTCGCAAAGTGGCCCAGGAGATCGTTGATCATCAGCAAAGATTTCTCGATGAGGGACCGGAATACATCCAGCCTCTGAAGATGCAGCAGATCGCTGACCGTGTGGGAGTTCACGTGACGACAGTGTCGCGAGCGGTGGACGAAAAGTGGATTCAGACGCCTCGCGGGCTGTTCCCGCTGAAGCGATTCTTTGGCGGCGGAACGCAAACCGACAGTGGCAAGGATGTTGCCTGGGATACGATTCGCATTCGGTTGCAGGAGCTGATCGACAGCGAAGACAAACGTAAGCCGCTCAGTGATGATGACCTGGTTGAACAGCTGGCCGATCAGGGCATTCAGCTGGCTCGACGAACCATCACCAAGTATCGCAAACAGATGCAGATCCCCAGCTCACGTCAGCGACGCGAGTACTAAAAGAGCTGCGTTTACTCATCAGCTGTCAGTTAGCTCAAGGTATGGGTCGAGTCCCATATTCTCGTACTGTTCCAAACGGTGGCGTTCCTGTTTCAGCAGGTGCTTCCTCTGCTTCCGGTGCGTCTTTTCCAGAAATCTCTGCACGCGCTGAAAATATCGCAATGCAGTTCTTGGAAGCTCTCCTTTCCGATCGCCAATTGCCAGCTTGCGTTTCCGAGCAACCTCCCTGGGTTCGCGGCTCCGTAGTAGTTCATCTTCCAGTGAAAGAAAGAACTGGAAGGAGCCCGGATCACCCTGTCTGGCAGATCGCCCCACAAGCTGACGATCAATTCGTTTTGAACTGTGCAGCTCGGTCGCGATGACATGCAGGCCCCCCGCATTTCGAACTGATTCATCCAGCAGGATATCGGTTCCGCGGCCAGCCATGTTTGTAGCAATCGTGACCCTGCCGGGCTGTCCGGCACGGCCAACAATCTCCGCTTCCTGTTCGTGATGCCTTGCGTTCAGAACCTGGTGCGGAATTCGGCGTTCTTCAAGAGCTGCTGCGAGCGACTCTGACGCCTCCACAGACGGTGTTCCCACCAGGATGGCGCGTCCCTTTGCAGCGAGCTCTTCAATCTGTTGCACGATTGCCTTTTGTTTTGCTTCCTGCGTGCGGAAAATACGGGTGGTCAGTCCGCGGCGAATACACAAACGGTTTGTCGGAATTCGTGTCACCTTGAGACGATATGTCTTCCGCAGCTCTGATGCTGCCTGGGTGGCTGTCCCGGTCATTCCGGCCAGGTGGGTGTATTGCCGGAAAAAACTTTGCACGGTGATTCGTGCAGCTTCCCCCGTCGCTGCCGTAATTGGAACAAGTTCCTTGGCTTCGATCGCCTGATGCAGTCCGTCCTGCCACTTGCGACCATCCATGACACGACCGGTGCCCTCGTCCACGATCACGACTTTGTTGTCGACGATCACATAATCACGATCGCGTTCAAAGGCATGAGCTGCGGTGAGTGCTTTTTCGACCTGCGAGTAGATTCGTTCCGTGTCCACCGAACTGAGCAGAGTCGGCTTGGACATCAGCACCACGCGGCGACAACCGTCATCAGTCAGCCAGGCATTACGCCGCTCCGGCTCGTAGACGTAATCCCGACCGCGTTCCAGTCTTCTGGTAATTCGATTGCTCCAGCGAAACAGATTCACGGTGGCGGGATCATTGGGCTGTGTCAGTCCGATGATCAGCGGAGTTCTCGCCTCATCAATCAGGATACTGTCTGCCTCGTCAATCAGAGCAAAATGATGGCCCCGCTGAACAGGTTCTTCATTGCCATCCGGACGCCGGAGAAACTTCCGCGTGTGGGACTCACCTTCATCCAGAGAAGCCCCCATCCTCAGGCGATCGCGCAGGAAATCGAAACCCATCTCCTTGGACGTGCCATATGTAATATCAGCCGCGTAATTCTCCCGACGCTCATCCGGCTCCATCTCTTCCAGGATCCGCCCAACGGTCAGGCCCAATGCATGATGCACTGGCCCCATCGTCTCGGCGTCGCGGCCGGCCAGGTAGTCGTTCACTGTGACAACGTGGCAGCCACGACCACTCAGTGCCCTCAGGAACGAAGGCATGGTTGCAGTCAAAGTCTTCCCCTCACCGGTCTGCATCTCCGCAATGTGTCCTTCGTACATCGCGATCGCGCCCATGATCTGCACTTCAAAGTGCTGATACCCCAGAACCCGGCGAGCCGATTCACGCACCAGCGCGTAGGCCTCGATCAACAACTTGTCCATGGGTTGCCCGGCGCGGCAATCCCACCGAACTTTTCTTCCCAGCGCCAGAAAATCGGCTTCTGACAACGAATTGAGCTCCGAACTTCGAGCGATGACCTGACGAGCCATGGCTCGCCATCGTGATCTTCGCGCCGCAGCCGGCAGGAATCCCGTTCGAATCTGATGCTGAATTACCTGGGAAAAACTCATGTGTCTGGTTGCCTGTAACTAGCGGCCCAAGCCCGAACTGGCTGTCCCGAATCTTAGCCGGTCCCCAAAAAGCGGGACAGGCGACCCTGCCTCCGCCGAAAGCTCCCTGCCCATGAACCCGACATTGCCTGCAAATCCCACTGGAAAACCGGCGATTCCTGCAGCCTCATCCGGATTTTCCGCATTCGGATCAACCGCACGCACGATTCCCGCAGCGACCAGTCGTGCAATCCGGTTGGCTTGGTGCACTGCAATCGCTAACCTGCTGCCTCTACTGGCTCAGGCGCTGTCACGTTCCCCAATCTCGCTGAAGCCAAATCCGGCGTCTCCTGTTTCTCATCACAATTTCAATCGCCCGCAGGACTCCAATGACCCGCGTTGCCCAGGTATTTCAACAGACTGTTTCTGAATCCCGCATGGCATTCATGCCGTTTGTGACCGCCGGCGACCCCAATCCGGAAACAACTCGGGAAGTCCTTCTTGGACTTCGTGACGGCGGGGCAGACCTGATTGAACTGGGCTTCCCATACAGCGATCCGATTGCTGACGGTCCCGTGATTCAGGCGTCCTACACCCGAGCACTCGAGAACGGCGTTACTGTGCAGCAGATCATGGATCTGATGCGCGGCCTGAAAGAAGAATCACTGCCACCCGTGATGGCAATGGTGTCGTTCGCAATCATCTTCCGACATGGAGTGACTGAGTTCATCAGGGAAGCTTCTGATGCAGGCTTCAGCGGGCTGATCATTCCCGATCTGCCTGCGGATGAGGCTGAAGAAACAGCAGGCGTCGCTCGTACTGCCGGCATGGATCTGGTGCAGCTGATCGCCCCGACGACTTCGGCAGCAAGAACCCGGCAGATCCTCGAAGCATCCAGTGGATTCCTCTACTGCATCTCTGTGGCTGGAACAACAGGGGCCCGAACCGAGCTGCCGGAAGAACTTTCGACGCAGTTGAAATCCCTCAGGGCAGCTTCTGACCTTCCGCTGGCCGTTGGGTTTGGTATCAGCGGGCCGGATCAGGTGCCAACACTGGCCGGGATTGCTGACGGCGTCATTGTCGGATCTGCGATTGTCCGCCAGCTTGCTGAAACAGCAACCCCGGCCGCAGCATCGGCAGTCGCATCAAGTTTCGCCGCCAGCATGAAAACAGCAGTTCAGCAGGCCAACCCATCACTCCCGCGGTAGTCCTTTGGGATCACGATCGCCGCATTTTTTGCCCGTAATCAAGACCCCCGGAAACTGTCAGGGACGACAGGAGATCGAAACGAATGCAGATTCAGGATAAGACGATTGTCATCACCGGCGGTGCTGCCGGTATCGGACGATCGCTTGGCAGAGCGTGTATCGAAGCCGGGGCCGCACACGTTGTGCTCGCTGATCGGAATGGTGAAGGTGCCATGGCGGCAGCGGCAGAATTAGGTCCGGCCGCGCGGGGAACAGCCTGCGATGTCAGCAGCGAAGAAGACGTGCAGTCACTGGTCAGCGAAACCCTTCGTATCGAGGGCCCTGTGGACATTTTCGTGTCCAATGCCGGTGTCACTGCGAAAGGCGGACTGGACTGCAGCAACGAGCAGTGGCAGCAAATCTGGGACATCAACGTCATGTCGCGTGTCTATGCAGCACGCGCAGTCATTCCCGGAATGCTCGAACGCGGCTCCGGATGTATCGTTCAGACCGCGTCAGCGGCCGGCCTGCTGACTGAAATTGGGTCGGCCCCCTATTCCGTCACAAAACACGCCGACCTTGCCTTTGCCGAGTGGCTCTCAGTCCACTACGGTCGACAGGGGATCCAAGTGTCGTGTGTCTGCCCTCTTGGTGTCGAGACAGACATGCTGGATGAGGATGATCCCGTTCATAAGTTTCTCTACCTGCAGTCGATCACGGCAGATGAAGCAGCGAACTCAATCATACGCGGGATTGAGGCGGCAGATTTCCTGATTCTGCCCCATCCTGACGTGCTTGAGTTCTTCCGGAGAAAAGCCGCTGACTACTCCGGATGGCTGCGCGGAATGCAGCGACTGCAGCAGAAATTCGGTGCAGCCAACACCTCCGGCAGAAATGCGTCTCAGGAGATTCCCATCACCCCATCGCCCAACTGATTTGCGGAAATGACAGCTTGCGCGTAGCATTTGGTGATCCTTAACCGGTCTGTCGCACAACCTGCTGCGAATTCACAAGTCTTACGACAATCTCTCCGAAAACCTCAGTTTTCCGGGGAGACCACAGACGACACTGCCTTCTGACGGCGCAGAAGAGAATTCAGTAATTCCCTCTGCGTTGACCTGATCATTCAATCCGTATGGGAGTAAAAACATGTCAACGGTTCCCACACCCGGCCGCCGAGGTTTTTTGCAGGGTTCGGCAACAGCTGCTGCCGGCGCAACACTGCTGAGTGGACTCAATCCGGTCCGCGCTGCTCACGTCAACAATGATGAAACAATTCGTATTGGTCTGATCGGATGCGGTGGACGCGGACGAGGTGCTGCGGCTCAGGCGATGAATACCGAAGGGCCAACGAAACTGGTCGCCATGGCAGACGCTTTCGGCGACAATCTTAACAGTGCACTCAACACACTGAACAGAGCGCACAATGACAAGGTTGATGTCCCTGAGGATCGCCAGTTCGTCGGGTTTGATGCATATAAGAAAGTGCTGGAATCGGACATCGATCTGGTCATCCTGGCAACTCCTCCCGGGTTCCGCCCGCTGCACTTTGAAGCAGCGGTCAACGCCGGCAAACATGTCTTCATGGAAAAGCCGGTCGCTGTCGACGCCTGCGGCGTTCGTCGCGTAATCGACGCCAACGATATCGCAAAGTCAAAGAACCTCGCAGTTGCCGTCGGACTGCAGAGACACCATGAGCCGATCTATATCGAAACCATCAAGCGACTGCAGGATGGGGCCATCGGACGAATTGTCGCGACTCGCGCCTACTGGAATGGCGGTGGTGTCTGGGTCCGACCACGCAAGGAAGAACAGTCCGAAATGGAATACCAGATGCGCAACTGGTACTACTTCAACTGGCTTTGCGGTGACCACATTACCGAACAGCACATCCACAACCTGGACGTCATCAACTGGCTTATGGATGGCTACCCCGTCTCCGCACAGGGGCAGGGTGGTCGACAGGTGCGAACGGGCAAAGAGTACGGAGAAATCTACGACCACCACTTTGTGGAATTCACCTACGACAATGACGGTGACCGTTCCGTTATGCTCAGCCAGTGCCGCCACATTCAGAAGTGCTGGAACCGCGTCTCTGAATACGCGCACGGAGCGAATGGCTCGTGTAACCTCGCAGATGGTCAGATCTTTGACGCCAAAGGGAATCTCGTCTGGGAGTATGGTCGTAAGGACGCAGATGGCAAGCGCCGCAAGTTGCATGATGGACACCAGCAGGAGCACCATGACCTGTTCGCTGCGATTCGCCGCGGTGAACGACCGAATGAAGCTGAGTACGGTGCGTACAGTAGTATGACCTCCGTCCTCGGACGCATGGCAACCTATTCAGGAAAGGAAATCAGCTGGCATGACGCTTTGAATTCTGATCTGTGCATCTCGCCAGTCGATGAATTCTCCAGCTTCAGCGACACCCCGCCGGTTCTGCCACGGGAAGACATGACCTACGAAATCCCAACACCCGGGGTGACCAAAGTCATCTGAGCAGAGCTGTTTCCTTACAACAGCAATCGATAGACAAGGCCCGGCCTTCTTCGGAAGTCGGGCCTTTTTCGTTGCCTGCTGATATTTTCGTCCTTTCAAGTCTGATCGCGTCCAGCTACCAGGACCGGCTAAGCATCAGTCCAAAACCGGCATTTTCAACCGATTACTTCTCCTCGCCGCAAGCACTCCAAAGCCTGCTCAGCAGCAAAAAAAAACTCCCCAATTACCGTTTTTTTTTGATTCCGGCGAACACTTTCCGAACATCCCGGGTTTAGATCGTCTCAC
>Ga0075479_10000993_pt1 | contig 12664 bp, 6 predicted proteins | sample DEB08_DNA_8_FD_76341 | JGI IMG/M metagenome (GOLD analysis project Ga0075479, IMG submission 76341) | Aqueous microbial communities from the Delaware River and Bay under freshwater to marine salinity gradient to study organic matter... | ecosystem: Environmental > Aquatic > Marine > Coastal ... | reverse complement strand
ACCTATTTCTTTATCGAGTCTTATGACTCCTAGCAAAACAGTTTCTATCGACTTTCCTGGATACTCAGGCATGAAAGTTAGCTTATGCTACTTAGGTCGAGAAGAACTATTAAAGTTACGTAAAAAATGTGTAACAACTAAATTCGATAAGCGAACTCGACAACCCGAAGAGGTATTAGACGAAGAAAAATTTCTTGTAGAATACTGTAAAGGTGTAATTAAAACATGGTCTGGCTTGAAGTTTTCATACCTAGAAGAGCTTCTTTTGGTAGATGTCTCGGCCTATGACCCTGAAGATGAGCTTCCTTATACTCAGGAAAACGCAGAGCTTCTTATGAAAAACTCTGCAACATTTGACTCTTGGGTTACCGATACAGTGGGTGACTTAGAAAATTTTACAGTGACCAGCTAGAAGAAATACGCACTCTTCTAGCCCGTTACATAAAAGAGTCAGAGTCTAACGTAGATGTAGATAAGTATCTGCTTCTGTGTGAACAATTAGGTCAAGAGCCAGACCCTGCCAAAATGCCGCTCGAGCCGTCTGATTTTCCAGAGGAGGTTCAAGTGGCATTTTTTATGTTCAGCTTACTACCAGACTACTGGGAGGGAATGAGCGGAACATATATGGGAAAACACTGGCATGGATTAGAGTACTTTTTTAATTTATACCAGATAGATAATCCAAAAGAAATAGTATATTTAATGAAAATATATGAAGGTGAAGTAGTTTCTTTTCGTGCTAAGAAAGCAGAAGAGAAGCGTAAAGCAGATGAGCGTAGAGCTAAAAGCGGCGGAAAAAATCTCGCCCATAATATTCAAGGCTGATGTCAAAGAAAATTCAAATAGATATTGAAGTCAACGGCAAGATGACAAAAGCAACTGTCGACGCTAAAGCATTGCGCGGACAGCTAGACGGTCTTGACGATGCTCAAAAGAAAACTACCAAGTCTGGAGATAAATTTCAGAAAGGACTAAAAGGTGTAGGCGAGCAATCTGCAAATGCCTCTAAAAACTTTTCTAAATTTTCTGCGGGAATGGGCGGGTTTGTCGGTGTTTATGCTGCTTTAGCCGCACAACTATTTGCAATCAGCGCCGCTTTCAACTTTCTAAAAAGAGCAGGGGATTTAGAAGCTCTTAAAGCAGGACAAATGGCTTACGCATCTTCTACTGGTATAGCAATGAGAAGTCTCGCTAAGGATATTCAAGAAGCTACTAGAAGTCAAGTTACCTTTCAAGATGCTGCTCAAGCTGGTGCAATCGGTGCAGCCGCAGGCCTGTCAGCAGATCAATTAAAGCGGTTAGGCGCAGCAGCAGCAGATGCTTCTCAAATATTAGGGCGGGATGTTACAGACTCTTTTAATCGTTTAGTAAGAGGCGTTACAAAAGCTGAACCAGAATTGCTTGACGAATTAGGCATTATTCTAAGATTAAAAGACGCTACAGAAGCATATGCCCGTTCCCTTAATTTAGATGTTAATTCTCTAACACAATTTCAAAAAAGCCAAGCAGTTGCTAATGATGTTCTAGGGCAGGCCGAGTCAAAATATGCTCGTATTTTAGAAGTCGTAGGTAATAGCCCCAATGAGTTTGCACAGCTAGGAGTGGCCTTTGATGAAATACAAAATGATATAAAAGAAATAGTATCTGCTTTAGCAGGGCCCTTGGCAACAGTACTAAAAGATACTCCTTTACTAGCTGGTGCAGCTTTCGGATTATTACTAACAGGTCCTATGAGCGCAATGGGCCTTAGTTTTGGTAGTATTGCTGAAAGCGCTGAAGATTCTGCAAACAGACAGCTCGCCTCTTTAGAAGACTTAGAAAAGAAAGAAAAACAACTTCTTAATACTAAAGAAGCTAAGGCCAGTCGTTTAAGTGATTTAGCTAAGAAAGAGGTAGCAGAAGGTCAAAATAAGAGTAAAATTCTACAACGTTTAGCTAAAGGCGAAAAATTAATAGGAGTAGATAAAGCTAACCTACGAAAAGCGTTAAAGGCTGCTGAGCGAGAATATTCAAAAAGCGGAAAAATAACAAAAGGCATATTTGCAGGTAGAGATAAAGAAGTTTTAAATAATTTCAAAAAAACCTTAGACGAAATGGACAATGCAATGGACCAGCAGTCTAGTCGCTGGGAAAGAATGAATCTTAGAATGAGAGCTACTTGGGCTTCTACTATGTCTAGTATTCAAGCTGGTTTTGCTAAAGTAACAAGAGCAATCTCAGGGTTGTTTCGTTTAGTAGGAATTATAGGAATAGCAGCAGTTGCCTACAAATCTATTGCAGAGTATTTTAAAGAAGATATAAAGCTTTCAGACGAAGAAAGGCGTGCTCAAGTTGCTGCGAGAGCTGCCGACTTAGCTCAAAAGAAAATTATTGGCTTAGCAGCTGAGTACGAAAATTTTACTGCTATTCAGAAAGTTTCTTTTGATTTTGCAAAACATGAATTTGAAACTACTCGAACAGGCGCACAGGCTCTTGCAAATGTAATATCTACTACATTTGCTCCCGGCACTGCGGAAACTTTTTTAAACAATATAAAACAACTTCCTACTGCAATTGCTGAAGTTGAAAAGAATGTTGCAGACGTAGATAAAGGAACGAAAGAATACTTGAATGATCTTGGAGGCTTTGCCGGAGAAGCCCTAGATTTTGCTAGTATGATTTTTGGTGAAGATGTAGTAAAGGGAAATGTGTCCAGAGTCCTTAATAAACTAACAATGGACGGCACAAATATGATTGAAAGATTTACAGGAAATGAAGTAACAAACTTCAAATTATCAGAAGAGCTAGAGGCAAGCAAAAGGTTATTGTTAGAAAATGTAGATGGGTTAGATCTTTTTGCAAACCAAATGAAAAAGCTAGGAATAGCAAACTATGAAGTTTTCCAGAATTTTGAAAAAGATTTAGCAACTCTTAGAGACTACGGGGCTGGAAATATTAAACTCACAGACGAAGAGTTTGCAGCTTTGGCACAAAGACTTATTGATGGAGAAAAAGCCGCACGAGATCTTGGAGGAAATTTAGCAACTTTACAGCAGCAAGCAACCGCAACTTCTCAGGCTTTTGCGAGTATGCAAAATAAATTAGCCCCTAGAATAGAAGGAGATCAACTACGACTAGCCGCTACTGCTCAGTTAGATACTTTAAAAGCAATACAGGGAAGTAGAGATCTAACAGAGGAAGAGGCAAAAGAAAAAGCAAGACTAGTTTATCAACAACAGTTAGGGCTAGCAATTGCGAACCATGAAAATCTTAAAAAGAGAGAGGGTCTCAGACTCCAGACAGAAAGTGTTAGAAATTATGCTAAAATTTCTAAAGCTCAAGGAAATATACTTAAATCGGAAGATAAGCTTGCGAAAGCAGAAAGCGAGTCTAACTTTTTAATTAGAGAAAAAGGAAGGCTGCTCTCTTTTGCGAAAAACGAAGGAATTTTAGAAACTGAAGAAGTCCAAAGACAGCTTGGACTTTTGCAAGCTAGAATTGATTTAGAGGATGCTAAATTTAAACTTATTCAGCAAGAGCTTAACTTTTTAGAAACAAATAAAGATTTATTTGAGGGGCAAGAGCGCCTTCAAAACATTATCAAAATAATGAACTTTGAAAAACAAGCAGCAGACTTTGCAATTAAGACGTCTAAAACTTTGCTTGATACCGCAAGAACAAGAGCACAACTAGACCGAGACAAAGATAAAGAAGTCTTTGATACTACAACAGGAGCTAACCCTTTTATACGAGAAAGCAGAGCAGCAGCTCAGTTTGAGTACGACCAAGCAGTAAAAAGAGTAGCGATAGAAAGCGAGTTCATAGAGATAGAACTAGCAAATAAACTTAATCAAATAGATATGGAGTTTAAACTTCTCGAAGCTAAAAATAAGCAGTCCGTGATAGAAGCAAAACTGCTAAAAGCAAGAATGAGAGAGAAGCCTAGTTTATTCAGCCCTCAAGATATTGCAGCAATAGATGATGCAATTTCTGGCTTGACAAATATGGATCTAACTGGGCAAAAAGCTGCAATGATAGAAAATGCAAATGTTCAAGCTCAAGCTTCCCAAGAAGGGCTAGAGCGTGCTGTACGACTTGCTGCTGCAAAACTAGAGCAAGAACAGCCTTTTAATAAGCTCTTTGCAAGTGCTGTAGATAGTTTTGAGAAGAGTTTAGGCGATGCAATTAATGCAATGTTTACAAGCCTTTATGATAAGAGCGAAAGTCTTGGAGAGCAGTTGCGACAAATTGGTAGAGATCTTCTTACGGCCGTTCAAAAAGCAGTTACTCAGTTTTTAATTGTTGATCCTATAATGGATGCCTTAGCAAAAGCTTTTGGAAAGCAAACTAATGCTCAAAAAATGGCAAATGCTATAACAACAGCTATAAATGATCCAAACTCAGGCGTTCAAAATCAAGCAAAAACAGGTATTACTGCAGGAGCAGCGGTACTTAAACAAGAAATAAAAAATGCTTTAAGTAGCACACGAGTAAAGTTAGAGTGCTGTGAGCAAAAACCTACGCCTGCGCCCCCAACGCCGGGAGTACCTGACGCGGGGTCGCCCGAAGAAACTCTTGCCAGTAAAACTATGAAAGGAATTAATGCTGCAATGAAAGAAACCGAACTAGAAGAAGTTCGTGCAGCGATTCCTGAAACTAGTAGAGCAGTAGCAATTGAAAATGGTATTGCAGATCCAGGTAATGTTGCAGGTATGGGAATGGACGGAGCAGGACCTAAATTAACTTTACCAGAGCCTACAAAAGGATTCTTCTCGAAACTTTTCGGAAAAGACGGAAGCCTTGGAAAAATGTTTGGAAATCTTTTTGGCGAAGGAGGTAGTTTAGGTAAACTATTTAATTCTTTTAAAGGAGGTTTTAGTGGTATTTTTGATAATCTACTCGGAAGCTTTGGTAATATGTTTGGAGACTTGTTCGGAAGTATAGGAAATCTCTTTGGAGGCGGCGCTGGAGGAGGGGGCCTACTTAGTGGCCTTGCTTCCATGATACCCGGAATTGGTCCTATACTTGGCGGAGCCATGAGCCTATTCGGATTCAAAAACGGAGGAATCATGAATAATGGTTCTAAGGTATCCGGATATGCTACAGGAGGTATTGCAGACGGCCCAAATTCAGGACACCTTGCAATGCTTCACGGTAGAGAAGCTGTAGTACCTCTTCCAAACGGGAATTCAATTCCTGTACAAATGAAAGGTAACGGAGGAATGCAAAACAATAATGTTACTGTAAATGTCTCTACCGACGGTCAGGTACAATCTTCTTCAAACGGAGCAATGGGTGAAAATCTTGGACAAGTTATTGCCGCCGCAGTACAGAAAGAGCTTCACAATCAGAAGCGAGCAGGCGGAATCCTTAATAAGCATGGAGCAGCATAATGGCAACTTTTAGTTTTACAATACCTGCAAGCGACGTAACTTCAATAAAAGGAGTAAATTCTGGCGCCTTTGAAGCAGTAGCAGATCGAGGGCTTTCAAGAAAATCCAAGCATAATGTTCTTACTGCAAAGTTTGGCGATGGATACGAGCAAAGAGTACTTGACGGGATTAATACAAAGCAAGACCAGTTTAGCATATCTTTTAAGAATAGAGATGCCGCAGACATAAACCTTATTGCTGGATTTTTGGATGACAGGGCCGGTAAGAATTTTGATTTTGTGATTACAGATAAGTTTAGCCAGGGCAATCTTACTACGAGCACAATTAAAGTAGTTTGTGATGACTACAATATTAGTTACGGACAAGCAACTAATCACAGCTTAAGTTGCGAATTGAGAAGAGTTTACGAGCCTTAATCATGACAGATTTAATTGATACAGTACAACTTCAAGAAATTGATGACGCTTATGTAGAGTTATTTGATGTAACTTTACCGAGCGGAGCAAAAGTATACATATTTAACGGACTAGATGATGGAACTGCTAATATTTATTTTCCCAGTAAAACATTAGATACCGACGACGAATCTCCTACGTACAATAAGTACCCTCTAAAAGAGTACTTTGCAATTCCTGTGTCAATTGAAGGAGTAGAGATTAATGGTGCAGGAGTTAGTCCTCGCCCCTCTTTACGTATTGCAAATATTCCTACTCTTACTCGATCTATTTCAAATGACGAAAACGGTACCGGAGACGAAGAGACTCTTTACTCTATTTTAGTCGACGAAGGGCTCTATAAAAATGAAAGCTTTCTTAACACTCGAATAGACTATAGAAGAACTTTACTTTCAAATACTTCTAAAAGTACAGACTCGCACCCAACTGCGCCACCTGTGGAGTTTCCAAGCCAAACCTACATTATAGATAAAGTGGCTTCTGAAGATAGCATAATGGTAGAATTTGAATTAGCTAGTCCAATTGACGTAGAAGGCGTAAAGGTACCGGGAAGAGTTGTAATTGGAAGATATTGTGTTTGGAGGTACCAAGGGGGTACTTTAAATAATGAAGGCGGATGTAACTGGGCTTTAAACGGAAGTGGTAGATTTTTTAACGAAAAAGATGAATTAATTACTAGAAATATTACTAGTATTGCTACTTGGTCTAGCTCAGGTCCTTATTCAAAAGACGCTAAAGTTAAAACTACAGGAGGTGGGCACACTCAAATATGGGAAGCAGTTCGTTCAGTTCCTGCCAATAAAGACCCTACTAAACATCCAGCATACTGGAAAAGACTTGATGTATGCTCAAAAACTCTTACCGGATGTAAAAAACGGTTTCAAGGCAATAATAGTAATGATACTTTAAATACTGCAATTACTTTGCCTTTTGGTGGATTCCCTGGATCGAGAAAATTTAAGTGATAGAACACATACAAGAGCACTTTGAAGCAGAGTATCCAAGAGAAGCTTGTGGGGTTATAGGAGTTGTAAAAGGCAAAAAACGTTACTTTCCTTGTGAAAATGTGGCTGAAGATGATAATGATTTTATTATGTCATCTACAGACTACATGAAACATAAAAGAAGTATGGATATTATAGGAATTGTTCATAATCATCCAGACGCTGATAATACACCGAGCGAGGGCGACATAGATAATTGTAATGCATTAGGTATACCTTATTATATTTTTAGTTATCCTAACATGGATCTAAATATACTAGAGCCGGAAATAAATGCAAATCCTTTATTAGGTAGAGAGTATAAGTTTGCAGTGGCAGATTGTTTTGAAGCTTCTCGAGATTGGCTTGCAGCAGAAGGAATACATATTCCTCCTAGAGACCCCTTTGAAGACGATTGGTGGGTTAAAGGTTTAAATTATTTTACAGAAGAAAACATAAAAAATTGGGGGTTAGTTAAAGTGGACAGCCCTCAAAAAAATGATGTTTTAATTTTTCAAATAGATGCAGAGGTACCTAACCACTGCGGAATATACATAGGAAATGATGTATTTTTTCATCATGCAGTAAATAGGCTTTCTTGTAGGGAATCTCTTTTTCCTTTCTGGAGAAGGCACATTGTAGGAATTTATAGATATGAAACGTAATGTTTACTTAGAAGGAGAAATGGGAGCTCGATTTGGAAAAGAATTTCAAATTGCGGCAGACTCTTTTACTGAAGTTTTTAGATGTTTAAAGTGCAATTTTTCTACTTTTATGCCATATCTTCAAGAGTGCCATGAAAAAAACATTGGATTTATACTTGAAGTAGAAGGAAAACCAATTAAAAATGAAGCGGAAGCTTTACTTCTTTATAAAGAAGGAGATATGATTATTACTCCAGTTCCTGCAGGTTCTAAAAGCGGTCCTGCAAAAATATTGGCGGCAGTAGCAGTCACTGTAATGACTGGAGGTATGGCAGCTTTTGCAGCAGCAGGCTCAGCAGCTTTTACTACTGCGGCAGGGACTGTAACAATGGGATCTATTGGAACAGGTATAGCAGGTGGTATAGTTTCAGCAAGTGGTACTATATTAGGACAAATGGCTTTAGGACTAGGAATGAATCTTGCAATTGCAGGCATACAACAGATGATGGCTCCAGACCCTTCTACAGACAATCAGCAAGATGAAAGTTATATTTTTCAAGGATCTAAACAAAATATAGCAGAAGGAGACCCAGTTCCAGTACTATACGGAGAGTTACGCATAGCTGGGAGAACAATAAGTTTTCATACAAGAGGCGAAAGCACTCAATTTGCAAACCACACGCAAAGAGCTACTTCGGCTGAAAGTAATGGAAACTCTTATGACGCACAAACTATTCCAGCTACTGGAGGTAGCGCGGGCTCAGCGGCGGGGGCTGCTATGGGTGCGGCGGCGGTTATTGATTTTGACTTAATAGCCCAGCTACAAACACAGAATTTAGGAGGTAATTAAGGATGGCAACTAGAAGGGGTGTAAGCTCACAAAATATTTCAAGAACAGACATACTGTCAGAAGGCCCTGTACGGGGTCTAAAGCATGGTGCCTCCTCTGTATTTTTCAATGACGTCGCTTCTGACGACGCAAAAGTAAGAGGATACAACCCTGTAGAAGGTACGGCTTCGGGAAAAATTACTTTTGATGGTACAAGCTTCACTAATACTTCAGTAACAGGAGCATCAATTCCTACAAATTTAGTAAATCCTGTGGGGATACCCCGACAGCTAGTATTAAAAGGATATAGAACTACGCAAGTAACTCTCTCTAATGTTACAGGAGGGACTCAAGCGTACACAAGTGTACAATGTAATGCAAGCTCAGGAACTCCTTTTTCAGATACTTCTTGGGATTCCACGATAGCATACACAAGAGTTGCGTATTTAAAAAGAGATGGTGTTTTAATAAAAGGACAGTTTAATATTTCTAGTACGACTGCAGGAGTTTTTCTGTTCCAAGGGTTACCAGACGTACTTGATACATCTGAAACTCATGAAATTAGCATTGCGTATGGTTTTTATATTGATACTATAAACAGCGCAACTTCTATAACGTTGAAATCAACATATAGTGGGCAGTCGTACTCTGCTCCTGAAGCAGGCACTTATTTTTTTGAAATACCTCCACTTCAGTCGGGCAGTCAATCCTCTAGCAGTCCTAGCAAAATATCAGGAATTGAAGTAGAGTTTCGTCCTGGGCATCGGTATCAAGATCCTTTAAATGAAATAGGTGGAGTAGGAGGATCTATTTCTGGAACTCAGTCAGTTAATCACGAATTAAAAGTAATTGGTACTGGACAACTAACAGGAATTAGTCCAGTTCCAGAAGACGGCACTATTGGTAATACAATGGAGTCAGGTCTTCCAGACGACTCACAAGACGATGTTGCTACAGATGCCGTAGTATTGAACGATACTGCTTTTGGAATTAGTGCAGCACAACGCCCTGAAGTAGATGAAATTAGCCTTCGAATTACTTATCCTGGAGGCCTACAATACATAAATGGGGATAATGGAAAAAGATACGCTTCTTATGCTCGATACTTAATTCAAATACAAACTACTCTTGACGGAGAAGACTCCGAGTGGGAAAATGCATTTCCTATGGAGGGTAGTTACATAGGCCATACAGGTCGTACTAATGCAGCTTACTCATTTAATCATATACTTGGAGTCAATCAGTACAGACCGTTTGATAGTTTTAAGATACGAGTAGTAAGGCTTACTCGTCATATTGGACTACGAATTAACTCTACAGGACACGGAGATGGAGTAACAAATAAAGAAAAGTGGACTCTTATTGCAAAATCTAAGATAGATAATCTTGGTTATGTAATTAAAGATAGGCTATCGTATCCCTATACTTCTTTAATTTCTACTACTTTTTCTTCTAAGCAATATCAAGAGCCGCCTAAGATGTCTTATCTTATGCAAGGATTAAAAGTAAAAGTTCCTTCTACTTATACGCCTAGAGAGTATACTTCGGATAATGTTGCAAAGTATCAAGAATTTTGGGACGGAACCTTTAAGAATGAACTACAGTATACGGACAATCCTGCCTGGGTTTTTTATGATATTGTAACCAATAATCGCTACGGGGCAGGAAAATGGATACAAGAATCTGATATTGATAAGTACTCTTTATACAGAATTGCACGATACTGTGATGAATTAGTTGATAATGGAGAAGGTGGAACAGAGCCTAGATTTCGCTCAAACATACTTCTCACAAAAGCTACGGACGTATACAAAGTATTAAAAGACTTTGCAAGTACCTTCACAGGTATGCTTTATTGGATGGACGGACATCTTACTCCTGTTCAAGACTCTCCTTCAGATCCTGTTTATAATTTTACAAAAGGTAATGTAATAGACGGAAAATTTGGATACGAGTCTTCAGGGTTAAAAACTAGGTCTAATCAAGTAATTGTTACATGGAATGACCCAAAATCAAATTACGAGCCCGTACCTCTTATTGTAGAAGATAGAGAAGCCATTGTTCGTGACAAAAGAATAATAACTGAGGAAGTAGTTGCGTTCGGCTGTACTTCTGAAGCACAAGCAATTCGTTATGGGCGCTGGAAATTATGGACTGCTCAAAAGCAAACAGAAGTAGTTAGTTTTAAATCAGCTTTAAACTCCCTTTACATAAAGCCGGGAGATGTTATTAATGTACAAGACGCAGATAGAGAAGGCGTTCAATATAGTGGTAGACTGGCTTCTGCTACTAGCACTGCTGCTGTTTTAGATCGCTCGATCACTTTAAATGCTGGGTCCACTTATACTATAAGTACTTTAGTAACAGAGGCGGCTGCTTTTTATGTAGGATTTGCAGATGTAACTATTAATGGCAACACTTACTCTAGAGGAGATAGGCTTCCCGAAGCTTATCTATATGATACTGCAAATAATGATGGTACATATGACTTAGGGGCGTTAAATACAGAAGAAAAAGCTTCAAACGCATTTATTGATGCCTCGGGAACAAGCTTGTTGCCTATTGTATGGAAAGAATACTCTTATGTACAAGAAAACGCAGTAACTACTTCGGCAGGAACTACAAATACTATTGATGTTTCTTCTTTTGAAACAACTCCAGTAGCAAATACTATATGGGCACTGAAAGAAAGTAAAGATAGCTTAGACGTTGTAGGCTCTTATAAGCAATATAAAGTTCTATCAATAAATCAAGATAAAACAAATGAGTATGGATTTTCTGCAGTAGAGCACTACAATGAAAAATACGGAGCAGTAGATAACGGCTACGAGACTGGAGTTATTCCTACAACAATATATGTAGAAGCAGAGCCAAGAGATGGAGAGTCAGAACTGAGCCCTCCTTCTAGCCCTCGTGTAATATTAGAATCAAATCCTGAAAATCCTGGAGAAGAGCTAAGAGTAGAGTGGGAGCCTAGTACTTCTGAGTTTGTTGAGTCGTACGAAGTTCGACATAATATTCCTGAGCTAGAGAATCCTTTAGTAACATCAAATACTTTTATTCGCTTAACAGGAATTAGTAGTGATCGTCTTAACTTTCAAATTCGTGCGGTATCTACAGGAGGGAATTTTTCTCCTTATGCTTTAGTGTCATACACATTTTTAGATGTTTATGAAGATGCAGTTCCTAGAGTAGCTTTAGGTATCCCTCGTGGAGCGTTTTCTTCGGCTCAACTTATTATTACAGCTTTAAATACTATTCAGTTTCAAGCAACTAATGCTCAATTATCAACTGCTTCATTCCCTGAAGTTATTCATGTACTATCAGGCAGTACAGACGTATCGGATATTTTAGCCGATAAAGATTATTTAGTTTATTTAGACACTAGTGCTACTAGCTTAGACATTTTATACTATGATGATCAATCATTGTCTGCTCCTTTTTACTATGATGTGGGCACAGGTAATACCGGTTTATCAAACTCTTGGACTTCAATCGGAAGTGTTAGTATTCCTGCAAATAGTAATACGGTAACAGGTTCTGGCTTTTTAAACAGTGTAATAGTAGGGGACGTTCTTAATTTAGCAAATACTACTTCTCCTACAGGACTAGCAGACGGTGCTGTAGTAACAGATATAGTTTCGAACACAGAGCTCAAAATAGACAGAGTGTTTGATTCGGCAAAATCTTCTTTAACTGGTTATAGAGCAAGCTTTAGACCAGACTATGAAAATGATGCTATAATTGCAAAATTACGAAAGACGGGTAGTACTATTAAACTTACCAGTCTTTTAACTCTTCGCACTATAGTAGATGGAATAACATTAAATACAGGAGACGACGGAACTACAGAAGTACCCGATGGTGCAATTTCTGTAGATAAGCTCGCGGCAAACTCAATTACAGCAGATAAAATTTCTGCAAACTCAATTAATGCAGACAAAATTGCCGCAAACTCAATTACAACAGAAACACTTGCAGCAAACAGCATTACTGCAAATAATATAGCTGCAAACAGCATTACAACAGAAGAACTTGCGGCCAACTCAGTAACCGCAAATACTATTCTTGCAAACTCTGTTACTACAGAAACTATCGCAGCAAATAGTATTAACTCAGATATGATTACTGCCAACTCTGTAGTTTCATCACTACTTACGGCATCTACTATTCAGTCTTCTCACATTAAGTCAAACTCAATTGTATCAACAATTATTGATGCAACTACTATTAGGGCGACTGATATTACTACAAGCACACTATCTGCTCTTACAGCAAATATGGGTGACATTACAGCAGGTACGTTAAAAGGCGGTACTATTCCAGACGCTAATGCTTCTCCTTCAGGAACTGAGAGCGGTGCCTTTATGGATCTTACCGG
>Ga0075479_10000988_pt1 | contig 12702 bp, 14 predicted proteins | sample DEB08_DNA_8_FD_76341 | JGI IMG/M metagenome (GOLD analysis project Ga0075479, IMG submission 76341) | Aqueous microbial communities from the Delaware River and Bay under freshwater to marine salinity gradient to study organic matter... | ecosystem: Environmental > Aquatic > Marine > Coastal ... | reverse complement strand
TATTAGTAATGTATTAGATTATTAATTTAATGTATTAGTAATGATTATTTTAATAATTTAATGTATTAGTAATATTAGTAATGTATTAGATTATTACTTTAATAAAAATATTACATTAATTAATAATGTATATATACCAGTAATATTAGTAATTTATTAAATTAATAGCATAAAGTATATAAAACTTTGAGAACATTTACGTTATTGTATAAAAATGTCAAAATATACGCTATCTATTACAAATAAAAAACTATACGAGTTCTATAATAAAAATTCACATCTCAACTTTGAAGCTGTAAACCTTATATTTCATGAGATTTTGGTAAAATTAACAGATAATATGTCTGATACTATGAGTTCTACTATTAATGGTGAAATATTATCCAATATACAAAAACAAGATGTAGTAATTAATGAATTAAAAGGTAATTTAAATATTGCGATTGAGAACATTAACAAAATTAAACAAGAAACTGCTATATTTTCAGAATTAAAGAATGATATTTTAAACATTAACAATAATGTATCACTTAAATTTGTTGATTTTAAAAATGAATATATTTCAGGAGTTAAATCTTTATTGATTGAGAACAATGACCGAAATTCTATTATTGATAGTATACAGAAATCGAATGAAATATTCATAGACAAAACAAAATTATTATTGAATGAAAATATTTCATCATTAATGGAGAACAATAATAATTCTATGATTAATAATACAAAACTTCTACTTATTGAGAACAATGACAAATATATTTCACAAATAGATAATACTATAAAAACTTTTCAAAGTTCTATTTCTGATGAACTAAATAAACTTACAAATAATAATGACGATAATGCTGTCAAAGATTTCATTTCTACATTTGATTCAAAATGTTCTAGTATGTTTCAAACCGCTCAACAACCTGTATATAACATATTACAATCTACTGAAGAGCGTATACAGAATAATATACAATCTATTAAAGATAATACATTATCATCTCAAAGCAAACATGAAAATACTATGGATGAACTATCTACTTACTTAAGAAAATTTAATAATTCATCTTATAAAGGAGCTATTGGGGAATGTAAATTAGAAAACCTACTTAATGAAATGTATCCTTCGGCTGAAATAATTAATTCATCTGGAACCAAAGCCCATGGCGACTTTATGTTGAAACGTGAGAATAAACCTAGTATTATGATGGAAAATAAAGTGTATGATATGAATGTTAAACCAGAAGAAGTTGATAAGTTTATACGTGATGTTAGTGAAATTAAAACACACGCTATATTTTTATCCCAAAATAGTGGTATAACTCGTAAAAGAAATTTTCAAGTAGATATACACAAAGGATGTATTTTAGTTTATATCCATAACGTTCAATATTCTCGTGAAAAAATACAACTTGCTATTGATATTATTGAGAACCTTGCTGAAAAAATGCAAGAATTGGATTCAGATGAAGAAATAGAAAATATCATTAGCAAGTCTCAACTTGATGAAATAAACCAAGAATATATCGCTTTTAATAAACAACGTGAAGAGATTATTATTTCATCAAAAGATTTTCAAAGAAAATTATTATCACAGTTAGATAACCTTAAAATTAATGCTCTGAATAAATATTTATCTACAAGATATGCTAATACAGAAAAGAGTGGTTATACTTGTGAACTTTGTAATCTATTTACAGCACCTACAAAAAAATCGTTATCAGCTCACGTTAGGGCTTGTAAAAGAAATCATGATATTAAGGTTGATACTTCTAATACAGAAATTAATGCTGCTGATTCTTCTTAAGTATGTTTATTTATAAGTCCATACAAAAAATAAAAACTTAATCTAATATATAATCATGATAACTAATAATAGAAATAATAGAAAAGCAACATTTAAGAAAAAATCTACTAAGAGAAAATCTACTAAGAGAAAAACAAAGAAAAATAATAATGAAGTTAGTGGAGGATGGAAGTTTTTTCCTTATTTATTAGATAAACCACAAGTTCTTTCAGAAGATGAGAACGAGAAACTAGGAATAATACAAAACCTGGATAAACTTAAAATTTCTACATTAATTGAAAACAGGGCTGACCTAACTGAAACCGATATAACTGAACCCGATATAATTGAATATGCGTTATTCGCATTAGATTTAAATGAACGTTGCGTTAATATATGTGATAAAGCACTATGTAAAACATGTGATAATTCGCCTGAAAGTAGTTGTGATTACTGCGAAGATTTTACAAAAATGCGCGGTAAACGCAATGCTTATGAAACGACCAATTTTTGTGGGATGGACTTTATGAAAAACTATTCTGATACTGATACATATTACTGTAAGAAATATATTGATATGGCATCAATAATTCGCCAACTTCGATACAAATTTGAAACTACTAATCCTACGTTATATGATTATTTAAATTTTTTTGATAATACTTATAAAGGAGACTACAAACTTAATGATGTTAAATCATACTTAATTTCTTATAAAACCCAGCAGGATAGTATACCATTACAAAATGGAAGTGGTAATAACTATAAAAAATCAAAAACACGCAAATCAAAAAAAAAAAGATGTGTAAAAGTCTAACAATCAAGGTTTATGTCCGGTCTCAGTAAAGGATTATAAGGCAAACCCATACAAATAAAAAAGATTTCATCTTTTTATAAATTACATATTAATGCTTTTTTAAACTACTACTTTTACGTGTTTTTAGAATTGACACAATATCTGCGTGTCCTTTAGTTTTTGCTATCATAAGAGCTGTTCTGCCCTTATGATTTTTCATATTCATATCAGCGCCATTATCCAGTAGCATTGACACAATTTGTTTGTGTCCTTTATAACTAGCACGTATAAGAGCTGTATTTCCCTTAATATCACTCGCATTTACATAAGCGTCATTCTCTAAAAGTATTGACACGATCTGTGTGTATCCAAAATTACTTGCTATCATAAGAACCGTCCTGCGCTTATTATCTATCGTATCTACATCTGCTTTTTCTTTCTCCATAGACCATGATACGATACCCGTCCGTCCGCAAATACTTGCTTCTATGAGTCTATTCGCTTCCATCTTGTTATTATTCCTTCGTTAAGATTTATTAATCTGATTGCTTATTATTATTTAATAAAAAAGTTTTTCAATTTTCTATTATGAGAGAACACATATTATCAAGTCAACTTTTCTAATGAAATCCACATAAAATTATGTGTCGGTTTTGTGTGAGTAGCTGATATGTCTTTACAATTATCTGTTAATTCTATTTGTTTTGAAATATGTTTGAATAATTTTATATGCAAGTATCCTGTATCTATCATTCCTATATACTTTTCTTGACTACCTTCTATATAAAAATCGTCTATCCAATTTTCATTTTCTTTTTGTAATTCCTTTTCTTCATCCGTCAACTCTGTTACCAACTCAACTACACGATTTTTATAAGTAGTTTCCAAATCATATTGTAATGTATCATCATCATCATCAAAATATGTATCTATATAACATTCTACGTATTTAATACGATAAATATCATTCTTTGGTTTGACAAATTTATTTATATTATCACTTATTATTGTTGATAAACTGGTATCTATCATTTTATCTATTATTTACTATGCTATTGAATACAACTTATATTTCAATTTTGTATTCAACTTAAACATATTTATCTAATAATATAATAGAATGGAAGAACCTACCAATATATTTTACAAAATATATGAAATTATGGATCATTATGAGAACATATTAGATGATTCATCGTATGACGGGAGTGATAAATACACCGAAGGCGATGATTTTTTTAATTTCCTATTTAAAAATATGAAAAAAGATGAAACAAAAGCCAATCCTGATGAAAAACCAGCAGAAAATACTCCAAAAAAAGAAAATGAAGATGAACCCATTAAAGATCATGATGATAAAGAACCTGATGATGAAAAAACTTCTATTGTTAACGCATATATCAAAAAATGTTATAAAAAAATTGTTCTCAAATGCCATCCTGATAAAAATAAATCTAATAAAAGTGCTGAAAGACTTTTTATTAAATGCCACGACTACTACGATAACCTCTTTCTAATCGGGTTAATGTATGTTTTTTATTTATATAAAATATTACCACCTAGTCCACTTAATAATACATCTCCTACCAAGCCAGATAAATCATCTACCATACTTATTGAAAGAATATTTAAAGAAATACGACTCATACAAGATAAACTAGTTAGATTAGAAAAAACTACTAACTCCGATAAAAAATCATAATATTTATTAAAACAATATAATATGTTATCATATATCATATTATATGCCTTCCAAAGAACAGAAAAAACAAGATCGTCGTGAACAAAGTGAACTTAGACGTATCGACGAGCAAAACAAAATCACGGCTGAAATGGAATGGGAAAAAGGAACCGATAAACGTGGTCTACAACGCAAACAAGATAAAGATAATAAACAAGCTGATAAAATACGCCGTAAAAAAGAACGTGAAGAATTGTTAGCTGAAGAAAGATAATATTATGTATTCAATAAAATTGAATATATTTAAATACAATTATATACTATATACTATAATATGGTTAAAAATAATGAAATACAATTTATAGACTTATTTGCTGGTACAGGTGCTTTCTCATTGTCATTAGAAAAAAATAAAAATTTCAAATGTGTATTTACCAATGATATGATGGAATGTTCTAAAAATATATATGAACTTAACTTTCCTAACCATATATTTACTCTTGAAGACCTGAATAAAATTAATGTTGATGACATACCTCCACATAATCTTCTTTGTGGTGGATTCCCATGTCAACCTTTCAGCATTGCTGGTGATAAAAAAGGATTTGATGATACACGTTCAAATGTATTTTGGAAAATTATCGAAATATTAGAAAAACATAAACCCGCTTTTATTCTATTAGAAAATGTTAAAAATTTAAAATCACATGACAAAGGAAATACATATAAGACTATTGAAGAGAAGTTACAAAGTATTGGCTATCATATAAAAACATCTATTTTAGATACAAGCAAAATTACAGGTGTTCCACAACATCGTGAACGTATTTATATACTTGGATTTCTTGATAAAAATAAACATGATGCTTTTGATTTTGACTTTCCGGAAAAAACGAAACAACCAATCAGTCACTTTTTAGAAGATAATATTGATAATAAATATTACTATTCAGATAGATTTAAAGTCTTTGATGAAATTGAAAAAGGTATTACGAAAACTATTTCTGATAACGTAATATATCAATATAGACGTTTTTATGTTCGTGAAAATAAAGGCAATTGTTGTCCTACATTAACTGCTAATATGGGTAGTGGAGGTCATAATGTACCTCTTCTAAAAGATTCAAAAGGAATACGTAAATTAACACCTAGAGAATGTTTTAATCTACAAGGATTCCCTACTAATTATAAACTTCCTAATATTAGTGATAGTTCTTTATATAAGTTAGCAGGTAATGCTGTTTCTGTACCAGTTGTTGATTTGGTTGTTAAAAAATTAAACTCTATTCTCTAATAAAAAATACTTATTTTACCTTATAACTTAATTTTCTTATAATCTACCTAATAACTCTTCGAAACTTCCAGAATATAATATTTTTATCTCTTCTTCACCTAGTTGCTTCTCAATATCTTCAAAAAGCATGCGAGGTCTTCTTCCTTGCTTGCATTGATCACCATATGTTTGAGATTTTCGTTGTTTTATCTTAATATCATTAATCAGATTATCAATCATCTGGTTTTTTGAGCTTGCTTTTTTTATTCTCAATTTGTCACAAAATGTTTTCAATTCAATAATTTTACATTTCTCCAATGTTTTTCTTTTTTGTTCTTCGGTATCCGTCTCACCTAATGGTAGTTCAAATGATTCGTCCATATCATCGAACAGCTCTTCATTACCCTTCGATACCTTTAATTGTTGCCATTTCTCGCTACTATCTGAAATTCCAATTTCTTTTACGGTTAGGATATTACCAATAATTTCATCGTCATTGTTATATTCAAATGAAAAGAACACCATTATAAGTTTGTTCCACGTTTCAGTCGGACCAAAAGAACTAGGTCCACACTTAATAGCTTTGACTTCCAATTTTGTAATAGTACCTTCTTCGTTGAGAATCAAATCACCAGTTGGCGTATTCCAGTTGGGTAATACATTATAGTGTAAATAATAAGCAAACTTAGCAGCATTCTCAGAAATGTCCGAAGGTGTATTTGGATGCCTAATTAACTTGGTTACTTTATTATTTGTGTTTTTTCTTATTTCCTTATTCATTCTATTAACAGCAGTAATTTCATTCTTATACTGTTGAAAACGCATGCTCCAAATTATTGGAGTATAACCATCCATAACATGCACTAATTCGTTCATGTTGTACCTATATAATGTTTAAATTATTAAACTTACTTGATACTACTAATATTATAATAATAAACATTTCAATTTTTTACCATATCTAGAGATGAAAAATAAAAAAGTGGTTATTTACCTTACAATTCAATTATAATCTAGCATTTTTCAAAGATAATAATGCTTCCACTGCAATCATTTCCTTTTGTTTCAACCCATTCGCAATACGTGTTGAACGTCTGGGATTTACTTGATTATTTTCTCGTTCTAATTTATTCTTACGTCTTGTTTCATTTCGTTTTTCGTTTAATCTTGCTTTCTCTTCTTGTTCTTGTTTAAGCTGCTGTTTCTTTAATTCAATATCTGTAACTAATCTTAGTTGGTTTCTTACATTAAATTCTTCTTCTACTTGCTTTCTTTTTTTGTTTAGTTCTTGTAATTGAATATTATATTTATAGACAATTTCCTTACCTTTTTCTTCCCATTCATCGATATTGAATGGATAATATTTCGGTCTATCTTTTTTATGAAGGCGTAATTCCTGAGCGCGTTGACGCCATGCAATCCTTTCTTCTTCAGATACTACTTCTACTGACTTCATTGTGTTATTCGTTTTGTATGAATATACTAATTGCTTACTATTATTTGATAAAAAAATTTTCAATTTTTTATCAAAATTATATCTTCTTGTTACGACGCGTATTCTTATACATAATTGATTTAAATTGTCATTGCCTTCTTTAATGTAGTTCTTCTCTTTTTACTAGAAGATGTTGTCTTAGATTTTGTTTTTTTCGAAGATACTGATTTGTCTGTATAATGCTTCTTCATATAATAATATTCTTCATCTTCTTCATCACCTAAAAGAAACTCTCTATAACCGTATTTATTGTAATAATTAAGTAAAAACTCTGGATCACCATGTTCTGGTAATTTTTCTACATACAAATATAATCCATTTACTTTTTTATGCTGTTTCATCAATGTACTTGTAATATATTTATCAATTAAGTTCATTGTTTGTTTAACCGGACTTGTTGTTTGTTCTAAAATACGCTTTGACCGACATACTTCATTCAACCAAGGCTGTTGATTTGATAATACTCCTTGAGAACTCATCTGAATTGTTGCTGAACCGCCATCTACAAAATCATTGTAATTTATAACACCCGCACCATATCCTAATGTTAATGCTACTGCTACCGTTTTTTCTTTTACTGAAGTAAATAAATCATATAAACGATCACTATTTTCGTTGTCTATGTTCTCATCTTTAAAACAAATTTTTTGCATATTTGCGACTAAATCTGCTAATTCTTTTAATTTTATTTGTTCTGGTAAAAAATCGCAAGTATATCCTGGAAAACACATCTTTGATGCTACTTTTTTAGAACGTTTTATAATATATATTGCTGAATAATAGGTTGGGCTACTCATTTATATATTCTTGAGAATATAATTTACGTTAAAATATAAGAACCAAAAATGGAACCAAATGATTATATAGAAAGTTCAAAATTATTAAATAATTTACGCTGAATAATATTGATAGAAAATTTTGGGGAAAGTCGGACAAAGTTTTTAAAAATGGACATTTTAAAAATGTCCATTTTCATTTTCTTGAAAAAAGTTTCTACAAATAATGTTTTTTTTAATGAGGTCTTACCTAAATGCTTTCATTTCTATATTTTGTTGTAAAAACTGTTACCATAAAAAAAATAAGTAATTTACGCTGAAAAAGATTTAGAAAGAAATATGTAACCATATATAAAGGTACAAATGATTACAGAAAAAATCCCAGAAAATGCCAATATATATTATTGTGAATCATGTAACTTTAAAAGCAGTAAAAAAAGTAACTATGATATACATTTAACCACAGCTAAACATAAAAGGATTACAAATGGTGACACTAAACAATCTATAAAAAGTCATATATGTCAATGTGGAAAAGAGTTTAAATATCGTCAGGGGTTATATAGACACCGGAAGAATTGTAACCATATACAGTCACAAGATAACACAACTACAGAAGATATAGACAAGAACGAAAAGTATGAAATGATTATAGAGATGTTAGTAAAAGAGAATCAAGAGTTCAAACAATTAATAATAGATCAAAATAAGAAGATGATGGAAATGACTGAGAACATGGGTAATAATCATCACAATACAACAAATACAAATACAAACAGTCATAACAAATTTAATTTGAATGTATTCCTCAACGAGCAATGTAAAGACGCAATGACATTAAAGGATTTTGTAAAAAATATAGAAATATCAATGGAAGAGTTTATAGAAACAGGAGAAATCGGATTTGTAGAAGGAGTATCACAAAGTATAATTAAACGAATAAATGATATGGATCTTCACGATAGACCAATACATTGTACGGATTTGAAACGTGAAACTGTATACATCAAAGACGAAGAAAAATGGGAAAAAGACCAGAATAAAGAGAAATTCCGTAAAGCAGTAAAGGGAGTAGCCCGTAAGAACGAACGATTGCGTCCAATTTGGTATGAAAACACTCCCAATGCGGCAATTCTTGGATCAGAAGATTGCGATAAATTCTTCAAATATTCAGCGGCGGCACTAGGTGGCGCAAGCACCGAACAACATAAGACATTTGAAGATAAAATAATGCGAAATGTCTTGAAAGAGGTAACTATTGATAAGCATATGAAGATAGAATAGTTAAACTACATGACATGGAGAACTGCAAAGAGCATAAAAATTGAATTTAACTCCATGAAGATTCCATGAAGCAATAAGTTAACATGAGTACATATCAACAAGTTCACGCTTTGGAGCTCGCTCAGATGGAGCTCCAAATTCGCATAAAAGATATCCAGGGGATATCTAGAATTTATCCAAATCAAAAGGAACACGCAGATAGAATCACATTAAATTTTGGAGATGATAAGAGGATATGCATGGCTATTGCACCTATGCAAAGTGGTAAAACTGGCACACAAGTTGATACAACTTATAAGATGATGAAGAAGTATTCTATCTCACCATCTAACGTTTATATAATTGCCGGTGTTAATTCGGTCGAATGGGAGGAACAGCAGAAGTTAAGGAATCCTGAAATACTTAAAAATATATGCCATTTACAGAATATTAATTCTATAAAGAGTGATATCGAAGATAAAGAGGATATTTTGATAGTAATTGATGAATGTCAAGTTGCTTGCAAGAGTAACCAAACGCTTGCAAAATTATTTTCAAGCCTAGAATTTACTCTTGCTTCGTTAACGGACAGAAATATTAGGATAATTCAATTTTCAGCCACTCCCAATGGTTGTTTATTAGACTTATCTGAATTTCACGAGGTTGCATTTCAGATATACTTAGAGCCCGATGACGGTTATATTGGTCTTAATACACTAAAAGAAAGGGGGCAATTTCTACAATATTACGATATTTCCGGTAAAAAGTCCAAAAATGATTATGACCAAAATCAATCACTTCGCCAAATAAGACGTTTGTTTAACTTTATTAATAATAGATATGTAGATGATGCTAGATATCATTTAATCAGAATTCCTTCCGGAACAGCATCAGTTGTTATATTAAACAACTTTATTAATCAATGCGGTAATCGTTTTACATATATCACGTATGACCTGACTTACGAAGATGATATCAATGATATTCTTAAAATAAAACCATCAAAACCAACAATTGTTTTTGTAAAAGAAAAGCTTCGTTGCGCGAAGACACTAGACATTAGTAATATTGGTTTGCTTTTTGATCGTTATAGTAATTCACCGGATGATAGTGTATCTTCACAATCATTTGCTGGTCGCGCGTGCGGGTATCAAGACAGTTCACACTTGACTATCTTTACTAATCTAGAAAGTATTGAACGCTATATTCGTTTATCAAACTTAGAATTTGAAAATATTTCAAATCTTGAGTGGCGGTCAAATAGTACAAAGTATAGAAACAGTCAATGCGTTTCTAAAGGTACCTACAATAAAGCATTTAATAATTTAAATTCTACTACAGTTCAACAAAATACAGCAGAGGTAGAGCCGATGATTATAACCGCTCCGACATTTAAGATTATCAAAGAGTTTTATATTAAGTATTTAAAAGATGTTTTCAAGGGTCGTGGTCCTAATAATAGAAAACCTAATGATAATGGCTTTTATGAAACTACCCTGGGAAGACGTAGAGGCACAGGTGTATATAGTTATTCCGAGATCTATTCTGTTAGGAAGTGGAGTTTAAATGATACACATAAATACACCTTTCATCCTTGTTATGATAATACTGCCATCGCGAGTACATTAAAGTTTTGTTTAATATTCTATTGTCCTAATACTGATCTCAAAAACCAAATAATTGAAAATGAAAATGAAAATGGAATCGCATATAATTGTATTACAACATAGTAAAATCAAATAAAAACAAATAAAAAACAACCTGTATATAGTTGTTTTTTATTGATATACCAAAAAAATAATTCGCACAATAATCGTAGTTTGGTATAGTCGACGTCCATAATATATTAATAAGTGATAATTTTTAATATATTTTGTAAAATTGATAAATAGCTATACACATGTTTATTATGAAACTTGTGTTGGTGTAATATAATGGATTATTACGAGAAACTCTGTAATTGGGACCAGTATATCAATAAAGATATTGTAAAATATATAGTTAATTTTTGTATTACAAATTTTGGTATATACTTCTTATGGGTTATTATGCACTATATAGCATCTCATTTATACGTATATTGGTGTGTTCCCGCAACAATTGTAGGTATAATTATGTCACCATTTTTAGTTCCTGCGCCTCATTGTTATGGATTACGATGGGCTATTTATCATGGAGGTAACAGTATAATTGCTATGTGGACGATTATAGGGGTCTGGTTATTAGGGCGTATTTTACCATTAAAATCCGAATAATATATAGATGGAAGTAAAACCAGAAGAATTGATAGACGGAAAAATGTATTGTATTGAATCATATGGTCCTAGTGGTCTTATACGAAAAATGACAGGTATATTTAGAAACGACCTTAAACCGTTATTGCGTTTCGACCAAGTAACTGTAGAACCAAATAAGAAACAAATTGGATTGATTCTTTCACCAGAATCTATTCATACTAAAAATGAATATTATTATAAATATTTTTTAATGAAATGAATCATAAATCATTTACGTCGTCAGTAATAGTATGAATTCGCCAATATATGAAAATAGTAATTACGAATACACTTGTGAAAATGCATAATAATAAATCGTTTTGTTCCATAATTTGATATGATAATATATACCTATAGTAATATATAATGGTTCAAACTAAAAAACAGAGAAGACCCATTAAAAATAAAAAGAGAACTAGATCCAAAAAATCTCATAAAGGCGGTTCTTCCAATGCTGATTTTATGAAAGCAATAAACAAAGCTGATTTAGAATACATACAATCAAATATTAAACAACTGGAAGATCTTAGTTTTGAAGATGCAAGTGGGAAAACACCTTTAGGGATTGCTGTAGATAGGTACAATGACTTAGAAACGACTGAATTTATGGGTAATTATGAAAGAAAACTTGAATTGTATAGTATTCGTACACAAATTATAGAAATCCTGTTAGAAAATGGGGCTAATGGAGGGAACATAGAAATACCAGGGATTAATTTAAACAAAGCTTACCTAAAGGGGGTGAATTTAGTAGAGGCGAATTTAGAAGGGGCGAATTTAGAAGACTCCAATTTAGAAGGGGCGAATTTAGAAGGGGCGAATTTAAAAGGGGTGAATTTAAAATGGGCGAATTTAAAACGGGCGGATTTAAAACGGGCGGATTTAGAAGGGGCGAATTTAAAACAGGCGCATTTAGAAGGGGCGAATTTAAAACGGGCGAATTTAGAAGGGGCGAATTTAGAAGGGGCGAAATTAAAAGGGGCGAAATTAGATGATGGGGCGAATTTAAAAGGGGCGAATTTAAAAGGGGCGGATTTAAGAGACTTCAATTTAGAAGGGGCGAATTTAAAAGGGGCGAATTTAAAAAAGGCGTATTTAGTAGAGGCGAATTTAAAACGGGCGAATTTAGTAGAGGCGAATTTAGAAGACTCCAATTTAGAAGGGGCGAATTTAGAAGGGGCGAATTTAAAAGGGGCGAATTTAAAAGGGGCGGATTTAGTAGAGGCGAATTTAAAAGGGGCGGATTTAGTAGAGTTCAATTTAGAAGGGGCGGATTTAGAAGGGGCGGATTTAGAAGGGGCGAATTTAAAAGGGGCGATTTTAGAAGGGGCGATTTTAGAAGGGGCGGATTTAGAAGGGGCGAATTTA
>Ga0075479_10000986_pt1 | contig 12711 bp, 10 predicted proteins | sample DEB08_DNA_8_FD_76341 | JGI IMG/M metagenome (GOLD analysis project Ga0075479, IMG submission 76341) | Aqueous microbial communities from the Delaware River and Bay under freshwater to marine salinity gradient to study organic matter... | ecosystem: Environmental > Aquatic > Marine > Coastal ... | reverse complement strand
CTCCTGGCACGCCGCCGCCCGATCCAACATCAACAATCGTTGCTCCCTCGCTGAGCGTCTGAGCCAGTTCGTGGCTGTCGAGCAGGTCACGGCCAACAAACGAATCAAGATCATTGTGACGCGTCAGATTGATACGGGAATTCCAGTCCCACAGGAGCTCGCAGTAACGGCGGAGCAGGTCCGCCTGCGTCACATCCAGCGAGATTTTCAAATCGCTGGATGCAGCGAGGAGTTCTTCGTTCGTAAACAACTGCGGTATCACTCCTGCCGGGACGCTGGATCTCTGTGAAAGCAGTCCGGGGATCACATCCGCTTGTGGACTGCAACAGGGGGAATGTCATCAGACCAGTTTGAACGCATCATCCAGTTCGCCGGAAATCCTTTGCAATTCCTCCAGTGGCCCGCCGCCGACTTCAGCAGCAACCCAACCATAGAAGTCAATTTCGTGGAGTGCTCGACGGACATCAGCGTAGTCGATGTCACCCTCAGAGATTCGAGTGAATTTCCCTTCAGCGCGAGAAAAGCCCTTGATGTCCAGCTTCATCACGCGGCGGCCCAGTTGCCGCAGCCAGTCGCCCATACTGCCGTACTTCCAGTGGTTGCCGATATCAAACTGCATGCCCACCCATGGAGAGTTTAAGTCGTCCACATAGCTGACAAATTTGTCCGCCGTCTGTGTGTGATCACCTTCGTGGTCGTAGAGAAAGTGATTCCAGACATTCTCAATCACAATCTGCACACCATACTGAGCGGCGACGGGAATTGCCTTGCCGATATTTTCCAGAGAGCGTTCACGGATTTCTGCTTCCGAACCATCCTTGCCGTGACCCACAACCAGCAGCACAGAGTGCCCGCCAACAGCATGGGTGTCACGAATTGCCTGTGTCAGAGAATCCAGCGCCTGCTTCCGCACTTCAGCGTCGGGATCCGTGTGTCGCACCTGCCAGTGACTGGAATTGACACTGCCATCCACTGGCAATCCGGTTTTGGCAATCGCGGCCTTCGTTTCCGCAACGTCAAGTGCCGGAGCATTCATTTCGATGCCGTCAAAACCCGCCTGCTTTGCTGCAGCAAACTTGTCTGCCAGTGAGCCATCCACGCGGACCATGCCGATCTTCAGGGTCTTCCACATCCGTCCCTTCAAACTCACATCGTCCGCTTCAGGCAGCGGAGCAGCCGTTGCCGCATTCCAGTTTCCCGCTGCAGTACCGGCCGCGGCAATTGCTGCTCCGGTGCGAAAGAATGATCGTCGGGATGAAGTGCCGTTTAACATAACGAAGCCCTCAGCGTGTCGGATGAATAGCGAATGGAGACCCTGCCAGCAAATACCCCGCAACGGATCTCCTCGTGTCTGAAACTATCCCAAACGTCTTTGCTGACTACAAGCGACGACCAGCGGATGATCGCGCTGAACAACGGGATCCCGTGTTGCCGGGAATAAAAAAACTCACTTCCCTCGGGAGAAGTGAGTTTTGATTCCGTGGAGGCAACAGACCCTCCGCAACGTTACGCCGCAGCTTCGAGATCGTCGTCTGAAACGCACTCCCCGTTTGTCTCTTCTTCATAGACGAGGAAGTAGATGTTGCTGGCCGCTTCCTCCAGCAGATGCTTCACGTTTTCGCTCTGAACCCCCTCAATCAACCGATCAAGTGACTCAACGATGCGATCAACTTCTTCGCCGCAAATCTCTTCGTATTCTTCATTGTCCAGAGGTTCCTGTGTGTCACTCATTGATTCACTCCCTGTTGTTAACGTGAACATCCCCGCGCTGCTGCCTGCCAGTGATTGGTCTGCGAAGTCTGCGTCTCGCCTCGCTGCGTTCGGTTGCCATGTTTCCGGTCGTCACGCAAATGTTCTTCCACGCTGCCTTACATCGTCAGCCGGAGGCCCTGGGAAAACGCAAAAGTGAATTCTGCCACCCGAATTTCCCGGCATTTTTTCCGCCGCATGAACAGCCATCACTTCCGCGGTCAATTCGCCGTGAAGGAATCGAAACACGCAGCCCTTGGCCGGCAGATTCTGCCGAAACTGCGGCACCATTCTGCCGCTTCCCACGTTCCCGACAACAGCTAGAATTCTCCGACAAACCTGCCAACTCGCAGTTCTTCATGGCTTCATACGGAGACTCCAGCAGATGAGTCAGTCAGCAAACCATCACGTCCTGTCGCACTCTCTGGTCGACCATTGCATCACCAGGCTGCGTGCCGAGAACACTCCGGTTCATGAGTTCCACCAGTTGCTGCAAATTGTCGCGATGGTGCTGGCTTCGGAATGCACACGTGATCTCGCAACCAGGCAGGTCGAGGTTCGGACTCCACTGGAATTGACCAGTGGAGTTCGTGTTTCTTCCCGAATCGGGCTGGTTCCCGTACTGCGAGCAGGACTCGGCATGGAACCTGCATTTCGCCAAATCCTGCCAACAGCCTCCGTCCACCACATCGGAATCCGTCGAGACGAAGCAACTGCCCAGCCCATGGCGTATTACGACCTGCGGACGGAACAGCCCCCCCCGGACCTCGCCATCGTGCTGGATCCCATGCTTGCTACCGGCGGCTCAGCCTGTGCCGCTGTGCAAATGCTCCAGGACTGGGGCGTCGCCGAAATCCGCATGGCAGCGATCATCGCAGCTCCGGAGGGCCTGAAAAAAATGGCCGAATCGTGCCCGGACGTAAGAATCTTCACCGCTGCACTCGACCGGGAGCTGAACCAGAACAGTTATATCTGTCCCGGACTGGGTGATGCGGGAGACCGTCTGTTCGGAACAGTCTGAACATCCCCAACCGAATCATCTCAGCCACATCCGGACGGTCCGTGCAAAAAAACACGGAGGCGAAAACCCCTCCGTGCGGAATTCAATCAGTGACACCAGCTGCCGCTGAGAGTGTTGGCGTCAGATTCCTTCGCTGGACAGGAATGTCGCCAGCCGATGGAAGTCGCTGTCCTGTTCAATGAAACGCACAACGGTCACCAGAGTTGCAGGATCAACCAGCTCCTCGAACGGAACGTAGTGCAGATCCAGCTGCCCGGAACAGGACACCATCACACTCCCCATGGACTCTTCCACCAACGCACGATATGCACCAATCCCAAGCTGACATCCGAGCATCACGTCGAACGCATGCGGGCGAGCACAGCGAGATTCGTAACCCAGCTGCAACCCGGTCACTTTTCGACTCAATCCGGTCTGGCGATTGAATTCAGCACTGATACGTTGAGCCATCATTTTGCCGAGGTTGACGCTGGCCACGGAAATATGCCCGTGATCATCACGCGGAATATCCTTGATCACCGCGTCAGAAAGATATTCCGCAAGTCCCTCGGCAAGGACCACAACGCCGTATTCCTTGCCTTCCTTTTCGTAACGGCTTCGCATCATGTTCACAATGCGAGCGACAACCTTGTCCAGATCCATCACCTTCCGATCGGCGGTGGACTCCGGGGCCAGATACTCTTCCGTAATGTCTTCAACACTCAGGACCAGGTTCGCTTCCCCGGAGACCGCAGCTCCGTAAGCCAGCCATCCGGCACTTCGCCCCATGCATTCGACAACAAAATACGCGCGAGCGGCTTCTGCATCGGCGTGGAGATTACGAATCTCCGTCCCCAGCGTCTCTACTGCCGTAAAGAATCCGAATGTAAAATCAATTCCGCAGTAGTCGTTATCAATCGTTTTGGGAACGTGCACAACCGGCATCCGCTGCATGTCCTGAGGAAGACGATCCTGGAACATTGCCATCTTGTTCGCCGTCTTTAATGTGTCATCTCCGCCGATGGAGACCAGTGCGTCAACACCGATGGATCGCAACGCGTCATAGGCCCGACGCAACGGAGCCGACTTTTCCGGATCATCAAGATCTGCCGGGGACTTAACAAGTTTGCCCGGATTGGCTCGCGCTGTTCCAATCAGGATGCCTTCCTTACTGCGAGTTCTGCGCAGTTCCGGCTCACTCAACAGGCGGTAGTGAACTCCTTCCTCAAGCGGCTGATCCGGCGAAAAATCGATCAGGTTGGAGTAGCCGTAGCGAATTCCCACAACCTCGATCCCCGCACGCAGGAATGAAATCGCACACGCGGAAATGACTGAATTCGCCGCAGGAGCCGGGCCACCGGCAAACAGAATTGCAACTCGCTTGATCTCTTGAGGCATCTCAGAGCTTTCTCACTGACATGAAGTTTCAGGAAATAACAATCGTTTGAAATGAATTTATTTGCGCATCACAGACAGAATCAACCTGCCGGACAATGATGCAGACTTACCGACAGACGGCGTCCCCTGGTCACTTTGTCATTCGCCGTCGACGAGTGCTGAGGCGCCAATCAGTCCCCACGTCGATAATTGCCTTCGGCTGTGTCACCGAAGCCCGATACGGCACACGACCACATACGGCCTGCCGGATCACTGCGGTACCGCAGAACAGTCAGGCACAAATCCACCGTCCGCAGCGGTCCCGGTCTTGCTGATGCCGCCGCTGACTCTGTTTGTGGCTTCGATTCTGAACCGGCAGGTGAAATCAAAACGTTCGTTCAACAAACGTTGTATCGATATTAAAGTCAACAAAGTCCGCATGGTTAAACATGCGTTTTGCCAGCGACAATGTCGTGCTGATTCCCTCGATTTCAAACTCGCGGATGCAGCGACGCATGCAGCGAATTGCCTCTTCTCGAGTCGGCTTCCAGACAATCAGTTTTCCAATCATGGAGTCATAATACGGGCTGATTGTATAGCCTTCGTAAACATGGGAATCGAAACGTACACCCGGCCCGCCCGGCACACGCAGTTTGGTGATCGTTCCCGGACTGCCTCGGAATCCATTTTCCGGATCTTCGGCATTCACCCGCAATTCAATCGCGCACCCCTGCTGAGAAATCTCATCCTGTGTGAATGACAGCGGCAATCCAGCCGCGACACGGATCTGTTCCTGAATCAGATCCACACCAGTGACAAGTTCCGTAACCGGGTGCTCCACCTGAATTCGAGCATTGACTTCAATGAAGTAGAAATTGAAGTCCTTGTCCACGATAAACTCGCAAGTCCCGGCGTTGGTGTAACCCGCTTCCTTTGCCAGTCGAACCGCTGCTTCGCACATGCTTAAACGCACTTCATCCGGAAGTTTTGGAGCCGGGCTTTCCTCGATCAACTTCTGATGTCGGCGTTGCATGGAGCAGTCACGCTCCCACAGGTGCACGGCATTGCCATGATTGTCGGCCAGCAGCTGCACCTCCACATGCCGCGGGCGCTCAATATATTTCTCCAGGTAGACGCCTGGATTGCTGAATGCTTTATCAGCCTCCGCACTTGCTGCTGCCAGTCCGGAACGCAGTGATGCCTCATTCCCCGCAACACGCATTCCCTTGCCGCCACCGCCGGCCGTCGCCTTGATCAGCACGGGATAGCCAATCTCCGCAGCAATTTTCACCGCATCGTTGACATCGCTGATCAGCCCATCACTTCCCGGGACACACGGCACTTTCGCCCGCATCGCGATTTCACGAGCACTGACTTTGTCACCAAGCTGCTGCATGGCGGCAACCGGAGGACCGATAAACTCGATGTTGCAGCTGCGACAGACCTCGGCGAAATGCGAGTTTTCGGCCAGAAACCCGTATCCCGGGTGCACAGCCTGAACGTCACCGATTTCGGCAGCGCTGATGATTCGGCGTACCTGCAGATAGCTGTCTGCAGCCGCTGCCGGACCAATGCACCATGCTTCGTCCGCAAGTGAAAGATAGTGGGCCCCCCGGTCGGCTTCGCTGTACACCGCGACCGTGCCGATACCCATTTCTCGACAGGCGCGGATAATCCGCAGGGCAATTTCACCGCGATTTGCTATCAGGATTCGTTGAAACATCAGTCCGCTCTGAAGATAGAGTCAAATGAAAGCACCGTTGCCGCGACGCTGCAGTTCGCAATCAGGGATAAGAATGGGAGGTGCCACCCGGTTCATGCCTCGGACCATCCGCGAATTTGCCAGCAGAATTGAATCTGCAAACGTGATCGCCCGAGAAATGAGGACCAGAAGATACCAGACGCCAGCTGAGTACCCGGCCAGCGCTGGATTCCAACGACTGCCAGGACGCACCACACCGCGCCCCCCCAGTCACTCCGCCCCGATGCCCCTGCCAATTCAAACAGGTTCGATACGAAACAGCGGCTGTCCAAAACTGACAGCATCACCATTCTGAACCAGAATCTCAGCAATCCGCCCGGCCTTTTCGGCGTGAACCTCATTGAAGACCTTCATGGCTTCAATGATGCAGACCACAGTGTCCGGCTGTACAACCGAACCAACGCTGACGAATGCACTGTCTTCCGGCGTCGGTGCAGAATAGAACGTCCCGATGGTCGGCGCATTAATCGTGACAGCTTCCGGTGCTGAAGGTGCAGCGGCAGCTGGTACTGGTGCTGCGGCTGGTGCAACGACGGGCGCAGGAGCCGCAGCCTGAACGACCTGTTCCGGAGCGACCGCAACCTGTCGCGGACCGCGACGGATTTTCCAGGACTCGCCCTCGTTCTGCAGAGCAACCTCATTGACGCCGTACTTTTCCATCAGCTGCAGCAGCTTCCGGAATCGATCCAGGTCAAAAGATTCCTCTCGACTGTTTGAGTCAGACGATTTCGCCATTCTTCAATGCCTCCGGGGCCACGGAAGCCCCTGTTGTTGTTATGCGGAGCAGACGCAGGTGAATCAAACACCCGTCTGAAAACTCGAACTCACATCACGTGCAGCAAATTGACTGCCTCCAGCTGATTTGGACAGCCAGAACATCCCTGCGCTAACGGAACCTGCCGCAAGCCGAAACTTTGCAGCTTCGGAGCTTAGCAGCCGGGAAACACGCAGCCACAGACTAAATCAACGCTGCGAACGCCCCGATCGATGGATCACGCTCGCCGATTGATCCACCGAGCCCAGCAGACGCGACCATGTCACACGTGCGCTCTGCACGGCCCGTAGTGACGGCTGAATAATCGAAAATAGAGGCAAATTATGCAAGGAATTCGACAAAAGAGCTCTCGAATTCGCGAGGAAGGGAGGAGAGCAACTCAAACCCGTCCTTTGTAACCACCACATCGTCCTCGATTCGAACTCCAAACTTACCCGGAAGGTAAATGCCCGGCTCCACGGTAATCACCATCCCCGGCTGGAAGACCTGGTCCGAAATCGGGCTCATCCGCAGCGACTCATGAATTTCAAGGCCAAAACCATGGCCCAGACCATGCCCGAACCAGCGTCCGAAACCAGCATCGGCAATCATTCCGCGAGCAATTTGATCGACATCCGCCAGCCGAGCCCCAGGCTGAATCGCTGCGATTGCCGCCTGCTGTGCAGCGAGGACAACGTTGTAAACCCGCTCCATCTGCTTCGTCACTCGTCCGGTGAACAGAACACGGGTCAGATCGCTTCGGTAACCGCTGGGTCGAGCTGCCCCCCAGTCGACCAGCAGGACAGAACTTTCCTGCACCTGCAGACGCCCGGCGTGCGCGTGAGGTAACGCTGCAGTCGGCCCGACCCCCACGATGGGCTCGAATGCCGTCCCACTGCCACCAAAATCCTTCATGGCCCGCTCCAGAATCTCGCGGACCTCAAGTTCGGTCTGATGCGATGTCAGACTGCTGCGCATCACACCAAATCCCCGCTCAGCAATTCGTACCGCTTCCCGAATCTCAGCCAGTTCCCAGCGGTCCTTCACCTCACGGATCCCCTCAACGATCCCGCTGACCGGCAATAATTCAACGCTGCTGCCGGATCGCACCGTTTCAATGAGCTGCTGAGCCGTGCTCCAGGGCAGATGATCGGCCTCAAAACCGGGATGCCGCGAGTCTCCGCTGGTCACTGCTGTCCGGGCAAGATCCTGTATCGTGGCGCCCGCGTCGCGAATCTCCACATCGAGGTCCGGACACTCATTGGCCAACTGTGTCTCGTAACGACTGTCACTGAGCAGAACCGTCCTGCCACGCGACAGAAACAACCAGCTGGAGTCTCCGGTAAAGCCGGTCAGGTAGCGAACATTGGCAAGTCCACTGACAATCAACCCATCAATGCCTGCACCGCGAAACTGGCGCCGCACCCGGTTCCGACGGCTCTCATAATTTGGCTGGCTCACTCCGCACCCCCTACATCCACTTCCCGATTTCGGCAGCTGTGATGGCAACTGCTGCCCCTCACCAACCGGTCCGACAAAGACTTTGTTACCCTGTTCATGCTATCGAACCTGAATCCGAAGAAAACAATTCCGGCTTGAAATCCAAAGACTCCGCTCATGTTTGACCGACTGCAAAAACTTTTTCTGAGCAACACAGATGACTCAACAGCCGAATCCGGTCTGGCCGACGAGACGCTCCTCGCCGCATGGACGGAACAACCACTGGATCATCGAACTGTTCAGGTTTTTCGCCCGGTTACCGCCGATTCAATTTCCGGAGTCATTCTATTTTTGCACGGATACGCAAAGGTCGGACTTGCTGAAAACACGGTATTCACTCGCTGTCTGCAGCAACATTCGCTCGCCGCAGTCTGCCCGTCCGGTGGCCCCTGCTGGTGGATGGATTTCATCTGCCCGGATTTCCATCCAAAACTGACACCGCACCAGTGGCTCAAAAGCAGCGTGCTGGATTTCGTGCGGCAGTCGTTCCCGGAGACCGCCACTCCCCCCGCCCTGCTGGGTGTCAGCATGGGTGGGCAGGGTGTCCTGCAACTGGCTTACCAAAATGCCCGCAGCTTTCCGGTTGTTGCAGCGATTGCGCCAACCGTGGATTTCCAGCAGCTGCACGGTTCCGGAACAACGCTCGATCAGATATTCAGCGATCCGGAACAGGCACGCCAGGCAACCGTGGTTCTGAATCTGCATCCGCTGTCGTGGCCGCCACATCAGTTCTTCTGCTGCGATCCGGCTGATCATGACTGGTTTGATGGAGCGGCCCGGCTGGGAATGAAGCTGTCGTCTTCAGGAATTCTTCACGATCGAGACCTTGAGACTTCCGCCGGCGGGCACTCCTGGGACTACTTCAACCACATGGCGCCAAGAGCAATTGAACACTGTCTGCAGGGACTGCAGCGAATTGCCGCCGATCAACAGTGATACGGCGAAAACAATAACGGGGCGGTCCAGACGAAACGCAGCCAGGTCTGATTCGGAATGATCGGAAGGCAATCGGACCCTGACTGATTTTCCTGTACCAATTCAGGTTGCAGCAGTTTCCGTTTCTCGATTCGCATCGTCCAGCGCATCTTCCAGGTAGTAGTTGAAGTCCTCTGAATCCTCTGCATGCAGAATCTCATAGGCATGAGCAGCAGTATCGGCGTGATACAACTGCTCTCGCAGATGACCAAATCGTGTCAGTGCGTTGGCAAATGAAGCCAGAATCTCCAGATGACGCTGCCGGCTGTTTTTCGGCGTGGCCAGCAACAGCACGGCATGTACCGGACGACCGTCCGGGGTGCGAAAAGTGAATCCTTCTGAACTGATCCCCAGCACCCCGCATATTTCGTCGCTGGTTTCCAGAATCGCATGAGGAATCATTAATCCCTCGCCAAGGCAGGTCGATTCCTGCGACTCGCGATCCTTGACAATCTCCAGAAACTCCTCAATCGGTATCGACGGTCGGGGCACCCCGGAATACAGCTGAGTTGCAAGCTGCCGAATAATTTCATCCTGAGAATCACCTTTCAGGCCGACAGCGATGCGGTCCTCCCGCAGGAAATCCAGCAAACGCAGGCGATCCTGATCGGATTCCCCGGATCGGCGGAGAGCCATTCGAGTCATTCCCGGTCCAATCAACTGATTGATCGCCAGTGCTGCGAGAGCAACCGTTGTGACAGTTTCAGAAATCTCCTCAAAATGGACTTTCTCCTGAAAGACCAAAACCAGACCAACAGCAACTCCACCGTGTGGCATCGTTGCCAGCCCGAAATTATTCCGGACGCCAATGGGCGCTCGGGCGGCCAGCAACGCCAGCCATGATGCTGCGTATCGCGCCACAAACCGCCCCACCAGAAACAAAACCACCAGCAGAAACGCCTGGGGAATTGTACTGAAATCCAGCTTCATACCGGCCATGGTAAAGAATGCGGCAAACAGCACCTCTCCGATCCCCCGCAGGTACTCGGCCGATGACCGGTAAGTGTCGTGCCGCAAATTGGAAACCGCGATACCGGCAAACGTACAGGCCAGAATTCCAGACACTCCAAACCCGACGGAAATCCCCCAGGAACCAAGGATCACCGCCACCATCCCCGGTCCAACAAAGGATGGTCCAATCAATCGCCCGGTCAGCAGCAGGACAAGCCCCGCAGCACCCAATCCTGAAACACCCGCAAGACTGAATTCAACCCCCACATTCCGAGCTGCAACCCAGCCCCGAACCACCTGAGCTCCGTCGGCGGAAAGAAAGTCCGACACAAACGTGAAGACACCGACCGCAACCATATCGACCAGAGCTACTGCAGCCAGCAAAGTGCGAGTCAGAATGCCCCGGGAACGAGACTCCTGCACAACCAGCACTGTTGTTCCCGGAGCTCCCGCAATCGCAATTGCCCCCAGAATCAAACAGGCTGTCATACTCAGAGGACGACCAACCGCAACACTGCCGAAGTACAAGACCAATATGACGACCAGCGGAGTCACAGTGGCTTCAGCCAGAATCAACAACCCCAGCCTCCTGCCCGCATTTCGCAGCCCTGGAAAATACAACGCCGCGCCCACGGTGAACGCGATGTACCCCAGTACGAAATTCATGAACGGACTGAAACTGCTGACCACCTCAGGTCCCACAACGTCCCAGTTCAAACCACGCAGAATGATGCCGGTGAATATCCAGCCGGTGACACGTGGCAGGTGAATGTGAAATGCAAGTTCCCCCCCCAGAATGCCAGCAAACAGAATCAGAGCAAATTGCAACAGTGGATCACTCGGATCAAATGGCAACTCCATCCTGTCGTCCTCACTTCCAGCTCACTGACGCGCTGACTGATGCGCAGATGCAGAACACTTCTGCAGCCTACTCGCTTCTGTCACCCGCTGTTTTCTCAAGACATTGCCGCTGACGTTGCCCGGACCTGTGTCGCTTCCCAATTGACTTCTTTCAAACTATCGCAAGCCCCGGAGGGTACGCACTTTCGAAGCTTCGCCCCCAAAAGTGGACCATGAAGTCCCCTTTCTGCCCGGTCACCTTTCGCAAATTTTATTTCGTCATTAACGCATCCCTCCGTTTTGCACCAGCGCAACTCGGACAAAATCGTTATCACCGCTGTTTCCCGCGCAGACCCGAAAACAGCATTAGCCCAACGCCTGACACCTCGCATTCAGATCCTCCCGGCTCACAGGCGATATCCAAACACAGAGGTCTTCAGCTGAATCCTTGCACAACCGGTCCAATCGCATCCCCCGGTGAGTGTTTTCCGGGACCAGGCAGATTTTCTCCGGTCAGCCGGCGGGGCTGGTGTCATTCTCCCATGTACTTCCCACTTTGGCGTTTTCCTCTAGCGTGTCTTCCCCTGACACAGTTGGAACAACCGTTATGACAGCTTTTCTCGACTCGCTTGATACGGGACGAATTGTCTCTCTGCGCAGTGCTGTCGTCCTGATCGGACGAGGTGCAGAATGCGATCTGATCATTGACCACAGTTTCAGCATTTCACGACTGCACTGTGCAATCGTGCAAACTGACGATCTGTATTTCATTCGTGACATGGGCAGTACCAACGGGGTTTGGATTGACGGGAACCGAATCGAGCACCAGGCCCGGCTGCTGAACGGGCAGCAATTCTCGGTCGGAGATGTTCGATTCATCTTCCGCTGTGGCAACAACATCCGCATCCATCACAACGGGCGAAAAACTCTAAACAGGAGTGACCGGTCCGGATTCCGATTGCCGACGCAGACCGTCAAGACGCAGGCGGACCAGCAGACACTTCTCAACGCGTTCTCAGCGGCGACGGTCAACAGTCGGAGTCAGGCTGAATTGCAACAGGCAACACCAGTACCGGTCAGCAGCCCTGCCGACTGAAACGACGCGAGGATCCGGAAGCTGTGGCTGAAAATTAGATTCGACTCCCGCTGGATTCCAAGGCATACTCCTGAACCAACTCCGATGAAACGCAGTCTCGGAACTGCAACCTGCGGAGGATTTTCATTATCGCCCGTGATTTCAGGTGACGGGCCTCTGCCGACTCGGATGACTGACCATGGCCGCATACCTCGAACCGCTGAGTGAAGGCAGCCCCATTCATCTGGAACGATCCGTCACTCTCGTTGGACGCGGACCGGACTGTGACGTAATTCTCGACACCAGCACCCGTATCTCACGCCTGCATTGCGCAGTCGTTCAGGTCGATCAAGTCTTTCTGCTTCGTGACCTCGGTAGTCTGAATGGAATCTGGCTGGGAAGTCAGCGGATTGCTCGTGAACACGAATTATCCCCTGGCGATATCATTTCCATCGGCGATCTGCGTTATCGCTTCCACCACAGCGAGCAGATTGCGAATCGCACGGCAGCGGTCGCTGACACCCCCTCCGGAACGGTTCAGACACTGCCACCCGAAGAAGTGGCGCCGATACTGGCCACGGCGCAGGTTCAGCCGGTTCATGAGTCTGAATCTCCCCTGATGGTCGAGTTCGACGAAGCCGCTGACAGCCAGCCGATCGACATCGGTGACTCCCAGGAAACCCTCGAGCAACCGTCTTCTGAAGATCTCGTGTCCGATGAAGTCCGCC
>Ga0075479_10000979_pt1 | contig 12764 bp, 18 predicted proteins | sample DEB08_DNA_8_FD_76341 | JGI IMG/M metagenome (GOLD analysis project Ga0075479, IMG submission 76341) | Aqueous microbial communities from the Delaware River and Bay under freshwater to marine salinity gradient to study organic matter... | ecosystem: Environmental > Aquatic > Marine > Coastal ... | reverse complement strand
GAAGGACTAAAGATAGCATTTGCATCTTCGCTTATGATACAGTCTTTAAATGCAGAAGGGATGGCTACAGGATCGGGGAACCTGATTAGCTATAAAAAAGAAATGTATGTGATTACAGCATATCACGTAGTTAAGGACTCATTGTTTTTGACGCTTGTGGAGAAAGATGGCAATACGGTGCCAGCATCAATATTGTACTCTGATGATAAAAAAGATATTGCAATTCTCGTGCCGCATGGAGGCTTTAACTCTACAGAGGCTGCTATGCACAAAAAAAGAAGACACGATCTGCTTGGAACACAAGTCTATCACTGTGGGCATCCAGTAGGAACTTATTTCAATATATCAGATGGGATTATAACTTCTTTTGCTGCGGATGGGTTTATTGTTAATTCATTTTCTCTTCCGGGTTCATCCGGCTCTATGGTGTTCGATAAGACTGGTAATATAGTCGGAGTTGTGGTATCTGTGGCAATGTACGGAACTTTTGGAACACCGGAACTTGCTTCTGGATTAGTGAAAGTCTCGGCTCTTAATATGGAAGATGTGTCTATTTTGAATCGATAGGAACTATTTACTTCATGGGGATCAAAGACTTAATATCATTGCCAAATATCGGAGATCTTATAACTTTTACCGAAGTTTGGGACAAGGTATTTTCAAAAGATAAATATCCTTACGGATTAGTTACTTCTGTTCTTGACTATGATACTCTTTTGATACTAGAAGGCAAAGAAGAGCTTATAGGAACATTAGCTTTTCCTTTAAAAGATGCAGATGCATTGAATAAAAGTGGCAAAGTTTACGTAGTTAGATGGAGTTTGAAAAATAGTAGTGACGATAATTCTTTTAGACTAATACATGAAGAATGGTTTCACAACAAAAGCTTTATAATTGCTACACGCAAAAAAGGAGAATAACATATGGCAAATTTAAAACCCGGAGACACTACAACATCAGCAAAAGCTTTCTTTATGAAAGAAGGTAGAATATTACTAGTAAAGCCAACCGGAAGCGAAGATAGATACGACATTCCCGGTGGAAAGATGAAGTTTGGCGAATCAAGAGAACAAGGTGTATATAGAGAGTGCTTAGAAGAGATTGGACTTAAGATCAAAAAAGCGAAGTTTATTGGAAAAGATGAGAATAGAGATAAGATATATTTCTTAGTTACAGAATGGACTGGAGAGATTGTTCTACAAGAAGAAGAGATCGAAAAATATCGTTGGGTACCGATAGAACGGGCGCAAGATTACTACCTCACAAAAACGGCACATAACGGATTAGTGCACTATTTACTGAAGGAGTTCGGAGGGAAGTAAAAATGGATTCAGGAGCAGGATGGGAAGTATATAGTAAGATGGTTTTACAACAATTAGAGAACCTCAACACAGGAATGGCAGAATTACGAAGTGAGATTCAGGAAGTCAAGACTCAGATTGCAGAAGTCAGAGTCCAACAGAACAGTGTCACCGAGCTGAAGCAATGGAAAGAGAGAATTGATGATATTGTTTCTCCAACTCAGTTGGATCAAATGAAAAAAGAAGTACAAGATCTTAAAGATTTTAAAACAAAAGCTCTAGCTGGATTCACAGTTATACAATTTTTAATGGGTTTGATCTTATTTTATGACAAACTGATGTAAAATCACTATTTATGGTGAGGTAATTTCCACATGTCTATAACTGTGCTTGTCGAAGGCAAGAAAAAGAAGAATAAAAAGAAGTATGTCCCTTCGTTTTACAAAGCGAAAGAGGATCGTGCTGAATATTTAATCTCGAAGGGTGTACCAGAAGAGGTTGCATACGGTGTTGCAGACAAACAGATGGCTAAAAAAGGCAAAAAGAAGAAAGACAATCGCAAGAATGAGGACATTGAGTCTCAAATTTCAGACGATATCCAGTTTTTACAAGAAGTTGACGACTTACTCAACGAAAAAAAGAAGAAAAAGCGCAAGAAGCGCAAGAAAAAGAGCCATCAACCTTCTCATAAGCGTAGTAAAAAGTATTTTGGATCATATTTTTATGATCATCATATGCTTCATGGCGATTCTTCATCCGGCGAAGCCGGTGATGGAGGCGGTGGAGATGGAAATCGTGGAAAGAATTATAAGAAAAAGAAAGGAGAACGACAAAAATGAGCAATTATGACTTGACAAAGCAAGAGATTATGTGGCTGATGGAAAACTGTGGCACTGAAATGCCTTGTGGTTCGCCACAGCCAGACACAAATATGACAATTACTGGAGAATTGGATCACGAAGTCTCTATGGCAAGAACACAACTCGATCAAGCAGCAAAATATTCCCAATCTATGTCAGCCAGAATGGAGCAGATTGGAGAACAGAACCTTCCAGCGTGGGTACAAGCCAAAATCACTAAGGCTTCAGACTATATTTCCAAAGTTTATCACTATATGGAGAAGTATTTGGGTGAAGATACTGGTATGATGCAAGAATCTGCAGAGGGTGAAATCAAAAAAGCAAGCCACGAGATAGAAATTGACGTGTCAATCTCAAAATCAGACATGAAAAAGTTACATGATGGCGAAACTGTCACTTTGAGTGACACTTCTGGGAATAATAACTTTAAAGTTAACATCAAAGCGGACTAATTAACAAAAGTTAGAGCAAAAAAATGTCCGAAAATATATATTATAATACATAATAGGAAATTAAAATGGAAGATTACAAAGAATTAAAAGAAAAGATGATCAAAAAGCTTGAACTGAAGTTCAATAAAGCAGGCATATACGGATCGTGAGCATACAATGCAGCCCGGAGGGTTGTTGAGTTGTATGAAGACGGCATGGACTTCCAAGAAGCCGTTTATAAGGTATACAGAGGACTATAAACTATGAAAAAATTATTTGAAAATTGGAAAAAGTACATCAATGAATCAGAAGTTGCTGATGCTGCTGGAGATCTAGAAGATGCTCTTCGAAAACAAGCCGAAGAAGAAGCCGAAAGACTCGAAAAAGAGAAAGAAGAGGAAGAGGAGCAAGACAAAGCTATCAAAAATGCTCAAAGAGACATTAATCAACAAAATCCAACCCAAACTAGCTGATTCAAATGCTTGGAGAGTCAAATTTTAACAAAATTAGCATTGGAGATCTTGTCTCTTGGACAGATTTGGGTAGAAGTAGGCGAAAAAGAAGAGGATTGGTGCTGCAGAAGTGGGTATCAACAGATCTTATGTCCTCAGATGAAAGAAAAATCGCTATGTTAAAGGTTGTTGACAGTTTCGACAACAAGATAGTCAATATTTATGCAATTAATGCCAAAATAGAAAGTAAAAGCACTACTTAGATAGAGTTAAGGAGTATAAATTCGTGAATTCTATCGTTGATCATGTTGCTATCTTGGTTGAAGACTTGGAAATATCAGAAAAATGGTACACAGAGGCTCTTGGGGGAGAAATCACTCACCGACAAGAGAATTATGTCAGACTTAAAGTCGAAAATACTAACATTGCTCTTCTGGACAAAAGTTATGCGACTTCTAAGCCTCATATTGGCATTTTGTGCTCTAACTTTTGTGATCTACCTAAAGTTGGCACTAAAGTTAGTCATAGAGATGGTACAACAGGGGTATATTTAGAAGATCCAGATGGAAATATGGTGGAATTTATACATTACAACGAAAAATGTCAAAAATTTATTAAATGAGGGTACTACTATGAATGACAACAAAAATAAAATCATTAGAGAAGAATTTGCTCGTGCTATAATGATCAAGAAGGCTCAATCTGTATTAAGTGAGTCTGCTTTTCGTGGCTTTATGTCTGAAATGCGAAAATATGAGCAAAATATGATTATCACAGAAGGTATGTCCTCTGAAAACGTATACGATGGATTCCAGAAGCAACTTATGGAAGCTACTGCTACTGCAGAGAGAGAAGTTATTGCTGACACACAAGGAACAACTCAAAAGACTGCATCAACAGAAGTAGAGCCCGGTGGAGCGCCAAATGATGACAAAAAAGAAGGCGGAAAAGACAATAAAGGTAGTTCTGGTTCTGGCAAATTTCCAGATAACCTATCTCCCGCCTCTAAACAAAAACTTGATGCTTTGGGAATCACAGATCCCATTAAAATGGCTAAATATATCTTGAAAAATCCTGACAACTTTGATCCCAACGACGATGTAGAGGCAGATGCTTTTATTCGCTCTGAAACTGCAAGAGTTACTGGTAGTGATCCCGGATCTTCCTTCGAAGCGCCAGAAGAGCCTACCGGTAATGTCAAAAAAGATACCGAGAATCTTGGAAAAGAACTAAAAAGCCCTAAAGCAAAAGGAATTCTTTCCTCTATCTTCAATTCTTACAAGTTTGCATTTGCAGCTAATGCCAGTATGTGGGAAAAGATTTACGACTTTATCAACGGTATCGGTAATAAGCCTCCTGCCGAACAAGAGAAAGCAGTACAGACTGCAGAAGATCAATTGACTACTGCAATGCCAGATCCCCCTGAAACTCCTGAAGAAGCTGAAGAGCAAGCAGAAGATGGCGATGGAGAAGGCGATGGCGATCAATCAATCAACATCCGAAAAGGAAAAAACAGTTTGCAATCTAGATTGGCTAAACTATTCCCAGATCTTGCCAAAGCAAAAGGAACTTATTATTATCGTAAGACAGATAAGCCCGGAGATCAAGGAAGAATCATCTCAAAGAACACAAGTGCCTTAGCTGCTATTCTTGGAGACATTGAAGCACAACTTAAGGGATCTGATATTGCTATTACTGAGTCGCAATTATTACATTTGGGAGAAACAATGCTAATGTTCTCTCAAGGGCAACTATTGACTGAAGCTAAATTATCCTCCTTTAAAGGGAAAATCAGACAAGTTCTACAGAGAGTTAGAGATTCAGAAGAAGATCCCAAGAAAAGAAAAAAGAAAATTGACAAGTTCCTCTACAGACTTAGAGCCTATGCCGAGAAAGGAGATATGGATAAATTCGCTTCTAGGTATAAAGATATTAAAGGAGCTAATAGTATAGCATCTCAATATGGCACTTTGTCACCCGAAGATCAGCAGAAAGGTGTTGATTATGCTAAATCATATGCTCAGAATCAATTTATGGGCGATGAAGACAGCGTCAGAGGCAAAGCAAAAGGCGAAGCACCTGCTAGTAAATCAAAAGAACAAATGGCTAAACAAGTCCCAAAGATCAAAAACGGTGTTATCAACATTGCTCAGATCATTGGGCCGAAACTAAAAGCCGCAGGATATGATCTTAAATCCCCAGAAGGACAAAAAGTACAACAAAGACTTCTTAAAGTACTTCGACGCTTCTTGAAAAAAGATTTAGAAAGATTGGGACTGTCAAGCAAAGTTAAACTATTGGCTATGTTCTCTAAGTCTAAGCCAAAGAAAGGCAAAGTTAATGAATCTATGCAATCTCTGGAAGAATCATATCTTGACTTCTTCTCAAACTATATGCTAGAAGGTATCATCAATGAATTGCAAAATCAATAACATGTCTAATATGGATCTGCAGGATCTGAGTCCTCTTATTGATGACTTGGCTTCTGCAGTTCAACAGAAAGTTGGTTTCAAGTCTATGCCTGCGATTACCCTTCAGGACGACGAGGATAACGCTCAGAGCATTCTTGGAAAGACGGCTTACTATGATCCTCAAAATAAAGTAATCACTGTCTACGTGACGAATAGGCACCCTAAAGACATACTTAGAAGCATCGCTCATGAGTTTATTCATCACGGGCAAAATCTCAGAGGTGAGTTTGATAAGATTGGGGCTGTTGGAGAAGGATATGCTCAGAATGATGAACATCTAAGAAAGATGGAAAAAGAAGCCTATTTACAAGGTAATATGTGCTTCCGAGATTGGGAGGACGGATATAAAAAACAAATGATGGAATCCATCCATCGACAAAATTCATTTAAAAGGAGAAACAATACAATGAGAATACATAAATGGAAAAACAATGAACTGAACAAGTTGTTGATGGAAAAGTTCAATCTAGGTGGCTTGAATGAGTCTAACTGCTCTGGAAATAGAGACGAAGAACACCACAAAGATCTTAAGGCAGGCGAGAAGTGTCCTGAATGTGGGTACGAAAAGAAAGAGAAGGTTGAAGAAAAACAGTTTGCTGGTAGTGACAAATTAGATGCTGATAAGGACGGAGTTCCTAAGTGGGCAGACAAAGATGATAAAGACGCAAGTGTAGGCTCCAAAGGATCTAAGAAAAAAGAAGACGAAGGTAAAGAAAAAAATGAATCTTACCGACATCAAGTACGTGCTATGATGGAACAAATTTTAAAACTCAAATAAGGATTATAATATGATTAAGAAACTTTTAATGGAAGGCCCAGTTGGGCATATGTGGCATCCGTTTGATCTAGACAGTGTTCAGAACGGAAAAGACTTATTATCAGTCTTTGAAAATGAAGTGATTCAATATATCAATGAATTTACCCCTTCTATTAAAATAGATGGTATTAATGCTCCTATTAGATTAATCACAAGCTCTGATGGAGGAAGAGAATTTGCTATCGACAGAATGTCACAAGCTCCTATCGATCGTGAAGGAATCACAGCAGACAGACTGAGGGAAAGGTTTGAAAAAGCAATACTACAGGCATTGGACACTGATGAAGAAATAACTGTGCCATTGCATAAATTAGTTGCTATGGGAATTCCTATGGACAAGATTCAAGTTGGCACAAACTTGACAATTGTACATAAAAAAAAGAAAAAACCGGTTGTAGTGAAAGGCATCTCTTCTGGACATGGTTTTGTGAATGATGGAACTGTTGCACTGAATGTCCTAAATGGTGCTCTTAGAGCAAAGCCAAGTGAAATGGAGCAGGTACTCAGAATTCTTGATATGTGGAACAACCCTAATATTTGCCTTAATAATGATATTGTACATGAAGGATCTAAAGAGTCTGGACAAGTCAATGCGGTAAAATATGGTGAAGATTTTATTGCGTTTCACGGATTAAACGAAATCTATAGTCCTGAAGGAAAAAAGACAAGGAAAACTAGAGAAGTTTCTTTATCTAGTCAGCAAAAGCAAGCACTTACTGCTCTTGTTAGTATCATTAATGAAACGAACACAACAGAAGGGTTTAGAGCCCTCTCACCGTTTGATACAGTGGCTTTAAAAGGTGAGGTGGACATTGACTATACTCAGGCTCTTGGAGAGATTGTAGAGATAAAATTAGACTCACAAACTGCTGTTGCAAAGTCAATAGGAGATTGGCTAAATGATTCAAAAGTTGTTAAGCCTTCTTACACAGAAAAGTATACCTATTCTGATGGCAAGAAAAGATCCTACTTCAGTAAAGCAAACTATATTGCTCTGATTCCAGATCAAGGAGAACAACAATTTTCTGTTAGAGAGTTGTTGAGCGAAGAAGCACATCCTGAAATAACAGATGAAATTTATTATCAGTTTGTCTCAGGTGCTATATTCTATCACGCTACTAGAGTATTAGGTAGAGCAGTTTTAAAAACGCTTGTTAATAAGTCCAAAGTGGGCAATGAGGCACTTACTAGTCATGAGGGTGTTGTGATGCGTTCTAGTGCCATTTTCGGCGTCGATAATCCTATAAAAATTACAGGTGACTTCATTAGGGATGGTATGGGTAGTAACCTTGCACAAGCAATGGCTAAGAAGCCTATCACCGAATCTACTGAAATGGATGATGCCACTGAAGGAGAACTGGGAGATGAACCAGAAGAACAAGTACAAGTAACCACCACTGGATCAAAGACTGTTGCAGTTATGCCCGGATCTTTCAAGCCTCCACACAGAGGGCATCTACTGATGGCTGAACATCTTTCTAATATTGCTGATGAGGTTTTAATCTTCGTATCCGCTCCTAAAGGATCTAAAAGATTATTACCATTCTCTGGTACTGAGATCACATATGAGAAAGCAATCGAACTTTGGAGACTAATGCTCAGAGGAGCATCTGGGAATATCACTATTGTTGAATCTTCTAATCCTAGTTCTTCTCCTATTATGGCTCTTGCTGAGATTATGCAACAACCAGATGAAAGAAAAGCATATCAAGATTTTGATTTCCACCCAGAAGAATATTCGAAGTTTTATTTGGCTATGTCAGAAAAAGAAAAAGACGATCCCGGCTCAATGGCAAGGTTCGGCTATTATGAACAAATGGAAAATGTAGAAATTACTTTAGTTCCTGCTTTTAAACATGATCCTGAGTATGCACAGGCTATTTCAGATGTTATGTCGAACTCTGCAGATATTATTCAAAGGATTTCTGATGACATTGAAGTCAAGGCATTGGAACTTGCTAAAGGACTTGTTTCGTCAAGAGCAGCAAAGAAATTGCCTGCAAATCCATCAATTCAAGATTACATCGCAGCATTATCAAAATCAAATCAAAAGAAAGTTGCTAAGTTTATGAAATCAACACCAAGCGGTTTAGATAAAGAAAACTTCAGTGCGACTGATCTTAGACTTCTCTTAGATTTGAAAAAAGTTTATAACCTCCCAGTAGATTCACTTCTCAAAGACTTCGTAGGGCAAAACCTTGAAGATTATTTGCGTATCATCTTTGGCTCCGGAGAAGTGAACGAATCAATCAATGTTATTCAAGAAATGGTTAGATCGATTCTAGCGGAGCAACTAGATGAGATGAGCGGTGTTGGTGCCGTCTCAGGAGCACCAATGGGTGGATCTAAGCCACTACAAGGCAATCGCAAAGATGGGGAAGACGATGAAGAGGAAGTGAATGAAGCCACATTCCATCCTTCCGAACTTCCACAGCAGCCCGGATTGTCTACTATGACTGTCAGAGTGATTCCAAGCAGCAGACATAAGTCCGACGGAATCAGTGACGCAGAATACAAGAAAAGCGTCAAAAATAAATTCAAAATTGATAGTTCATATACAAACAAACGAGCCCCCTACTATAGTGAGGACGATATCATAACCGATTTGGTTGAGAAAGTCCTACATAATATTATACGTTTGAACTAATTACTTTATTCAAGTTTTGGAGAAATTATTTATGAAAAGAGAAGATTTATTCGAGAGCATCGAAAAGCAGATTATTGCTGAGAAGGTTTATCGTGCTCAGATTAGAAAGAAGTTGGGTGAATTCAAAGTTCTCCAAGAGGCAAAAGCAAAGAGACAACTTGTACTTGAGAAACTCTTCAGAAAGAAGTTGAGAGAAGATCTTAAGTCCCTTACATTGCTTCCAGAGGCTAAGAAATCTACCTACATCCACAATACAACCGGTATGAACGCTCTTGAAGATTTGTTCTCTAATACTAACCTCCTTAGTGTACTTGAGAGTGATTACAAGATTCTCACCACTTCATACGAACAAAGACGTGATTATCGTGAGAGAATTATGCAACTGGTGTTGAGCATCTTTAGTCAAGAAAACCTTAAAAAAGATGACGAAACTAAAAGTTTGAAAGAATCATTACATAGATTATACGAACAAGACGATCCAGATATTCAAATTACTGTTGATGATGATGATCTTCCTGATGATAAAGTCGTTGGGCCCAAGCGTGATGAAATGGAAAAAGAAAAAGAAGAACAGAAAAAAGAAGATTCTGAAAACGCTGATGCAATGGATAAAAAAGAAGATGCAACTGGCGTGAGGAGAGCAGAATTAGCCTTTAAAAAGATCGAGAATAGCATTAAAACCGCTTATGAGACGTTAGGCAACCCTGCAGATCAACAAGAGTTCAAAAGGTTCCTAATCGCCAATCTTGGTATGTATTTCAAGAGATTTGAAGAAGCACTGTCCAATGAGCCTAAAGCAGATATTCCTGATGATGCACAGCAAGCAATTGAAGACGCTGAAGCAAAACTAGATTCTGAAGAGACAGAAGGAACTGAAGATGTTGGTGGTTCTGAGGAAGATGAAGAGATGGATTTGGATCTCGGATTTTGATATACTAGTATTATAATATATTATATATAATAAACTATTTAATAATGTCATGTTAGATAAAAAAGAAGAAAAAGAATTATATTATAAAAATTATTCTAAAATATCAGAATTAAAAAGTTTGAATAAAATTGATGATCAATTCGTATATTATATAGAATCATTATCTTTAGAAGAAATTATTAGTATTAAATTGGAGACTATCATGAGATCTTTAAACTTTAAGTTTTTTAATTTTCCTCTTTGGAAGTCATTTCATAAGATTACTTCTGAAGCATTAGTTAATTCTATTATTGGTATTGCTTCTAATAATTCTGAGGCTGCTAGGTTACTGGGGATAGATATGAATCAGTACAAAAGGTGTCTTAAAGAATTTGGTTATGAAATTAAAACTTGGGAGAGAGAATGAATAGTAAAAGATATATTGTAATAGAGTCAACTAGATACATTGGAAAATTCAGTGCATACGACACTTTAACAAAAAGAGAGATACCTTGTCACAATTTAGCAACAGCAAGAAATGTTTGCAAAGAGATGAACAAAGAAGACAAATTTTGTCAAGTTTGTGAATGTGATCCATGTGATTGCAATGATGGGTGCAAGGAAGAAGAATATTGGAAAATATGGGGTGACAAATAATTTGAATATATTTGAACTCTCAAACGTATAGAATATGTAAATCAAACAACGGGGGTTAAAATGATTAACAATATAGGTTATGCTTGCATCAACATGCAACTCAACGATCCAAAAAACTATGGATCAAATCCAAAAGCGGAACGTATTACTACAAACCGCACAATGATCAAGAAGACATTCAAGGCAAAAGGTATGGAGTATGCCGGACAACTTGCGCTCCAAAACTGTCGTGATCTTCTTACGATTCTCAAATGGAACAAAGCAAATGGCTTCGATTTCTTTCGACTATCATCTGATTTGTTTCCTTGGGCATCTGAATACAACATTGAGGATCTACCTCAATTCGCTATGATTGAACAGGTTTTGTTTGATTGCGGTATGTTTATCGAAGAAAATGGTATGCGTATCACATCTCATCCCGGCCCATTCAATAAACTGACTTCTCCCAAAGAGCAAGTCATTCTAAATACTATCAAAGATCTTGAGAACCACGGTAAAGTATTTGATCTACTTTGTCTTCAACGTTCTCCCTATGCTAAACTCAACATTCATGTTGGCGCACACTATAACAATCGGCAAATGGCTTTAGATAACTTCTGTAGAAACTTTGAGAGATTATCTGAAGGTGTGCGTTCTAGACTAACGGTGGAAAACGATGACAAAGAATCATTATACTCAACAAAAGAACTTTATGACAAGGTGTTTACACGTATCGGCACTCCTATTGTGCACGACTACCATCATCACGGCTTCTGTACTGGCGGCTTATCGCAAGAAGAAGCAGTCAAATTGGCAGCGTCAACATGGGGAGACATTGTTCCAGTAGTTCATTACTCTGAATCTCGTCGAGATGAACAATGTGACGATTCTATAAAACCTCAAGCACATTCTGATTATATTTATCAGAAGATAGATACTTATGGTGTTTTGCTTGACGTTATGGTAGAAGCAAAAATGAAAGAACTTACTGTTCTAAAATATTTGGAGTTGCACGGTGAATCAGCAGAATCAAAAATTGTGGCTTAAATGGAACAGTGTGCTGAAGAAAATTCAGCATTTAAAGTTCGACTATGCTGGTACAGAAGATAAGGCTATTATCGAAGATATGATCCAGTATATAAAAATCTTAATGGAAAGATTAGAAAAAGATGAATAAAAACATCTACTCAAACGTATAATAATATAGAAAGGAGAAACAATGAAAACTAAATTATTAGCACTTGCATTTCTAGTTGGGTGTGGAGACAAAGAAGAGACTACTGTCGCAACACCTGTCGAAGCAGAAACTCAAGAAGTGCAAGCAGAAGAGACTCCTGCTACTCAAACTGAAGAAGTGGTAAAAGAGACTCAAGAGCAAGTAGTGGAAGAAACTGCTACTGAAGAAATTACAACTAATGTTGAAGGAGAAGAAAGTAATGATTAGTAGTTTAATGTTTATGTTTTTGGCTTGTGGAGAAAAAGATGAAGATACAAGCGTAGAAGCGGAAGAATGTGTTTGCGAATGCGAACAAGAAGAAGTTCAAGAGGAAGAGGTAGTCGAAGAAGAAGATCCTCAAGATACTTCGACAGAAGAATAATAACCCCCCCTGAGTTTTGGCTGTTTCTCTAAAAAACAGTCATTTTTTTTATCTGGAGAAAATATGAAGAAAGTTGTTTTATTTGATATGGATGGTACTCTTACCGAAGCAAGACAAAAGATGGGAATTGATATGGAGCAGCAACTTAGGAACTTGCAACAAGCAGGATATGAGATTGGAATCCTCACAGGATCAGATATGAATTATGTCAAACAACAGTGCTCTGGATTATTTGATCTAAGCCTCACAGATACCTCTAGAATCCATTTTCTTCCTTGCAATGGCACAAAGTATATCCTCGACAGAGAAACGATTTATGAGCGAAATATGAGGGATTATATGGGAGAAACATTATGGCGAAGATTAATGATTATTCTCACTAGCCTTCAGAATGAATTAGTTATGGAACACGATTTTCCATTAACGGGGCATTTTTTTGATTATAGAGGATCTATGTTAAACTGGTGTCCAATCGGAAGAAATGCAAATCTTGAAGATAGAGCAACATGGGAGAAACTAAATCATGAAAATAAAATTAGATCTCCTATATTTAAAAACTTGCGAAGCCATATTCATCAAAGTATTAATCACTTAGGAGATCTTGCCGCAGCAGATGTTGAATTGGTAGCGAAATATGGTGG
>Ga0075479_10000976_pt1 | contig 12776 bp, 10 predicted proteins | sample DEB08_DNA_8_FD_76341 | JGI IMG/M metagenome (GOLD analysis project Ga0075479, IMG submission 76341) | Aqueous microbial communities from the Delaware River and Bay under freshwater to marine salinity gradient to study organic matter... | ecosystem: Environmental > Aquatic > Marine > Coastal ... | reverse complement strand
TTGCCGCTGGTGTCCCCGGCGATCTTGGCGCATTTCTTTCGGCCGGATGAGGGCCCAAGACTGAGATCGTTCATGGCCACCAGGATACGCCGCTGAGAAGGCTTCAGGCCGTCCCGAGCGTCCGGAAGCGCACGGCTGATAATTACGCTCATCGCGTAAGTCAGATAACTGGTGCGCATCTCGGACTGAATATCCGTGCGGAAAACACGTGGGTCCGGGGGGAATGAAGGGGAAGCCTGAGGATCGTCGGTGGACAAGCTGAATGCTCCTGCTGACTCAACGTCGTTGAAGAGCCCCAAAGGCCCCTCGTTGGTGCTGTAAATCGTTAAATTGGAACGATTTACGATGCGGGGTATTTCTCCGCGAATTGTAGCAAATCTGAATCCGTTCCGAAAGACGAACGGCATTTGAGATCACCGGGAAAAGCGAACTTGACCCTTTTTTGCAGAACGCCGTATAAACTGCGCTGAAACACTTCCGGGAAATGGATTTCCCGGCTGTTTTTGCCTCTGCGATCGGGGGCCGGGCGCGTCGTCAGGTGGGTCTTCCAACTCGACCCGCAGCACGCATACTATCACGCTGAAATCACACAATCGTCGTTCGGAGCATTCGTCATGGAAGGCGTAAGCAATACTGTCAGTGAGCAGCCGCAGGCCGCTTCCGGAACTCGCCGCAAGGGACTGCTGTTCAGCGGCACCATCGCTGTTCTGTTGGTGGCAGGAATTGGAATCCAGGTCTGGCGTGCCGGCGATGGCAAAGCTGCAGAGCTTTCCAGTGGTCAGAGTGACACAACGTCTTCCAGCGATGTCCTCGATGTGGCCTATGCCCGCGTGAACGGGGAGTCCATCACCTTCGAATCACTGGCGAAAGAATGCGTCGAGCGGCACGGCAAAGAAGTGCTCGACGAAATGATCAAGCGGCTGATTATTCAGCAGGATTGTGCCGCCAACGGCATTACCGTGTCGGCGAATGAAGTTGACCAGGAAATCCTCAGAATTGCCAAGGGGGTTGGCCTGGGACTGGAGCAGTACTACAACGTGCTGGGAGAACAGGGGCTGACTCCGTTGCAGTATCGTCGCGACATTATCTGGCCGCTGCTGTCCCTGAAGAAACTGGCGGCAACAGATGAAACGATCCAGATTACTCGAGAAATGGTACAGCAGGCCTATGAAGACAACTACGGGCCGCGAGTGAAAGCTCGAATGATCCGTGTCGACAACATTCGCCGCGCCACGGAAATCTGGGAGAAAGCTACCGCAAGTCCTGAAGACTTTGATCGCCTGGCGAGAGATTATTCCATGGAGCCCAACAGTCGGGCGCTGGGCGGAGTGATCCCGCCGATTCGCCGCCACTCCGGGGCTCATCCGGAACTTCGCAAGACCGCGTTTGCGATGAGCGTTCCCGGAGAAATCTCCGGTGTGATTCAGGAGGGAGCCGGGCGGTACACAATTCTGCAATTTGAAGAGTTTACACAACCGGTTGACCACAACATGTCTGATGTCGAAGCTGAACTGTACTCCGACCTGCAACAACGAGAAGTGGAGCGGCTGGTGGGAGAAACATTTGATCGGCTGAATCAGTCAGCCCGCGTCGATAATTTCCTGACCGGTCAGTCTCGTGGTCAGACTGCAGAGGCCGAGGCAGAAACGACAACGAACTGAACCTGCGGGCAGGTGCCAGGCACTGGACAGAAAGCCGACTGCGAAACGGGTCGGCTTTCTTCATGCGCCGTGGCCACGGCGGACTGCGTAACAGCGATCCGGGAACGAGCCTGCAGCAATGTGCCGCGAGGGAGAATCAACTGAAATTCTGCGTGAGCAGATTGAAAACCGAAGTGGCTTCGGGCGGGGTCAGAAACAGCAGCAGGCAGGTAATCATCACCCAGCTGAACAATTGCAGGTTCAGGATCAGATCAAACACCAGGTGCATTGCAATTCCGGCCAGCAGCAGCGGCAACCGCACGTCGGAAATCCAGAGCCCGAAAGCAAGAGCCAGTTCGAGCAGAATTGTGCCCCGGGTGGCAATAGAAATTGTCAAGGGAACCAGCATCCAGCGCGGCGGCCGCAGGCGGACCCATGCGTCTGCCCACAACGGATACCATGCCGCTGTCCCGTTCTTCCACAATGATCCGCGCAGTTTCCAGCACACCGTGCGCAGATAAACGCTGCAGACAAGAATCTGGATCAGGCGAGCAGGCCACGCTTCAACAGTGATACAGCCGTTGGGAAGGCCGGTTGATTCCAGTGTCCATATGGCAGCCGGTGCGGGACTGAAACAGCAGATAAAGGTAATCAGCCGCAGCAACGAATCGGCACTGGAGAGGCACCAGGGATTGCGATGGTGAATGGACACCAGCGAGACAAAAACCAGCACGGAAGCCACCTGAAAATGCCAGCCTGTGAGAAAGGCCGCACACGCCAGCAGGTGTCCCATGAGAAACAGCCAGCGGGAACTTGAACCCGCGGGAAGGTAGTGCAGCAGGCAGAGATTCCGGGAGTGAATGGACTGTCGCCAGCATCGATCGGAGACCACTCCGCGAGGGCCGCAGAATTCCTGAAAGATCGGCAGCAGCAACAGACCATTCAGGACCAGGATGACGCCGATGAAGATACGGAATAGGGCCAGCGGCTCAGCTGGTACCTGGGCGTGAAAGAAGCTGGTCCAGAGTTGTGTGATTTGGCTGGCCGGGATCATTGAGGATGCTCCCCATTGATTGCTGCGGCTGCCTGTCGTGGTGCTTTCCAGTGAGCGAGTTGTTCTCGCTGCAGGGGATCGTAGACCTCACTGCAATTCGAAGAATTGATTCGGCGGAGTTCCCGAAACAGTGTGACTGCCCTGACGGATTGCCCATTCGATGCGGCCTGTTCCGCAAGGAAGCGACACAGTTCGTTCTGGAGCGGAACCGAATCGGGCTGCATCACCGAATGTTCATATTTCCAGAATCGCGCGTAGATCAGTTTGGTTCGCAGGCCTGCAGACCCTGCGCGCAGCGGAGACCAGTGCTGCGATGAGCCATCGCAAAAGTGCAGGATGGCACTGAGCTGATGATGCACCGTAATGGGTTCGGGGGAGAACATCGCCCACGAATGCCAGAGGCCAAGAAACTGCACTGGTCGCCGGAGTGGTTTGATCAGCAGTGCTGCGGGGCTGTCGGTCGGCAGGTCCCAACAAAGCATCGTCAGCAGCAGGAACAGAATGAGAATGTCAGTCATGCCGCTTGATGGATTTTCAAACGAACCGAATCAGTGGCGGGGATGACAAACTGTTCGTATCGAGTCCCGAAAATCCGTTGGCTCGGGCGTTAGAATGAGGTGTGACAGAACGCGGCCTACTGGTTGGTCTGATCAGACTGGGTGGCTGGGGCAGGAACGCAGGAGTCTTTCCCTTCGCGCTGCCGTCTTCGCCACGCCAGATAGGGCATGTCGTCCACAAATTCCTGTTTTCGTTCCAGATCTTCCATCGCCTGTTCCAGCGAGTAGCCGCGTTCTTGCAACAGCCGCAGGAGTTCTTCCCATCCTGCTCGGGCGGAAGACTGCTGCCAGTTGTCACGTGCATCGGGGAATTCGGCAAATAAACGCAGGCGTGCCTGCTGGTCTTCTGCCAGGTAGTGGATGAGCTGTTGGTTCTTGAGGTCGTAACAGTCTGCGCTTGCCCCCGACTTGAGCAGCAAGGCAGCCACCTCGTAATAAGTCCGTTTTGTGGCGAGCATTGAGGCAGTCTGCCCTTCCAATTCTCGATGATTAAGATCTCGGCAACGGGAAATCAGGTTGTTGGTAACGTCAAGCGAAGGGCTCAAATTTAGAGGCCGTGAAATGTAGGCTTGAAGGATGTTTGTGCCATCAACTGAGTGAATTGCGATCGCCTTTGGCCCATATCGCAGTGAGGTGTTTAGCCAGGTGCCAGATCTCGGGAAACGGGCAGCCATATGTATTACCGAATCACCATCACTCATCATCGTGGCCAGTGCAAACTCGTTGGGGATCGGGTGCGCTTCCGTTAGGTTAAGTTCAAGATTCGGGTCGGCACCCCATTCAAGGAGTTGCTGGTAGATCGTGAGATCTTCGGAAAGAAAAGCCAGCAGCAGAATTGTCATGCCACAGCGGCCCTGTGTGTTCCAGTTGATGCCCTGATTGTGCAGCAGCCGCAGTTCTCGCAGAGAACATTTGCGCACGGCTGCACAGGCGGCAATCATTTGTGGCTGATCAAAAAACTGATCGTCAGGCCAGTTGAACTTCAGGAGGTCTGTGGCGCCAGGCGGACGCAGCGGCGGGCCCGGTTCGAGTTCCTGAGCGGACGCAGTCTGCTGAAAGAACAGCAGTGCAAGCAACAGACAGTAAATCAGAGATGGCTTCTTCCAGCTGTGCATCGGACAGTCTCCTGATTGATTGCAGAGTCGTCAGGTCTTAAATCCGCCGTGGTCCGTGAAGTGTCAGGGCTTGCCTCCGTCCGGATCGCGAAAGCCGAAAATATCGAAAGTGCGCTGGCGAGACGGGAGTGGTAAGTGCTTCTGTTCCACCATCAGGCTGTAATGCACCAGCCGGATCGTGTGGTGAGACGCCATGGTAGAACCGGGAGAAATGGCCGTGCCGACCGTTGTTGTTACCCAGCTGAGATAGCGTAGCAGATACAGCCGATAAACTTCATACGGATATCGCTGTGGTGGTTTGCGCAGAACCTCCCTCAGCTGATCAGACCGCATCTGCAATTCCTGATCATAGGGTCCCCGCAGTTCATACTGGCGTCCGAGTGCAGTGGGGATGTTACCGAAAAGCGGCAACGCTGGCAGGTTGCGCTGCAGGAATGTCAGGGCATCATACTGCAGCGAAAAGTGGTTGATCACTCCCTGCCCTTTCTGCTCAGCGGCGTAACGCTCAAAGGCCCCGCGAAAGACGGGCGCAGTTGTCAGGTTGCCGTTTTCGTCACGCAGTGTGATTGTGTTCTTATGAAGCCCGGCCGCATTAAAGATATTCGCCGGCAAACGGTAATGGTCGCTGGCGACACTGGCTGCGCTGGCAAGACCACCCCCCAGTGAGTGGCCGGTGGTCCGCATCTGTTGAAACGTGCCTTTCAGGGCTTCGACAATTCGCGAGGTGATCGTCATCGCGTCGATGTACTGTCGTTCCAGTTTCGCGCCGTTGATCCAGTCTTTCCCGGACAACCCCAGTCCCTGCACGACATCGGCAAAGATGTCATAGATCCCCAGTTCGGTGCCGGCAAAGGCAATAACCAATGCCGGGCCATCAGCATTCAGGTAATCGCGATAGATTGCCATTTTGAGCCCGTAATCGCGATTCTGGAGCGCGACCATGGCGTTGATGATGTTCCTGTGCAGCCCGATGGTCTGCATTTGTGACTGACTCAGGAGTTCCAGCCCGTATTCGGGCAGGTCTTCGAGTCCATAGACTGCTCCCGAAATCAAGCTGTCTCTCAGCGTTTCCCCGGTATGCACCCGGTTGTCTCCCCAGTAGCGTTCGGACCTGTGAAACTGCAGATTTGGATAGAAGGTGTCTCTGTCTTCCACCACGAGGTAGCGAATTTCATCTGTCTTCAGCAGCAGAGGTTGTTCTTTCTGAGCCAGCAGCACGTCCATACTGATCCGGTCATCTGGCCGCCCCAGTTGTGTTCCGGCAAACGTGTTATGGGCGGAATCCGCATCGAGGGCTTCGATCCAGAGGCCCTGGATTTGATTCAGAACTTCAGGCGGATAAAGGAAGTCGCTGGTAAGCCGATGGCCGCCCTTTTCGACCGGTTCATCAATGAGTCCACCGGGGATTTCGGGTGGTGCGGTCCAGACGCGGATAATGCCGGACTCTCCCCTGAGTCCGGGAAATCGAAAACGTACTCGCACATCCTCCCGGCGGGGATGAACGTGAAATACTGCTGGTGTGAATCCGTTCCGGGGAGGCCCGTCCGGGGCCGGCAGATCTTCCTGTTGGTAGATGATCTTCCCAATTCCGTAATCATTATCCTCCAGCAATTCTTCCCAGTCATTCCGTTCCGGTGGCTGCAGTCCATTGTTGTTATTGCTGTCGATGTCGAGATCTGCGTCCCAGCAGGTGGCGTTAACGGAGTCAAGTTGCTGGCCTTGTTCACCAATCCGGGGCGAGCCCCAATGGACAGTAAGTCTGGCGACGGCTGCTGCTGTTCCCTCAACGCGGAATGCGGCGACTTGTTCCGATTTCAATTCAAAGTGATGTCCCGGTGTGATGCGAGTCCAGAGCACATGGCCCGCGACCGGGGACTGCCGGTAGCGGTAGACTCGAAGGCTCATATCGGTCCAATCCAGACTGAAGTAATCATGAGTGACGCCCTGCTGCCGATCGTGTTCGGGCTGAATCCATGACTTGACCTGCAGACGCAGCACGTCATCTTCCTGATGAGCGAAGCCGCTGCGATCACGGGCATAGAACTTCATGTCAGACACAGCCTGTCCGGCGTCAAAGTCATTGTTCATCAAGAGATTGGCACCGCGAGTATCTTCCTGTTGTTCCGTAAGCCAGTCGCCTTCACTGGTGGCCGAGATGTCGAGGTCCGCGGTTGCATCGATGATCGTGGCGTCAAAGGTATTGATGGCGGTGACGCGGTAGATGTCGCGTTTCTCGGGATTTCGAATGAGTTTTACCGTGGCGGATTCCGGGGCTTCATATTGGCCATCCATGCGTGAAACCAGCAGCACATCAAGGCTCGTGGTGTATGCGGGAAAAGTCATTCTGTAGAGCCGACCATCCGTCTCCGTATCAACAGATTCCAATGGTGCGCGATTGTGGTCTGTAAGTTGATAGTCGTGCTCCGCAACCGCTTCACCCTCCGTGCGGAACCAAACTTCAAACTCCTGATTGAATAACCCACCAGTGCGTAAAACCCTGAAACGGGCTTCGTCAAGTTTGGATTCGGTGTAGGGACCTTCAAGGGCCTCCGTGTCGAATTCCTGAACGCTGAGAGTGGTGGACGAACGTTCGCCGCCGATGGTACCGCCGCCTTCCGTAGCACCACCGCCATTTACGCTTCCTCCGCCCGTGACGCCCCAGCCGCCAGTCGAACCGTCGTCTCCAGTGACACCCCAGCCGCCATTCACATCGCCACCGCCCGTTGTGCCGCCGGGGTGACCACCCCAGATTCCATCACCGCCGGTTGAGGCGGGCCCCCCGAGCCAGCTGATTTGGTGATTTGAGGAGTCATTCATGACGTCGGGGCCGGACTCTGAGGATGGTTGGCTGATGCCAAGACTTGTGCCGGACAGGTATCGACGAGATTCCAGTGACTCCGTATGGGCTGGAATGGCGCGGTCTGGCCCCCAGATTGCGCTGCAGCGTCGTTTGGATGCGGGGGCGACGATTGAGTGGAGCAGATTCTTCAAGCGGAGGAGTGCCATGGATTGTGGTCCCTGTTTCACGTGAATGCGAAAGATACCAGGGTGACAATGTTGCCGCCTGTAAATTTGATGTTCAATTCCACCCAATAGCAAATTGTGGAATGCGGCGAGGAGGTCGATACAATGGGGCAAATACAGCGGAAATGCAGAAATTGCCGATTTGTTAGCGTATGGCAACCCCCCGGTTGGAGGCGTTGTTCTTCAGTGACCGCAGGCTCGCTGAGAATTATGTCCGGAAATCTTCATCCAAAATCCGGCTTACCGTCACGTTTTTGTGGTCTTTGGTGAATCCAAAAAAACATCCGGTTGTTTCAGAATCATGGCGTGTTAGGATTTCCCGCCCGGCCTTCAGGAGCGGGGAAGTTTGCCGCCTGAGACGCTGACAATTCGTCGAAATCGGCAGGATGTTCACGCGTGCACAGGATTTTCCTGAAGGTATTTCATCGCGATTGTCTTTGCGTTTGCAGGACTTCCTGCAGTTGCGATTGGTCGGGCGAACTGAACCCCTGATGCTTGCGGCATCGTCGCTGTCTGCCAAATTGCAAAGTGCCCGGTTCCCCCCGGTGTGAATTCATAGCAGCAAGAATAAGAGACTGATACCGGCCAATGCCGATCTTTAAAAATATCAAAGCCCTCAGTACGTTTCTGCTGACTTCTCGAATGGTTAACCCCGAGGATTTCGAGAGTGTCCGCAGAGAGGTTGAATCATGTGAGGGGGTTGACCAGGCCCTTCAACTGCTGGAAAGACGGCAGTTATTAACTTCGCTGCAGACGGGACGAATCCAGAAGGGTGAGACGGACGGACTGGTCCTGGGCCGGTACAAGCTTTTGTACCGCAACGCATCGGGGAGTTTTGCGCGAGTATTTCGTGCTGCGGATGTGAGCACCGGTCAAATGTTCGCTTTGAAACTCCTGCGAGACCGTTGGGTCGATGATCCACGAGCGGTCTCCGGATTTGAACGAGAAGCCCGAATATGCCAGAGATTTCAGCATCCCAACGTCGTGCCGATTTTTGAAATCGCAAGTGAGGGTCGGTTTCACTACTTCACGATGGAGTTTATTGAGGGGGGGAATCTGCGTGATTTCCTGAAGATCCGCAAGCAGTTAAGTCCCGTTGAGGCAACTCGATGTCTGCTGCATATCTGCCTGGGTTTGGAGTACGCGGTGAGTCAGGGTGCTACTCACCGGGACCTGAAACTGACCAATGTTCTGATGAGCAGTACTGGTGTGGCGAAGCTGGTGGATTTTGGTCTGGCAGGGGCAGAAACACCTGGGCAGGCTGGCAGCAGTGACGATGTGCAGCGTGCTCTGGAGTATGCATCGCTGGAGCGGGGCACCAATGCTCCCAGAAATGACCCTCGCAGCGATCTCTTTTTTGCCGGGGCGATTTATTACGAATTGTTGACCGGTCAGAGCCCATGGGAGCGAACTCGCGATCGCGAGGAGCGAATGCTGCTGAGTCGCTACACGGGTGTTCGGCCGCTTGCTCAAATCGCCAGCCATTTACCTCAGGTATGCATTCGCACCTGCGAAAAACTGATGGAGATCAGTCCATCAAATCGTTATCAGACAGCGACCGAAGCCGTTGCCGGCCTGCAATTGGCCATGAATGCACTGGGCGCAGACGACGCAGCCAGTCACGGCAGTGAATCCCCGCTCCAGATCAATGTGAAACCCGACTTCCGACTGTTAGTTGTCGATTCGCTGCAGAAGCGAATGACAGCCCTGGGGCAGTATTTTGAGCGTCATGGGTTTCAGACTTCATTCATTGCATCAGCTCAAAATGCTTTTGAGAAATTGAAAGGCAACCCTCCGGACGGAATCCTCTTCCTTGCGGACACAAACCGTGACGAAGTTCTGGAGATATTTCCGCAGGTTCAGGCGTACGGACGTGCCCAGAGAGTTCCCTGCATAGCGGTCTTCGGCGAGCAGGATCGTGCCGAAGTTTCCGCTCGAATCTCATCCACACGGTATGGAACGACGATGTTCCAGCCGGTCACACTGCGTGATATTCGGACTCATTACGAAGAGATTGGCGCGGTGACGCGACACTAGTGTTGGCTGCGTGCATCGGCCCCGCAGAGATTGGAGCCAGCGACAGTTGGTGTGCAAGCCACGAGCTTTCTTTCACAGCGCTGGGCGGGCGACCCTAATGGCATTTGTCATGGCTGCAGCGGGGTTGTCAGGCGGGCAGGATTTGGGGCGAGGTTGTCCCCAATGAGCAGTGAACTCAGGGCGGAGCCCCCGCCTTGCTCATGAAAAGTCGCTGACTTGAGGCAAAACCGGATTGTGGCTCAGATTTTGTACAATGGGGCGGCAATTGTAGCGATTGGGCTGTCTGGGTAGGTGCCGGGGGGTTGTGAGCCTGACCGAATGCCGTCACAGGTTGTGTAAACTTCGCCTTGTACCAGTGCGTTTACGTTGCCGGACCATTCGGCGGTCACCAAAAGCGTGGCCGGATCAGCGGTCGTTGACTCACTCTCAGGGCCCTTGTAGAGTCTTGGGGCCGGATCTGAACCGCGTGATTCAGGCCTTGTCGGGTACTGGCGCGGCATCAGACTTTCGGGTTGTGTGTATGGTTCAGGAGCTACGGAAATCCCCAGGAGACGGTGGTGAACATCGCCTGACTTCGCCGGGAAGGCTGCGGTCGACATGGTTTGCCGTCCTCATCCTTCTTGCGGGTGTTTCCGCAGCAGCAACAGTGAGCTCAGATGAGACGGTTCCATGGCTGATTACAGCTCGGGCGGCTCGGGGCTTATTTTCTGAACGTCAGCCCGCTCGGGTTGTTTCTCCGTCCCCTGCACGTCAGTGGGCGGCGGAAGTACCGGAGCACCTGTGGCAGTACCTGGTACTGCATCATTCAGGAACACAGCGGGGAAGTCTGGAATCGATACACGCGGAGCATTTACGGCGACGTGATTCAGCGGGGAACCCGTGGCGAGGAATTGGTTATCACTTTGTGATCGGAAATGGTCAGGGAATGCCTGACGGCAAAGTGCAGCCAACATTTCGCTGGCGTGATCAGCTCTCCGGAGCCCACGCGGGAACTTCACTGATGAATCAGCGAGGAATCGGAATTTGCCTGATCGGAAATTTCGAAACGGCTTCACCAACGGCGGCACAACTGTGCTCCGTGGAAGCTCTGGTTCGGGAACTCTCCGGGCATTTTTCGATACCTGCAGACAGGATCCTTGGGCATTCGTCGGTCCGGGCCACCAAATGCCCTGGCCGTCTGTTCCCGATCGACCGGCTGCGCGATCTGGCCATGTAGTCAGACGGATTTCGTATACAAAGATACTGGCCATCCCCGGCCTGAGCACCAGCACGTGACTGTGTTTCCATGATGGAGCAGCGGCCGTGCGGCTCGTGAAATTTTTGCGACGGAAGCAAATAAAAACATGTTCAATCGTGTTCGATCATACGCGTTTCGTTCAAGTGAACTGGATTCACCCGCACCCGAGCAACTGGCGAGTGAATTGCCAACTGAACTCCGCGAAGCTTATGAAGACTGGTATCAGTCCAGAATGACTCCGGACAGATATTCGAAGGCGGTGTCACAGTCAGACTGGCCGGTTTCCATTTTCGTACCTGAGCAGTACGAAGAGGCGTATGCGTACCCGTTGTTGACGTGGTTCCACAGTGATGGAAATGACGAAGGCCAGCTGGACTCGGTGATGCGATCAGTGAGCAGCCAGAATTTCATTGGTCTGTCTCTGCGAGGAAATCAGCGGCTTGCTGACGGCAGCTATTGCTGGAATGCAAAAGACTCGAAGGTTGGCGGGGTTCCGCTGTCTGCTCTGCTGCATCTGACGACCTGCCGACTGCGACGTGCGATGCATATTCACAGTGAGCGGATTTATCTGGCAGGTGCCGGTCGGGGTGCTGATACGGCTTTGCGGGTGTTGCAGCAGCACCCGGAGTGGTTTGCGGGGGCAGTTTTGCTGGATCCGGTCTGTGAGTTTAATGAAGCCAGTGATCCGGCGGCTTTCGCATCTCTGAAAGGCAAGCCGGTGCTGTGTTCTGTGGCCCATGCTTGCGGGCTGGAAAACATGGCTCGAAGCGTCCGCATGGTCCGCTGCCTGCGTGATTCTGGTGCTCAGGTTGAGGTGGATTTGACTGAAGACTTCTTCGACCCCGAGAGCGAAGCCGCCCGCGTGATTGACCGCTGGGTGATGAATCGTGTGCTGATGGAGACTTGCGTTTAGCGAATTGTGATCGATTTCCAGCGCAGCGGCCTGCCTGTTTGCAGCGGTCGGGTCTGGCTGTGTCGGCCTGTACTGCCGGGAGGACCAGAGAGTTCTTATGGTGTTGACGGGTTCGATGCTGCTTGATCAGTGTTCCCACCACACGTATTTCGGCGTTTATCGAGCCACGTTTGCAGCAGTATTTGTGCAGCCAGTTTGTCGATCTTTTGTTTCCGCTGTCGACTGCTGAACTCCGCGGTCAGCAGTAGCTTTTCAGCCTGCCATGACGTGAGCCGCTCATCCTGGAACGTATGCGGCAGTTGCAGGATTTCTCCGAGCCAGTCCGCGAACTGTCGGGCTTCTGCAGATTTCTGACTTTCGTCGCCATTCATGTGCAGTGGCAATCCAACGATCAGCCCGGCAGGTCGGTACTCTTCGGCCAGTTTTCGGAAGAAACGCGTGTCACCAGGAATTCCCTGCCGCTGGTGAATATGAAGCGGGCTTGCAAACCGCTGCTCCCGATCACTGACTGCGATACCGACTCTCTTTGTGCCAAAGTCGATGCCGAACAGCATTCCGTTGGCAGGTATTCCTGAGTCCAGCGTGGCCAGCTCATCAGTACTCATCAGGCGTCTCTCCTGATTGGTGAGTAAGATCGCCCAGTGGGATCAGCAGTTGATTGAGATTTCCGGAGCGGAAGCCTTCGAGATCCAAAGTGACCGCGCGGAAGCCAAGTCGCCGGAGTTGTACCGTTATCTGATTTCGCATTGTCTCTTCGCACAACAGAGGTAATGCAGCCGGTTCGACTTCAATCCTTGCCAGTTCACCGGATTCGAGCCGCACGCGAAAGTTTGAGTTGCCCAGCACTGTTCTCAGGAAGCCTTCGGCCTGCTCAATACGGCTCAAACGTTCGGGTGTGACTTCGATCCCGTAGACGATGCGACTGGCAAGACAGGGAGATGCGGGCCGATCTGCTGAGAGAAGGTTCCAGAAGTTGGCCAGTTGCCGAACATGACTCTTGCTGATCTGCAGTTCGAGCAGCGGACTGCGGACACGATGTTGCAGGGCTGCTTTCATTCCCGGACGGTGGTCGCCCAGATCATCGTGGTTGGCTCCGTTGAGAATCTGAATATCGGAGGTGTGCTGCAGGAGCAGTTCCATCGTTGCGTACATGGTGTCGCGGCAGTGAAAGCAGCGATCCCCGGAGTTACGTCGATAAT
>Ga0075479_10000974_pt1 | contig 12788 bp, 11 predicted proteins | sample DEB08_DNA_8_FD_76341 | JGI IMG/M metagenome (GOLD analysis project Ga0075479, IMG submission 76341) | Aqueous microbial communities from the Delaware River and Bay under freshwater to marine salinity gradient to study organic matter... | ecosystem: Environmental > Aquatic > Marine > Coastal ... | reverse complement strand
CGTATTCCGTATTCCATTGAAGGCATCCAAAAACACCAAAGGCTCTTCTTCCGACAATCGTTGGAAGGTGGTTGTTAACACGGAAATTGAACTAGACGAATGATTCCGCAGGCTTACATATTGATGAATCTTCGGTAAAACCCAGAAGAGATGGAACTCAGATCATCTGCCGTTTTGATTCGGAATTTCCACCATCGATAAAGCTCAGATTAAAAGTAGAAGCTAATACACGAGAACATTTTACGGTACTTGGACTGCTAAAATTCCCTTTTGAAGTGAAATCATCCTGGTTTAACGGAAGATGCAATCTAACTACCTATAACCTCGAAGAACTCCTTGGAACGAAACTAAGAGCACTCTACCAGCGCAGTAAAGGACGTGACCTATATGATATGTTTACAGCACTCAAACAGCAGCCAAACCTAGATAAAGAGAAACTATTGCATTGCTACCGGGAGTACATGAAATTCTCGGTAGAGAATCCACCATCCCCACGAGAATACATTTTAAATATGGAAGCCAAAATGCAAGACGATGAATTTCTAGGAGATACAACTGCTTTGCTTAGGCCAGAATTTCCCTTTGATGCCAACGAAGCATACGAACTAGTAAGAACTCAATTGATAGAGAAGATATGACCCGAGCTAAAAAACACACAGAAGTAGCCATCCTGCAACTACTTTACACCATCCCGCTGCCGGCGCCACTCATAACAAACCAACGCGGCACTCACCGATGCATTCAGCGATTCCACCGCATTCGCCATCGGCAACGACAGCAAAAAATCACAGTGCTCGCTCGTTTTTTGACGCATCCCCCGCCCCTCATTGCCAATCACAAACGCCATCGGCACATCAAACGTACAATCCCAAAGCCGCATTTCCGCCTTCTGCTCCAGCCCTGCGATCCAAAACCCCCGATCCTTCAACTGTAAAATCGCCTGATTCAGATTCCCCGCCCGCACAATCGGAATCCGCCCCGCCGTTCCTGCACTCGTCTTAAAGACCGTCGCATTCACCGGTGCCTGCCGATGCTTGGGTACAATCACCCCCTCGATCCCCGCAGCCGCAGCCGTTCGCAAAATCGCCCCAAAATTATGCGGATCCTCTATTTCATCCAGCAACAATACCGCCGTATCCGCCGTCGGTTCCAACGCCTCCAGCCACTCCTCAAATTCGCTATACCCAATCTCCGTGATCGTTGCCACCACTCCCTGCGTCCGCTCCACACCAGCCAACTCCTCCAGTTTACGCCCATGCACCTCGGTCACAGGAATCCGATTCGCAGACGCCTCCCTCAAAATCTCCCCAAACGCCCGCGGATTTCCCCCTTTTCTTATATAAATCTTACTAATCTGTTCGGGTTGATGTTTCAGCATCTCCGTCACTGGATTCACCCCGTAAATGCAGGGAAATGTGTTGGTTTGATCGGTCATAGATTCGATGAGTTAACAGGTTTTCCGGCATCCGGCCGGTTACTCGCATCAAAAATACGCAAATCACCATCAAACCCAATCTTTTCAGTGCCAATCCCTCTAATCACCTAGTCCTCTAGTCACTCAATCACCTGGGCACCTAGTCCTCTGGTCACTCATTCACCTGGTCACCTGGTCACCCAGTCCTCTGGTCACCCAGTCCTCTAATCACTCATTCACATGGTCACCTAGTCACCCTGTCATATGGTCATTCAGTTATCTATCCACTCGAAAGTCTCCTATCCACCCGAAACAAATTTTTTGAACGCATCAATAAAAATAAAAGTTGAGGAAATGCAAAAAATAGTGCACATTCAAGAGTGTCTAAAAGTTTGTAGCTCCATGAAAACGTATCCCTACGATCGGGTGGAAATTCCGCCCGCCATTCGAAAACGCGAACAGAAACGGCTCGGGCTCAATCCAACGTTCCGTAGTATTAGCTTCCTGAGTTTGATTGGGTTTGTTACGGGGTTATTTCTGCTTTCCTCCGGGATCTTCATGACACTGCTTCCCTTCTTTGTTCCTTTTGCAACCGCACTCGGTACTGCACTGGTGACCATCGCCGGATGTTTTTCGTTTTTGCTGGGTGCTTTCTGGATCTATCAATCCGTCTCTTCGAAACATTCCGTCAGTCAGCTCACCCGCGACGCTGTCCATCGAATCGTCCGGGATCAAAACTGATCTCCCATCAAACCGAATAAAAATCCGAGCAAAACCGGATTAACCGTATTGTAAACACGCCAGAAGCAGTTGCAGCAAAATTATCTGACGTTGAAAACAGATCGAAATAAGGTTTGAATCGGAAGGGCAGGTCTGCTATTTTCAGTTTTCCTAAATCAACCCGATTTCCCCATGCCTACCAAATACATTATCGTGACCGGAGGGGTCGCATCTTCTCTCGGAAAAGGCATCATTTGCGCATCTCTGGGCCGCCTTCTCATCGCCCGCGGACTTCGTGTCACTATTCAAAAGCTGGATCCCTACATCAACGTGGATCCGGGAACCATGAACCCGTACGAACACGGCGAAGTGTATGTAACCGACGATGGTGCGGAAACGGATCTGGATCTCGGACACTACGAGCGCTTTCTGGACGAGCGGATGTCGCAGAAAAACAATGTAACAACGGGTCGTATCTATTTTGATGTGATCACCAAGGAGCGTCGCGGGGATTATTTGGGGAAGACGGTCCAGGTGATTCCGCACATTACCGACGAGATTAAGTCTCATGTGCTGAAGCTAGGAAACTCGGAGGATTATGATGTTGTGCTGGTAGAGGTGGGAGGAACGGTCGGAGATATTGAGGGGCTGCCTTATATCGAGGCAATGCGACAGTTGCGGTATGAAGTAGGGCGGCAAAATACATTGTCGATCCATTTGACGCTGGTTCCCTACCTGGCAGCGGCGGGAGAGCTGAAAACCAAACCAACGCAGCATTCGGTGAAGACCATTTCCGAGATCGGGCTGAGTCCGGATATCATTGTATGCCGTTCAGAGCACAAGTTGGATACTGGAATCCGTCGAAAGATCGCCCAATTTTGTAATGTGGAGGTGGCGGATGTGATTGAATCACTGGATGCCAGCAGTATTTATGAGGTGCCGCTCCTGATGCAGCGGGAGGGGTTGGATGAACGAGTGATCGAAAAGCTGGGACTGCCTTGCAAAAATGCCGACCTGAAGCGTTGGACGGAGTTTGTAGATCGGGTGAAATACCCAAAACATACAGTACGGATTGCGCTGGTTGGAAAGTATGTGGAGCATCACGATGCATACAAATCTATTTGCGAGGCACTGATTCATGGCGGGGCGATGAACAACACGCGGGTCGAAATTGCCTGGCTTCATTCGGACAAGCTGGGGGATATTTCTGCGGGTGTTTCTGAGGATATTTCTGCGGGTGATAACGACTCGTTCGCACCCCTTCTGGATGCAGATGCAATTTTGGTTGCACCCGGGTTCGGCGACCGCGGCATCAACGGAAAATTTGCAGCGATTCGCTATGCCAGGGAGAACAAGGTGCCGTTTTTTGGGATCTGCCTCGGAATGCAGTGCGCCGTCATCGAATTTGCCCGGCATGTAGCTGGCATGGAGGGCGCCCACAGCACCGAGATGGATGTAAACACGCCCTACCCGGTCATCGATCTGATGAGCGAGCAAAAGGATGTGGAAAAAATGGGAGGGACGATGCGGCTCGGGAAATACCGTTGCCGGCTAGCCGAGGGATCCAAAGCGTTCGAAGCGTATGGAGCGCAGGAGATTGAGGAGCGGCATCGGCATCGGTACGAAGTGAACAATGAACTACGCGATCAACTGGAGGAGCACGGGCTCCTTTGCTCGGGCATCAACCCGGAAAAAAACCTGGTGGAAATTGTGGAACTGCCCAATCACCCTTGGTTTGTGGGTGTGCAGTTTCATCCGGAATTGAAAAGTACCGTATACACGCCGCATCCGTTGTTTGTGAAATTTGTGGGTGAAGCACTGAAATATGCGCAGCAGAAGGTGGCTGCGAAGAGTGGTGAAGGGAGCTGGGATAGGAGCGGGGATGGGTCCGATCTGCATTCAGAAGAGAATATCGGCCGATGATTGTACGATTGCAGCAGCTGAATCCAACGATCGGCGACCTCGAAGGAAATGGTAAGCGCATCGAATTGGCACTGCAGCAAGCGGCCCGCGACAAAGTAGATCTCCTCGTCCTTCCGGAGCTGGCCGTAACCGGATATCCCCCGCAAGACCTGCTTGAATCGGCATCCTTCCGCGAGCAGTGTTACGCCATGACCGACCGATTGGTGAAAGCCACAGGCACATTGGGGTCAGGAACGTCATCCACGAACGCAGCCCATACCAACCACCCCACCTCCCCCAACCACCCCACCCATCCCACTTACCCTACCCATCCCACCGCCCTGCTGTTCGGCAACATAACCCGCCACGATGGTCCCGGCCGACCCATCTACAACTCCGCCATTCTCGCACAACAAGGCAAAATCCTGGGCATTACGCACAAAACCCTGCTTCCCACCTACGACATTTTCGACGATCTCCGCTATTTTGAACCCAACACCACGTTCGCCTGCCTCACCTTCAACGGCTGGTCCCTCGGCGTCACCATTTGCGAAGATATCTGGATCAACGAGAACGAAATCCAGTACCACACCTACGCCATCGACCCTGTTACCGAACTTCTCCGCAAGGGCGCCGACCTCATCCTCAACATCTCCGCGTCCCCCTTCACTAAAACCAAACACGAAAGCCGCTTTCGCATGCTCCAGGCTCACGCCGAACGATGTGGCGTGCCTGTTCTCTACTGCAATCAAACCGGTACCCAAACCGATATCGTGTACGACGGCGACTCGATGGCATTCAACGGAGACGGCAGGCTCATTGCTGGGGCTTCCTCATTTTGCGAAGATTTTATCGATCTCGGGGTGATGCGGGACGCCACCGGGCAGGGCTGCGAACTTACGGGCATGCGGGGTGAGGACATGCGAGGTGAGGCTTCCCTCCAAACCTCACACCATGGATCCACGTATCCCGCAACCAATCATTCCGTATCCAACCATCCTGTAACCAACCATCCTCTATCCAATCATCCCGCAACCACTTATCCCGACCCGCAGGAGCGACTTTGCAAAGCGATCTGCAGCGGAATCCGTGATTATTTTCAGAAAACCGGTGCTGGAAAAGGGGCTGTTCTGGGATTGAGCGGGGGGATCGACTCCGCGCTCGTTGCGGTTCTGGCAGCGGAAGCACTTGGAAGCGATCGCGTGACCGGGCTGCTGATGCCGTCGGAGTTTTCGTCCGAGGGAAGTATTCTGGACGCTGAAGAGCTGGCCCTTCGGTTGGGAATCCAAACGTATCAACTACCGATTGGTGACCTCTATCAAACCGCACTTCAAGCCCTGGCACCAGTGTTTGGCGACCTGCCTTTTAACACCGCCGAGGAGAATCTGCAGAGCCGAATTCGGGGTTCGTTACTTATGGCCTACGCCAACAAACACGGTGATCTGCTGCTGGCAACCGGGAACAAGTCGGAGTATGCGGTAGGGTATTCCACGCTTTATGGGGATATGAACGGAGCCCTTGCACCGATCGGTGATCTGTGGAAAACCGAGGTATATGCGCTCAGCCGATGGTTCAACGAGAAGTACTTCGGCCGAGAGGTGATTCCGGTGGCCACGATCGAAAAAGCGCCCAGTGCCGAGCTACGACCGGATCAAAAAGACAGCGACTCCCTACCACCGTACGATCAGCTGGATGCCATCCTGAAACTGGCGATTGAAGATCAACTTGGAGAGGCACAGATCGCAAAGGCGGGAGTGGCACCGGCCGATGTAGTCCATCGCATTCTGCAAATGGTAGACCGAAACGAATTCAAGAGATTTCAAGCGGCTCCGATCCTGAAGATGTCTGTAAAGGCGTTTGGCACGGGCCGCCGTCGTCCGATTGTTCAGGGGTGGTCCGGATCGTAGCGCGGGTGCATCCCATTCTAAACATTGCGCGATTTTTCGTATATTCAAAGTTACCCGATTTTGTTGCACATCAACCCGAAAAACTATGATTTGCATGGTTCGAAAGATCCCACGTAATACACCATTCTCACGAAACGTATCCATCCATCCAGTCTTATTCGCGATCTTTTTGTTCACGTTCTCGCCGTTCACTTCTCCTTGGACAAGTCCGGATGCAAGTTTGTTGTATGCCCAGGATCAGGACGCCGGTAGCCAAGATGGCGGCAACCAGGACGCCGGCAGCCAAAACGCCGACACCCAGGACGCCGAGTTTAATGATGCCCCTCCGGCTTTGCAGCAGCTGCTCCCGTATGGAAGCCCGTTTGATGAGAACCGGGAAACATTCGAAAAGGATGATCCAAGGCCCTCATCAACCTTACCGAATGACCTGCTAACGCGTATTTCGGCGGTGTATAAGCAGCATGTTCTGGCGGTAGATGCACAAATTCAGGGGCGGCTTGTGGAGGCGGAAAACCATATCATTGAGTCGTTCAACGACATCCAGGAGATGCTGGACGACTATCCCGAGGTTCGGAATGAGGAGCGTTTTGTGGCACTGTATCGTGTGGTGATGGCAGAATACCGGGCTTTTTATGCGATTAGTGAGCCCGTGGAGGAGACCGAGGGTGAGGTGTTTGAGATTCTCGACGAGCTGGCGGTAGAATCGGATGACTGGATGGTGGAGGGATTTTCGCTTCCGGATGGATTGTCTTTTGCAAGGACAGAGGTGCCGCTGGTGCAGAATCGTCATGTAAGCCGGCATCTAATGTACTATACGATGCGCCGCCCGGAGGTGATGGAGAAATGGTTGCAGCGTTCGGAGCGGTATTTTCCGATGATGCGCGAGATCTTTGAGGAGGAGGGGGCGCCACTGGAATTGATCCATTTGTCGATGATAGAGAGTGGGTTGGTTTCGACGGCGCGGAGCTGGGCTTCGGCGGTGGGGATGTGGCAGTTTATCCGGGCTACCGGGTCGGCGTACGGCCTGGAGGTGAACTGGTGGGTGGATGAGCGCAGGGATCCGGTGAAAGCGACACGGGCAGCGGCAAGGCATTTGAATGATCTGTATGATATTTGGGGGGATTGGCATTTGGCAATTGCGAACTATAACATCAGCCCGAGGGGGTTGCGCCGCGCAATTCGCGCAGGCGGAGGGGTGGAAGACTACTGGACGGCATTTCCCTACTTGCCGCGGGAAACGCGAGGGTATGTGCCGGGTTTTATCGCAGCCACGACAATCGCCATGAATCCGGAGGAGTTTGGGTTTCAGCGAAATTATGGCGGGGAACGGTTCCGGTATGAAGTAGTTGAGGTGGACGGGTTGATGCCGCTCGACAAGCTCGCGGAGGCCGCTGGAATCGGGATTGAGGAACTAAAACAGTACAATCCGGAGCTTCTCCGATGGGCAACACCGCCCGGAGATTCCTATCCGCTGAAACTGCCGGTGGAAGTGAAAGAAACGTTCCTGGCGGCGTATGATCAGATTCCGCGGGAGGAACGGGCATCGGAGATCGCCATGCATATTGTGAAGGGAGGGGAGACGCTCGGGGCAATTGCCCGCCGGTATGGCACTTCGGTGCGTTCACTGTATGAAACCAATGAAAATTTGTCGAGTCTAATCTACCCAGGCCAGCGGATTGTAGTGCCGATTGCACCCGGATCGATGGAAACCCTCACGGCCGATCGTCCTTCAAATGCGCCGGGCCGCACCTCCTCTAGTTCATCCTCTTCCTCCCGTGCGAGAGTTCAAGCGCCGGCAAATAGTACCGCTGTGAGTTACACGGTGAAAAGTGGCGATACCATTGGCCATATTGCCGAGTGGTATGATGTGAGGGCCTGGCAGATCCGATCGTGGAACGGGATTGGAAACACGATTCGAGTGGGACAGACGTTAACGCTGTACGTTCCGCAGTCTGCGAGTGGGTACTTCCGTCAGATTGACCAGTTGTCGTTTGCGGAGAAGCAAGGGTTAGAGCAGCGACAGAAAAATGGCGAGTCGGTGTATTCGGTGCGATTGCGGGAGACGTCGGATGGAGGGTCTTCGGGGTCGGCTGGATCGGGACGATTTGTAGAGTATACGGTCCGGCGTAACGAAACCCTGGGCGGCATTGCCCGAAAACATGGTGTCACGGTACGTGATATCCAGCAGGCCAATAACATGAGCAATACACGGATCTATGCGGGGCAATCCCTGCAGATCCCGGTTCGTTAATTCTTTGAAATTCTAATCTGTAGAGATTGTATGTCAAAACCCCTAAAAACCGGTCTTTTTGCGCTCCTTGTGGGGATGGCTGTGCTTTTTTCGGGGTTTTTGAAACAGGAAGACATCTATTTTCAGATCCGCAAGAACCTGTCTATTTTTTCGGAACTCTACAAAGAGGTTTCGATTTTGTATATCGATGAAATTCCACCGGCAGAGCTGATCGAGGCGGGCATCGATGCGATGCTTGAGAAGCTGGATCCCTATAGCGTTTTCATCGCAGAGGGGGAGCAGTCGCGAATGGAGATTATGTCCTCCGGGTCGTTCGGCGGGATTGGTTTGGATGCAGGGTTTCGGGGAGAGGAACTGGTGGTCATCGCTCCGCTTGAGGGCTACCCTGCAGAGAGGGCAGGTGTACGACCAGGCGATATCGTTGTAGCAGTGGACGGGATTTCTGCGGAGGATCTCACGGTGGAAGAGTTTCAGAATGTGATGTTGGGTGATATCGGGTCAATTCTGGAGCTGGTTCTGTACCGGCCGGCGATTGGCAAGGAGATCCGGTTTGAGCTTACACGCGAGAAGATCGAGGCCAAAAATGTAACCTATACCGGCCGGCTCGGGCCAAACGAAGAGATCCTTTACATCCAGCTTGCACAGTTTGGGCAGCAGTCTGCAGAGGAGATCCGCTTGGCGATTTTGGGAGGTGACGATGGCGATACAGTACTTCCCGAACCACAAGGATTGATTCTGGATCTTCGGAACAACCCCGGGGGGCTACTCAATGAAGCAGTCGAAATTGTGGATAAATTCATTGAACCGGGAGTGACGGTGGTAGAGACGCTCGGCCGAAATCCATCACAAAACAACATCTACCCAACAAGGGAGCCGGTGATGTTTGAAGATTTGCCCATTGTGATTCTAATCAATGAGGGAAGTGCCAGTGCTTCGGAAATTGTATCCGGTGCGCTGCAGGATCTGGATCGGGCTGTCATACTGGGCAGAACCAGTTTTGGTAAAGGGCTTGTGCAAACCATCCGGCCGCTACCCTATAACACCTCTCTCAAGCTTACGGTATCGGAGTACACCATTCCTAGTGGCCGGCGCATTCAGGCGATTCGGTATGGGGATGAGAGGAATACAGGCGCTGACGTGGATACAAGTGCTGACACGGATACAGGCGCTGATGTGAATACAGGCACTAGCACTGGCACAGATACAGGAGAAGGGGCTGGCACTGGTGCATACTCCGAATCACGACTAGCTGCACGCGCCTTTAAAACCAAGAACGGCCGAACCGTATACGATGGAAATGGCATCAAACCAGATGTGGAGATGCCGGAGGAGAACACCTCCCAGGTGGAAACCGCACTGCTGCAAGACAATCATTTTTTCTTTTTTGTGAATCGTGTGCTTGCTGAAACGGAGGCGCTACAAGCAAGTGACAGTCCGGAAGAAAAATCCGAACTATCTGCAGAATCCCTCCCCGAAGTAGATGAGGAGCTTTTCGTACGGTTTTTGGAGTATTTGGAGGCGGTCAACTTCGATTTTCGCACACCGGCTGATGAAGCAATTGCCGAGCTGAAGAACCGTTCGGAGTATTTTTCGGACGAAGCGGAACTGGAGCGCCAGGTGAACCAGCTGATAGAGCTTTCCGAGAACTACAAACGTGCGGAACTGCGAAACAGCCGTGCGTTTATCGTTCGCCACATTGAACGCCAGCTGGTCTCCCAAAGCCGTGGACGAAGCGCCGAACAGCAGTTTTTGCTCGAAAACGATCTTTGGATTGACACGGCCCTGGAGATGATTCGTAACCGGGATAACTACCGATCCATCCTCACGCCGTAACATTTGCATAAGCCACAATCCCCCTCTTTAAACGAGTATTCTCCATGAAAGCAGATCTTCACACACACACCACAGCATCGGACGGACGAGAGAATCCGGAGCGCCTGGTCGATCTGGCACTGGAGAAAGGTCTAACAAGCCTTGCAATCACCGACCACGACACGCTCGACGGGTACCAAAAAGCCAAACCCCGGGCAGATGAACGCGGAATCCATCTCATTACCGGTATCGAAAACACCGTTCTCTGGCGTGGCAAAGAGGTACATCTGCTCGCCTACTTTTTTGATGCAGATCACCCCGAAGTGCTACAGTTTGTGGCCAGGCAAAAGCGTGCACGTCGCCTGCGCATGGAAAAAATCGTTGCAAAACTCCAAGCCCAGGGCCTGGACATCACAATGGACGAAGTACTTGCAGAAGCCTACAAGGGAAATGTAGGCCGACCCCACGCGGCAGCGGTACTCATCCAAAAACGGGTTGTTGCAACCATACCCGAAGCCTTTGTTCGGTATCTAGACCAGCAAAAACTTCAAATTCAGACCGAATACGCATCCCTGGAGGAGGCCATTCACGTTTTCCACCGTGCCGGAGGTGTTCTCTCCCTGGCCCATCCCGGCCGCATGTTCAAAGTTCCCGAGCTCCTCGACCTGCTCGAGCACGATTTCGACGCCATCGAGTGCATCCATCCAAGCCATCCCTACCACATACAAAAACGAATGAAAACCCTGGCTATGCGGTTTCAGAAACTGCTTACGGGCGGTAGCGATTTCCACAAGAACGACGAAAACGGCTTTCATCCATTCTTTGGAATCGTAACGCTAAGCGAGGATCATGTATCCCAGCTGCAGGCTCGCAGTTTCGAATGGAAAAGTAAGGCAAGCACCATGGAGGGGAGTCGGGTTGATGGAACTCGTCCCTCACCCCTGGCAAGCAAGGTGGGTAAAGCAGGTGAAGTCCATCGGTTCCCAAGGCCTGCAGGCGCAACCGCATCAACCCGATAAAAAATTCAAATGGAAGTTTTTTTGATGGACGCCCCACACACCGGGGTCACCCAACTTAGTGCGAATACCAAGATTGCGAACACCCAACTTAGTGCGAATACCAAGATTGCGAACACTCAACTTAGTGCGAATACCAAGATTGTCGCGAATAACATAATGTCACTGCCATGAACGACCAGAATATGTCCTCCTCCAAACCTGTTATTGCAATTGTTGCGGCAAAGTGGAACTCGATTGTGACGGACGAGATGGTGCAGGGTGCAAAGAAAGCACTCGCTGCGCGCGGGTATGGGGAGGATCAGGTGCCGGTGTATCGTTGTCCGGGGGCTTTTGAACTTCCGCTGGCTGCTCAGTGGGCGCTCGAACAGGGGAAGGCGGATGCGGTTGTGGCGATTGGTGCCGTGATTCGCGGGGGTACACCTCATTTTGAGTATGTGTGTGATGCGGTTACGCGTGGGATTGCGGACCTGAATCTGCGATTTGGGAAGCCGGTGGCTTTTGGGGTGCTGACGACGGATGATGTGCGCCAGGCGAGGGAGCGGGCCGGGCAGGATAAGGGGAACAAGGGGGCGGAGGCAGCGATTGCGGTGCTGGAGATGCTGGAGTTGCGTGGGGAGATTCGGGGTGCGGGTGCATGAGTTGGGGAGATGCTGAGGTTAGGTGGCAAGATGCTGGGGCAGATGAATGGGGTTTGATGAATGCGGTCAGATGAGCGGGAATGATAACAGAAGATGAGGGTTGAAAATCGGCAAGAATTACTCTAATATAGGGTGCTATAATTGAATTCTATGAAAGAATACTCCCTGACCAGTAAAAATCATTCGGAAGAGGATAAATTGCTCCAGAAGCAGCTGTCTGAGTCGGGAGAGATGCCCTGCCACATCGCCATTATTATGGATGGGAACGGGAGATGGGCACGCACCAAAGGGAATATTCGATTGCACGGGCACAAAGCGGGGGTGGAGTCGGTTCGGGATATTACCGAAGCTTGCACGCAGATGGGGGTTCGGCATCTCACGCTGTATGCGTTTTCAACGGAAAACTGGCGCCGTCCGTCAGCGGAGGTGAGCGGGTTGATGAACATTCTGGTGGATGCGCTTCGCGATGAGGCGGAAACGCTGCACAAAAACGATATTCAATTTGTAACCATCGGCCAGATCGACCGGCTTCCGGATCATTGCCAGACCAAGATCGCCGAGGTGAAGGAGCTTACGAAAGAGAACAGCCGGTTGCAGCTTTGTTTGGCGCTGAGTTATTCGGGGCGATGGGATATCACGGAGGCAGTGAAAAAAATTGCGGTGGAAGTGAAGGAGGGAAGGTTGCAACCGGAGGAGATCAATGATCAATTGATTGGCGCGCATCTCTCGACGGCGGATGTTCCGGATCCCGACTTGATTATTCGAACCAGCGGGGAGTATCGCATCAGTAATTTCCTGTTATGGCAGCTTGCATACTCGGAATTGTATATCACAAAAACGTATTGGCCGGATTTTCGTCGACTAGAATTGTACAAGGCAATAAAATCGTTCCAGGAACGTGAACGCAGGTATGGCGACGTCAAAAACGGGCGGCTGATTCGGCAGGCTCCCGCGATTATCAAATCGCTACTTTCCGATTAATGCTGTTCGAATCATGCTATCTGAATCATGCTATCTGAATCATGCTATCTGAATCATGCTATCTGAATCATGCAATGCAATGGAATCTGACCTACGCTATCCGAGTAATGCCATCCGAGTAATGCCATCTGAATTATGCTATCC
>Ga0075479_10000971_pt1 | contig 12801 bp, 26 predicted proteins | sample DEB08_DNA_8_FD_76341 | JGI IMG/M metagenome (GOLD analysis project Ga0075479, IMG submission 76341) | Aqueous microbial communities from the Delaware River and Bay under freshwater to marine salinity gradient to study organic matter... | ecosystem: Environmental > Aquatic > Marine > Coastal ... | reverse complement strand
ACGATCGTCTTCGTAATATTATTTTAACTACTATATTTCTTCTGAATAAGTTTGACTGTAAAGTCATCATCAAAGAATCTGATGAGATGCGTAAGTTTGAAACTTGGGCTCTGCCTCTGATTCAATCTGTTGCTAACACAGAGAATCTGACTTATGTGTTTGAAGAAAACACTGAAGATCATTTCCATAGAACTCGTCTTCTGAATGAAATGGTTCTGATGGCAGAGACTGATATTGTTGTTAACTATGATAGTGATATTGTTCTTCCTATCAGTTCTTATGTGAAAGCAAAAGAAATGCTTGATAGTAAGGAATTTGATGTTGTCTATCCTTATAAGTTTGGTGAGAAGGGAGAACGGAAAGTAACTCTCAATACTAAGGTTGAAGATGAAGAAGATTTGAAACATCTTCTCAATACTCCTATCGTTAGAGACTTTGTTCAAACTACTGACCCAGAAGTTCTTGACCAGTCATTTGGATATGCTCAGAATGTAAATGGTATTGGATGGGCAGAGTATGGAATGGTCCAGTTCTTTAACAAACAAGTTTATCTGGATGGATATCTTGAGAATGAAAATTTCATTGCATATGCTCCAGAAGATGTAGAACGTCATCATCGTTGGAAAATTCTTGGATATAACATCGGTCGGGTTGAGAATCATGCTTATCACCTAGAGCATAAGAGAACTCAAAACTCATGGTTCAATAACCCATTCATGCAAAAGAATAATGAACTGTGGGAATATCTCAAAAATCTTTCCAAAGAGGAAGTAATCGAGTATTATGAAAAGCAAGAGTATGTGAAGGAGAAACTGAAATGACTTGGCACCTAGTCAATTACGCTGACGACAAGTTTAAACCACAGCAGGAATTTTTGGAGAGAGTTCACTCTGATAACTTCAATATCATTTCATACAATCGTGAGTGGTTGGTTACTACAGATTTCTACAAAGATAATCAGAGTCTTCTAGATGAAGAGCATGGTGGCGGATGGTGGGCATGGAAACCATATGTTATCCTTGACGCACTGTCAAAAGTAGAAGAAGGTGATTATGTAATCTATTGTGATTGTGGAGATATGGTCTCTCCTGGTATCAAATCTTTTGTTGAAAATACTTTGAGTGAAGATGAGTTTTGTCTTCTGTTACTTGGAAACAATAAGAATAAAGATTATACCAAGAGAGATTGTTTTGTTCTTATGGATTGTGATGAAGAAGACTATTGGAATTCAAATCAGTTAGAAGCAGGAGTTCAGGTTTGGAAGAAGACTGAACAGTCTATTAATATTATTTCTGATTGGATGAAGTATTGTATTGATGAAAGAATCATTAAAGACGACCTTAGTATTTTGGGCGAAGAGATGACTTCTTTCAACGCACATCGTAATGATCAAAGTATCCTAACTAATATTGCGATCAGAGAAGGTCTAAGCGTAAGCAATCAAGAATTTAGGAACTTTATTGAGTGCGACTATGACTATTGGTATGAGCGTTATCCAAATTCCAACTATGGAAGAGATATTGATAGATTCCTTGTGAGTGTTAAAGATGCATAGTATTATTTTAACTGTTCATAATAAAGAGTGGTTGATTCAAGAAGTCCTTAGTGGTATTGTAAAAAATACTGTTGGGGACTATGAACTTATTGTTGTTCTTGATGGATGTACAGACAAGTCATTTAATATTGTTGAGGACTTCTTTTATGGAACTGATAAAAAGGTTTTGATTGCAACGACACCAGATGTATTTGAAACTAAAGCAAATAATGTAGGACTTAAAAGTGCTCAAGGAGAATATGTGATTATCGTCCAAGACGATATGATTATTAAGGAGAAGGGTTGGAACCTGAGAATGCAAAAACCTTTTGATGCATTTGATGATGTGTTTGCAGTTACTTCTAGAACCGCACACAACTGGGAATTTAATCCTAACACCAAACATTTGGGTATGGAAGAAGACCTTAATAACTGTTGGTCTGATATCTGTATTCACACTGACCATGCAAACAGAAGCACTATTTCTAGAGATGTATTTGCCGTTCGTGCTTCAGTCAATCGTGGTCCTTTGATGATTAATCACGAAGACCTCAAGACTATGGGATATCTTGACGAGGCATTCTCTCCACAAGATATGGATGACCATGACTTAATGTATCGTATGCATAAAGAACTTGGTAAAGTCTGTGGATGCTATTGGATTGACTTTGAGTCAAAAGATGAGTGGGGCGGGACAAGGGTTGATGGTTCTCCTGCACCTTGGTTGTTGAAAGCAAACCAGAAGAACACTAAAATATTCTATGACCGTCATAGTGATTTAATAAATATGATGTATGAGAATGAAGATCGGGAGTTGCCTGATGGTTGAAAATCAATATTATTTTAAATATGCGAAAAACATTTTTTCACAAAATGGTGATGATGGTATTATTGAAAAGATATTTGAACATCTAAAAATTAGTGATGGAGTGGTTGTAGAGTTTGGTGCATGGGATGGAATATATTTGAGCAATGTATACAACCTATGGAAAAATAAAAACTTCAGTGCTCTGTTGATTGAGAGTGATGAAGGAAAGGCAAATGAAATGTTAGAAATGTTTTCTGACTTTGATAATGTCGATCTAATGAACTGTGCAGTATCACCTGATAAGGATGATGAGCATTCATTAGATAATCTTCTACAAAAGTCAGTACTTAATATTACTAATGATAACTTGAATCTTGTATCTATTGATGTAGATTCGTGCGACTATCATATTTTTCAATCATTAGAGAAGTATTCTCCTAAGGTTGTTGTTATAGAAACCAAAGGTTTTGATGATCCAAACATTAAGTACAATATTTTTGGTAATGGTTGCAGTTTAAAATCAGTAACAGAACTTGCGGAAAAGAAAGGATATAAATTAGTATGTCATAATGGGAATGCATATTTTGTCAGAAATGATCTAACATATCTTCTTCCAGATGATGTTGAATCATCTTTGGAAGATCTACATTCTTCTATTAGTGATATTGATATTTGGCAATCGATAGATGCTTCTGGAAATGTAAAGAATGGTTTTAGATACTATCTGAGTCCTGAATATACTAGTCTTATTGAAAATGAAAAGAAAATCCTTATCAAATGTTGATCTTATTTCGATCAATTGTGTAAATCCACAAGCATCAGTAGCAGCACTCAATCATTGTCAGAAATATTTTGAGTTTGGGAAGTCTATTTTAGTATCTCATATTGAACCTTCTGAATATTATGATATTGAGTTGCATAAGTTAGAAGAAAAACTTTCTTGGGATGGATATAACGATCATATCTTAAACTTAAAAGACCATACAGATAATGACTTTGTTATGGTCATTCAGGATGATGGATATATTGTCAATCCAAATCTTTGGGATGATGAGTTTCTAGAATATGATTACATTGGGGCACCTTGGCCTATTGAAGAAAGTTGGATTTCAATGCAACACAAGGAACATCAACCAAAACTGCGAGAGAATCTTCCTAAAAACCGAGTAGGTAATGGTGGATTCTGTATTCGTAGTCGTAAGTTTCTTGAGTTTTCTAGTCAGTTCAAAGACACTGGCATTCTGGGAGAGGATACATTTCTTTGTACTAAGATGTATCAAGAAGCAATTGATTATGGAATCAAGTTTGCTCCTTTTGAATTAGCAATTAAGTTTGCATATGAGAATCCCTGTTTTGAGTATGATGGACATCATTGGAATGAGTTCATTGCATTTGATATGAACAAACACTTTGGTTGGCACGGTAGTCAGTTTGCCAACAAAAATCAGTTATTATCCTTAAAATACCAATGAAAATATTTGTAACAGGTTGTGCAGGTCTCTTGGGTTCTAATTACTCAAGACACCTGATTGAGAATGGTCATCAAGTTATCGGTATTGATAATCTCTCTGGTGGATATAAAGCATTTGTCCCTAAAGGAGAAAACTTTCAGTTTGTAAAACTGAATATTGAAAATAGAAAAAAGGTTGTAGAACTGTTTGAAGAACACAAACCAGATGTTTGTGTTCATTTTGCTGCATATGCGGCAGAAGGTTTATCTCCTTTCATCAGAAATTTTAATTACAGAAACAACCTAGTTTGTTCTGCTAATCTTATCAATGAGTGCATCACTCACGGAACCAAGATTCTCTTTACCTCCACAATGGCAGTTTATGGTGACCAAGAACCACCATTCAATGAAGAGATGAGACCTTCTCCTATTGACCCATATGGTGTCGCAAAGTATGGTGTGGAGGTTGATCTTGAACTTGCCAGAAAGCAGTTTGGATTGAGATATAATATCATCCGCCCCCACAATGTTCTTGGAAAGTATCAAAATATCTGGGATAGATATCGTAATGTAATTGGTATCTTTATTCGCAAGACTTTGAATGGTCAACCTATTCTAGTCTATGGTGATGGAGAGCAGACCAGAGCATTCTCTGATATCAAATATTATATGGAACCATTCGATCTTCTTTTAGATGGGTTTGATGGTGAGACTTTTAATATTGGTGCAGATAAACACTTCACCCTGAATGAGGTTGCAGAGACCGTACAAGCGATTGGAAGCAAGTATGGGTATGATGTGCCTATTGAGCACGGAGAACCCCGCCACGAAGCGAAACACGCCTACTGTGACCACACCAAAGCAAAGACCCTTCTTAAGTTTGAGGACAATACAAACCTTTATGATCTTATTGAAGAGATGTTTGTTTGGGCAATGAAAGAACCAAATCGTAAGGTAAAAGATATGCCTTATGAAGTTACTAAAGACATTTACGATTATTGGAAATGACAAAACCTATTCAAGTATTGATGCGACAGTGTTTTTATTCACCAAACACTTCGCTTTCAAATAGAAAAAGACCCGATTGGTTTGATAAAGTAAAGGTCTTTCAGAACTTTAAGAATACTATCAATCCAGAACTTGCAGACTTTAAGATCATTTACGATGAAAAGTTTGGACCCCTTGAAGAAACCTTCTTAAAGGATGAACCAAATGTTGAAGTTATTAATTATGGATATGAAGCAGGCAGTTTCTCAAAGACTGTAGATATTGCAGTACAACTTGATGTTCCTGACGACACTATCATTTATTTCCTTGAGGATGATTATTTGCATCGTCCTGGATGGTGTGAAGCTTTGCTAGAAGGTTTTACTCTAGAGACAAACTATGTTTCTCTCTATGACCATCTGGACAAATATATCGATAAGGGTTATGATGACTTGGTCTCAAAAGTTATGGTGAGTGAGACTTCTCATTGGAGAACCGTTCCTTCTACTTGCAACACTTATGCTGCACTTTTAGGAACACTCAAAGCAGACTATGCAATCCATAAACACTTTAGTGATGCATCTCCTGATGGTATTTCGATGGACCATGCAAAGTTCTGCCACTTAAGAGACCATCTTGGGCGTAGATTAATTACACCTATGCCTGGATATGCTACTCACTGTGATCTTTTACACTCGCCCACAATTGACTGGGAAGAAATTATCAAAAAAGAATCATGAGCGATGTTTTAATTGCAGCATATCATGGAGGACTGGGAGATTCTCTCCAGTTCTCCACTCTACCTGAAGAGTTTTCAATACAGCAGGGTCGTGACACTTATGTGTGGGACCGTGCTTTTTTTCGTAATCCAGAAATTGCTCAATTAGTATGGGGCCAAAATCCATATATTAAAGGAGTCAAAGGTGGAAAATGGAATGCTGGCGATATTCCAGAGATTAAATTTGAAAATGTTGCTGGCAATTCTATTGGTAATTGGGAACAACTTCATGGGTTGGAACCAAGAAATAAATATCCAAAGATCTACTACAAACCAAACTGCACTGATTTGAGTGATGTGTTTTTGGTTGATATTTCTACTATCAGTAGAGACTATAATCATGAAAAACTCTTGCAAAAATATGAAGAGATTAGAAAAGAGCATCCAAATAAGTTATTTGTTAGGATAGAGTTTCTAAATGAAATCAATAGCAGGAAAGGTATTGATATTGCACATGATGGAAAGCATGTAACATATCCTGTGCCTGTTGATGGAAGAATGGAGATAACCAATATCTTTTCTTATGTCAATGCTATGGCATCTTCTGCTGGTCTTGTATCGGTTCATAGTGGTCAGAGCCATTTAAGTTCCGCTGTTAAGCATCAGTATAATTCAGACCTTCAGAGTTATTGTATAATGCCAGAGGATGATTATCAGTTTCATATCAATAAAGGTATTTTTATCTTTGATAATATTCAACACGTTACATATGAACCATGATGGATAAAAACAAATCAGTATATAAACTAAAAAACTTTGGTCCTGTCTATTACTTAAATCTTGATGGGCAACCAGAAAGAAGAGAGTATATGGAATCTCAATTTAAATATTGGGAAATTGAAAATTATACACGTATCTCTGCATATGATGGCAGAGAAGATGACTTAAGTGATATCATCAAAGGTAGATATCCAGAAATGATGACTTCTGGTGAGATTGGTTGTACAACTTCTCATTTAAAAGCAATTAAACATTGGATTGAAACTTCTGATAGTCCGTATGCAATTATCATGGAAGATGATTGTGACCTTGATATCGTTAGATTTTGGAATTTCACTTGGGAAGATTTTATTGCTAGAGTTCCATATGCTTGGGATGTAATTCAACTTGCAATCATTTCCACTGGGGATATTCATGTTCCTATTCATACAAGATTTGTCAATGATTTTTCTACTGCTTGTTATGTAATTACACGTCATCATGCAGAAAAACTTATCCGTAATCATGTTCGTGAAGATAAGTATAAGTTAGATAATGGTATTAGACCAAGACCAGTTGCAGATGATCTTATCTACAATTCTGGTGTAACTTATGCTACACCCATTCTTCTTTATAAAATTCAATTGGGTTCTTCAATTCACCCAGATCATATTGATGCATTTCATCGTCAGAGTCATGATGGAATTAGAAACTTTTGGGAACAGATAGGTTCTGATATGACTGTAGAGAAGATTACGGATTATAATCCATATCTTGGACGGGTTTCTGAACCAACTTCTAAAAACTCTTGACACAACGGGAAATCAGTATTACTATGAGTGAGTATCTCTTTTGATATATTCTACTAAAATTTGGGGTTGTGAAGACCCCTCTTTTTTTATGAAAGTAATTTTTAAATCTCTTTTGCATCCAGTTACTCTAATTAACCTACTTATTTGTGGGTCTTTGATATTAATTGGTATAGTTCATAATCATGCCCACCAAGAAATGGAAAAAGATATACATGCTTATGTAAGAAAATTTTGTAAAAAATCTGATAAGTGTGTGTTTTCTGACTACTAGTGTTGACAAAATGTAAAGAAATCATATATAATGTAACAATACTTCACAAAGGAGAAGAACATGACTGTAACTACAAATGACCAAGGACAACAAAATATGTGGGCAACTGAACCAACCATGTATATGAGCAAGGAAGACCTTGACCGTTATGGCATTGAAACCTATGCTGAAAAAGCAGAAAAACTGAATGGTCGTGTTGCCATGCTTGGTTTTGTTGCTGCGGTCGTTTCTTATGCTACATCTGGTAGTGTGTTCTTTTTTGGGTCCTTCGGGTTCTGATCAAAAGAGTTGACAATGACTTCAACTTTATTTACAATTACATCTGTCGCCTTTTTTGTATTACTGGCGTACTCCGTAGAACAACTTTCCGAAACTTATTAAACAATGGCATTTAACGTTACTCTTCGCTCCTCTGACGGAACTGAAAACACCATTACTTGTGAGGATGATCAATACATCCTTGATGCTGCTGAAGAAGCAGGTATTGATATGAATTATTCTTGTCGTGCTGGTGCTTGTTCATCTTGTGCGGGTAAAATTGTGAGTGGTACTGTTGATCAGTCTGACCAGTCTTTCCTTGATGATGATCAAATTGAAGAAGGATTTGTTTTGACTTGTGTTGCATACCCTACTTCTGATTGTGTGATTGAAACCGAACAAGAAGAAAATTTGTACTGATGAATAAGTTTTATCTTTTCTCAAAAGAATCCTGTGGTCCATGTATGTTAGTGGACAAGTACATGATTTCTATTAAAGATGATCGTACCAGTCTTCTTGAAAAAGTTGATCTCGAAGATGTAAGTGATATTCCTATTCCACAAGAAAACCTTGACCTTGCAAAGCGTTATGGCGTAACTGCAACTCCTGTTCTCATTATTACTGATGAGGAAGGAAACAAACTAGAAGAGTTTGTTGGTGGAATGGGAATTACACAAAACATTCGTAAAATGTTTGATAAGTATGCCTGATTCAAATCAACTCTATGAAGACATGGAGAAACTCAATGCCCTATATGAAGAACTCTGTTGGGCACATGATGATGAACTAGTATTCACCCACGATGGTGAAAAAGTTATTATTTACAACAAAACAAAGCAACTTAAATATGGAACACAGTCTGATTGAACTCCTCACTTACTATGTAATTGCTGGAGCACTTATTATTGGAGCACCAGCAGTGTTCTTTACTGTTGCCTTTATGCCAGCACTTATGAATACTAAAGGTGCTGTTGTTGGTTACAAAGTTCACCGTGATTATGGTGATACTTCTATCTACACAAACATTTCTGGAGAAAAACAATGAACGAAAAAGCAGAACGCATTAATGGTTGGGCAGCAATGATTGGTGTCATTGCCGCAATGGGATCTTATGCCGTTAGCGGTCAAATTATTCCTGGTATTTGGTGATGTTAGTACTAGCAACTTGTATGCTAGGTGCTTTTATAATTCATTCAGCACTAAAAGATGTTGATATTGACGATGATGATGATATGGATGGAGGTATGATGATACCAGCATACAATCCAGTTTAAAAAGGGGAGGAGAAAATGCTTGACATCTTCTCCTTTTTTTGGTATTATACATATTTCGTGCCACTTATCAGATCATTTTCTGTGGTAGTGGATGTAGATTTTTATTAAATTTAATGCTCAATAAAATTCTTTCAATTGCTTTGATTACATCTATTCCTGCTGCTTGTGCTTATCCAAGCATCAGTGAAATTGAGAACCCGCCCACTGTTGATGTGACTGTCAATGAAGAAAAGGCGGTTCCAATCGAAGTGGTGGAAAAAACTTGGAAGTGTCCAGAGTGTAATTACAATGAAAAATATGTCCTGGAAAAACTTCAAGAGAAAACAAGAATTACCGATCGTAACGCTCTTGCTACGATCATGGGAAACATTAAATCGGAAAGCAACTTCCATCCCAACATCTGCGAGGGAGGTGCTAGAGTTTCTTACGACCGTTGCCATAGCGGTGGTTACGGACTCATTCAGTGGACCTCTACGAACCGTTATTTGGGGTTAGGATACTTTGCTAAGAAGTATGGTTATGACCCTTCTTCACTTGAAGGTCAGACTGCTTACATGATTAATGAATCTCAGTTTCAAAAAATTCTACCTGAATTTGAAGGTCCTGGTCGAACAGTCGATCAGTATATGGTTGGTGCTTATTATTGGTTGGGTTGGGGAATTAAGGGATATCGCCAACATTATGCATACGATTACACTAAAAAAATGATTTGGTCATGATTAAACAACTCATCAAAAAAATTGTTGAAGTAACTAAATCTCCAATTGTTGGAGAAGATACAACAAACTATCAAGATTTTATTCAGTGTGAAATTGATGATGAAGAAGTTTCATGTGAAGAAATGAACTATATTGGTATTCCTGCACCGATTGAAATGCCAATTGATCCATGGTTTGTAGATTCAGATATTGAAATAGTAAAAACTGAAATTCAAATTACTCATGAAGAAATGCTTGAAGAAGCAGCGCGTCGTGAAGAAGAAAATAACAAAGAAGAGTTTAAAGAATCAGAAGACATTCATCAAGAGATGTATGAAATTGCATCTAACAGTTGGACTACAGTAGGAGAGTATCAAGGCGGTTCTGAAAATTTCCAAGAAGGTCCTATTAATTGGCAATCTGGTAATGGTATGGGACAATACCGATGACTAATGATTGGAGATATTCTGAAGATAGAATGTTGATTAGAACACAAGCACTTAATATTTTATTAAAAAAATTCGGTTCTACATTAAAAACTAATGGAGAACCTAAATATTCAAACCAATCCATTTACGAGTGTGTTCATGATTGGGTTTCTCAAGGGAATACCAATGTAAATGGAATTGTAAAATATTACGAGGCTTATTATGCAAAAAATAATTAATGTTATTGCTCTACTATCGGGACTGACTTCATTGGCAGTTATCGGTAGTGGAGTTTATTTGTATAAAAATTCGGGTTTATTAATTGAAGAAGCACGGGAAAAAATTTCTAATGCTGCTGTAGAAGCAATCTCTGATGCACTTCCTGGTTTAATTGATGCTGCTATGCCAACGATTCCCGAAGTAACTGGTCCTGCAGTATCTTCACCTACCTTTTCTGGTCCTCCGATTAATTTACCATGAAAAAAATTATATTCAGTTTGTTGGCTGCAGTATCATTAACTGCTCCAGCATTAGCGAACAACTCTAAAATCACCAAGGGTTATAATACTATGGATTCTCTGGGGTGTATGATTCTACGAGAATGTACAGATGGAGTCGAAGAAGTCGTTAGTCTTTTGGATATTTCTAGTAAGTATCCTAATACTGAATCTTTTACATCTGTTTCTAATGAGTTCCACAGTATGCTTATTTCCCTTAATAAGGTCGGAGTTAAGGTGTTTCTAGCAGATCAAAAGTATTTTCCAGCAGGACATCGTGGTGTCTATCACACTGTAAGTAATAACTTTTTTCTGAATAAATCATATATGAATCGCCCATCTACACTTATGACCGTGATGCGTCATGAGGGTTGGCACGCTGCACAGGATTGTATGGCAGGAACTATTAAGAATAGTTTGATTGCTATTATCAAACCTGAAGAGGATGTTCCTCAAGTTTGGAGGGATATGGTTGAAAAATCTTATCCATCATCTGCTGTACCTTGGGAAGCAGAAGCAAAGTGGGCTGGACTTACTGAAGGTATGACTGCTAAAGCATTAGAAGCATGTGCTGCTGGCAAAATGTGGGAAGTTTATCAACCTACTCCCCTCACTCACAAATGGTTAGTAGAGAATGGATATATTAAAAAATAAATCTAAAAATTATACACTCCCATTAACTCTTTCGTTGATGGGAGTTTTTTTGTTGACCATAACAATTATTATTGCTGGTTATTTTCAAGGACATATGCATCTTATTGAAACATTAAAGAACGCCGCTAATAAATAGAGTTGCCTTACTCTATACATATGCTCGGAAATAAATCAAAAGCTAAAGTAGAAGAGAAGGACCATGATGAAGATAAGAGTGAAGTTCTTGGTAATCTGGTGAAAGTTGTTGTACTTATTTGGTCTGCATCTCTCCTTACCTTTAGCTATGTTCGCTTGCCTAATGGACAAAAGATTTTAGACTTTGATCCTACCTTTATCGCATCCGTGTTTTCTGGATCGTTAGCTGCGTTTGGTTTGAGTCCTGCTAAGGCAGGTGGTGCTGCAGCAACTAAAGCAGTAACAACAAAAAAAGAAGAAGAACCTCCCGTAGTGTCTGCAATTGAATCTAAGAAAGGATGATGAAAAAATTTCAAACTACTGAGAATTTACCAAATAAGTCGCCTTTAAAAATTGCAGCATTGATAATTGGTGGCGTTATTGGTGTTGCTCATATTGGTGTGTTGGGACATCTTATTAAACAAACTCCTGATGCTCATCAACCCCCTACAATTAATATTCCTCACGGACCATATTCATCCTATAGAATTAAAGCAGGAAAGGATGGATATGAGATTGAATATCGTGCAAATGATCCCAAAGTTTTAGAATCTGAACGGTCAATGAATCTTGATAAAACTAAACGGGGATTGTTTGGTGGTGGTACAGAAAGGCGTGATGAATATCGTCGAGATCAATATACAATGGAAGGAACCCGTAATATGGGTTCAGGAGGCGCTGTAGATGGCGAGGGAAAGTTCAATGCTCAAAACGCCGAATGTATAGCGGCGGACGCTGGAGCACGGTCACAAGGTGCGATGGCAGGTAGTGCTATTTCTGCTGGTGTTATTGTTCCCGCTGTAATCAATATTCCTTATATTGGATGGTTGGCTGCAGGATGGGCAACTCTTTTGGGACAGAGTGCAGGTGAGTCTCTTGGTTCAGAAATTGGAAGTGTATTTAATGATTGCTAATGAAATTTGATTTGGATATGGAAGATTTTACAATCATCCAAAATGCTTTACATTATTATAAACATGTAGAAAAAAGAGGTAAATTTTCTGTCTTTGATATAGATCGTGTAAATAGGTTGAGAGATAAATTATCTTATCAATTGATACCTAGTCCTTTTAGTAAAGATGGAACTGATTCTGAGACCTCTGAATGATATCAATCAACCCACTTGGAGCGTAATAATATCCTTAATTATTTTGTTAGCAGGAGTTTTATATTATGTTGTATATATACTTCGTATGGCAAATACTGAAATAAACGATGAGCGACCTGACGAATAAGGATGCTGAACAGGATTCCAAACTTGCTGTTCTAGAAAGTAGAGTAGAAAGTTTTAGAGAAAGAGTTATTAGTTTAGAGGAACGTATGAAAGAAGTTCCTCAAATGAGTGAGTTAGATTCTTTCGCAAGTCGTATTGAAAAACAAAATGATGACCTTAAGAATAGGGTCAGACAACTAGAACGTTGGGTATGGGGTGCTGCTGCAGTCATTGCGGTTGGTGCATTTGTGATTGGTATTGCAGCA
>Ga0075479_10000969_pt1 | contig 12810 bp, 8 predicted proteins | sample DEB08_DNA_8_FD_76341 | JGI IMG/M metagenome (GOLD analysis project Ga0075479, IMG submission 76341) | Aqueous microbial communities from the Delaware River and Bay under freshwater to marine salinity gradient to study organic matter... | ecosystem: Environmental > Aquatic > Marine > Coastal ... | reverse complement strand
CGTCTGATACTCCGTTTTCCACGAACTGCTGCTGACATTTCGATAGCACGTTTCGTAAACCGGGCGGCTCACATCGTAGGTGCAGTCCCGATAGCAGGTTTCGTAGACCGGACGACAAACTTCGTACGATTCATCGCGGTAGCACGTTTCGTAAACAGGGCGGCGAACTGTATTCGTTACCTCGCGAAAACAGGTCTCGTAAACAGGCCTGCATATTTCATAGCACTGGTCTCGATAGCAGGTTTCGTAGACAGGGCGGCAAACCTGATATGTCTCATCCCTGTAGCACGTCTCGTAGACTTTCTTCTTACAGGTCACCGGCACGGTTTCTGTGCAATAGTCGTACACCGTTTTCGTACAGGTATACTTCTCCGTATCCCACACAACTTCCTGACGCATTTGAGGCGCAACCGGGGCTGTGCAGTTCGCCGCCAGAAAATCCCCTCCAGCGGAGACCGGACTGGCCGCAAATCCGCCCTCGCTCAGAAGCCCGGCTTCTGCCACTCCTGCAGAAAGAAGCACTGTCAGAGCACCAAAGACGCTCAAAACATGTCTGAACATTGCTCTACCTCAAAATTGCCAACCCGGAAGAAGTCGATTCTTTGCAACGCGAAGAAACGCTTCATCCACTTCGACGAACACCGCCGGTGAACTTGATGGACGAGTAGTCATACTGGGTAAGATGCGTTGACCTCGATTGTGTGTTGCCTCAGAAACAAGACAACCGCTGCAACTGCTAAATTCATGCCCGGACGCATCAACACGCACACAACTCACCTGCTCTTCGTCTACCGATTTCCATGACTCAACCAGACCCAACAGTACAGAACTGTGAATAGAGAGTTCCTACCGGATCTGGCAGAAGCGAAACGCGAGCATACAAAATCGCCGCGTCGTAATGCTCGACTGAAAACAGCTCTCCACACCTCTTTTCCTGGCTGACGTTGGTGCCACTTTCGTTTTGTCGGCAAATTTTGACAGTTGGTTGCCGGTGCAGCGATTTTTGCTACACTTCCGCCCCGACACAGGGGATTCACTGGGAGACTTCAACGGCAGAAAATGCCGCCAGCAGGTGCTTACCTGCCGGTTTTGCCGGTCCTGAAATTGGTCAGTAATTCGGTTGGTGATCGGGCGACAATTCCGGTTCCCACGGAAGTCTGATTGGTTGTGTTCCGAACAAATTCGGATGGCGTATCTGGCGACTGCATGATCGACTCATCGGTCGCCCGGTCAGTCGCGTTGGTGCAGGTCAAACTCACCAGATATCAGCGCCACCGAACAAACCGTTGTTGCCCCCAGGAGACATGATTGACGGAACACAGTGAAGCAACGGCGATTTTGTGAAGGGACGCCAGGGTTTCTGACGAAAATGCAGACACGCAACCCGGTCCACTGATCAATCCGGTCCACTGATCGGCGTGCAACAAGACAATCTGGCGGCGTAGCTCAGTCGGTTAGAGCAGCGGAATCATAATCCGCGTGTCGGGGGTTCGAATCCCTCCGCCGCTATTTGAAAGCTCGGAAAGCTCAGTCTTTCCGGGCTTTTTTTGTGTTTCGACAGTGTGGGGCATGAGCGGATACACGCTGTCCTCGCGTTATTCGCTGGCATGTAGCAATATCAAGCAGCAGGCTGCATCTTCTGTCACATCCATGCCGCGATTTTGTGGCACCAGATCCTTCAATTCGACAGCAGCCATGACTAGTCGCTTGCCAGCCCTTTCTGGAAGGCTCCGGGAGGAAGATCACGGCCGGTCAGTGTGCGAAACTGAATCTGCAGTTGGTTCACAAAGACGGTTGTCGGATCAAGGTACCTTGCCCCTCGCAGACGACTTTCTTCGGCGTAGGGAGACTCTTCAAGGCCACTGGTGAGATCAACGATTGTCTGACGTTCGCGGATGACGGCAGGATTAAGCTCTTTGCTTCCCATTCCACACGGCATGCCATGATCAGCAAGCACCACCGTATCAATCCGCGTATCGTAAATCGAATTCCACGGGATATGTCGAACGCCAGCAACTTTCGCAGCCCCAGCGGCTTGATTATCCGACATACTCGCCAGGCTGACTGCGGCTCCCTGTGATGAAAACCACCATGCGGCCCCCTGGGCCATCAGCGAGTCACCGAGTACGAGCACCGCGCCACGGCCACTCCAGTCCGTACTCCCCAATACCTGCTCGCCGGTCATGCGGATTGCATCAAAAGTCGTGCACACGGCTTTACGCCCCGACGATGCCTTCATCAGAGTGTCTACGCGCCCGGACCTCCGCACCAACTCATCACCGTGTTCCGACAGTTCCGTCAGATCGTCCGACCAGTCCGGGGCAACCACGATACCGTTGATGCCGAGTTTCTCCAGCATCATTGGGAATCGTCGCAGGTCTCCCGGAAGCAATGGCAGACAACGAATCGGGCGTCCCATTTCTTCGAAAGCGGTATTCAAGACTCGAGCGGCAATGTTCTCACCAATGCCCCGTCCAACAATGCCAAGAAAGTGTGTCTTATTGCCAATCTCCCCCGTCCGATAGTCCTCACGGAGTTGCCAGATTGTCGGTTGTGCCGGAAATGCCTCCATTCCCTTTTCCAGCGCTGCATAGATCCACGGTGAACTGTACTTTCTTCCGAGCAGCGAGAAGGTCAGTCCAGCTTTGCCAATTCCCAGTCCGACAATCGGCAGGTCGCGGGGTTGGGCGACCGCAGCAAGCAGCGGCCACGCCTGATCCAGATCCTCTGTCAGGCTGGTGAATTTCACCACATCGGCATCCGCTTTCTGACACCTTTCAAACACCTCATCGACGCGAGGCAGAGCACGATTCGGAGTTGTGTAGCTAATGACGCGTTTTGTCCTGCCGTATCGAGGAATGCTTCCGGCAATCTCCAAATCCAGTTCGACGTATTCTGGTTCCGCCACAATTGCCTCACGAAGCAGTTGAACTCGCTGCTGCTCAGTGCCTTTCCATGCGCCGCCTTGCTGCGGAGATCGACAGGAGACCAGAATTGGCTTGTCAACAGTCCTCAGCAGCGCCCCCGGATTCGGTTCGTTGATGAAATGGTCCAGGCAGAGTTCGATAAGGTCACCGTGTCGACTGGCATTCAGAAGGTCCGCAGGGGCAAGAGTTCTTGAAGCAGGCGTTACAGAAATACAGATCATTATTTTTGCCCCTATTCGGCAATCACGGTGCAGGAATCCTGGCACAGGATTGTGACACGCGGACTCGGCAACGAAAAGTAACCCGCAGCCAAAAAAAAGGCGTCTGCCGGAAGCAGACGCCTTGATGTTCAGGAATTTGTTGCGGAACCTCAGTCATCAGGATTGCTGGTTCCGCGATACAATGCACTGGTAGCACCGGTTGAAGGCAGTCGTCGCCTTGCTGGTGGCAGGAATTTGTCACGCAGCGCCTGCTCAGCACCAGTACTTGCCTGCCTTGATCCAATTGACGCTTCTACTGACCGGCTTTTGGCACCGTTTGGAAGTGTGAGCGGGAAGGGTTTGGTCGGACTCCACGCCAGACTTTTTCGGGAGTAACCGATGTAGTCAAGAAAGCGGGAAAGGCTTAGTACGTAGACGCCGTTATCTGTTGCAACCTCTTCCATTCGCACTTTCAAGGCACGGATCCGATTGTTCAGCTCCTTTTGGATTGTGTCCTGAGTGTCCTCGTCACCGAGATCCCCAATCAGCACAAATCGCGTGCTGGATGAGATCCGCTGGCTGATATCAGACTCTCCCAGCTCTTTGCCGTCCTCACCAAGAATTTTGGCCTGATCCGTTACTTCAAGAGTAATGCGGGCACCATTCGCCGAAACCATGCGGCGGAATTCTTCCCGGTCACTGCCCGGATTTCCGTCAAAATCGAGGGCCCCGACGACGGCAATTTCCATCGCCTGCCCTGGCGAGAAAATCGGTGAGTAGACCGGATCACCGCTGGCCATTGGCTCACCAAGCTTGGGGTCAACAATGTCTGCCTTGGCCAAAGCCGGCCCCATGATTTCGGTAATGACCAACTTCCCTTTCAGGTCACGATCACTCTGAGGCAATCCAACGCCCGCATTGTTCACTCCGTAGACAGAGAAGGTCGTTCCGACGCGGAGCTTGTCTCGGCTGCCAATATTCACGAAGGCAATCTGACTGGCCTGATCGACGAATGTCAGTCTTCCGGCCGGACGCTCAAAATTCAGATTCTCCAGCTTGAACTTCGCAGCACGGAGTTTCTTGAGTGTATCTCTTTGACCGCTGATCTCGTCCCTCAACGTGGCGATCTCTCGCTCGCTTGATTCTCGATAGTCTGAGAACTCCGACTGCACTGCCGTTTTCTCTGTCCGCAGCTCGTCGATCTGATCATTCAATTGCTGCAACTCTTCACTGTGCTGACTCTCCTGAGCCAGCAGCTGTGCTTCTTTGTCGGCCACCTCCTGCGTCAGCCCAGCTTTGGCATTCTCGTAAGACGCCTCCGCCTTGGTCAGTGCTCGTTGTGCGTTGTCTAACTCCAACGTTTCTTGCGCTGCAGTGAAATTTGCCTGATCTCGTTCCTGTGCAAAATCGCGCATCGCATCTTCAAGTGTCTCCGGTGTTGAGAGGGTGGTTGCGGAGCTGACACGATTCTCGATCTCAGCTTGAGACTCCCCGACAAGGTCGTCGACTGCGTTTTGGGCATCGCTGCGACCAATCAGTGCCTGCAAGCTGCTGATGTCACTCTGCAGATTCCTGACGGCATCATCAGATGTGTTTTTGTCGGCTTGTGCCTGGCTTAACTGCCTGGTCAAGTCTGTGCTGTGAGTCCACGTCATGTACCACGCAACGGACATACCGACCGTCAGCAGCACAAAAATGGACAGAGATATGACAAGCCCGTTGCTGTCCTTTGAAGCCATGTCCTGACACCATCCCCGGCATCCGATGTCCGAAAGCCGAAAAAAATAAAGCTCAAAAATCCGCCCCACCGGAACGGTGGAAACGGGGTGCAATGTCTGCCGACAGTTCTAATTCACTTACAGGAGCAACCCCCTCGATCGGCAAATTTGATCGCCGAGCACGATTGCAGCCTGTCATTCGAATCCCCGAGCGTCGCCCCAAAACCCGCCCTTGAGCATTCTGCAGCGGCGGGCAGAAAATGATCAAATGCAGCACAGCAACACTCGAACAGCCGGACTGAGGTGAATCCGATCCACTGACCTCAGACCTGTCAGCCCTCAGCCCGAGCGAAATGAAGCCATAGCCAAAGCATCATGCATTACATACTGCCTGGCGGCAGCACAAAATACTACGTAGAGAAAAGAAAACAGGCAAATTACCTGAAAGATCACGACCAGTAAAAAGAAACAATTGGGGGCAAGTGGATCGCTGTCCCGGAGGTTTTCCAGGTCCCCGATTGCAGACTTTTTCTGCACGCTCAGTTCTATTCTCGGATCAAACGCCGCTCGAGGTTCGTCAGTTTTGTTTTCAGTCCATCTGCACCACTCATGCTCTCGTTCCGGCTGTTAGCGATCGACCACATTATGACGACTGCAGCACGGATACCGAGGCAACAGGCAATCTCTGTCCCTTCGACACCACGCAATCCTTGACCATTAGCGGAGTGTTTCCAATAATCCGCATCCTGCCGGGGATTCCGGCTGTAGCTATGAGGTTGTTTCTGCACTCTACCTGCGCAGGCCGGTCAATCATGACTTCAGAAGAACTAGAGAAGTTCCGCACAATGTTGAAGTTGCTGCGAGGCCGGCTTCGCGGCGATGTGGAACAGTTGAAGGAAGAGGCTTTTTCCAATTCTGATTCCGGGAACGACCAGCGATCCTCAAATCACATGGCAGAGCTGGGCTCAGACGCGTGGGATCTTGAATTCTCCCTGCAATTGGTGGAGAGTGACCAGAACGTCCTTGAAGAAATCTCCCACGCTCTGCAGAAGATCGATGACGGTACTTTTGGCCTTTGTGAATCCTGTACAGAGACGGGGCGCAGTGCAGCCAGGGCGAAAATTGCCAAGGCAAGACTGCAGGCAATTCCCTACGCTCGAAACTGCATTGAATGTGAGCGAGAAAAAGAAGAAGGGCGTTGAAGGCTCCTCCTGTGCGTAATCGTATCGGTCTTTATGCCGCCATTACAATTGCCTGTCTCGGGATCGATCTCGGCAGCAAGACTTTTGTGTTCTCCAAACTGGGCGGACCCTACCAGGGGACTGGCTGGCTGATCGACGGATGGATGAAGTTTGAACTCTTCACCAGCCTGAATCATGGTGCTCTTTGGGGGATGGGGCAGGGATTCTCGCTTTGGTTCGCAGCAGTCAGCTTGTTCGCCATTGCAGGGATTCTCTACTGGCTCTTCATTCGCAACGCCTGCCAAAGCCTGCTGCTCACCTGCTGTCTGGCTATGATCTCTGGGGGAACTCTCGGCAATCTTTACGACAGGCTCGGTCTGCACGGAATCAGGGAGCGTGGATCTGAACGGACCGCTCTCGCTGTACGCGACTTCCTGCACTTCGTTTTTGGGCCACTGGACTGGGCAATTTTTAATGCGGCAGACTGTTTTCTGGTTGTTGGTGCCGCCCTGCTTTTTCTCCATTCAGTCCAGGAGGAGCGGCAACTTGCCGCGGCGCGTAACACGTCCACACCAGATCCACAATGATCCGGCCTCGATCGTTCGGAACTCTGCATTCACACCGCCCACGTGCTGTCTCTGTTCCTAAGGAAAACCGCCATGCGAGTTCAGCTGTTCGTTGTGATCATCGCGTTCCTCGCCCTGACTTCCGAAACTCGCGCAGATGACAGCAGCCTGACCCTCAACACCAGGTTCAGAACACCAACTGCTGAGGATTCCGGACGATGGCATTCCCAAAACCAAAGTGTGACATGGAAGCCGCAGGAAACCTGCCTGATTGTTTGTGACATGTGGGACCATCACTGGTGCAAACCGTCAGAGCAGCGTGTTGCCGAAATGGCCCCCTACATGAACACAGTGATCAACAGCGCTCGCAGCAAAGGCGTACTGATCATTCACTGCCCCAGCGACACGCTTGATTACTACAAAGATCATCCCGCCAGAAAACGCGCCGAAAACGCACCTCCCGCTGAAAGTTCACCACCACTGCAGCGGTGGGTCCATTTGATTCCGGAAAGAGAAGGCAAGCTTCCCATTGACGATTCTGATGGTGGTTGTGACTGCGACCCGCCAGTGGCAAGCCGACGTGTCTGGACTCGACAACACCCGGCGATTGAGATTCATGATCATGACGCCATCACGGACAGCGAAGAAGCCTTTCGGCTGATGAAACAAAAGCAGATCCGCAACGTCATCGTCATGGGTGTTCACACCAACATGTGTGTTCTTGGCAGACCCTTTTCCATCCGCCAAATGGTTCTTCAGGGGCAGAATGTTGCCCTGGTCCGGGACCTGACGGACACAATGTACAATCCAGCCAGAGCTCCATTCGTCTCCCATTTCAGCGGCAACGACCTCGTTGTGGAACACATCGAGCAGTACTGGTGTCCCACCATTCTCAGTACGGATCTTTCCGGGCAGCCACCGTTTCGATTCAGCGATGATCAACGTCCGCATATTGCCGTGCTGGCATCAGAACCCGAATACGCCACTGCAGAATCGCTCACGGCATTTCGTATTGAACTGCTGAAGAAGTACCGTGTGAGCATGATCTATGGAGATGAGAGCGACGGCAGCACCTTTCCCGGGCTGACCACTCTGGACGATGCCGACATGCTGCTGTTAAGTGTCCGCCGCAGAACACCGACACCGACACAGCTGCAGCAAATCCGCGGCTTCATTGCTGCCGGTAAGCCTGTATTGGGAATTCGCACGTCCAGCCATCCGTTCCACCTGAGAAACAAGCCTGCCCCTGAAGGAAGAGCAGACTGGCCGGAGTTCGACCTGCAAATCAATGGCGGACACTACACAAATCATCATGGCAGCGGCCCCGTGACCCGTTTGAGTACGGCTCCACTGCAACAGCAACACCCAATCCTTACGGGTGTGAATGTGGAACAACTGGAAGGCCGAGGATCACTGTACATCGTAAAACCGCTGGCGGAGTCCACAACCCCATTGCTGATTGGGGAAATCCCGGGGCAGTCCCCGGAACCGGTAGCGTGGGTGAACCATCGCGAGGATGGAGGGCACACGTTCTACACGTCGCTTGGACACCGTGGCGACTTCGAGCAGGAAGACTTCCGCCGACTGCTGCTGAATGCCTGTGACTGGCTAATTCAAAAAGGCGAAGAAACGGTCCCATAAGAATCTGTGCCCGCCGGAGTGGAACACGATATCCGGAAGCCTTTTGCTCATTCGGCCCGGTCCACGCACGTCGCATTCTGCAGTAGTGGTGCGAAGCACGCCTCGAAACCACCTCGTCGAAAGCTTCCGGCAATCTGCAGTACGCCGGTGAGTTGACTGTCCGGATTCCAGGCCCCATTCGAAATCTCAGCATAGTCAGCGAGCAGCGTGCGGCAGCGTGTGATATGCAGAGCCTGATCAATGGCCCAGACGACCTGCCCGGTGCCGTTTTCAACCACCACGAATCGAACACCATCCCCGTGTTTCAGCCCCAGTAGTTGTCCTGCCAGCGGAATCTCTTCCCCCTCAACTCTCCGTCGCAGACCTTCGTAGCAACACAGTGGATGTTCTCCTGACTTCAGAACACGGAAGAGATTTACTGCCCGTAATGTCTCTCTGCCAACAGCCATCTCACGATCGAGCTGCAGTTCCTGAATCCGTGCCGCAAATGCCTGCTCGAGAAGATCAGAGGCAGCTGCTGATGTTCTGCGAAACCACGCAGTTGCCTCGCGAAATCCAGTCTCCGTTTCGCTGGGGAGCTGACCAGCCATGGCAACGGAACGGGCCAGATCCTCCGTTAACAGCCGACAAATCTCACCGTCCGGGTTTAAGTCAGGGAGATCCCGTTCAAGCAGGTCCTGATCCGCCGCCAGAATCTCAATCCGTTTCTCCGGAGACAGTCGCTGGCATGTTTCAAATCGAAGCAGGTCCGACCTGATCTCCGCAGCGGATGCATTGCAGATCCGCCTGCGAAAGAAAAGCAGGAAGGTTGCGGCGTCCAGCATCTGTTCGGCATCGGACCTGCGAGGCGTCTCCCCTTGAAGCTGAATCCGCAACCGCAGGCCAAGCCGATCTTCGGCACTTGTGCGCCAACTCCGGACCTGGATCTCATCCCGGGGGCCACAATGATCACCGACAAATCCCTCCAGCATTGCTGCAATGGATTCACGCTGCTCACTGTTGAGCATCTCCGGAGCGGAATCAGGCAGTTCTGTTTTCTGACGATTGGCAAGAGAGCGATACAGATAGACACGATCGTATTCGCTCAACAACGGTAAAGAGGTAACCCTGCGCAACCCCGCTCGCAGGCGTTCGCCGGAATCTTCCAAAGCTGTGATCAGGTGAAGCAACTCGACACCGTGTGCCCATGCCGGGTCTCGCTGACGAAAACCAGGACCGAACACGGCCGCAGCCTCCATCCCAATCAATGAAACCAGCTGCTGCAGAACCGCGACACCCTGGCGATCTACTGTGCTCTGCACAAGCCGCTGTGCCCCCTTGCGCCCCAGTTCAGATGCAAGCCACCACACACCAACTGAAACCGGACTCACCGCACTCACCAGTCGACCTGCATATAACCCTCGGGAGATTGACTTCATCCATGGAGCAGCACTGCGATAAACGCCAAATGCAACCACGCCGCGCCTGATCCACCGATAAACCGCACCAACACTCATCGATTCCACTGGAAGTGGAAGCTGTTCCAGTAACACCAGAAACTGCAGGCAAACACGCCCGGCTGCGCGACACGACTGCTCCACGCTGACCTCCTGCAGTGGATCAGCAGAATCCGGACGATAAACCCGCCCAATCCGGCGAATGAGTTCCAGCACTTCGTCGCGGATCAAAGGTAGACAGATCCGACCATCAACCAGATATCCATCCTCACGCACCTTCTCATAGACTCGTTCGGCCTCGGCTTCAAGAATGCCGCGAACCTGAATATCGAGACGGTAGAGCTTTGCCTGATCCTGCAGCAGCTGGTCGGGAGAAGTGCCCTGCGCCGGGTACTCGACCAGTTCCTGAGCGGTCATCCGCATTGCAACCAGCTCCAGTTCCCTGCGTGTCAGCTCTTCCGCCCGCTCCTCGATCTCCCTCAGCATCGTCTCGCTTTGCTGGCGGATCTCCAGTTGCCGCGGTGACAGGTCCAGAGCATCAAACCAGCTCAACAGTGACGCGCTGTTCCTGCCGTTGCTGAGCCCGATTGCACGGGAAATCAATCGCTTCCACGGGATACAGCATGGCAGCAGGCAGGCGACCGTCGCGAGCAGCTTCCAGGTTGACGAATCATCGACTGCAGCGTGGACCAGAAGAATCAGAATCGCAGACAGGAGCGGGGCAACGAGGAATACTGATCTATTTACCCATCCCACAGCTGTCTCCTGAAAATGTCTTTTACTCGCTCTGAATGGAACTTCAGGTCTTACCTGAAGCGGAGGACAGCTGTGACCGGAAAGTGATCGGAAGGATATCGTTTCTCTGTGTGGTGGCGATCAATTGCCGCCACGACAACAGTGAACGAGCGGCTGCAAAGAATCCAGTCGATTCTTGAACTACCGGCAAGTCCACGAAAACCGTGGAAAGTTCCGCTGCTTTGCTCTGATTCATCTGCGGCGGAAAGATAAGTGTCTGCAAGGCCGGTCTCGCCCACCAGAGAATTCCATGCCGGCGAATCCTGACCACAGTTGAAATCACCGGCCAGAATCACTGGCTCGCCGTCCCGTGCAAGTTCACCAAGCCGACGAGCGATCAGCTTGCCTGATTCTCCACGAGCTGTCGCGCCGCGATGATCAAAGTGCGTATTGGCAAACAGCAGTGACTTGTTTCCATCGCCGCGTTCGCGAACCCTGACCCACGTGCAGACTCTTGGCAGCGATGAATCCCAGCTTTTTGAATACCGGATCTCGGGTGTTTCGCTTAACCAGAACTGACCGCTGTCCACAATATCAAACCGCTCGGTTCGGATCATCACCCCGCACTGTTCCCCATACGCAGAGGCATCTCGAGACCACCCGATGTACTCGTACTCCGAGAACTGTTCTTTCAGAAAACTCACCTGTACCGGCTGTACTTCCTGCATCCCCAACAAATCCGGCTGGTACCGCCGAATCGTCTCCGCGACAAGTGCGCGTCGCAGAGGCCATCGATTGTCTCCATCATCAGCGCTGCCATATCGGATGTTGAAACTCATCACTCGCAGATCAGTGGCCGAAGCGGAAGACACCGCACTGACGAGGAACATCATGCTAAGCAAACCGGCCAGCAGGCGGTGAGTAAGAAAGCACCGGGACCTGATCATGATATTCACTCCATCGGCTCCTGTCGGGAAAGTGGATCTGTCGCAACCCCACTCAAACTCTGACGTGCCGGCGCTGGAAACTCAACCGGAATCATCAGCCTCGGCCATTACTTCGGACGCCACCAAAAAAAAGGGAGTGACCAAAACATGGTCGCTCCCCTGTGAGGTGTCTTTGAACAAATACAGCTTACTCAGGAAGCCGCGCTGAGGAGACCACCGGGTACGCACCCGTACAGGCCCGCATAAACTCAACAAGATCGACCTTCTGCACAGCGGTCAGCTTCAGTGGCACGACTTTTTCGCTGAGCCACTTGTTCTTGTCTCCACCCTTCACGTAATGCTCAACAACTTCCTCAAGAGTCGCAAGGCTGCCGTCGTGCATATACGGAGCTGAATAAACCACGTTTCGAATCGTTGGTGTCTTGAATGCCCCGCGATCCTTCTCTGCCCCGGTGACGGTAAATCGTCCGAGGTCAGGTTCCGCAGCCGACATTCCGATGCCAAGATTGTGATACTGCTCATCAGCCAGGTTGGCACCCACGTGACACGCACTGCAACCAACTTCCTTGCTGAAGAACAACTTCATTCCGCGAAGTGCACTCGCCGACATGGGATTGCTGGCAACATTCTGCCGAGCAGTTTCGTAGGTCTCTTTCAAATCATCGTCTTCCAGCAGATCCTGCAAATCTTCAGGGTCCAGATCTGCGTAACGCCCCCACGCCTCCTGATAATCATATGCAGAGGGCCCAGTAACGAGCGCTCGCTCGAATGCAGCAATGGCCTTCCCGACGTTGTCGATCGTGACACCGTCATCAAAGATCTTCTCAAACTGCATTGAATAACCGCTGATCCCCTTTAATGTTGCCACGGCTGCCGCATGTGTATTCCCCATCTCAATTGGACTCTGAATGGGGCCGACAGCCTGTTCTTCCAACGAGCCCGCGCGCCCATCCCAGAACTGCAGGTCACTGAGAATTCGGTTGTAACTTACCGGAGAATTTCGGCCGCCTTTTTGAGCCTCAATTCCTACCCCTGTTGCAGTGTGTCGGGAGTATCCTTCCTGCGGATGATGGCAGGACGCGCAACTGACTGTGTTGTTGGCTGACAAGCGAGTATCGAAATACAACTGCCGTCCCAGTTCAATCTTGGCCCGCGTCAACGGATTCTTTTGCAGCCCCTTCATCTGAGACTGGCCAAGTGACAATCCTTGTGGCAGTTGAATGTCCAAAGTCTCGTGATTCGCTGAATCAGCCAGCCATGCGGCAATCTCACTGTCAGTCAACGCACCAGTTCCGGGGATCCCAGCGGTGAGTGTTGAGTCTTCCCCCAGAATCACACGATCGGCCGCAAATCCGCTGGACGCTGAACAGACAAGTGCAAGTCCCCAAATTGCAAGTTGCTGAAATCTCATTGCACTCCTCCAACCACTGCTAAAGAATCATTTGACACACACACACAC
>Ga0075479_10000967_pt1 | contig 12821 bp, 9 predicted proteins | sample DEB08_DNA_8_FD_76341 | JGI IMG/M metagenome (GOLD analysis project Ga0075479, IMG submission 76341) | Aqueous microbial communities from the Delaware River and Bay under freshwater to marine salinity gradient to study organic matter... | ecosystem: Environmental > Aquatic > Marine > Coastal ... | reverse complement strand
CGCTTCATGAAGCGCGCCATCACCGAGGGCCACGTCTTCATCGCGCAACCGCCCTTGTATCAGGTGTCCAAAGGACGCATGACGCGCTACGCCTTCAGCGAAGAGGAGCGGGACGTTTTCATCGAGGAACTCCGCGGCGGTTCAGAAACCGCAAAAATCGGTGTCCAACGCTACAAGGGTCTTGGTGAGATGAATCCAGACCAACTGTGGGAGACCACCATGGACCCAGAACAGCGCACCATGCTGAAGGTCACCGTGGGCGATGCCGAGGCCGCAGACCGTTTGTTTGAGATCCTGATGGGTGAGGACGTCGTCGACCGACGTGCCTTCATCGAGACCCACGCAAAGGAGGTGACCAACCTTGACATCTGAGCACGAGGAAGACCAACCCACGGCCCCTATGGGTCAGCTCGAAAACCGAAGCCTCACCGAAGAGATGCGGACGTCGTACATCAATTACGCCATGTCCGTGATCATCGGCCGGGCCCTCCCAGACGCTCGCGACGGCCTGAAGCCCGTGCATCGCCGTGTCCTTTACGGGATGTTCGAAGGCGGGTACACGCACGACAAGAAGTACTCGAAGTCGGCACGTTCCGTGGGTGAAGTGATGGGGAAATACCACCCCCACGGCGACTCGTCGATTTACGAAACCATGGTCCGCATGGCCCAAGATTTCTCCCTGCGGTACCCGCTGGTCGACGGCCAAGGAAACTTCGGCAGCATCGACGGCGACCCTCCCGCCGCCATGCGATACACCGAGAGCCGGCTTGACCGCATTGCGGGGCACATGCTCGAGGACATTCGCAAGGACACCGTGACCTTCCAGCCAAACTTCGATGACAGCGAACAGGAACCCACCGTGTTGCCCTCGCGTCTGCCAAACCTGTTGCTGAACGGTTCCGATGGCATCGCCGTCGGTATGGCAACGCGCATCCCACCTCACAATTTGACCGAGGTGGCTTCCGCCATTCACCTGCACGTCGAACGTGTGCTTGCTGGAGAAGTCGACGCCGATGGGCGTCCAAACATCAGCATTCAGGAATACATGGAGCACGTGAAAGGGCCGGATTTCCCCACCGGGGCAAAGATCCACGGCATCGACGGCATCGAAGACATGTACCGAACCGGAAAGGGACGTTTCCACGTCCGTTCACGTTGTGAAGTCGTGGAAGACGGGCGTTCCTCGTCCATCGTGGTGCATGAGATTCCGTATCAAGTCAAGAAAGCAGCCATGCTCGAACACATCGCCGATCTGGTCACCAAAGACGCCGTGGTCGGCATCCGTGACATCCGTGACGAGTCCTCAAAGGAGGGCATTCGCGTGGTCATCGAGGTCAAATCCAACGCCGATCCTCATGCGGTGCTCAACCAATTGTACGCTTCAAGCCGCTTGCAAGAATCCTACAGCGCGAACATGATGGCCATCGTCGACGGGCGTCCTGTGCTCATGACCCTCCCGCACATGCTCCACGTTCACGTGGCGCACCGTGAGCAAGTGATTGAGCGACGTGCAGCACACGAACTTGAGAAGGCACAGGCAAGGGCCCACATCCTTGAGGGCCTGGTGATCGCTCAACAGCGGATCGACGACGTTGTCGCTGCAGGCAAGGCCAGCCGCAGCAGGGATCATTTCGAAACCGTCCTTCGTGGCGAGGAGACCATCGCCGGCATCTCTGCCTTCTCCTTCTCTGAAGCACAAGCCAAGTCCATCGCTGAGCGACGCCTGTACCAGTTGAGCCAAATCGACGTGGAAAAGGTCGAGCAAGAGCACGCTGATGTGAAGGCAACCATCCTCGATTTGGAGGACATCCTCGCCAAGCGCGAGCGTCGATTGAGCATCATGCTCGGTGAGCTTGACGCCTTGGTGGATCGCCACGGAGACGAACGGCGAAGCGAAATCGACCCCATGCCCCTGTCGATGGACCGCGAAGACCTCATCGAAGAGCGGGCCATCGTCATCACCCTCTCGCAGGACGGCTACGTCAGGCACATGCCGGTGGACGACTTCCGCGTTCAGAACCGCGGTGGCAAGGGCCTCAAGGGCGTGACCACCAAACATGAGGACACGCCGATGCAGATCATCACCTGCTTCAGCAAGGACCGCTTGCTCATCTTCACCGATCAGGGCCGCGTGTACGGTCTGAAGGCGTGGGAAGTGCCACGCGGTTCACGGCAAGCACGTGGTAGCCACGTCAAGAATTTGCTCGAAGGCCTTCGTGAGGACGAGAGCATCATCAGCATCCTGCCCATCAGCAAGGACACCATCGAATCGCCCGGCGACCTCGACCTCGTCTTTGCCACCAAACATGGCCGGGTCAAGCGAAGCAGATTGGAGGAATACGTTCGCATCAACCGAAACGGAAAGTTTGCGCTGAAGTTTGCCACCGAGGCCGACAGCTTGGTGTCCGTCCGGCTTTTGACGCCGGAGGACCACGTGATGTTGGTCACCGAACGTGCGATGGCGGTTCGGTTCCACCCTGCTGAACAGAAGGAGAAGGTGGACAAAGACACGGGTGAAACCACCGTTTCCGAAACGGTTCGCGTCCAGGGACGCATCAGCCAGGGCGTTGGTGGCATCAAACTGAACGACGGCGATCATGTCGTCGGCATGGTCGTCGCGGCAGAACACGAGACCACGATTTTGACCATCACGCGCAACGGCATGGCAAAACGCAGCCGTTTGGGCGACGGTGAAATGCATCCCCTTCTTGACGAACAAGGCGTTCAGAAAACGGACGCCAACGGGGAACCCATGCAGGAGCGCGACGGATACCGACGCTCGAACCGTGGCACGAAGGGCGTGCGCACCATGAATCTGGACGACGACGATGCCATCGTCGCTGTCCGGCAGGTGGCCGACCTCGCAGACCAATTGTTCCTCTTGACCGAGAAAGGCATGATGATGCGCATGCCCGCTCATCAATCCAAGGAAACGAAGGGCAGGGTGTCCAAGGGCACCAGGCTGATCGAACTTCGGAACAGCAAGAAAAACGGTTACGCGGACCACGTCATCTTCGCCGCACGCCTTCCAGCAGGGCTTGTGGACGACGACGAAGAAGAATGAGTGAGCCTCTGGTTCATCCGACGCCTTCAAACCCTCCCGCGGGTTGGCGGAAACACCGCGTCGCACGTCGTCGACGGGAGGTGAACACATGGACGAAAAGACCCTCATCCACGACTGGAACGTCACAGACGGCGAGTTTTCGCGCGATTCCAGCCGTCACCCTCACGAGATTTGGTTCGATGACGAGACCCTCCGCGACGGATTGCAGAGCCCTTCTGCGCTGAACCCGTCCATCGACCAAAAGAAAGAACTGCTCGACTACATGGAACGCCTTGGCTTGCAAAGGGTGGACCTCGGGCTGCCTGGAGCCGGCCCCTTCCACCTCGAACACATCGATGCCATGCTGAGCCACATCAGCGAGAACGATTACAAGATCCAGCCGGGCTGTGCAGTGCGCACCGTGGTGTCCGACATTGCTCCCTTGGTGGACCTCCAAGCCAAGCACGAAATGGACATCCAAGCCTCCGCCTTCCTTGGCACCAGCCCAATCCGCATGTACGCAGAGAACTGGACGATGGAGAAACTCCTCACCACCATGGAAGGGGCTGTGGGTTTTGCCGTTGAGCAAGACATTCCCGTCATGTTCGTCACCGAGGACACCACCCGTTCCAAGCCGGAAGACATCGTTCAGGTCTACCAGCGTGCCCTTGAGTTGGGCGTTCGGCGGCTTTGCGTTTGTGACACCTGCGGGCACGTGACCCCAGACGGCGTTCGAAGCCTGCTTGGCTTCATTGACGAGCACGTGATCAAGGACGCTGGGTTCCAACGCTCGGACATCGAGGTCAACTGGCACGGTCACCAAGACCGGGGCCTTGGCGTCGCCAACAACCTCGCCGCCGTGCAAGCGGGTGCCGACGTCATTCACGGCACTGCGCTTGGGCTCGGTGAGCGCTCCGGAAACGCACCGCTGGACCAGACCCTGGTCAACCTGAAACTCATGGGAGCCATCGACAACGACCTGACCCTTCTGGGTGAATACGTTCGCAAAGCCCACGCCTACACCGGCGTTCCGCTTCCTCGCAACTATCCGGTGTTTGGTGACGACGCCTTCGAGACCGGCACCGGAGTCCACGCCTCGGCGGTCATCAAAGCGATGCGAAAGGGCGACCATTGGCTTGCTGACCGTGTCTATAGCGGTGTTCCGGCAGGTGATTTTGGTCTCCAGCAGCGCATCCGCATCGGCCACATGGCCGGCCGTTCGAACATCGTGCACTGGCTTGAGCAACATGGACGTGAAGCCGAAGAGGGGCTTGTGGCTCACCTTTTCGAGGTCGCAAAATCCCAACGTCGTCTGATGGAAGACGACGAGGTCGAAGCGGCGATTGCCGATTACGCGTCGACTTCCTGATCGGCCAACGGGTCACCGTCGGCCTCGTCCTTGGCCTCCTGCTCAAGGTCGAACACCGCGGCCACCCACTCGGCTTCCTCTGAGGAGGACTCCTCGACGGTGACTTCCTCCACGTCCTGCTCTTCGCGCCAAATTGGGTCGCCCTTTGCGGCCGCCATCTCGAGGCGGCCTTCTCCGTCCACGTGTCGACCGACCAAGGCGCTGTGCTTGTTCAGCGGCAAGAAGTGCCCCACCGGCATCCCCGCGGTCACGAATGGATTGGTGGCGATGGAGATCATCAAGCCGTCCACTGGAGCGACGATGTCCACGGACATGCCGGGTGAGCCTGGATCAGAAATCGTGGCGACCACCTCACCCTCGCGCATCATCGTCCCCTCTCGTACGAAGACGTCGAGGAGGCCTCCTTCGCTGGCCCGGAGCCACCGTGAACCGGAAGCCAGCAAGCGGAACGCAGGGCGAGCGGGTCGCCCGGGGATCATCTTGAGCGAGCGGAGCACGTTCAGCGCACCCTCAAAGGCGACCTTGACTGCAGATTGTTGCAGCGTGTCGGCTGCACCGCCTTCGTAGGTGATGCAGGGGATGCCTTCCTCGTTTGCGGCCCTCCGAAGGCTTCCACGGGGGGGTTCGGAATCGAGCACAACTTCTGCCCCGAAGGCTTTGGCCAACATGTAGGACGCCGGGTGAGCAAGGTTGACCCGAAGTTGCGGCATGTTGGACCGGCCCTTCGCAGCCGTGTGAAAATCGATGATGGCATCGGCATCCTCCATCAGCGTGGTCCAGAGTTGATGGGCCACCCGTCGCGTGGTGTTTGAGGTCGCTGAGCCGGGGAAACTCCGGTTCAGGTCACGTCCGTCGGGGAGGTACCGAGATTTGGAACGGAATCCTGGAAGGTTGACCACGGGAATGATTCGCACCGTTCCTGCCATCGTGGCGGGGTCGAGGACGCCACCGGGTTCGGTGAACTTGGTGGAAAGCAGGTGTGTGCACGCGCTTGGTCCAGTCAATTCGTCGCCATGGACCGCTCCGAGGATGTTGATGGTTGGACCCGGCCTGCTGCCGTGAAACACCGTGACAGGAATCGGCCACTGGTCGCCCATGCTGACGTTCAGCAAGGGCACATGGACCGTTCTGAAGGTGCCAGGGGCGATCCGTTTTCGCATGAAGCGAAGCGGCCCCCATTCTGCCCCACGGTCCCATTCCGGGTTGTTGGTGGGTTCGTGGGCGGCCAACGCCTCCTCGATGGCGCGCTTTCGTCGCCGTGGAATCTCATGCGCGGTCTTGATGACCCTGCGCTTCTTTTGACCGGCCACGTTTGCCCCTTGAAGCGGCCGTTCATCAATGGTCGGATGCGCACACCTGAAAGGCCCCCGCATGCATGCCTCGGCATGGCTTCGCCGGAAGGTGTGCAGCGCACCTATGCTCCCAGTTCCATCTGCTACGGGTGCGGCCCGGCCAACCCGCATGGTTTGCGCATCAATTCCTACCGCGAGGGCGAGGAGTTGGTGGCCGTGTTCCGCCCAGAAGCGCATCACCATGCCTTTCCTGGGATGGTCAACGGTGGCATCATCGGCACCTTGTTGGATTGCCATGGCAATTGGGCTGCGGCGGTGGGGCTGATGGAAGCCAACGGTGATCCTGAGCCGCCGTGCACCGTCACGGCATCGTACGGGGTCCGCTTGCTGAAACCCACACCGATGGACACCGATTTGCGGGTCACGGCGAGGGTGACCAAAATCGAGGGAAGAAAGGCTTGGGTCGAGATGGCCCTCGAAGCAGACGGAAGCCGTTGCGCGGAAGGTGACGGCTTGTTTGTGGCGGTCAAAGAAGGCCACCCCGCCTATCACCGATGGTCTTGAGAGGTGGTTCTTTGCGCCCAGATGACGACCAAACCCGATTGCTTCGGGTCCTTCAGGACGAGGTGTTCGAAGGCATGCAATCGATGTCGGTCTGGAACGGACACGACCTTGACCTCCTTCGTACGATTCCGCTTGGGGTGCTTCGGCAGGGCACGGTTCGGCGCCATGGAGTCACGCGTTGGGTCCGTGGCGCGCGTCCAGACATGTTGACTCCCGAGGAGGTTCGGGTGATCGACCTCCACCCCGCGCTCCTTCACCCGCCTTGGTGGGCCTATGCTCGTTTTGTCTTGCACCATGAACTCGTTCATGCAACAGGTCACCGAAGGCACGACGCGGTCTTCCGTCGATGGGAAGAGGCTTGGCCCTCACCGCCGATGGAGCACGGTGCAGAAGCCTTCGCACGGATGCTTCATCTCGCCACTGCGCGGTGGTGGTGGACCTGTCCATCGTGCGACGTGAAACACGCCCGTCAACGCCGCTCAAACGGGCGTTACGTTTGCCGTCGTTGCGGCGCTGTGCTGCAGGACACCCCGGCAAAGGAGGCGCACGCGTGAGGGCGCTTGCAACCCTGATTGTGGCCATGCTGGTCGCGCTGACGCTTCCAACGGCTTCCGCCGAATTTGAAACCGGAGATGAGGTCCAGCACTTGTCATGCCTGGCCGAGGGGGATTGTCGCTTGACCACGGTCCCCTCCGGCGAGGATGCCGTTTCAGGACAGAGCCAAGGGACACCGTTTGCCCCGGAACGTGTCCTCTTTGAGTTCGAACTTTACCCCGCTCAGGACGTGTTGGCCCTGTTGCCTGAATCCCTCACGGACGTCGAAGTTGATCTCCGTTTCGACGACGACCCCACTCGATTGACGTGGCCCGATGTGTCCATGACGTTGGTCCACGGCAGCGGTTCAACGTCGTGGACGTTGACTGCGGAGGAAGGCGGCAACGGTGCGGCCTACACCGCTGACAACGTGGATTTGAACCTCGAGGAGGGCAGGGTCATCTGGCCAGGTGACGGGGCGCGTCTCCTCCTCAGTTTCTCCATCGATCGGCCGGCCACGTGGACGCTCCACATGTACGGTGACTCCACCTTCGAGATGGACGTTGAATGGTCTGCAGATCCTGCCGCTGCTGACGTCGATGAACCGAGTTCACGAAGCGAACCCGCCTCGGTGGAATTTGAGAGCGCACATGACGGGGCGCTGGTCGGCGGTGAGACCGATTGCTTCGTGTTCAACATCGAGACCCACGAAGTGCTTCGTTTGCTCATCACATGGGATGCAGTCCCCCTCGAACTTCAGCAACAATCCGCTCAACCCGAGCTTCGTCTCTCGACAGGTCTGTTGGCACCGACCCCTGAAACGGAGGTGGTCGCCGACGACGATGGAACCTTGACGAGGTACCGTTGGCGGGCGTTGCAAGAGGGCGAGGCCACGCTTTGCCTTGAAGGACAAAACGACCGGTTTCAGCCCTATGTTTGGGCCGGGTTGCTGAGTTTCGAAGGCATGGGTCCAGTTGATCCAAGTGGGTTCACCGGAGAAGGGCTCTATCCTGCAGGCGGTGGACAGGTCGAAGGCACGGGTCCAGAAGAGACGTTGCCCGGTCCTCCAAGCGGTTTCCGTGCCCTGCCAGGCCTGATGTTCCTTTTCCTCGGCGTGTTGGAATTCACGCGCCGAACCACGTCGTGGACCCTTCGTTTGGGCTTGAGCACACCGGGGTTGATCTTGCTCTTGATCGGAGGCGTGTTCAACCCATTGATCTCTGCCTCAACGGCCGTCCAACAAGAGGGCGAACTGGACTTCGACGGGCTCATCGAGGAGCGCCTCGCTCAATTGTGGGACGTCTCCCATCCCGGCGTGCCCGAATCCACCTTGGTGACCCATTCTGGAGCGACCTTCGGTCGCCTTGACGGCGAGGAGTTGCACGTTCGTTTGGTGATCGAATCCGCAACACCCATCGCCGACGGAAGGTACCAACTCCATCCCGAAGGACTCGATGACCTGCGTCTTGACGAGATCATCTTCTCCCACGTGGCGAAGGAAAGCGCATTGGGAGCGGCCCAAGCCGACCATGTCCAACGGTTCGTGCTGCTTGCAGGGCGTTCCCTTTTGCTCGATTTGATCGCCCTGGAAGCCTTGCTCGTCGTGGACGAGCGACCCGCCAGCAGCGTGGTTCACCTCCGCACCCCGATGGTGGACACCGCAGCATCAGGCTCCGTGACCGCTCCCGCATGGGGGACACGACCCGAATCGATTGATTCCGGCACGTGGTCCGTGCTGCAGGACGCGTTGCTGCCTCAACGCATCGCGGTTTCGTTGTGCGATTGTGACCTTGACCTGCTCGACGTTCGCTTCGTGGCTGCATCTGGCTTGCAACCGTCGGACCTGCCCAGCCACGATGCATTGAATGCCGCAGGGTCCTACCTTGCCGCGCCGTTCGCCACCGCCTTGCTTGGGGTGTTGTTGTTGTCTGCTGGCGCAGGACTTGAACAACGTCGCAGGTCAGAAGCAGAGCGCTTGGCTGCGAAGATGCTCGGCCCGGATCACTCTTGGGACTGAGCAGCGTCCTTTGCTTCCTCGGCGATCTCTTCCATTTCGTCGTCGGAGATGCGGAGCGCCGTCTGGAAGGAACGCAACTCTTCCATTTCATCCTCGGTGATGACGCCGTCTTCCCACGCTTGGCGGTAGGCATCGAGCAGGAAGTCACGGTACGCCTCAGGGTTGAGCAGGACGTCACGGATGAGCCCATGGTCTGGTTCAGAAGCACCGCTCAGGTCCATCATCACCATCGAGCGGCGGAGGTCCTTGACGACCATGTCCTTCAGACCGTGGCCGATCCAGACCAAACCTGCTGCCGTGACGGTCGCGGCGAACCAACGCATCGTGTCAGGGTCGACCAATTCGCCCGGGCTGAACATGTGGAAAAGGCCGAGCAGTACCATGGCCGCGCCGCACATCACCTCAATCCAGTCGTTGATGTCGGCTTCGTCCTCGAAGATGGCCAGACGTTCGTCGACGGCCTCGGCTTCAGGTGCGCTCATGGCCAAGGAGCGGTGGGGGGAGCGTTTGAGCATGTCGCTGCTGATGCACAGTCCTTTTGTCCTCTCGTCATGGCTCTCCCGTTATGGAACTCGATGCAGACCGCATCGAGCACCTGCCACTTCCTGAAACCGCCCGCTCCTTTCTCCAGACCGAATGGGGCATTGAGCGGCTCCATCCGCCGCAGGCAGAGGCCATGCCCGCCGTGTTTTCAGAGCGCAACACCATCGTTGCGATTCCCACGGCCAGCGGGAAATCGTTGGTGGCTTACCTCGGCATTTTGCACCGCTTGCTCGTCACCCATCCCGGAAGCCGGGCCATCTACATCGTGCCCTTGAAGGCCCTCGCCAGCGAGAAGCACACGGAATTGGTCGAGCTTGCGAAGGCGGTGGGTCTGTCCGTCGGCCTCGGCATCGGCGAAGCCACGGGCGAACGGCGCCTCATCGACGAATGCGACATCCTCGTGTGCACTTCGGAGAAATTGGACTCGTTGATGCGCACGCGTTCCGATCGCATGGCCAACGTGAGCATCGTGGTGGCAGACGAGTTCCATTTGCTCAACGACAGCAGCCGAGGTCCGACCCTCGAAATCAACCTCACACGTCTGCGTCATTTGCGCCCCGATGCGCAGATCATCGCTTTGTCCGCCACGGTGGGCAACGCGCCGGACTTGGCCGCTTGGTTGGACGCCGCGTTGATCACTTCCGACTGGCGACCGGTCGCGTTGGAGTACAGCACCTTGTACGACCTGAACCTTGAACCACGGAAGCTTCAGACGAACGCCGAATCCGAAGGCGAACTCCGGATCCCGAGGAAGTTGATCGGCCCGACATCGCACCCCACGTGGGCGGTCCTGAACGACGTCGCCGATCAAGAGGGCCAAGTCCTCATCTTCGTCTCGACCCGCCGTTCCGCCGTATCCGAAGCCAAACGCCTCTCTGAACGGTTTCGACGACGCTTGGTCAAGGAAGACCCCGCACGTTTGGACCGCTTGACCGCGTTGGCGACGTCGCTGGAAGGCGCGGACCAGACCACGCTTGGCGAGACGCTGAGGACGTGTGTCTCCGGGGGCGTGGCCTTCCATCACGCAGGGTTGACGCACGGACAAAGGGGCGCCATTGAATCGGCGTTCAAGCAAGGTGATCTGGTCGGCATTGTGGCCACACCCACCCTTGCGGCCGGCGTGAATCTCCCTGCTCGGCGGGTTCTTGTCCGGGACGTGAAGCGTTTCGATGACGGTGCAAGCCGACCGATGCCCGTGATGGAGGTGCGCCAGATGCTCGGGCGAGCGGGTCGACCCCGGTACGACGATTTTGGTGAAGCATGGGTCCTCTGCAAAGGGACCGACGGTTGGGAAGTCGCCGACCGTATCGCCGACCACTACTTCCACGGACCCGTCGAAGACGTGACCTCGAAATTGGCCAACGAGGCGGCGTTGCGCATTCACGTTCTTTCCGCAGTGGCGGCGGGCCGGTTGGAACATCGCGGGGACATCGAGGCCTTCTTTTCGCGAACCTTCCTCGCCACCCAATGGCCAGCGGGAGAGTTGCTTCAACGCCTCGGCGCCATCCTCGATTGGCTGGTTGAGGAGCGTTTCCTCAGGCGGCTTGATCCAGATCCTGGATACGTGCCCAGCGCACTTCCCGTGGAGGAGGAGGCTTGGGACGACGATGTACCGACCTGGGCCGCACCCGCTCACGGGCGGGACGACTTGCTCTGGGAGGGTGGGTCGGCCATTCCCACGGCTGTGCACAAGAAACGTAACGCACCTGCGGCGTTTGGATTTACGTCGGCTTCCTCGTTCACCCAAGCCACCGTCAGTGTCGCCAACGTGCGCGATCCGGCGACGCGCTACGAGGCCACGCCGATGGGCGAGGCGGTGACTAGGCTCTACCTCGACCCTGCTTCTGCCTCCGTCCTACGGACGGGGCTACGTCGCGCCGTACGCCGTTTGGTGCGTGAGGATGCCCCTGTGACGGTGTTCAGTTTGCTGCACTTGGCGGCCTCTACCAATGATTTTGCCCGTCTGTGGTTGAAGAGCAAGGACATGGACCGTGACTCTGAATTGTGGAAGAAATACGCGCACGTCACCGATGAAGTGCTCATCGACGAACCCTTCCAAGAGCGCGATTTGTCCACCGTCAAGTCCGCATGGCTCCTCGAATCTTGGATCGACGAGAAGACCTTGCGGCAGATCGAAGCCGTGCACGACGTTGCACCCGGTGATCTGCATCACCGCACCGACTTGATGGCGTGGTTGCTCGCGGCCAGTGAAGCGGTCTTGGCCACGGACGATGTGTTCCATGAAGACCACGCTTCGGCCCTTCAGTCCCTGACCACCCTCATCGATGAATCAAGGCACAGGGTGCGGCACGGTTGTCGGGCTGACCTGCTTCGTTTGGTCAAGGTGCGGCATGTTGGGCGGCAGCGCGCTCGTCGTTTTGCAGAGGTCGGCGTTCGGACGCCTGAGGACTTGCTCGGCATGACTCCAGCCCTTCGTGCTGACGTTGAAGCTTGGCGAGGATGGGGGCCTGTGCTCGTGCAGCGGATGATCGACGATGCAGCTCGATTTGCATCTGCTCCAGTCCCAAGGACCCGTTCGCGGCGCGACGATGAGCCGCTGCCCGGTGAACGCTCGTCGGAGCGTTGATGAGGGCCACAGTCGCCCTTTGGGCATGGGCCATGCCTGCCTTGCTTGGGAAGCCGCTCCCGTTGACGATCCACGTGCGCTTGCCATGGCCCTGGACCAGGCCGATGCCGAGGGCACCTTCGTGGTCCTCGCTGCGGACGTCTTGGTTTCAGAGCGTCATCTGGCGGCTGCCGTGGCCATGGCCACCCGGAGATGGGAACGCGGACGCGCGGTTGGGCGGACGCTTGGCGCGGAACTGATGCGTTGTCTGGCGGGAAGCCACCACATCGGAGAAGCCATCCGCGCCGTGGGATTAGAAGCAGGAGCGCAGCGTGGCTGGTTGGTTGGTTTGGGTGCGGATGAGGCCACGCTTGAATCGCTGCTCGCGACCTTTGGTTTCACGCGGTGCGAGCCCCATGCGATGACGGAACATGGTCGCGCCCGCCTTGGACTTCCATCCGAAGGGGACCTTGAGCGCTTGGCCTTGGGTCTGGTTGCGGAATCGGACCTTCTTGCCTAACACGAGGGTTAAACACCGTCCGGCGTGCAGTGCCTCCCATGGTCATGGACGCGCGTCAACCTGCCGAGCGGTGGCTCAACGCCGAGCGTGCTTCGTCGATGTTCGACCGCCTGTCAGGGCTCGGGGCCACCTATGTGGAACTGCGAGCGATGTCCTGCGACTCCAACACCGTCCGCCTTCGTGACGGTTCGATGGATGCCGCAGTTCCGGCCCAAGAAGTCGGCGTGACCCTCCGCGTTCTGGCCGACGGCGCGTGGGGCGTGCACTCGACCACGGACTTGGACTCCGTGTACGACCAAGGTGTGGAAACGCTCCGTGTTGCACGTGCCGTCGCTGCGCGTCGGCCGGCGGGGGAGCCAAAGGTCGAACTTGC
>Ga0075479_10000961_pt1 | contig 12836 bp, 9 predicted proteins | sample DEB08_DNA_8_FD_76341 | JGI IMG/M metagenome (GOLD analysis project Ga0075479, IMG submission 76341) | Aqueous microbial communities from the Delaware River and Bay under freshwater to marine salinity gradient to study organic matter... | ecosystem: Environmental > Aquatic > Marine > Coastal ... | reverse complement strand
GACCACCTGTCTACGGATCAAGACCCTTGCGATCCCGACACGGTGGTCAACTACACCGATCAAGTGATCGGTACGGGCGACAACGCGGGTACTGATGCCTTCCAGCTTACTAAAACTTATGTAAGTGATAACTACGAGTATGTCCGCAAGATCACCAAGCCGATCTTGGGCACTGTCGTAGTGGGGAAAGTGGTTAGCGGCACGCCCGTCCAGCTAACAGAAAACTCGGACTTCACCGTGGACTACAGCAACGGGATCGTTCAGTTGACCACGGCCCCTGATAACGGAGAAGACGTGCTCGCCGGGTTCGAGTTCCACACTCCTGTCCGATTTGAAGAGGACGCCGACCGGGCCATTGAGGTGGCTTTCCAGGAGTTCAAGTATGGCAGCATCCCCCGAATTGGTATCGCCGAGATCCTCGATGGTGGTGTGGCTTCGGACGAGTTCTGGTACGGCGGAGCCTACACTTTTGAGGGCGCCGGGACGGACGGCAACGGAGGCTCGGTTCGCGTGGCGGTCAGCGCCACTCAAGGACGCTACAACCGAATCGACTTCACCAGCGGAGGCGGGAGCATCCAGCTTCCCTCAGCGGACTCAGTAGCCGCTGGGGGACCGCACTTCTTCCTGCACAACATCGGAAGCGCGTCTTCCATTATTGACAACGCCGGGACCCCCCTGGCCTCAGCCAGCACTAACGACCTATACCAGATGTACTGCTACTACAATCCTGGTTTGGAAGCCAACGTCTGGGTGGCGCAGCTTTCGTGATATGCTAACTGAGGTAGGCTTCTTTGGTGGCTCAAGCTACATCCAGCAGGGGTCTCCTAGTGAGGGGGATACCCAGTACCTGGGCACCATCGAAAATAGGTACGTCCGTGTCATCACGGGCGTTGGGTCCTCAGCTAACGACCTTAATCTCCACACCGCCGCTGGTCTGGAGTTCACAGAAGGTGGACCGATATATGTCATTTCCAACGGAAGTGGCCAAAATATCACCCTAAAAACTAGGGCGGGTGTTACAATAGGAACTATCAACTCCGGTGCCGTGGGATACGTTTTCCTACTGGATAAGTACGCCGGACTTGGTGACGGGACTTGGGCCGTAGCTGGGCAGGGAACTTCCGGCTCAACCGGCGACCAAGACGCCCCAACCGGGTTCAACTATGGCACCGCCTCCCTAGTCAGCGGGTTTGAACTTGACCTAGGGGATACGGACACCACGCAGCTTCCCGAAAGCACGCCCGATGCTGATTTCGGATCAGCAAACGCCATCCCGGTGTCCCCGCAAGTACCACTATAAACAATGGCAATCAACAGACTCCAAATCCGACGAGACTCTCTGGAGGACTTCGCAGGATCGGTATTCACCCCCCTTCTTGCGGAGCCTACCTTCATCACGAATGAGAGCCGGATCCGCATCAGCCGGGACACTATCAACCCTGTGGGCCGAATCCCTGTTGCGCTACCGGCGGCCGAGGGTTCGCAGTTCCACGCTGTTTGGAACTGCCGAGCGTTCGGCACCGGAAACGCCCTGACTGTCCCGGCAATGAACGGCAGCGGGAAATACTCCAACGGAGAAAGCACCATCGAGCCGCTGTTCACTGCTTTTTCTGGCGCACTGCCGAGGTTCTTCGGAAGGGACGCCGGTACAGTCGAGGTCACTGCGTCGGGCGATTTCCTCCCCGGAAGCACTCATCCGGCCATGCTGTTTGGATTCGCCATTGGGGACCTAGAGGGCAACAACGAAGTCCTTATCGGAACTCAGCCAGGAACCCTTTTCAAGTTCAACGACGGAACTCAGGGTGGCCAATACTACATGGCGGGCCGAGGCTACCTGGAGGTAGGACCCGGTGTGGGCATGACGGAAGCCCTTGGAGATTTTGATCGTCCAGTACTGTGGAACCTAGAGGCAAAGGTTTGCTTCATGGGCAGATCATCTATCTCGCCTTTCAAGAGTTCGCTTTCATTCAGGGGAGAATTGGGGTTGGACGCCGATGGCGTGAACACCAACGAGTTGCCTGACTGGGGCCCTCAGGATGCAGTATTCCGCAGCGACGCGGACATTGAGGACGGGGACGTCGGAGCGGATGAGGACAACGCAAATGTTCGCGTATACGGAAAGCTAACTATCAAGGATCCTTTCGTGTCTATTGACAATAACAGGACGGTGTTTTCCTGGAGCGGAGGTAAGCAGATTGGTCCAGACGCTTCGTCCACGAATACCAGAACTTCCGTACTTTGTGGCATTGATTGGGGTCCTTTTGACAATGGAGACGAGCTTCTCGTCCGCGATTACCCTAGCAATTTGGCTAGGCAAAGCCCCGTAGCGCACCTGGGTCAAAGCTTCGAGAGCAAGGGGTTGGTTCCGGGCGCGAGTTGGGATGATATGACCTCAGGAACGGCGGAACAGAAAATAGACGCTACGGTCCAGGCCCTCGCCCTTCAATCTCTCATGGAGCCCGGCAGGGGCAGTGACTGGCAGAGGTGGTTCCGTCCCAGAGAGACTGTTGTCAACTTCTCTATGGAGGAGTACGTTCCGGACCTCAACACAGAAGAAACGCAGTTCCTAAAACTAAAGGTCGGCGGGCCTATGCAGTCCAACACAGAGTACACTTACCCTGATTGGACGGAGGTGACTTCCGGGAGTCAAAGATTCCAAGGCTCGAGCTACACGGTAAACCCCGCACCCGCAGTTCCCTTTATCAACAACCTACTTTGTACTACTGGGGACCGGGTAGACTACCTTCCCGCGGGGGATGCCTACGGAGACGACCGCGAGCTTAGTACCGTTTGCCGACGAATAGAGCCGGGCGGCTTGGGCAACACCTACGACTATGTCTGCCGCTATCCTCACAGGCTGTTCCCTGCCGCAGCTACAGCAGATCTTAGGTTGGCCGACATCGCAGCACTGGCGTATACCTATACCTCAAACAGCCCCCAAAGGTGGTACTACAGAGACCCCGAGGCTGCTGGTAACGAGGACGGCGAATGGAACTGCGCTTGGCGCCGCCTAGCGGACGACCGTAGGGACCGAATGAGAATCCACCACAGTACCGCGTTCGCCTTCGGGGGACGTTCCGGGACAAACGACTACCGACCCGTCTGATGGCAACTATCTACACCTATACCACTGAGAAGTACGGTCCTCTGCCGCATCAACATATGCTAGTGGGCCGCCCTACGGGAGCAACTGCAGCAAACGCCGCCACTGACAGGTGGGCGTATGTCTACTGCCCTGGTGGCGGATGGGGTCTTAGAGATCAGGTAGCTATTACCAGGGACTGGGGGCCGCGCTCGATGCTCATGCAAGGCTTGTTCGACCATCTTGACGCCACCGAGCCCTTCGAATCCGCCACGGTATTCATTCTTAACGTAGCCTCCGAGTCCCAGAACAGTCTAGCCGGCGCAGCCTCCGCTGGTGACGCGGAGTACGCTACTTCCGCAGAGGGCTATTTCCAGGACCAATTTCTTGATGCTGGGGCAACGGGTCCCTATGACGTCAATGATATCGTCTACGGGGCGTCTCAGGCTTACCTCTCTCTAAAGAGCAACAACGCAGACGCCCTGGGGACGGCGGGCTCTTGGGCCACTTACGAGGCCAACGCCTGCCTTGTGGGCAGGCGTCCCGGAGGAGAAGGTTCCTCCGGATCATGCGCTCAGAGCGCACGCGACGTCCAGCGTGCAATTTCCTTCATTCGATCCAGGTCCTCGGAGTACAACATCGCCTCGGACAAGATCTTGCTGGAGGGCAGTTCTGCGGGAGCCCAGGCTGCTGGATGCGCCGCGTGGTCTGACCCTATCAACTACGGTCACGACTCTCACCTGACCGCAAGCACGGTGGACGGTGCATACGCAGATTGCAGGCCCAACGGGCTAGTCATGACGATTGGGTCGTGCCGCCTTGAGGACCTTGCAACGATCAACCGAAGCACCATCCAGGCGGGCTTCCTTTCCTTCATGCAATCTCTTTTCGGAGAGCAGGGCCTACTTAGCCAGCCTAACTGGGCCAGCTTCCCGGTCAGCCGAAAGCGAGCAGTCGATCCGATTAGCAACGTGCTGACCTCCGGGTACTTCGTGCCCACCTACTTCGTCCACAACGGCTTCCCAGACTCCGGGATGTCCAACATCTGGACCAGAGAGGAGCAGGCCAACGGAGTCGAGCCTTCCCAGTACATCACCTGGACAGACGCGGGCGGTGACTACGTTGCCGGCGATCTCGTCAAGAATGTAGCGGGCGATAAGTTCTATAAGTGCATTCTGGGCCACACGCCTGGAGACGGCTCCGGTGGCACTGTCGCCCAGCCTGGAACTGAAAACGACACGGCTTACTGGGCGTACACCCCAGCCTACGGGGCATCATCGGCTGACGGTACGTTCGAAGACATTATCCACCACTCTAGGAACGGCAGGGAGTTCATGTCCATCCTGGGAGCTTCCAGAGCTTCGAGCGGATTCGGTCTGGACATGAGCAGCGCCGGAAATAGCGACGTCCGGTTGATGTTGAAAGACTTCTCCGACCTGAACGGCGGTGCATGGTCCAGAGGAGTGTCCGGCCAGTACAACATCTACTATGGAGTGCCTACTTCTCAGCAGTACAACCTAGACGACACGGACAAGTCTGTAAACCGAGAGAAAGTGGTTAACACCACTTCTGCGCCAAACAGCCCCGACAAGCAAAAGCTTCTGGCTGACGAGGTCCTGGGCTTCTTCACCTCCGCTAGGCGTAACAAGTACATCGACTGATGGGCAGGCTGGGGCTAGGCGGCGTTGAGGAGTTTCTCTCGGATGAGTCCATCCGAAGGGCTAGGCTCATTAGGATAACTCCGAAATCGGCTAGCCCCATCTATCTTACTACGAACTCCTCTGAAATCGAGTTCGAGGGTAATACCTATATCGTAGCGAATGCTATCGACCTCTCGGCGCAGTCTGAGGAGGTGGCGGGCAACGGCTACGGACTAGAGGTTACTGGAGCTATTGACAGTTCCTTGCTCACGAATGCAGACCTCAACAACGGGGTTTATCGGGGCGCTGAGATCGTGGAGTACATTGTTGATCCTAAGTACCCTTACGCAGGAGCTATCCGCACCTACCGCTACTACATCCAAGATATTCAGTGGGACGGGGAGGTTTTTCAAACCAACTGCGGGGGTATCCAGGATTCTGTAAAGCGTAAGAAAGGAGGCACTTTTGCTAGGCAGTGCGTTGTTCCTCTGTACAGCGAATACTGCGGAGTCAACAAAGAGGACCACAGGTTCCCCGTAGGATCTTCTGCTGTTGTCAATAGCGTGATTGACCAGAGAGGGTTTGTATCTAATGGCTTCCCTATCGGAACAACGGATGCGTCTATTCTTCTATTCGGTCTTATCGAGTGGGACGGCGGGGACAACGCCGGTAGAAAGTCTACGATCATCCAGTACAGTCCGGACAACTTCAGGATTGCGGAAAGGTTGCCTTCAGATATCCAGGTAGGCGATACTTTTACTGCCCTGAAGGGTTGCCAAAAGACTACTTCAGCCTGCAACGGATTCAACAACTTCGCCAATTACCAGGGCAACCCTTACGTTCGCGGGTCATCTGCGGCGGTTGACGCCCCGGCCTCCTCCTGATGCACCCTCTGGCCGAATCCGCCATGAAGTATGTCGGCGTCCGCTGGCGGCATCAGGGTCGAAACCGCTCCAGCGGGCTCGACTGCCTGGGACTTCTAATAGTAGCCCTCGAAGACCTGGGGTTTGACGTGGAGGATTGCACTTCTTACGACAGGCGTCCGGATGATAGGTTGCTTCTATCAAAAGTTTCCTCCCAGTTGGATAGGGTAGACAAATCCGATATCCAATCTGGCGACGTAATCCTGCTACACTTTCAAAACAGGAATAAGTCTCCGTACCACTTTGCTATCGTTACTGAAAACGGCAGAATGGTTCACGGCTACGGCATAAAGAGAAAGGTCGTGGTGGATATGATGGGCGATTGGGCGGACAACATTCACTCGGTTTTTAGATTACCTAAAGAATCATGGCCACAGTCGCACTAGGTGCTGTTTTCTCGGCAATCGCGAGTAGCCTTTCGGCTAGCGCCGCGTTGAGTTCTGGCGTCGCTCTTGCAGGAAGCGGTACGTTCCTTGGGCTCGGGCTAGGGGCCGCGACCGCCGCTTCTGGAGGAGTCGCCGCCGCGGCAAGTGCGGCGGCGTGGGGGGCAGTGGGTAGTATCGCCGGGGCCTATATTGATTCGGCTTTCATCCTTCCCAGGCTCTTCAAGTCTCCCGAGAGTGGCGAGGCAAAGGGTATCGGGATCACGGGGCTGGATGAGGGCGATCCCCATAACCACGCCATCGGCCCCTACAACAGAATTCCAGGGTTCCTATACTGGGCGCCTATTAAGCCTAGGTTTGTCAAGGGCCGTAGTGGTGGAAAGGGTGGCGGTTCGAGCAAGGGCGGTAGTGCTGACAAGTACTACACTGACGGAGTCTTCGTACTTACGAGAACTGGCATTGACACCAACGTCGCGCCTTTCACGAATTACCCCGCCGGGACCGAGCTGTCCCTGCTTTGGATGGACGGCAAGGTCCGTCTCATCGGAGGAACGCAGCTACGGGCCTCCTCGGCAGACTACGAGATCTACGAGAGCATCGAAAACCGAGGGGGGTTCGTATCGCTGATCTACACGGTGCAGAGTAAGTCCGCGGATACCAACATTCCGCCCGGGGAATCGTTCCTGGACTGGTCCCTGTCTAACAAGTTCCGACAGGGACTTGAGATGAATGTCCAGAACTCATTGATTCCTGAGGGACTAAGCTACCCTCTTCTAGACGACAGAGAGGACAGTGGGAATACTACCGAAACGCCTTTGAGGCTGGTGGGATCTGGCGTACTTCCGGAGGGGTCGGGAGGACCGGCGGGCCGCCAGTACGTTCAGATTGAATGGGAGTTTTGGAGAGACAGCTACGTCTACCAACAGACGGAGACTTTCAATAACAACGGTAACGTAACATCGACCGACTACTACTACGAGCCGGAGTTCTATCAGGGACTAGGCATCACTCCTCCCCCTAACATTTTTAGCGGGCGTACAATTAACTTCCCCGGAGGTAAGATTCCGTGGAGTTACTGGGAGAGCGGTGTGTGGTTACCTCCAATGCGGACGGAGACTGTAGCCGGAACTAACGGTAGTGTCCAACAGAGAGGATACTCCGAGGACTTTTCAAACGGCGGAGATGCTCCTGTCATTGAGCAGGAGTCTAGGGCCTTTGATCAGGCGTTGGCTCGGTCGATTACCATACGCGACGGCGAGTCCGCCGAGGAAATCGGAGTTATTGTCAGCGAGGAGGGTCCTGGCCCGACCCCTGCACTGACGAAATTCTCCTCTATAGTTATAGACAACCTCGACCTGACAGACTTCGGATCTAGGCTTCCAAACCTCGAAGTGCTGGTAGCGCAGGACCCCAATCCCCTGACGCTGCAAGAGGCCATCTATCGGATCTGCTGCGTCTTTCACGATCTTAGTCCGGATCTTATCGACACTACCGCGCTGGAGGGAACTCCGGAAAGAATCTACGGATATTGGTGGGCGACTCCGTTTGGCCTGGACATCTTGCAGCCGCTGATCATCGCCTATGATCTTTCTGTTCTAGAGGACAGTGGTAAGATTGTATTCAGGCGGCGTCTGGACGCGACGGTCCACGACATCCCGAAAGGCGACCTGTCTTCGGTATCCGATGGAAAAGTGGCGCCGCTGCTTCAGGTTAACGAAGATTCCTCTGTAGAGCGCGTCCTAACCACTACGGTCAAGTACACAGATCGGGACAACGGCTACGGCGACGGAAGTCAGATCTTCACTAGGCCGGATCTGGATCAAGGACGACTTAACCAGATCGACCTTTCCCGTCTGATGCTTACGGCCGAGGAGGCTAGGTCTATCGCGCAGCGTGCTACTTGGCAAGGTAGTATGTACGAGCAGACGGTGGAGTTCATCGTCGGGCCCAAGTGGGGCCACATCCGGTCGGGAGACTTTGTCACCCTAACTGATGTCCTCGACCAGGATTGGAGGATCATGGTCACCGCTGTAGAGCGCGGGGCCGACGGACGGATGGCGTTGAGCGGGTACAGGGACTACGGTCTGACCGAAGAGATGCCGCTTTTGTCTACTGACGATGGGGCCAGCCCTATCGGGCAGAACGCCTTCTACGTCCCGCCCCAGATGGTGGCCGAAGTTCTCGACATCGGGCCGTTGAGCCTGGATGACTACGACACTCCTGGCGTGTACCTCGCGGCTTGCGCTAAATTCTATGGAGCAGACTATCGAGGTGGCGCGTGGTATGGCTCAGACCAGACTCGCCGAATTAATTTAATCGGTAATATAACTAGACCGTCCCCCTATGAGACTCTCAACGCCGGCTCCATCCTAGAGAGCACCGCTGGCGTGCTGCTGGACCCACTCCCTGATGGGGCGGTTGATGTTGTAAACGTCCTGATTAGCCCGGTCAGAGTTAGGCTTTTCCATGGAGAGCTAGAAAACGTCAGCAGTATCGAAGAAACTTATGACAGGAGGTCACTCATTTGGGTAAATGGCGAGGTAATATCCTTTGAGAACGCGGAGTTGATCCAAGATACTGAATTTGGATACGAGAATACTTACCAGTTGACGGGAGAAATGCTTCGGGGTCTGTACAATACAGAGGAGAAGGTTGCGGAGCACCCCGCGGGCTCGGCCCTGGTTGAGATAGACCAGACGACCCTCACTCGCGTTGAGGTCGATACGTCTAAGGTCGATAACGTAGAGCACCGCTACGTCGCTATTGCTGCTGCGGCAGAGCAGCCGGTATGGGACGAGGAAATTGACCCCCCGGGTCTAGGCAACCCTACGGGCGCCTCTACCAACTTCGGAGCTAATGGACGACCGTTCCCGGTTTCAAACATTAGAACCATTGCGGTAGAGACCGGATCCACACTAGACGCCTGGAGATTCTACCGAACTAGCCCCTACGCAGTAGGCGATGAGGTGCGGACCTACGACGGCGCGGCGGGTATCCGCGTTTTCCAGTGCATCCTGGAGCACTCCCCAGTATCTGTTGGAACAGGATCCTACCCTCCGGATGATGTAGATCCTCCCGCGGGCACCAACAGTGAGACCGGGCTTCCCTTCGGCACTTACTGGCAGGAGCTTCCCCGAGACAGGGACTACCTCATCAAGTGGAACTTCCGCGCACCTGTTCCTATTCCGATGTTGCCTACTAACACGGAGCAGATTCGCCGAACAGGTACTACCTTCACGCTGACTATCTACAAGCGTGAGACCAACAACGATCTTACTCTGAAGCGAACAGTAAACGACCTGACCGAGCAGAATTACACCTACTCGCACCAGGAAATGACTTTGGACGGAATCAACCCGGACAACTTCCACGTTAAGATCCGCGCTGACCGTAACTACATGACATCCCCCGTAATCTCTGCTGATCTGCCGGCGTATGAGTAGAACTCGATACATTGGACTCCCGCTCCTTAAGGAAAACGACACGGGTAACTACTCGGCCATTAACGAGACCCTTACCCGTCTAGATGTACTTAGCACTTTAGCGTTGGAGCAGGTTGGTCGGACAGACGAGCCTACAGGACTAGGAATCGCAGACGCCGGGAAGGTCTGGGCCGTTAACGTGGCAGACAACCCTACTGGCGTGTTCTGGGAAACTGTCCAGGAAGACAGTCTCTTGGTTTGGGGTTATTCCGCGGACGCTACCTTTACTGTAAACCCCTTCAGCCAGCAAGCGGCGGAAGGGGAGCTTAGGTGGTACGCTATTCCTGTATGGGACGGAGCCTACGCCTACGACAAGATTGATGGGGTTTTCAAGACCTACGCCGGAGGGGCGTGGAGCAGGCCGACTAAGAGAAAGATTACCAACTTCACTCTCGATAGGCAGGCTATTGAAAAGTATGCTGAAGCCGGAGCGTGGTACAATGCTCTTACAGTAAGCTCCCCGCACAAGCTAGTGGAAGTTCATTTCTTCATGAACTATGATTACGATGCCATGAGCATTAGCTCTAACGACATGACGCCGTCGGAAAGCTATGGCATGGAGTACGAGGCTACCGACGCGACTAGCATTGAAACTCAGGAATCTGAAGCTGGTACGCCTTTCAAGCAACCGGAGCCTCCTTTCGTTCTACCTAAGATCGCTCTGACCAACAGAAGGCTGCACGCGGGGGCCACGGCGCCGACTGGCTCCGAGATCGTTTGCGAGGGTAGGATCGCGTCTGAGCAGGCTGCGTCCACCAACCTGGGCGCTTGGATCGTTCCCGGGTCTAACTTCTTCAACTCAACTGACTCTGAAGACGATATTGTCATCAACACATACGGTTCTGGTAACGGTCCGGATGGGTACAGCCTTGGTGCTGCGGGTAGGGGACTTATTACGCAGTTTGCCGGGAGTTCTGGTCAGGAAGATTTGCCATCTTTCGACCTTACTGGTGCGGAGGGCAAGGGTTACCTTTCAATCAACCTTTCCGATTTCAATCCGGGTTCACTAGGTAACGCCGGATATATTGCAGAGCCTTGGCTTACTCTCCACTCGATCACATTCCAAATAACTTACGTCGGAGGCTAAGATGGCACAGACTCCCAACAAAAGCCTTCAGTACCTGTTTGATGGAGACAATGAGAATAGGAGATATCTCTCCGAATCTCTGCGGGCACTGGACGTAATCTCTAATATGGTACTGGAATCAGTATCAGAGACTCAAACACCTTTATCACCGGAGCCGGGGCAGGCGTGGTTTATTGATAAAGAGGCTACCCTCGACAGTCAAAGGACTACTGGTGTGGATGACTTGTGGACGCAGACTTTCGGCGCCGCGACTCGCGCGGATCACCTAGTAGCTTACTGGACTATTACTCGCGAGGCTACGGTTCTACAGCCCGAACCTATCTATGGTTGGCAAGGGATTCCTATTCAGGAGTCTGCTTACGGGTATGTGCGTGATCTCGCGGGTAGGTATCAGTGGGACGGTACCGATTGGCTAGCCCAGCAGAAGATCCAAACACTGACCTTCCGTAAAGGGTTCACCAAGGGAACTCTCGCCGTCCCATCCCTTCCAAACGACCCTCCGCCGGCGGTTCCGTCCGCAGGGGGAATTCAATACTATCAGATTGGAATTGCTCCGTTTGACATGGTGGTGACCTTTGTAGAAATCCTGCACCATGGCTACGAGAATATCGCCTCAGAGTCATATCCAGCCGCAGTGCTTCCTGGAATTTACTACACCGACGATAACACCAACACCTTCCCGGGAAGCTGGAATGCTGTAGTAGATCCCGGATGCACCGGAGAGGGCGTAACAGATGGGTGGTTTGCCAGCAGTAGAATTTCTTACACCCAAGAGGTGCATACTACTTCAGGGGTAATTCCGTCGCAGACCGCGCCCGTCTTCTCCACAACGATCCCTGCGGGATCCTACATTGCCATCGGCGGGTGGGATACAGCAGACGTTACGACTCCTCAATCGGTCTGGAACGGTAGCAGCAACCAAGCTAGTCTGGATACGATTCAGGAGATTCAGATCAGGATTGACTATTACGACGCGACGACATGAGTGAGATCACCCCCAACCTTAATCTACGAGTTCCTAACCAGGAGGAGCTTCCGCACGCTTTCAATAGCCGGACGCTGCATAGGCTGGAGGCCAGCACGGTCAGCCGATTGGAGTCCGCTACAGAAGTCTCTCCTCCCGCCGAACCTGCAATTGGTGAGTGTTACTTCGTGACCAGCGGTACGGGAGCTTGGGAAGGCTTCACTAACGTAATCGCCCACTGGACAGGCGGTGCCTGGGAATCCTGGGAGCCTCAGCCGGGCACGGTGGCGTGGATTGTTACCGATCAGGCGAACAAGACCTATCTTTCTGGGTCCTGGGTAGACTTCAACGAAACCACTATCATCACCTCCAGGTTCAGCATTTACAAGCCTGGAACCTTTGGTTTCTGGGGTCCGGTAACTTACAGCCGCCGTCAAACCGCTCCGTCGTTCGGGTCACCCGCAACGAGGAATGGCTTAAGTCTGCTATGGGACAGAACCTCCCCTGACCCTCCCTACGGGAACACGTTCGAAACATCACTTCAGATCACCGCCAGCGAGACTTTCACCTCCACTAGGTCGTTCGGAGCAGCGCAACTCTACCCCCTTTATCGCTACGTCGGAGTTGGCCAGCAGGGAAACACTACCACGCCTCCTAAGATGCCCACACTGGTCAGCATTGAGGTTAAGGTCGATGGCGACACGGACATAATGTGGTCCAGTCCTCGACTAGATGTCTTTTTCAGCCCAGCAGACCCTCAAGAGTCTAAGGTGATCCACACATGGCAGAACCGTCCCCAAAATGCATACTATTCCTCATTGACGCCTTCCGGATACCCGGTCACCGACCCCGCCGATATCCGTAACGTCACCCATGAGTTTCAAGAATATCTGAACGGTGACGGCATCCCACAATTGGTGATCTCCTTGGATCGCATTAACGAGGATCCGAACGTGGCCACATACGCCTACACGCACACAACTTCCTCAACCGGAGTAAATCTACAGCTAGAGCCGGGATACCTGTGGCTCTGTTTCAATAAAGGCGGACAGGAGGCGTTTGGAGAAGGCCCTAACTACTCCACCACCACCAACCGTAAGCTCGGGGAGGTGACTGTTAGCATGACGGTCACCAGTGACTTCTAGAGCCGGAAGTCGCTCTCAGCGCACAAAAGGGCCCAGCTAGGTCAAGTACCTAGCTGGGCCCTTTTGTGCGCTGACGGCAAGCTACGGATTGCTAGGGGCGGCCTCGATCTCTCGACGCCACGCCGCGGCG
>Ga0075479_10000959_pt1 | contig 12847 bp, 8 predicted proteins | sample DEB08_DNA_8_FD_76341 | JGI IMG/M metagenome (GOLD analysis project Ga0075479, IMG submission 76341) | Aqueous microbial communities from the Delaware River and Bay under freshwater to marine salinity gradient to study organic matter... | ecosystem: Environmental > Aquatic > Marine > Coastal ... | reverse complement strand
TATTCAGCGAAGATGTCCATGATGGGTCTTGTCCATGGATCCATCTTCTCTTCGAGTGTTCCAGGGAGGTATCCTATATCTTCTTCAACTGAGACGACAGGGCGAGTCATCACGATCTTTTTGTATGTTTTGTCATTGTACCCGTGTATGGCGGCGCAACACGCTAACATTGTCTTCCCTGTCCCCGCGGGTCCAACTGCGAATACCATGGGTTTGTTGATGCTATAGAGCACTCGATTATAATCTCTCTGATTATCATTCTTAGGAACAACATCTGGAAGTACTTCTTCTTCCATCTCTATTTCCTCGGCGTAATAATCAGTTTCGTAAGATGATGAGAGTGAAAGTTTGACACGGCGCCCCTTTTTACCTCCCATACTTTTTACGCAGAAGATTTATTGACCCACCATATGAACCCACCTAATAATGAGACCAAAATAAGCACTAAAAGACCAAAGGAATACTTTTTAGGGTTTTCGTCTGGGGGCTTATCAGGCAACTTCTGGACATTTTGGTTCAACGTGTCGAGTTTTTGTAACAACTTGTGTAACGTCTCTAAAATTTGAACATCCTTGTTTGGTGATTGCTCCTTGACATTCACCGTCGTGATTTCGAGAACCATCGACCATTGTGCATCTGGTTGAAGTGAAAGGTAATCCCCATCATCTTGTTGTTCGAAAATTTTGAAGTTGAGTTTCTTGATGGATATGGGATTGAAATACCTCGTCGGTGGATTAAAACTCTTCCACTGTTTGTCACGGAGAAGAATTCCATTACTTCCACCAAAATGTCGTTCGAGTGGCACACGAGCCAGGACTTGTCCATTTCGTTCGTCCAACATCTGTGCAGCTTTGGGAATATCGGGGCATATGATATCTACGAATTTGGCGACATTCGTATTGAGATTCGAATCATTTTCACCAACCTGTGTGATGTAAAAATCAACCATCTTAATCCCTATAACTCGACTCATGTCCTCGACGTGTGTGTTTGATTTTAGGGTCAGATCTAACGAAAAGACGTTGTTCGTACCATTCACAAACCGAGAGTCTAGAATGACGTACTGAACCTTTTTGGGTACGTCTTCCAGCCCCATTTCTATTATCACTAAACATTATATTATGGTTCCACAGATCGCGTGGAACACGATCATTCTCACGGGGTCACTCGCTCTATACAGCGTGGTAGATTTTTGTAAGCTCATGAATGGATATAAAAAAATGGGTGCTCATACAAACAAATGATTTACATTCAGGCTGTCTATCAGACATTCGCTTCTATGGGACCTCATTATCTATTGAATACGTATAACTGGATCAAGACTGCTCTATGGGATGCCCCGTACCGATTCTTGCTTGATGTAGAACTCGAGAAACTTTCAATTGAGCGCGAAGAGCACCTAAGTGAGAATGATAATCCAGAAAAACAAAATGAGTAAGTACATCGTACCCATCAACGATCTTTTCGTACACTCCACTGCACCTCTCGGTATTCCGGGACTCGCTACTGATAAGCTTCGAATCGCCTTTTGTCAGGCGACTGCTCCTCTTTGCCCGGACGTACAACGTAAAATCTGGGAAGAAGTGCTTTACTGCACTACACCAACTGAACCACCACCGGCACCCAAAAAATGCAATATTTCCTACACTCGATCGCCGACTTCTTTACCCCGCAACCTGTTCAGAGAACCACACATGTAGATATCATCGAGACGGTAAACGATTGTGGTGAAACGCGATATATCGAGGTGGAACGAGATCGACTTAACAATCGAAAAGTAAATTTAGAGGTTCTCCTTACGAAGTGTAAACGGTTACTATCCTTCGTAGAGACAACGCGTAATACTGACATTTTCACGAAACTCAATAGTTTCATAAGTCGTGTGCGACATGCGATGTACACAGGGGATGACATATACCCCTTGTTTGATGAATTTGAGAGAATTGAGTCTATTGCAAAAAAAGGATCTAGAACCTTTTCCAACCTAAGTGATGCATTGTAATGTTTATTTCAAGATGGATCTCTTCCACAAACTCATCGCACTCGTTGACAAAAATGCTGATAGGATCCCGGAGGGGGACTATCTTGAGATCTGTGACACCATGAAGCAGTTGAGAGACAAAGTCAAACCTCCGTCATTTCTTCTTAATCAAAATGAACCACTTTGGGAAACAGATTATGATCCGGAAAGAGATGGTCCACCAGTGTATGAGCCAACATTACCGTCCGATCCAGATACAGCTGCCCAACGAGACCGAGAACAACTTCATCAACAATGGAGGGAACTTGATGAAGAGGTTATGTATCCAGGTTTGAATGAATTTTTACAGGAATTACACGAGGAGTGGACCGACCGAGAAGTCAACTCTCCTGATTCGTAACGTTCATATAAGGTGGCGCTGAAGGGTCCACTCTAGCTGAAGATCTTGGTTCCACGTGTGCAGATGGGTCAATTGTACCTGGTGCGTGTAATACTTTTAGTCTCTCGAGTTCCTGTAATTGAATATGTATCTGTTTGAGCTCATTACAAATTTTCACATATACCCACTCTCTCTTCGTTGGGAACATCTCATCATCCATGATTTCCATGATCTTTCGTACGTGTTCCATACCTAAGTGAAGCCTAGAATTTATATTTTTCAAGAAAAAACATGGGCTCTACCCGAAGTCACCCACTCCCTCCAGGAATTTTCGTTGAAATGCCTCCTACCAACGAAGAACTCATTGAAGAAATCAAGAGACTTCGGCAGCGTGTCAAAGAACTCGAGTCCCAAAAGGTGACGCGGGTAGATTACGAAGAGGTTGTACTGGACCCACCCGACGATGACGATGACGATATCATGCACGATCCCGATGTTCGTGAGATGGTTGAAAATGGTGAACACACCTGTCACATGTTTGACGCACCCTGCCAAGCATGTGAAGATGATGAGGAGGAAGTTTAAATTATACAAAACGCATGAAACCATCTTGGAATTTCATAGTTTTATAACCGGTGTAATATAGATGCATATTCCATATACCGTTTCTTGGTCCGTAAAGTATATTATCTTTTATATTAACTTTAATAAAAGTCTTATCTGATTGGGTTTTACTAAAATCAAAATATCCCGTTGGATTGGGATCTTTTGGATTTAAAGCAAATGTATATGTGTATATGTGATGTTGTTTAGGTAAAGATAATGTATTTTTAGAAGTGGTGTAAAATCTAAAATATTTAGGACCGTTTTCTATAGTTCTAATTACCTGTTGACCATTGATATACATATCTATGTCTGACACGTTGTCATATTCTGAATATATATCATCAACTAACTGTCCTACTGGAATAACAGATGATAAATTAAATCGATTTGTGTAATTAGCATATTGTGAGTACGTAGTTCCATTACTCATTGAAAACGCTGGATCCCCGAACACTGTATCAAGGGGGTTATACACCTTTTCAAAATCACTATTTCGTATAAACCAATGAAAAGTTTTTACGGGTATGTCTGGGACTAAGTTTGCCACAATTTCATACGAACCCACTTTATTCTCATATGATGGATGTATACCAACGAATTCAGTTGTTATCATTTGTGGTTCCTTTATCATAAATAAACGTTCATCATCTGTTATCTTAATTTCATCCGTTATGATATTGAAGTAATCAAGTTTTATATCACTTTCTGTGGGTGTAAAAAACGTCTTTTCATGAAACTCAAATTCGAATTCTATTTTTTGTTTGTGTATTGCACAAAGTGGAAAATAGGGTTTCGCAGAAACATCGGGATCAAATCGTCTAGAGAAGAAGAACCGTAGTGGAAGTGTCATCGGAATGACCCTCTTGTGTACATTTTGAAAGACTGCGTTACTGGACCATATGTTATGTGACCACCCACGATTGAGATTGAGTTCTGACATCTTTTCTTCGTCAGCATCCTGGTAGATGTTATGATATATGATGTTCCAATCAGAGTCTATTTTTTCAACAAGAGTTTCATCGACGAACATTGTCACGCTTTTGATGAGGTGATAACCAATCATTGGTGCATATCTATCTAATGGTCCAGGTGGATCATTGGGAAATGATGGTAAGGGTATAGTTATAGCCATATTCGATAGTAAATCTCCCATGTGTTTAGGATTGTACTCAACTTTGATTTTCTTACCCCATGGCCAATTAGATTCATTTTCGGTATTTTGTATAGTCTTGACTCTCTGCTTCGTATAAAATGGACTGTGCTGTTTATACGAACTCTTAAAAAATGAACTATTCAAGTCTTTGGAAAGTAGGTGAGTGTCCTGCTTTCCAATAGCTTTCAATGAAATTTCTGCAATTTCACTCCCCATACTCTATACATATATAATAGCTTTAATACTTTTCATAGATAACCATAATGACTCCTATCTAAAATGTATACACACGACCCGTTACTCGCCGACCATGCACTCATATTTGTCGGGGTGATGCCAGCATAATATTGTAATGCTGAATAAGTAACCGTACCTCCACTACCGAGCATTTTTTTCGTTCCAAGTCGTTGTAACGCAGCGGCTTGCTTGGATGTGTGATTTCCTGGCTGGTGAAGTTGACCACTTGGATAGCTATCCCAAGTTGTTGTAGTGTTATTACCACCTTCGGTCCAGGTGTAATTTAAAATCGCTCCACCTATAAGTTCAAGATCAGGTTGACCATCGGATCCAATAGCCCCGTTTGTTCTATGAGTGTTCATATTATAAGTACTGCTGCCACTATACCTATATATGCGCAATCTTGCTGTTATAGTGTAATTTCTTCGCCAATAGAATGTATAGCTAGTGCCCCGTCGCTGATTGAAACCACCACCCCATGAATTTGTTACCCATACATAAATCCCTGAGGAACTTGGATCCTTCCATTCGTATGGGTTGCCCGCTGTGAAATTTGCAGATAGGGAATAAATAAGTTTTTGATTAATGTAACTTCCAGATAAATTTGCTGTACTAGAATAATTCCTAGAATTATCTGAGTATCCAATTCTAATTCTTGAACTATAGCTGGTGGGGTCTGAGCGGATGTACAAATTTCCCAAACGAGCTATAAGCCCCCGTGAATAATTGCTTTGTTGTCTACTTGTAAATGTAGTGTGTGCTATTATAGTACACTCTGATACATTATTAGTAATATTGTACCCATCACCACCACTTACATTTCCGAAACTTCTTTGAACGAGTAGACTGTTAAAATAGTTCCGTATAACACGAGTCGCGACTTGTTGTGAAGCGTTATTATTACATATAGGTCTGTAAGAACGTGTAATTTTCGTAACATTTCTACCATTAATAGACACGGTTGATGTAGAATCTACCCACGTTAGGTTACTATTCCATGGATTCTGACTATCTACGAGGGGTTCAAAAGAACTATACGCCTCTATGGTTTGAGAAGGTGAAAATGATATCGCATTAACTGTAACAGTTCTATTTCGAGTACGTGAATTTCCACCCAAAACTTTACTCGTGGCTGTCCAACTGACGGTATATGTACCCGAAGCAGATGTATTGAGATTACCTGAACTATATACAGGGGTATTTGTAGTATCTGCAACAACCCCTGTATACCCTCCATCTGTATACGTACCACATTGGGTCAATGACTGGTTACCCCCATTTAAACTAAAACTGGCAGTGGCTCCACTAGTACTATATACTTGAACAGTTCTAGAAACTGTTCCTACATTCAGAGCTCTATCAGTGACAGAATATGTAATCGTGTAAGTACCCGGTGTTGACATATTGACTGTACTATTTGTACTGTATGATAAGCTTTGATCGGGTGCATTAATCGTAATTGGTGGATTAGGTATCCCCAAAGACCCACCATAATTTTGAACCACTTTAATATAACTAGATCCTTGTAAATTTAGAACGGGTGCAACAGTATCATTTGTAACAACGATGGTTCGTATGTTAGTTCCTATATTTCCAGCCGAATCGGTTGCGGAATAGGTTACTACATATGTACCAGCTTGAGTTGGATTTACTGCGCTCACAACTGTACCATTTCGGCGCACAACCTGTGTCACGGTTTCACCCCCATCTGATGTAGCTCCATGCTCTGTATACGTTTCCGAGTAACCATTTGTTGAATTATAAACCAAATCAACTGGATTGTAACTAGGATTGTTTAAGGATATAATCGGAGCACTAGTATCTCTTGTATATATGACCTGTCGTATGACAGTTCCTATGTTACCAGCAATATCTGTTGCACTATACACCACATTGTAAGTTCCTGGTGTTGTTGATTGAATTGCACTAGTATCTATACTAACTGTCTCACCACCATCTGACGTAGCACCATATTCTATGTACGGTTGTATATAGGTTGGAGAAACTGAGTCATTGAAAATTAAATTAATTGGGTTTGCAGATGGATTGGTAAGTGTTAGGATTGGATCTATGTCATCCTCAGTGACTATAACGGTTCGTGATGCAGTTCCTATATTACCAGCTATATCTGTTGCTGTATAAGTAACTGTATAGGTTCCTTCACTCGTAACATTCACTGCGCTACTATCTATAACAACTGTTTCACCACCATCTGCCGTGGCACCATATTCCACGTATGGTTCTGAATATGTGGGTGTAACCGTACTATTGTATGTTAATCTCACTGGATTTTCACTCGGATTCGTTAAAGTTACAGTAGGTGCTATAATATCCTGTGTAACTGTGATCGTTCGTATGTTAGTTCCTATATTACCACTGGTATCTGTTGCTGTATATGTAACTGTATAAATACCCTCAAAAGTCACGTTTACACTACTGACACTTACAGTCGCTCCTCCACCTATTGGGGTTCGAGTAATAGTTGTGACTATAGTTTCACCTTCATCAGATGTAGCTCCATATTCCGTATATGATTGTGAATATCCAGTCAGGTTATTGTAAATCAAATTTACATTATTATAGTTGGGAGTATTTAGCGTTACAAGGGGTGACGTGGTGTCTAGAGTAACTATGACACTTCTTGTAGTAGTTCCTATATTACCAGCGGTATCCGTTGCTGTATATGTAACTATATATGTACCAGCTGTAGTTGTATTTACCGCACTACTATCTATGACAACTGTTTCACCACCATCTGATGTGGCACCATATTCTATATAAGACTGAGAATATACGGGTGTAACTGTATCGTTATATATTAGATTGATTGGATTTTGATTGGGGTTGGTAAGAGATATTAATGGAGCAAGAGTATCTTTCGCGACGTTGACAATCCGTGTATTAGTCCCAATATTTCCACCAGCATCCGTAGCTGTGTATGTAACTGTGTACACACCTTCTACGGTTGGATTTACTGCAGCGACTGGTACCGTCGTACCCCCACCAATTGGGGTTCTTGTGAAGGTAGTAACAATAGTTTCGCCAGTGTCTGCTGCAGCCCCATATTCCACATATGGTTGAAAATATACTGGTGAAACTGTATCATTAAATATTAAATTGACTGGATTCGCGCTCGGAAAGTTTAAGGATATGACGGGAGCTATCGTATCAACAACATTCACCGTTCGGGTAAATCCTATATCATTTTTATTTCCATGTTCATTAACCACCGAATATTCGAATGAATACGACCCAATTACATTGATATTTAGGTTATTACTACTATCAAATGTGAAATTGGGTGAAAGAGAAATACCTGGATCAAAGTATGGTTGATATCGTTCATGTGTTATAAATTGATTACCATCAAATACTTCATCAACAAATGGCCTTGGAAAATCTCGTAGATTTCCCACATTTTCACTTTGTCTATTAGCAATCAATGGGTAAAGTATTCTAGCTGTTCCATTTTCTATTTTCATAATGTTATAACTTTTAGCATAAACAGATAGATCATGTTGATGCGTCCAACCCGTTTTAAATCCTTCTAGGGTTAAGATTTGATTTTTGATTGTTGAAAAATTTAATTGACCAGAAGGTTTACACGACTCTGGTTGGGTGGCGAAACTCCACAAATATATACGCCTATTGAGTGCAGTATGTGTATGATACTTTGAGGATGGAATAGCCCTTAGAAAATGTGATGGATATTCACCTATACCGTTTATGGGTATAACTTCATCATCATCTAACGTTAATGATATATTTCTGATAGACTCCATAACTGGTTGTGGATATTTACTTGATGTAAATACGTTATTCGTTTCTCTATTACCATAATTTCTCACAAAGCCATCAAAATCTATAACACCTTGAAAAAAACATAGTTCAGATGTATTCGTGTTAGAGTCTTTCAATATTTCGAGAGAGCGTTTATTATTTTTCTGTACGATAAAAAACAGTTCTTTGACTGGGTTACAGAAGTTTAGTTTGAATTGGTTATTTTGCGATTCTTGTACAAAATCATTATCATAATTAATTCCTTGATACTCCCTCCAGTTAAATTTATTGACTTGTAACTGTGTTATAATTTGTGTGATGGGGGTATTTTTTAATCTATCTCGTTCAAGTTTGTCGAGGTGTATTAACTCTAACTTTAGTTTACATGTGTCAATCTCAATATCTATGTCTTTGTAATTTTTGGGAGTAACCGTATCTTTAGAAAACAATTGAACATTACCACAATTTTCATCAACTTGCACGTTTGGTAATACGTTTAATGGATCGAATGATGTATCCTTAAAAGGTAATTCGGATGAGGGTTCCCAATCTGCGTTACTTGCCGACACGGCTATGTCATTACCATCGATAGTCGTGGCTATATTATCGGAACCAAAGGAAGCGTCCGCGTCTTCGTCGACTTTTTGTGATATGATTGACTTAAATTCAAAATCACCCGAATCGTTGAGTTGATAAATTGACACCCACCCACCATTTGTATCCGTTGGAGATTTATTTGGACCCAAAGTTGTATTGGAATCTGCACCCACGATTAAAGTTTTATCATCGTCACTGAGATCAAGGGATTTACCGAACTCCCATCTTTTTTGTATAGGATCATTCCAAGAAGTGTACAATGGGTGCTTCATTTTCCTAGCACGTTCTGTTCTATCGGCTAAACTCGGTAATTCTGGGTATATAGTTTGATGTAATTGATATCTTCCACCAGGTGCAACTATGTTGATACTATTACCCATACCGGGATGAATTTGACAGTAATAATGAAGTACAGTACCAGCTTGACCAATGGGTACTGTGAATACTGTCCTAAAAGTACCTTCTGGTGCACCACTATACGGATACACTACATTGGAAACTGAACCATTAAATACATATTCAGATCCACCCCCATGTGTACCGTCACTCGTTTCCGAGAATTTAAAAGGGTGTGCGGGAACTGATCCACCCGATGTAGGGTTATTGAATGTATATGTTACACCTTCAATTAGTTCAATGATAGGTTTTTCAACCCCATTTATGTAAAATTTACCCCCTGAAGCTGTTATGTTATACACATCTACGATTGACGATGTAGCAGTTTTTTTGTAGACATGGATACGCCCAACATTCCAGTCTACGTTATCAGTTTTACTGAAAGTTAATCTCTCTGTCGGAACCCAATTGGGTTCGGATACAATCAACATTTGACTGGTTCTAGCTATGGCTATTTTCTGTCCAAAACTGAAATTGTATGTAGGAGTATCTGGGGGGCTCAGTGCCTGTACAAGTGAAAATGTTTTATCCCACTCATGTTTATATTCTCGATAGTATGCCCAGTTATGAAAATTCCATTCATATATTAGCACAGCGCCGGGTAAAGTTTTAGACTCTGTATCACGAATATAACTATACGCGACTGTAAGATTTCTTACGTGTCCCCAAAAGAGAGCGAATCTCCCATTATCTTCCTGTGCTGTACGCCCCCCTAAAAAATTGGAGCCATATTGATCTGTTTCCCAGTAATCACTCATTTGTACGTCAGACATCCGTCTGGAAAATGGTGCACTACTATCTATGCGATCGGTTAAGTCAATTCGTGTATTTGGCCAGGCAAGGCGGAATGTACCCGATGGACCTCCAAAGTAATCGGATCTAGTTCCAGAACTAGTTGGGTTTGCACCATTCAAGGATGGAGATCCGATTGTATAACCCGGTACCGTGGGAGCACTACTATTCGTTCCCACAACTTGTCCATTCATATTGAGGGGTAACCATGTGAACATCCGTAAATCAGTAGGCCAATTGGGATAACCCAAAGTTGCTACAATTGCCTTACCCGCTGATGTTATTCGTGTAACTTTACCAAATCCCCTTAAGGAAGGTGATAATAGATTGGCTGACATGTTAGAAGGACCACCTGGTTGAAAGTAAGGTGGTGAAAGAAGCACATCATTCATAGAACTCAAAAATTTAGGCACAAACGGACCAGCACCCCATGGATAGGTATCTCTCGCATAAGCGTGCATAGGCCAATGTAGTTCAAGCATACCTTCAGCTATGACATCACTGGGAAGAACTTTCCCAGATTCGATGTTTTCAATTTCAATTAATCGATTCTTAATTTCACTCGAACTTACACTATCTATATTTGTATCAGGACTCCACACGTCGTTATATCCTTCTCCGACTGTAAAATGTCTAAATACACGAATGAATCCCCCACCTAGTGGAAGGTTACTGTCAATAGGATTATCTTGGTTTACGTAACTTGGGAATTCAGCAGCTTGGACTATCCGTGAATAAGGTATAGTGTACGGATCAAAATTTGTGTTATCTTGGGGAGCACCATCTTTTATGGCGAATACTTCTCCAAGTTCCAGACAGCCGGCTATTATTCCATGATTCTTCCAATTAATTAGTAAAGCTTTTTCATTTCCCTTACCTATATCCGTAAATGGAGTCCCGTTTCCATAAGCATCTTCCACTTGATAGTTGAAAACATCTCTCAGTATGTTTGGACCCGTTTTTTCCATTGAAAATGATGCATACGTAGTTATTTGTGGATAAACTGTATCCATTATTTCTAGTATCTGTGTGCTCATATACGGATTTATTAACGCGGCATTTTTAGAAAATTCCTTGTCACCCGTCTTAACGCGCATAGCTATAGAACCATTTGGTAATCCTGGAAATGAATGGAAGACTGTTTTAGTCGTGTCTGTGCAGGTATAGTGTTCTGGAATACTACCCCTAATTTGATCGTACCATGGTGATACATCATAAGTTTTAGCCCCACTAGTCTGTAAAAAAGAGAAAATTGACCATGAAGGTTTTTCATACGTATCTGAGTATGGATAGAAATCGCGGGTTGTATATTTTTTTGCATATCTATGGATACTCACACCATTTTCTCCTAATTTAGCATTTTTCATACTCGCGCCCGGATTGTCATACCACGGAACTTTATTATACTTGAAATAAGAATAATTTGTTCTATTCCAACCTTTAATCAGTTCCAGAAATATCACACTTTTATCAGGAATCCAACTCCCGTCATAATAGGTAGGAAATGGGAAGTTGACCGACTCTTCTCTGTAAATATCCGAAGTTTTGGAAAATAATACATCTTTAAGATCTCTGAACTTTATTTCAACCTCAACTTCTTGTTTCGTAATTGCACACAACGGTAGAGATAATTCGGTCGAATTATAGAAGTGAAATGGGAGATCGACTTGAAAATCAAACTTCTTTTGTGTATGCTTCGTAGAAAATGTCTTTCTACAACCGTACCAACTAGAGAATGTAGATGGTGGCACTATCCCTGTAAGATTTTCAATACCCCCCTGTTGTCTAGAATTATTGAAATAAGTCTTATGTATGGTGATGTAACTGGAATCCAATCTTTCAATGACAGTGCCTCCTATGATCAGGTCCGCGTATTCGATTACAGCTACACCAGCTCCATCCTGATAATACAAATTCCATTCATCTGGGATATCACTGGCTTTAATGACTAAGGTTACGGATTTAAGTAGATCACCTATATTTTGTGGTATAGTGAATTTAACCGTTTTACCAAAACCGATAGTTTCTCTTTTGGGATTAAGATCTGTATAGTTAATCGAGAAATTTGGGCGTTTGGTAACCTGTTTATGGAATAACGTTCCTTCGGGATTTAGCGTTAGATATTTATCGTTTTCACCGTATGTTACAACATCTAGCCTACCTGCCATTAATATATTAGAACATTAATATTTTAAGCCACATAACCCATCATTGAACACAAGCACGTTGTAGTTTACTGCGTACATACTTAGAGTAGACCCGTAGAGGTTATTCCATATCGAATATATAGAATTGGGGTTCGGTTTTTTAAACTTAAACGTGAATTTCTGATGTGATATACGACTCATATTGAGATGTCCAGTTGGTTCATGTGTATTGGGATCTATACAGAGTGGATAAACGTAGAATAGACCATTTTTAACTTTGAAGGTCTTGAACCATCCCAATGTAGTCTTATCTGAACCACCTGGTCCGGGTAAATTGCGAACTGCCTCAAATGACAAAATGTCATTGAGTGGAATGAACGTCTGATTATAATAATTGGAGGACCTGTGCCATATCAAATTTTCCTCTACTATATCACTTGGTGACCTGTATTTATTTAAGAATTGATGTGACGATAAGTCATTGTGGTTGCCAGTAAACAGTTCTACATTATTGATTTTCATATTCGCATAATCAAGTTCTTCATATATATTGGATCTATTGGTTAGTTTTTTCCATGCATCGTGTTGAAGAAAGAACATAAACTCTCGCACAGGGTTTTTAAAGTTACACATAAAAGAGTGTTCTTTGTCAATGTCTGTGGATTTTATGATTTTCCTCGCTAGTTGGTTTTGTGTTATAATATATTCCATTGGCCTTGATTTAAAAAATGCCTTTTCTTCTTCCATTAGATGGTGATAATCTACATTTAACGAAATCT
>Ga0075479_10000951_pt1 | contig 12897 bp, 5 predicted proteins | sample DEB08_DNA_8_FD_76341 | JGI IMG/M metagenome (GOLD analysis project Ga0075479, IMG submission 76341) | Aqueous microbial communities from the Delaware River and Bay under freshwater to marine salinity gradient to study organic matter... | ecosystem: Environmental > Aquatic > Marine > Coastal ... | reverse complement strand
CCGAGTGTATGTCTGCGGAGGAACCGGAACGCATCTTCCGGGACCGGGCGACCAGGGTGTTTGATGACGTGGAGACCTGCAAAGTCAAGAAACTGCCGATTGTCTTCATAGGAGCTGGACAGTCCGTCCATCATGGATTTGAGCTCATCGTCGGTGTAACGCAATTCGAGAGTTGAACCCCTGACGTTGGCTTTGATGGCGGAGTGATAATTGGCAAACGCTTCCTGTCGAATGGTTGCATAGACACGAACGTGGCGATTGGCGTTCATGATTTCCCAGGCGGCTTCAATCAGCCCGGCCTGGATGTTGACCCATGCTGCTCGGCTGCGTTCCTGAACGGCCTGGTCGACCTTGTCGATGAAGAAATATGTGGCACTTTGAATTGCGCGCAGTTTTTCATCAAGAAAGCTTTCTCTGTTTGTCAGCAGTTGATTCATCTGTTTGACGGTCAGATTTGTCAGCTTCTTGAAGACCACCGTTGGTGAAACTTGAGTGCCTTGCAGCCAGCCCTGGAATGGAGCGGGGAATTGTTGAATTTCTGCACGGTCCTCTGCATGAATGATGCTGGAATGGTGCGAGATTGCCGAAATCCGCAGCGCTGTGCTCCACATCCGACGTGTTTCCGCGAGCGCTGAAAGAGTGGTTTCAAAATGCTCGGAGACCATCCGCATGGAACTCATCAGATCCAGGTAAGCGCCTTTCTGAGGAATCAGGCAAAGTCCCTCTGCGTCGTCTAATCCTGACGGATTCTGTAGCAGCAGGTGCCGTTTGCAGCTCAGCAGCATGGTTTTACCAAGCCCTTTGGTGCCGCTCAGAAAATAGCAGTTGCGGCTGGTCAGGAATTGCTCAACCAGTCGGGTCCGAAAAATAAGTCGCGGCAGTTCTTCGATATCGATCTGGCTGGAATCAGTTTCCCAGGGCTGGTGTCTGGTCAGTTGCGGTGCTGGCTCGCTGCGAGTACGCGGACCGGGGCGAGCTGCGGCAGTCGGATTGCAGCCGACCCGAGTCAGTGCCTGAAGGAGTTGCAGTTCGGCATGCTGCCAGCGGCCCGCAGGGATTTCGATGAATTGTGCGGAGGGCAGCAGCGTACGCCAGGAAACAGCGCGGCGGTTCAGGTCATCCATGGTGATCCCGAGAAGCAGCAGAATTGCCGGACAATTCGATTCATCAATACATCGTATTTGCCGGCCAAAATCCTCAGAGCGAACAGAGGCTTCGGAAATGAGCAGGACGGCAGCTGTAGAACGGTGTATGGCGGCGGTGACCTGCTTCAGAAACGGCACACCTGGAATCGCATCCCGCTGATATCGCCAGGACGACAGTCCATGCTGGTCCAACAGCGATGATACTTCCGCAGCGATCACGGAGTCGGCAGAAACCGTCCCGATAAAGACATCACAGGGACCCCCGAATGTGATTCGAATCGCCTCGTTGCTAATGGAATTCAGCTGCGGGAATGCTGCGAGAATGAACTCCCGACAGGATGGAAAGCGATTGTGAATTTCTCGCGACAGCGCTTTGGCAACAGCGTCGCTGACGGATTCGGGGATATCCGGACACAACTCCGAGAGCGGTGTGGGGTCTTCATTCAGCCGCGCGAGCAGCACTTCATTCGCGGTCTTGCCGTCAAATGCAAACTGCCCCGAAAGCATTTCGTACATCACCAGAGCGAGCGCATACTGATCGGTTTGCGGGCGGGTCTCTTTTTGCAGAGCCTGCTCGGGAGCGGCATACAAGGGGGTACCTCCCGCTCTGGCACCGGAGACTCGCCGACGAAGATCATGCGCGATGCCAAAGTCCAGAATCCTTGGCTCTGATGGTGAACGAAATGCAATGTTGGCTGGTTTCAGATCGTGATGCACGATGCCCTGTCCATGAGCCACGTCGAGTGCACGTGCAAGTTCCCAGCTCAGTTGCCGGACCTCTTTGAGCGGCAACCGCTTTTTGTCTTCAAGGATTTCCAGCAGTGTTTGGCCTTCGACGTATTCGAAGACCACGTAGTCACGATCCGCATGAGTGCCATAGTCCAGTACGGTGGCGATCGCGGGATCGTTGAGGGAAGCGCCCATGCGAGCTTCTTCACGCAACGCCAGGTTCAGCCGCCGTTCCGGATCATTGTTCAGACGTCCAAGCTGGACAATTTTTACCGCGACCTGACGGTCCAGCTGCTGGTCCTGCGCCAGCAGAACAGTGCCCATGCCACCCTGCCCGATCACCCCCTGCAGTTCATATCGCTCGTCCAGAATCATGCCGGGGCGAAAGGCCTGATCGACTTCACGAATCCAGTCAGAATGGTCCGACTGCACGACATTTCCCGAAGCATCAAATTCACAGTAGTCCTGAGCCGAAGCCGAATTCAGGACCCCCTGCATCATTTGGGTCGTGGCACCAGCGTTAACCATCGGATTCGATTTGGCGTGAGTGTCTTCCGGCACTTCGATGTGACAGCGTTGGCGGACAATCTGCAGTGTCCTGAGGACCAGCGTTTCATGCTGCGGAAAGCGATCCAGAAGTGACCGTCGCGAGGGCACGTCGCCCAGTTGATGCAGATACTCCAACTCAATTTCAAGGAGCAACTGAATGAGCTGTGCACGATTACTGGACGGGAAATCAGCAAGGTAGTCCTCGACTCTCGGTCGCTGGTCCTGACACTGTTTCCAGTCATCTTCAAAACGTATGCAGATTTGCTCAATTCGCTGCGAGTCGCTCATCTGCGATCCGATATTACGGTACGAGGTGACGTTGTCTGAGTCGTTCCCGTTGATCGTCTGTTCTCAGGGGAGGCAACCGACCTGTCACGGTCGTTCACCGACGCTGCCCTGTATCGTCGTGACACGACAGCAGGAATGCAAATGAATCTGCAGCGTTCACCGAGGGGGATCGGCCTGGTCGGCCGCCAGCGACTGCAGGATGGTTTCTGCTGCTGATCGTCCGCTGGAGATGCTGTCGGGAATCCCAACTCCGTAGTACGAGCTGCCTGCAAGCTGCAGGCCGGAAAACTTCTTCAGCTGATCCTCAATCCGCAGAACGCGGCTGGTGTGTCCCACATGGTACTGTGGCATCGCCCGTTGATAGCGGATCACTTCGGCAAACAGAGGCGCCCGATGCAGTCCGTAGATCCCCTGAAGTTCTCGTTCCACGCTGTCAAGAATCTCGTCATCTTCGCGATCAAGCAATTCGGGCTGCATGGCACCGCCAACAAAGGTACGGAGCAGAATGTGTCCGGCAGGAGCTCTGTTGGGGAATTTGCGACTGGCATAACTGACGGCGAGGATTTCTCGGTTCTCCACGGCCGGGACCACCATCCCGAATGCCTCCATGCGATCACGAAAATCAGAAAGCTGATGCCCGCTGATAACGAGGGCACTGGATGCGTATTCAACCTGTTGCAGTTCCTGTCTTAAGTCAGCAAAGCTGTCGTCGCTCAAAAGCCGGGCCGCGGCATGAGTTGGCAGCGTGACGATCACGGCATCAAAAGTCTGCCGCCCCGCAAATGTTTCCAGCAGCCACGCGGTCTGATCCTGCTGAGTGTCTTGCTGCAGGTTTTGAACCGGGGAATTCAGACGCAGGGTGAAGCCGGGACATCCCGCCAGCTTCTGCTCAATGGCTGATACCAACTGGGAAAGGCCTCCGGAGGGAGTTGCAAACAGCCCGTAACGAGCCCCGGCTTCAGCGATCCTGGATGCCTGTTTCTGCTTCGAACTACTCGCAGCAAGAACCGCGCGAATAATTCCTCCGTGCTGCTGTTCCATGTCGAGGAATCGCGGGAGCGTTGCACGCAGACTGAGCTTTTCGGGATCCGACGTGTAAATCCCGCCCACCAGCGGCTGCACCAGCCTGTCCAGCGTTTCAGCCCCGAAACGACGACGCACAAAGCTGGCGAGTGATTCATCGTCCTGAGCTCCCGCCGACCTGACGAAGTATTCTCCGAGCAGTCGCAGTCGTCCTTTCAGAGACAGAATGGGGGTTGTCAGAATGGCCAACGGTTTTTCCGGGGACATCAGCATAAACCCGTCGGGCACGGCCCGAGGCCGACCGCGGGAGAGTACCAGTGATTTGCGGTACCTCGTATCAGTGGAGATCAGCTGGTCGGCGAATCCGAGTTCTTCGCAGAGCTGAATACCGCCGGGCTTGTTGGTGATGAACGAGTCCGGTCCCAGCTCCATCAGGAATTCATCGGCTTCTTCAGTTCGGATGATTCCGCCAAGTCGCCGGGAACTTTCGAACAGCGTGACCTGAAGATCCGCGTTGGCCATCGCGAGATGATGTGCAGCCGCAAGTCCGGTAATTCCACCGCCAATGACGGCAATTCGCAATCCGTCTGTGAAGGAATCAGTGGTACTGGCGGTGAGTGTCATCAGCGGGCACCGAGTTCGTGGACAAAATCGACAACTGCGCGAACGTGATCCGGATTCATATCCGGCATGACACCGTGTCCAAGATTGAAGATATGTCCGGGACGTCCTTCGGCCAGCTGCAGCACATCAGCCACTCGCTGACGAAGGACCGGCAGGTCTGCGTAAATTGATACCGGGTCCATGTTACCCTGGATCGCAACGTCATAACCAAAGGTCTTCCACGCTTCATCAAGTGGTGAACGCCAGTCGATTCCCATCACCTGCCCACCCGCTTCCCGCTGCAGTTTCAGCAATGCCGGATTTCCGTTCAGGAAATTAATCACCGGGGCGAAGGGTTCCACAGACGAGATCAGTTTCTTCACCCACGGCAAAACGTAGCGGCGATAATCAGACGGACAAAGACATCCGGCCCAGCTGTCGAAAATCTGGACACACTGGCAGCCTGCTGCGATCTGAGCCTGCAGGTACAAACTTGCAGAATCCACCAGGCGTTCCATCAGCGCCGACCAGGCACCTTCATCGTTGTACATGATGGTTTTTGTATGCACGTAATTCTTTGAGCCACCGCCTTCGATCGTGTACGAGGCCAGCGTGAATGGAGCACCGGCGAATCCGATCAGCGGAATGTTGGGTGGCAATGCTGCGCGAATCATGCGGATGGCATCAAAAACGTAATTCAGCTGTTCCACATCCTCGACCGCATGAATCCGATCGACATCAGCGCCGCTGCGGACAGGGTTGTGAATGACCGGTCCCTCGCCGCGAACATATTCCAGATTGATCCCCATGGGTTCCAGAATTGGCAGCAGGTCCGCAAACAAAATTGCGGCGTCAACGCCCAGAATCTCCCGGGCGGTCACTGTGACTTCACAGGCCAGTTCCGGAGTTTTGCAAAGCTCCATGAATGTGACACGATTGCGTACGTTCATGTATTCGGGCAGATAGCGTCCGGCCTGCCGCATGATCCACAGGGGGGTGGTGTCAACGGGCTGGCGATGAACCGCTTTCATGAACCGGCTTTCGGCCAGCTGCTGCTGCAGTGATTCGGGCAATGAAGATGTGGTCATCGGAGAGGTTGTTTCTTAAAACGGTACCGGAAGTTGTCGCTGCAGGCCCCTATTCCGAGGCAGTTTCAACCGGAACAATTCCGGTCTCTGTGATCTGGTAGGGAATGATCTGTTCTGAACAGGCACTGCCGCGGTGTTTGGCAACGTACATGGCCCGCCCCATCTGGTTTCCCTGTCGCGTTCGCCCCATCATCAGAATGGTGTTTGCATTGCTTAACAAATCACCCGTCTGAATTGGCCGGCAGATCAAATCGTCCAGCATGACTTCATGGCTGGTGTACATGAACATTCCACCGATCGCGTGATGATCGTAGGCATGTGCCGCGATCTGTTCCTGTTGTGACCGAAAGTGGACACGAAACAGGTCTCTGGCCAGCCAGTCATGATCTTTTCGCAATACCTGGTGATAGATGTAGTCAAACAAGTGGAACTGGAAAGAGTCAGAATCCCGACTGGTCGGCTCTACCCCATCAATGACAACGCGACGCACGCCGTGTACGAAATTGGAGTAAAAGAATGCGATGGTTTGATCCAGCCGCCGCATCAGATCGGACTTGAATTCCTGCCATTCTTCCGGCTGCATATCACCGATCGTGACGCGTCGACCGCCGCGAGTAAACACGTGCAGATAATCAGAGCGGGAATTCGCGGCGTCCCAGACAGTCAGCGGATCAAACTGATCAACAAATCTCTTCTGCCGGACCTTCCATCCGCACATCCGCTCGGCATATTCGACCTGATTCTGGGAGTCACCGCGGGTCGTGAGATCAAAGATGCACCCGCGTTCGCCCTCCTGCTGCAGGCCGGTCTGGCAATAGCTGACCCCCAGTTGAGTCTTGCCAATTCCAGTCGCTCCCATGACGACAGTGAGGGTGCCGGGAATCAGACCACCGCCAAGAGCTTCGTCGAGCAATGGAATCCCTGTGGATTGGCGGTCGGCAGACATGATCGTTTTCCGGGCGCAGCTGAGGAGTGATGAGGGAACTGGAATGATCGACAACCCAAAAGTCCGGTAATACTCCGGCTCAATCGTCTGCGTCGGTTTCCTGCGCAGCCAACTTAATGGTCAAACACTGCAGCGTAGCTCTTTGCGGGGTGTTTGTTCGTTGGGAAACGGATGCCAGGGAAAAACTCGACGGAATCTTTCGAATCTTGCCGGAAAAGCGGAAGTCGACGGCAGCAGACCGAGAAAGTTGATTTCGGTGGGCCGGGATCGCGACCCGGTGTTGTGACTTGTGAGCGGTTCATTGTGCGGTCAGAATTCAGACGGGCATTGTGCCCACTGCTGTCCCTCTGCTGGAACTGATCCGATGAGTGTTGCTTCTGTCTTCAAACACCTGTGCCGGTCTGTCGGCTTCTGCTGGCTGCTGTTGTTTTGGGCCCTGCCCGTCTGTCAGTCAGTGGTGGCTGCCGAAATTCGCTATTCCGCGGATGTTGCTCCGCTGCTCTCAAAGTACTGTCTGGGATGTCACCAGCGATCAGAGGCCGAAGCCGGTTTGTCGCTGCAGACGCCGGCGGAAATCCTCAAAGGCGGGGAATCCGGTCCGGCCATTGATGCCAGTCAGCTGCAAAACAGTCATCTGTTGCGAGTTTTACGCAGCGATGGTGATGACAGAATGCCGCCTTCCGACCAGCCTCAACCCACTGCCGCCGAACGCTCACTGCTGGAACAGTGGGTTCTTGCCGGAGCGGAATTTGATATGCAGTCCGCAGTCAGGCCGCTGCTGCCGGAGATGCAGCCACGGTCTGAACTCACCGCAGGAGCTCTGGCGGCGGACTTCAGTCAGGATGGCACCAGTCTGGTGGCCGGGTACTTCCGCGGGGTCAGGATGATCGACGCGGCGACGGATCAGATCACGGCTCAGCTTGAGATTCCCGACGGGAAAGTAACGGATGTCCATTTCTGTCGCGACGATGCTCGGATTCTGGCAGCGACGGGGACACCGGGACTCAGCGGCAGGGCTTTGTTACTGGATGCAGACGGCCTGCAAATCCTGCAGGAATATGCGGGCGCCAGTGATGCGTTGTATGCGGCGGAGATGTCTCCGAATGGTCGCTATGTGGCAACCGCAGGATACGATCGGGTCATTCGTCTGTATCAGGCGGACTCCGGTGAGCAGTTGCGGGAATTTCGGGGGCACAACGGCGCTGTTCTGGATCTTGAATTCAGTCCGGACGGCTCACTGCTGGGCTCCGCCAGCGCCGATGCCACCGGGAAGATCTGGCATGTGGAAACCGGCGAACGCCTCGACACGCTCGGTAACCCGCTGTCGGAACAGCTGCGACTGATCTTCAGTCCGGACGGGGCATCCGTCTATGCGGCGGGAGCAGACAGTCGTATTCGTCGCTGGCAGTTGAAGTCGCGTTCGGAGGCGGTCATCAACCCGCTGCAGGTCTCTCGTTTTGGCCACCAGGGGACGATTCTTGAACTGGAAATCACTCGCGATGGCACGCTGCTGGTGACCCTCGACGAATCCGGAGTGTTAAAGTTCTGGGATGCGGCGACGGTGACTGAACTGGCTGCTCAGGATGTTGGGAAGCTGCAGGTCAGCAGCCTTGCTGTCGATGATACCGGCTCGCGATTGCTGTTGTTGTCTCGAGTTATGAAATCGGCCGTCGTGGGATTTCCCCGGATTGCCGTCAACGAAATTGTGACACCGATGCAGCAGGTGCAGATTGTGGCTCCTGATTCCCCGGGGAAGCAGCAGGAATTCACCGAAAGCGAACCGGAGTCCGGCATTCAGGCTCCACTGCCGGTGGAAGTGCCGGCGCTGGTGCGAGGGACAATTCACCGTCCCGATGATGAACAGGCAGACGAAGATTTGTTTCGGTTTCAGGCCACAACAACGCAACCCATTCTTGTGGAAGTGCGGGCCGCGCGAGATAAGTCGCCATTGGATTCCGTTGTGGAGGTGTTAACGCCGCAGGGCGAACCTGTTCTGCAGGCGAGGCTGCAGGCCGTCCGGGATTCCTGGTTTACGTTTCGCGGTAAGGACTCCAGCACCAGCGGCGATTTCCGTCTGTTCAATTGGCAGGAAATGGAACTGAATGAATATCTGTATTCAGACGGAGAAGTTGTGCGACTGTGGCTGTATCCGCGTGGGCCGGACTCCGGCTTTACCGTTTACCCCGGCTTCGGAGAGCGTCGGACCTACTTCAATACCACCCCGGTGACGCATCCGCTGCAGGGACCGGCGTTCATTGTCGTGCCGTACGGACCGAATGAGGTGCTGACCGATACCGGGCTGCCGGTGTTTCCAGTCTACGCAGAAAACGACGACGATCCCATGCGGAAATGGGGCAGTGATTCTCGCCTCGTGTTCCACGCACCACGGGACGGGGAATACCTTGTCCGCATTCGGGATGCTCGTGGATTCCAGGGGCCGGACTATCAATATCAGCTCAACATTCGTTACCCGAATCCGGACTTCAGCGTAGGAATGAGCGGCGGCGACTTGAAGATTCACCCTGGGACCGGGCGTGAGTTGATCTTCACAGCCGATCGGTTCGACGGATTCGAGGAGGAGATCCGGATTGTCGCCGAGAATTTGCCGCCGGGATTTCAGTTTTCGGATCCGGTGACGATTGAACGCGAGCAGGTTCGCGCGATGGGAATTCTGATCGCCGCTGCCGATGCTGCATCACCGACCGAAGAACAGGTCGCGGGGATTCGATTTGTTGCTCGGGGGGTATCCGGAGTCCGTGACATCGAACACGAAGCCGGGCGTTTGAAGTCGCTTCAGGTTGAGCAGGAGCCGCCGGTTCTGGTACGGATCCTGAGTGACGAGCTGCATGAGACAAATGCTGACGAGCATGTGGCGGAGCTGACGGTGATTGCCGGGGAGACGACGCGGGCATGGCTGCGGGTTGATCGACTGAATCACAAGGGACTTGTGAAATTTGGCAACGAGGATTCAGGGCGGAACCTGCCGCACGGCGTGATCGTGGACAATATTGGTCTGAATGGACTGATGCTGCTGGAGGATCAGAATGAACGGGAGGTATTCCTGACTGTTGCTCCATGGGTGCCGGAACAGAGCCGACCGTTCTATCTGAAGTCCAGCGTGGGGGGGCAGATCACTTCCCTGCCGGTCATGCTGCACGTGCGCAGAAAATCGGAACCAGTCGAATAAAACCGATTGCTGACGGGCTGAAATCAGTTCGCGAGGAAAGTCTGCTGCGACTGCGGAATCCGGATCGCGTGACTGATTGCGAGATGCTGAGCCGCCCTCGCCTACAGTGCTCATTCACCGGCTGTGGTTGCCAGCTCCTCACGCAGGATCTGATTGATTTGAGCGGGCGACAGGGTTCGTCGCAGCGTATCGCGAAAACCGGCTTCTGCGAACAGTCGGACTCGCTTGACGCAGTCGTCAAACTGAGTCCTGGCCATGGAGTCGACAATGGGACTCACTTCCCGGAGGGGTCGGAAGCAGAGCTCCGAGTCAGAGAACACGTCGATGCGAAACTCGACTTCACGATGTTGCGGAGGGGCATCAATCAGGAATGACAGTGGAATAAACGATTGACCGACCGCGCGGGCAAGTTTTTGTCCGGTTCGATTGGACAGCTCCACCAGCTCGTGCCAGCTTTTCTGCCGCAGGCTTCGATAAAGATCTTCCTCGTGGAACAGGCTGTATTCCGCGACGCGTTTAAAGAGTCCGCGACGCATGCCGAAGACGCCTTCAGCCAGCAACTGAACGGGTGTGCTTTTTGCCGTCTCCAGCAAAGTCCGGATCAGATCCGGCTCAGACATTCGGAACAACTGGCTGATATCCAGTGACGGTAACAGTTCGAAGAAGCAGCGTGCGAACATGACTGTGGCACTGCGAACTGCGTGGTGCCAATAGACTTCAGAGAACATGACGTAGCGTGCAAAGACCATCATTTCCGCGGCGGTCCGGCCTTTGTTTGTGATTGCCAGCCCATCGCCTTCCTGATTGACGATCAGCGAACTGATCAGGCGATTTCGATCAAACTGTCGACCGTAGGGAACGCCGCAGTGTTGACTGTCCCGCACCAGATAATCCATTTTGTCGATATCGATCGGGCCCGACAGGATTGCCTGCTGCAGACGACAGGCGGGTGAGGTGTTTCGACCGGTCAGAACATCAAGAATCTCTTCCGGGTCGATCTGCCATTGCGATCTCAGAATTTCGCAGAGTTCAGTGCCTTCGCCAATGAACTGTCGTGCATATGTTTCGTGCGGCGGTAACTGCTTCAGTCCAAGGTCTTCAATCGGATGGCAGAATGGCCAGTGCCCAATGTCGTGCAGCAATGCAGCTGCGATCAGAACTTCGGCGTCATGATCTGAGATCAGTGCGGTGAACCGCGAATCACGTGACAACTGTTTCAGATACAGTAGTGAATTCTGATAGACACCCAGAGCGTGTTCGAATCGTGTGTGGTTGGCCCCGGGGTAAACCTGCGATGCGAGGGCCAGTTGCGTTACGGTTCGGAGCCGCTGGAATTCCGGCGTATCGACGATGGCTCGAACCCGTGGCGTGAATGGGACATCCTGCTCGACAGGAACTCGCAGGACGCCGCTGTGGCTGGCCGTTGGGTAGAGTTCAGGGATGTTGGAGTAGGGGGCGTTCATAACGGGATTCTGAGTGTCTGGTGAAGATTCCGCAACCGGGCGTGTGGTGTCGGTTCGTGCGGTCCGCATTCGAGGATCTGCTGCCGGGCAGAACGTCGGTGTTGTCTGCATGCGGGGGGGGGAATTTGAAACGTTGTTGACAAATCCGGCCGTTTCAGGACGATGGAACGCTTCCAAGGCAGCCGGCAGAGAAGCGAACCGCCGAATGTCGTGCCACTCAACTCGCGGGTCAAGCCCCGTGACTGTGACGAATTCCCGAGTTTTGGTCTGGCGTCAGTGCAAGGAGATTCGATGGTGCCCGGGTCTGACTTCCAAAAACGCATGGTTCCAATGGCGGCTTTGCTGCCTTTCCTTTGGTGTCTTGTCAGCCTCGCGGTGTTTCCGGGAACGCTCGCAGCGGACGAAGGCGAGGATTATTTTGAAAAGCACATTCGCCCGGTCCTGAATGAACGTTGTCTGAAATGTCACTCGGCAACGACCGGAAAAGCCGGTGGCGGACTCCTGCTGGACACACGCGGTGGCTGGCAAACCGGCGGCGACAGCGGCCCGACAATTATTCCCGGTGACCCTGATCGCAGCCCCCTGATCCAGGCGATTCGATACGTGGAAGATGGTGCGAAGATGCCACCGGAGGATGCCGGGGACAGGCTTTCCGCCACAGAGATTCAGCACTTTGAGACCTGGGTAAAGATGGGGGCTCCCGATCCGCGTACCGGTGAAGATCAGCTGGGCGGAATGCGCCGCGACGATATTAAGGACTGGTGGTCCTTTCAGCCGCTCATCCAACCGCAGCAGCCTTTGACAGCAGGGCGTGTTGATCAACTGCTGCAGCAGAAGCGTGAGCAGCATGGTGTCCTGGTGTCACCGCAGGCCGATCGGGCCACGCTGATCCGCAGAGCCTGCTTTGATTTGACCGGATTGCCTCCAACACCGCAGCAAATGAAGGCAGCAATGCAGGATGCGGGTGAGGAATGGTTGCCGAATCTGATCGATCAGTTACTGGCTTCGGAACATTACGGTGTGCACTGGGGAAGACACTGGCTGGATGTGGTTCGCTATGCAGATACCGCGGGAGAGAACACTGACCGGCCACTGCCGCACGCATGGAGGTATCGCAACTGGGTGATGCGATCACTGCAGCAGGACATGCCTTTCGATCAGTTTGTCCAGCTGCAACTGGCCGGTGACCTGATGTCGGCTGATTCGTCGGAGCAGGTTCGCCGGGATGGCATTATCGCCACAGGTTATCTTGCTGTTGCCCGTCGGTTCGGACATGACATCGACAAAGACATGCACCTGACGTTTGAAGATGTGATTGACAATCTGGGTCGCAGTTTTCTGGGCCTCTCACTGGGTTGTGCGCGTTGCCACGACCACAAGTATGATCCGATCAGCAGCGACGACTACTACGCGCTGTACGGAGTGTTTCAGAGTACACGCTTTGCGTTTCCCGGTTGTGAACCCCAGGGTCAGCCACGGGACCTCGTGCCACTGCCCGCGGATTCAACCGTGCAGAAATTAACGGTCGAATACGATCGGCAAAAAGCGGAATTCGATGCGGCGGAAGCGGTGTTGCAGAACCAGCGAGTGCGTTTGCAGAAGTTCGCCGAATCCGAAAGTCGCGTCCTGGCCGAGACTGCAGTTGCCGAAGGGACAGAGGTGCGGTTGATTGAGGCGTCTCCCGAGCTGGCGAAACCGATTGCCATGCGGCGTGGGGAATTGTTGCTGCTGACGGTGTTGCCAAACGCCAATCACGGTGCAGATACAACGCGTGTCAACCTGCAGTTTTCTGAAATCCGTAATGGTGCAGCCGGTCGAACCTGGTCAACCGATGATCTGCTGGATGATTTCACAGCGGGGTCGTCATTAGTGACTC
>Ga0075479_10000942_pt1 | contig 12926 bp, 9 predicted proteins | sample DEB08_DNA_8_FD_76341 | JGI IMG/M metagenome (GOLD analysis project Ga0075479, IMG submission 76341) | Aqueous microbial communities from the Delaware River and Bay under freshwater to marine salinity gradient to study organic matter... | ecosystem: Environmental > Aquatic > Marine > Coastal ... | reverse complement strand
CGCCACGAGGATCACCACCCGCCCCTTCTCGAGGTGCCGCAGGGCTCTGGGCCGGATGAAGGGTTCGGCGACGGCGGTCAAGGCGATCGCGGACATCACTCGGCTGTCGAGGCCTTCGGTGCGGAGCGCCTCCTTCAGCGCCATGCCGTTGATGACGGTCCCGAGCATCCCCATGTAGTCCGCGGTGGACTGGTCGATGGTCCCGTTTCGGGCCATCTCGGCCCCCCGGATGATGTTGCCTCCGCCGACGACCACGGCCATCTCGACGCCGGTGGCCGCCGCCGCGGCGATCTCGCGGGCGATCACGGCGAGGGATTCGGGCGCGATGCCCAGTTCTCCGGGCGGGCCGAAGCTCTCGCCGCTGATCTTGAGGACGACACGTCGGCGATGGGTGGGCATGGGGCGTTCCGGTTGGCGAGCGAGACCGTCTCTGGATCGATTGGACCGGTTGTGCGGAGCAGGGTCAAGTGCTCCGGTTCCAAACTAGGATGTTTGGAGGACGTGATCCGCGTCACGGTTTGGCGATCGATGGAGCGATCGTCGTTCCCAGCCCCCAGCACGAGGCGCCACGGGCATGTCAGAACCCCTCAGCGCATCCGACGGCTCGCCACGGGATCGTCCCCGGGCTGCGCCGGGGCCGTCGGGATCGCCCGCGGAATCGACGTGGGTCCCGATGCGACTGCTTCGGGCGTTGCGGCGACTCTGCGACGCCGCGCCGCAGTTGCGCGAGGATCGACGACGTCGAGCCGTTCGCAGGAGGTGGATCGCATTGGGCGTGGCCGCCGCGATCTCGATCGCCGTCAACCTGGCGCTGCTGGTGGCGTTCGACGGTCTTTGGAGCGGATCGGTTGCACGCCCGAAGGCGTCGCCGGTGGAACTGGTCGAACTCCCCGAACTCCCCGAGCCCTTCGACGAGCCGCCCCCCGCGACGCCTGCGGAGACCTCCTTCGACGCGCCTTCGACGCTGCCGGAGTTTGCGCCGCTGCCGCTCGCCGCCGCGCCGGCGGAGATCGCCCTCGAGACCGCGACTGCGGTGGTGGCTCCCGGTGTGGGCGGGCCGGCGCTCGACTCGGCGGGCACGGGCGGCACGACGTTCTTCGGGGTGTCCGCTCGAGGTCGTCGAATCGGATACGTCGTCGACGTGTCGGCCAGCATGGAGGGCGGGGGACGCCTCTGGGTGGCGCTCGACGAACTCAAGCGATCCTTGTCGGCGTTGCCGGATCACACCTGGTTCCACGTCGCGCTCTTCTCCAACGACGTGGTCGTGCCGCCCTTTCAACCCGGCTGGCTTCGGGCGACCGACGAGAACCTCGAACGCATGACCGGCTGGCTCGATCGCGAGGTCTCGACGGGAGGCGGCACCCGGCCCGGCGGGGCGTTCCAGAGGCTCTTCGGTCTCGATCCGCCGCCGGACGCGATCTTCTTCTTGACCGATGGCGAGGTGCCGCCGGACACCCCCTCGCTGGTGCAGCGCCTCAATCAGCGACTGCAGCGAGCCGTGGTCAACACCGTCGCGTTCGGCAGCGAGGCCGGGAGGGCGCCGCTGGAGCGCATCGCCAGCGACTCCTCCGGTGCGTTCAGGTTCGTGCCGGTGGGGGGGCGACGATGATTCGCCGATGCCGTTCGAGGCGTCTCGCCGTGCTTGCTCAGAGTCTCGGCGCGGTGCCGATCCTCGCGGGGGCCGCGTCGGCGGACGAGCCGATCGTCGTGCACCGGCGGGATGGGGGGCTGAGCGAACGCGGCGTGCTGGAGTCGCTCGGTCCCGATGGACTGCGATGGACCACGGCCGACGGCATGGACCGACGCGATCGCTGGTCGGCGTTGCGGGAGGTCGAGGGTCTCGACGCCGCCCATCGGCCGCTGCTTGCCGATGGCACGCTGCTGTGGCGGGCGACGAACCGACTCGAGCGGGGGGAGATCGCCCTGGCCGCGCCGCTGTTCGGCGACCTCGCCGACCGTTGGAGCGGCGAAGGCTCGCTGAGGCAAGTCGAGGCGATGGTCGGCCTGATCCGTTGTCGAAGTCGGTTGGGCGATCCGGTCGGGGCGGCTCTGGCGTCGCTGGAACTGCTCGAGCTCGAAGATGGCCGCGACGTCGCCGCCGGGCTCGAGCGTCTGCCGGGTGGATGGCCGGTGGAAGCCTCGCTTCTGGCAGTCGATCCCCTCGGCGAGGACGCGGCGAGACTGCGGGTCGGCCTTCGACGGTTCGCGGAGTCTCGAGTCGCCGAACGAGCGGCCTGGATCGAGACGGTGCTGTTGGGCTCGCCGGCGCCCGAAGGCGGGACCTCGGCCGAGCAAGACGCGCTCGCCTCGCTTTGCATGGCGCTCCGCTCCCTCGACGATCGATCGCCGACGACGCTGCTCGCCGAGCGGGATGAGCGTCTCGCCGACGCCGCGACGCCCGCCGAGGAACGCTGGATCCATGCACGAATCGCCGCGACGCTCGCGGGCGAGTCGGATCCCGATCTCCGTCGCCGAGGCCTGCTCGAGTGGTTGTGCATCCCTGCCAGACATCCGGAGTCCGTCGAGGCGCCGCTGGCGTTTCGAGCCGCAGCCGCCGTGGCGGCGGAACTGGGCGAGGACGATCTCGCCTGGCGACTCTCTCGCGCCGCCGCACGTGCGGTCGAGGATCTCCGTTCGCGTCCCGTACCAAGGACCACGCCGTGACCCTGATCGCGACCGCACTTCCCATCGTCGAGGCGCCCGCTTCCGGTGGCGACCCCTTCAAGTTCCTGACCGGCGGCGGCATCGTCGGCTTCATCGTGCTGGGCCTCAGTCTGGTCGCCGCCGGACTGGTCGTGGTCCTGTCCCTCCGCATCCGTCGCAGCGTGCTGGTCCCGCCCCAGAGCGTCTCGACGCTGCGGGAACTCCTGTCCCGCGGTCGCCCCGAAGAGGCGCTGGAGCACTGCCTGATGGCCGAGCACGACAGCTTCCTCTGTCGGATCCTGGGGCCGGGACTGACCCGGTATCTGCGATCGGGCTTCGGTGCCCTCGAACTGCGGAGCACGCTCGAGGAGGCCGGAGCCGAGGAGACGGCTCGCCTCTATCGAGCCACCGACGCCCTCGGGGTGATCGGCTCGGTGGCGCCGCTGCTCGGCCTCCTCGGCACCGTGCAGGGCATGATCGGCGCCTTCGACACCGTCGCGACGAGCGCCGTCAGCGATCCGGGCTACTACGAGCGCCTCGCCGGGAACATCAGTCTCGCCCTCATCACGACCCTGCAGGGGCTCGTGGTCGCGATCCCGTGCGTGATCCTGTTCTCCTTCTTCCGGAACCGCATCGACGCCATCGCGGCGGAGGCGGCGCGGGAGATCGATCGCCTCACCCTGCTGCTCGAGTCGCCGCCGGGAGAGGATGCGGGAGGTTCGAACGCGTCATGAGATTCGCCGCGGGGGGTCGACGCGAGCGGCTGCTGCCGCTCGACATGACTCCCATGATCGACATCGTCTTCCAGTTGCTGATCTTCTTCCTGACGACCACGCAACTCGTCCGCACCGCGCGGGAGGTGCTGTCGCTGCCTGCGGAGTCCGGCAGCGAGGAGGCCCGAACCGGCAGCGGCGCGGTGACGGTGAACCTGCTCGCCGACGGTTCGGTGATGCTCGGCGATCGGCCCATGGCGCTGGAGGACCTGTCCGCGGCCCTGGCGGCCCGCCGTCTCGATCGCCCGGAGGACTTCGAGGAGGCGGCCTTGATCCGTGCCGATCGAACGGCGCCGGCGGAAGCGCTCAACCAGGTCGTCCGGTCGCTTCGCGGCGCCGGCGCCGTGGGTCTGCGTCTTGCGGTCGATCCGGCCGGTGGGCGAAGGGAGGCCTCGCCATGAGGTTCGTGTCGAGACGACCTCGTCGGCCCATGCTGGCCTTGAGTCTGGCATCGATGCTGGACGCGACCTTCCTGCTGCTGGCGTACTTCCTGGTCACCGCCGCGATCGACCGTCCGGAGGAGCGTCTCGCCGCGGGCCTGCTCGGCGGCGGCCGGATCGAGTCTGCGAATCTCGAGGCGGTCCGACTCGAGGTCGGTGCGGAGGATGGAATCACCCGATACCTGCTTGGCGCTCGCGTCATCGCCGATCGGGAGGAACTCGCCGTTCGGCTCGCCGAACTCGATCCCAGGACACCGCTGCGGATCGTGGTTCGTCCCGGGCCGCCGGTGTCCGCGGTGACCGCGGCGATCCAGTCGGCCCGTGATGCCGGCATCGAGACCGTCGCCTACGAGCCTGCCGAATGAAGGGTCGCCGTCCGAATCCGTCGGCTCGACTTGTTCCATCCGTCGGGGGGTGGAGCGAACCGGTGTCGAACCGGAGCATCGCGGCGATCGGGCTGACGGCGGTCCTGGCGTTGGCGTGGACCCTCGCCTCGAACTCCGCGGCGTCGGCTCCGCCGCGCGGCCTTGCCGAGGTGGACGACCTGCTCGGTCGACTTGGCGAACGGGGGTTGCGTGTGGATGTCGCGACGGCCATTCGGAGCGAGGGTCCTTTCGACGTCGAGGGTTCGAGCCTCTCGGGGGTCGATCTCGTTCGTCTCGCCGAGGCGTGGATCGAGTCGGACGGTTCGGCCGAGGCGCGTCTCGAGCGCCTCCGGCGCCTGCAGCGACTCGCGGAGTCGACCACGCCGGAGGAAGCGGAGTCGTTGCGGTTCGCGTTGGCGACGGCCCGCTATCTCGCCGCCGCGGGCGGCGCGGACCGGTGGCGAAGCGGGACGGATGCTCCACGCCGCGCAGAGGTCCTCGCTGCGGAATTCGCTCTGGCCGCCGAGGACTTTCTGCGCATCTCCGCCCGGGCCGAGCGCGAGCGGGCGTCGTTCGCCTCGGTGCTGCTACGCGCGAGCGGCGTCGAGGCCGATCTCTTGTCCGAGGCGCAGCAGCGTCTCGAGGCCCGCGGGCTTCGGGCCTCCTTTCTCGCCGGATGGTCGGTCCTCCAGCGGGCGCTTCTGCTCGGCGACGCATCCTCGGCGGCGGAAGCGGCCGAGATCCTCGAGCCGCTTCTCGACGCCGGCCGGGCCGAAGCAACGCCCGAGGACGTCTCGGTCGATCGACGCGGCGATCTCGGGTTCGCGCAGACGGTCCTTGGGCTCGCGATCGCGCGAGGCATCGTGCGGGGCGGCGACGAGGGCAGACGCTGGCTGGAGCTGCTGGAGATCGACACGGTCGACGCCGGCCTGCAGGCCTCGTTGCCGGTGTGGGCGCTTCTGATGCGCACCGCTGCGGGCGAGGCGGAACCGGCACGTCGGCTGGTCGAGAGTTGGCGTCGACGTCGCGATTCCGACGCGTCCTGGTACGCGGTCGCACTGCTGGAGGCCCTGCGCCGTGGGGAGGCCGCAGACCTTGAAGCGTCGCAAGGCGACGGCCTCGCCGAGACGACGGCCGACGCGTGGGATCGTCTGGCTCGTTCGGCCGCATCGGGATTGATCGACCTCGGTCGTGAACATCGCATGCGACGCCTCGCCGACGAGGCGCGACTCGATGGCCCTTGGCGTCCTTCGGGACCTTTGGGCGCGGTGTTGGCCGCCCTGCGGTCGCTGGACGGCGCGTCCGGTTCGGCGCAGTCCGAGGCCGCACGAGCGCTTCTCGAAGCGGCCGACATCTGGCCCGGGCCCGACCTGGGCCTTCGCCTCGATGCGGTCGTGGGGCTCCTCGAGTCCGGTGCGTCTCTCGAGGCGTGGAACGCCCTCGAGGCGGCGGCTGAACGGTTGGCCGGTGCGAACGATGTGGATCGCGAGCAGGCCGCGTGGCTTCGTCTGGTCGCGATCGATCGCCTCCAGGCATCGGGGCGTCTCGCGGAGGCCGGACTCGACCAGGACGCGTGGCCTCTCGCGGCGACCGCGTACCTCGAGGGGCATCCCGACGGCTCTCGGGCGGCGTTGGTCGCGGTACGCCTCGGCGGGGAGGGATTGCCCCTGGATCGACTCGTCGATCTGGCGATGTCCGGCGATCCCGGCGTTCGGCGCAGCGTGCGCAGCACCATCGCGCGGCGTCTGGCCACGTCCGAGCCCGAAGGCCGGGGCGAGGTGCTGGAGGCGTGGCGTCGCCTCGGTCCCGTCGAAGTGGAGAGGGACGCCCGCGCCGCGGGCGATGCCGAGGCGCGTCGCGAGGCCTACGAGGCGATCGCGGTGCTGATCGCAGGAGAGGACGGAGATCTCGCCCGCGCTCGCGATCTTCTGATGCGACTCGATCCCGATGGCCCGGGCAGCGGGACCGACGAGCGGGCGATGGCCCGAGGACTCGCCGCGGAGGTGGCGCTCGCCTCCGGCGATCCCGTGGTTGCCCGAACCTCGCGGCAGGCGGCGCTTGTCGCCGAACTCGATCGATCTCGGCAGGGTTCCGCCGGCTGGATCGTCGCGAGGCCGTCGGCCTGGCTGCAGCGGGTCGAGGTGGGTTGGGGCCGATCTCGCGATGCGGCGGCGCGTTCGCGGGCCCTCGCCGAGGCTTGGGCGAGTCTTGCGATCGAATCCGCCGAGGCGGTGTTGTCGGAGGCCGCCGGGCGTGAGGCGGCCCCGGGCTCGACGACACCGACGTCGTCCGCCGAACTCGCGATTCGTGCCGCGGCGCTTGCCGCCGCGGGCGAAGCCGAGCGATACGCGTTGCGCGGCGTGCGCACGCCGTCCGCTGCCGAGCCCTGGCGGCGTGCGGCGGAGCGGCTCGCGGAACTGGCCGATGGCGAGGCGGGAGGACCGTGGCGGGGCGAGGCGCTGGAGGCGGTGGCGGCGGCCTCCGCGGCGGCTGGGCGATGGAACGATGTGCTCGACGCGTCGAGGCGACTGATCGCCGGACGTCCCCGAGGCGGCGAGGCGTGGCGTGCCGCGAAGGCGCTGCAGATCGAAGCGCTGGCCGAACTCGATCCCGTCCAGGCCCGGGCCGTGCTCGAACAGCATCGGGTGCTCGACCCGGAGTGGGATCGGGGCGCTGTGGGGATGCGTCTTCGTCGGCTTCACGAACGGTTGCCGGAGGCTCTGCCGTGAGCGGTGCCGCTGCGACGGTCGGTGCTCGCTCGACGCCGCGTGCCGAAGCGCTCTGGCGGTATCTCGGCGTGGGCGGCGACAGCGACCCGCGCGAGGTGTTGGGCATCCGGGGCGCGGTGCTGAGCGAGGGCCGCATCGAAGCCGCGGCGCAGCGGCGCTGGCGACAGGTCGCCCAGCATCCGGCCGCAGGCGAGCCGGCGGCTCACTTCGCCCGATCGGCGATCGTGCAGGCCGCGGAGACCCTGCTGGGTCGGGTCCCCGGCCGTGGGGCGTGGCGAGGCGTCGTCGAAGACTCCGAATCGACCGGTTCGTCGGAACTCGATCGGCGCATCGCGAGTGCGATCCGGTCGAGTGGCGGTCTGAACCACAACGCATCGCTCCGCCTGGCGCGCATCGCCAAGGCGGAGGGTCTCGCACCCGTGGAGATCCTCGATCGCCTTCGGGATCTGGTCGAACGGGGAGGCTTTCGCGGTCGCCCTCGCCCCAGCGGCGGCTGGCGGGTGGCCCGACGCCTGGTCCGCCGGGGCAGCGGCGTGCCGCGGGAGATCGCGCGCCTTCTCGAGGAAGTCGAGTCCGTGGTGGACGAAGCGGTGCAGCCCGACGCCTCACGGCGTCGCGAGACCGCCATCACGGTCGTCTCGGTCTCGGTGCTGCTTGCCCTGGTCTTCGGAGTGTTCCTTCTCCGACTCGTGCCCGAAGCGGCGGACGAGCCGGCGTCGCCGGAGGCCATCGTCCGAGGTGCCGAGACGATCGACGATCCGATGCGGATGCCGGGGCCGGCGGATGGATCCGAGGGCTCGAGCCCGGTCGTCGACGTCGGCGACCTCGCGCCGGTCGAGCGGTTCTCGCTTCCAGAGTCGGCGCCGCTCGTGCCGCCCTTGTGGTTCGAGGAGGAGCGGGCCGCTGCGCTTCGAGCCAGTGCGGATGTGCCTGCACGCCTGGAGGATCTGGCGAGGCGAATTCAGGGCCGCAACGGCGTGGTGGATGCGGCCCTCCTCGAGGGATGGCGATCGATCCAGTCGATTCCGGCAAGATGCTGGTTCGACGAGTCGCCCAATCGACTTCGCCGCGTGCTCGGTGCGAGTCGCGAGGTGGTCTCGGCGGTGGAGACCTGGACCGCCGCGGAGTCGCTGGTCGCCGCGCTGGGCGATCTCGACCCGCGCGATCCCTCGGCGGAGCGCCTGCGGACCGCTGCCTGGGGTGCCGGACTGGTCGGCGATCTGGTGCGTCGGCCGGGATTGGCGGCGGCGGTCCGTGACCAGTTGCAGCGACGCCTCGATGTTCTGGGCCTGCCGCCGCGCACCGGATGGACGGCGCCCGATGCGTTCGAGGAGACGGCCGCTCGCTGGCTCGCCGCGGCGGTGGAGTCGCTCGCCGCCGACGCCGAATCGCTCGCACGCACGGAGGCGTGGTCGGTCTGGCTGGCGATCGTCGATGCCATCGAGCCGATCCGTCTTCGGGAGGCGCTGCTTGTGGAGGGCGTGCTTCGCCTCGTGCGGTCGTGGGAGGACGGCGACGTTTCGACGATGCGGCCGGTTCGCATGGCCGAGCTGCTCGCGGCGCTCGGCCCGGCCGTCGCCGTCGACCCCGATGGCGTTCGCCGCGTTCTGGAGGAGACCGCCCGGCCCGGCGGTCGACACGCCCACCCCGGTGCCGCGTGGGCGCTGTCGAGTCTGATCGCAAGACTCCCGGAGTTCGAAGGATGGGCCCCGATCGGCCGCGAGGCCGACGGCGCCTCGAGGTCTCGCTGGCTCGAGGAGGCGATCGCCTCGTGGCCCTTGCCGTCGAGCCCGCCTTCCCGCGTCGATCCCGAACGCCTGCGTCGTGCCCGCGAACTGGTCGCCCTGGCCGCGCAGCGTTCGCGACGAGATCCCATCGCGACGATCTCGCTGCTGGGAACGATGGGACGTCTCAACGAGGTGCTTGCCGACTGGGAGGGATCGCGGGCGAGGGTCCGGGTGGTCTTCGAGGAGGTCGAGCTGGATCTCCTCGGCACCGGCGATCTGGGGATCGATCCACCGCGATCCGCGCCCGAGCCCGCATCGCTCGACGGCCGCTTCGCCGGCGCGATGCGACAGTCGCTGGAGAACCGGGAGAACAGGGTGGACCTCGTCCGGGAGCTGCGACGACGGTCCGGCGGCGATCTCGGCCCCGCCGACGCGGTGGCCTTGGCGAAGGCGGCGGTCAAGGACGCACCCGAGGTTCGCCAGGCCGCGTCCGCGCTCCTGATCGAGCGGTTCGGCAGCGGACCGCTGGCGATCGAGGCGTTCCTCGGGGCCATTGACGGTTTGGAGACCGATCCGCTGGTCGTTCGAACCGTCGAACGACTGACCGGCACGCCGCTGCCGGAGGCGCAGGGGGCCGAGATGGCGATCGCCGTCCGACGAGCGCTCATGGGGCAGCTGCTTGCCGTGCTTCCCTCCGAATCGAGGCGGATGAACCTGGCGATGGCCCGCTACGCGGCGACCCTCGCGAGGCGACGAGGCGTGACCTCCGAGGTGGGCCTGCTCGATCCGATCGATGAGGCCGCACAGTTTGGAAGCCAGAGGATCTCGCGCCTCGAAGGCCGACCTGCGACCGCCGGACTCCTCGATCGTCGGGACCGGCGTCGCGGCGTCGCGGAAGGTCCGTCGCAGCGTCTTGCCGGTGAACTGGTCACCCTCGTCGAGGCCGAACTCGCCATCGCCCGGGCGGAGCGCCCGGATCTCGCCGAGGAGATCGACGCGCTCGGTCGCGACGCCGACCGGCGGCGACGGCGCAGCGAGTCCAGCCTCGAGCAGTCCCTCGAGATGGAACTGGTGCTTGCGGAGCTCGCGATCCTGCTGGCGGCGGGAGGTGAGGCATGATGGCGACGTTCTTCGGCAGCGACGCGAGGAAGGGCACTCGCGATCGACCGGTCGCCTCCGGTTGGGGAATCCTCGTGTTCGTCGTCCTGCTGTTCGGGGGCAGCTCGAACTCCTCCGGAGAGGTTCGGCGCCACGGCGTCACCGCGTCGAAGCAGGCGTCCTCGTGGATCGAACGCCGTCGCGGCGATCTGGCCGGCGTCGAGGATCCCAAGACCGCTGCGGAAGACCGGTTCGAGTTGGCCGAGGAGATCGCGGCATTGCGAGGTGGTGCATCGCTGGTGACGCTGACGCCCAGCGATCGTCGGGTGATGCTCGAACTTCTGGCGGAGGCGGTGGAGCTCGAGGAGGCCTGGACGCGGCCGGCGCTTCGTCTGGCCGCGCACGCCGAGTCGGACCCGAGGCGGAGGGACCGGCTCGAGCGCATGGCGAGGGCGGTGGCCGGGGATCCCGCCGAGGCGTCGGTTTCGCCGCAGGATCGCCTCGAGGAGAGTCGCTTCCTCGTGCGCTATCTCGGTGGCCGCATCGAGGAGGCGGAGTCGATGCGGGAACGCCTCGGCTTCGACATGCTGTTGTCCGACGCCCATCTCGATCGGGTGCTCGACGGTGGTGGCGATCGGGTTCGCCGAGATCTGGAGACGGGCACGTCGCCGATCCTGCGGCCGGACGAGCGACGTCGTCTGGTCGAGTTCGACCGGGCACGCCTTTCGCCCGAGTCCGCCACGTTCGCGGACAGCGCGTGGCTCGACGGCTGGTCTCCCTTGCCCGAGATCGATGCCGGTTCGATGGCGATGTGGCTCCGTTCCATGGGACGCTGACCCGGCCTGCGTGGAGACGACTTCGAGCGGTTGCCGGGTGCTTCAGATCCCGACGGAGGCGGCGTGCCGCTCGTCTACCGAAGAATTCCGGATGTACACTCGGTCGAGAAGACGGAGCACCACCGATCCGGGGGCGGCCTCGGAGGCCTCCGGGACCTGCGGGTCTTCCGGTGACGGGGCATCTGGTTGAGGAGCGTTGGCGATGGAGGATCGCGACTCTGCAGTCGGGACATCCGGGGGCGAGGATGCCGCCGGCAGCCGCCCGACGTCCGTGGGTTCGGAGGATGGGTTCGATTCCGGTCTGCGAACTTCCGCGCCGTCCGGCGGCGACGAGATGGAGTGGACGGCGCAGAAGTGGACGGCCGTCCGATCTCCCATTCGCATGGAACTGCTTTCGCTGATCGAAGCGGAGCAGGTGTGCACGATCTCGGATCTCTCTCGGATGACGGGGCGACGACCACAGACCCTCTATCGCCACATGCAGATGCTGGTCGATGCGGAGTTGGTCATCATCGTGGGCACCCGTCCCAGCAAGCGACGCCCCGAGCACCTGTACAGGGTGAGTCGGAGCCTCGAGCGGTTTCGCGAGGTCGTCTCCAGCGACGACGTGGCTGCCGAGAACTTCGTCGAGCTGACCGAGGCGACGTTGCGGGCGATCGGGCGGGGATTCCGCCAGTACTTCGAACATCGAATGCGGACACCGGTGGGTGAGCGGCAGCCGGCCCGCTACATGGCCCGTCACGAGGTGACCTGGATCGACCAGGCGCGGGCGGAGCGGCTCAACGAGCTTGGACGCCAGTTGTCGGCGATCGTGGACGAGGGTCGGAGCGAGAAGACCGGGATCTTCGTCCAGATCGATCTGATGGCCTGGCCGCGTTCCGCCCAGCTTGTCAACGACGAGGCCGATCACGACGAGGCCGATCACGACCAGACCGATCACGACGAGACCTGATCGAACGTCGGCCCGAGGGCGAAGCGACCGGTTCGATGCCCCTTCGATGACCCGACGTCCCGCTGGTTGGGTGAGACCCACGCTCCCAACGGTTCCAGGACGGTGCCCGTTCGGTGAAGGGGAGTCGACGGACGCGGAGGCGGACTCCGGCAGGTCGGTCGATGTTCGCGGCTCAGACCGCGTCGAGTGCCCGTTCAAGGTCCGCCAGCAGATCCTGCTGCGATTCGATACCCACCGACAGTCGAACCAGCGAATCGTCGATGCCCAGTTCCCTCCGCTGCGCGGGCGGGACCGAGGCGTGGGTCATGATGGCGGGATGCTCGATCAGGCTCTCGACGCCGCCGAGACTTTCCGCGAGGGCGAAGATCTCGACCGCCTCGAGCATGCGACGGCTCTCCTCGAGGCCTCCCTTCAGGAAGATCGTGATCATGCCGCCGAATGCCGGGCGTCCCTCGAGGGACATCTGCTTGGCGGCGATGGCGTGCTGGGGATGGCTCGGAAGGCCCGGGTAGACCACCCGATCGACCTTGGGGTGCCGTTGCAGCCATTCGGCGATCGCTGCGGCCGCGTCGCAGTGCTGGCGCATGCGGATGGCGAGCGTCTTCGCGCCCCGGAGCACCAGGTAGCTGTCGAACGCGCCCAGCACGCTGCCGACCGCGTTCTGAAGGAACCGCAAGCGCTCGGCGAGATCCGCCCTTCGAGTCGCCAGCACCCCCGCGACCACGTCGCTGTGCCCGCCGAGGTACTTCGTCGCCGAGTGCATCACGATGTCGCAGCCCAGCGACAGCGGTCGTTGCAGCATCGGCGTCGCGAAGGTGTTGTCGGCGACGACGATGGCCCCCGTCTCCTTCGCCGCGTGCGCGATGGCCGCGAGATCGCACACCTTGAGCGTCGGGTTGGTGGGGGTCTCCACCCAGATCATGCGCGGACGAGTCCGCTCGATCGCCGCGACGGCCGCGGAGGTGTCTGCGAGGTTCTCATGCACCACGTTCAAGCCCTGCGATCGGGCCCGGACCTGGTTGAACAGGCGGTTGGTGCCGCCATAGAGGTCGTCCATCGCGAGGATGGTGTCTCCGGCATCGAGCAGTTCGAGGCAGGTCGCGGTGGCGGCGAGTCCCGAACTGAACGCGAACCCGCCGCAGGTGCGATCGGCGGACTCGTCGAGGCCGGTCTCCTCGAGGCTCGCCACGAGGCGTTCGAGGGCGAAGCGGGTCGGATTGTGGCTGCGGCTGTACTCGAACCCGGCATGCTCTCCGGGCGAACGCTGGGCGTAGGTCGAGGTCGTGTAGATCGGGGGCATGACCGCGCCGGTCGTTGGACACGGCGACTGTCCGCCGTGGATGCAGCGGGAGGCGAGATGCAG
>Ga0075479_10000940_pt1 | contig 12938 bp, 8 predicted proteins | sample DEB08_DNA_8_FD_76341 | JGI IMG/M metagenome (GOLD analysis project Ga0075479, IMG submission 76341) | Aqueous microbial communities from the Delaware River and Bay under freshwater to marine salinity gradient to study organic matter... | ecosystem: Environmental > Aquatic > Marine > Coastal ... | reverse complement strand
TTCTTCGGAATATCCTGCGTGCAGCTGCCCCCAATTCAGCAACAGGAATGATCAGTTGCGTGGGGGACCAACCTGGGCGGGTGAAATTGCATGGACACCGAGTGGAATCGATCATTTCTTCGCAGTTTCAGGACCGAGTGTTCCTCCGAGTCCTCGTACTACTCGCTTTCCGCGCTGGCTGACTCCGGACTCGGCAGCTTTTCGCGTCTCCCGGTCTCTCTGCGAGTAGTACTGGAGAGTCTGCTGCGTAATTGCGATCAGCGACGAGTCCTGCGGTCACACGTTGAAGCTGTGGCAAACTGGCAGCCGCATGGGACGCGTGAAGCAGAGATTCCGTTCCTACCCGGGCGTATGGTTCTGAATTGTGCCGCTGGCATCCCGGTTCTTGCCGATCTGGCAGCGTTGCGAAGTGAGGTTGCTGAAAGAGGGGGATCGCCTCGATGTATTGAACCACAGGTTCCGGTGGACATGGTCCTTGATCACACTCTGAGTGTTGATTTTCATGCGGTGCCGGATGCCGTTCAGCGAAACCTCGAATTGGACTTCGAACGAAATCTGGAGCGTTATCAATTTGTGAAGTGGGCGATGCAGGCGTTTCCGGGCATCCGCCTGATTCCGCCGGGCGCTGGAATTCTGCACCAGTTGAACCTCGAATTCCTTGCTCCAGGCATGTTGCAGCGCGATGGCTTCTGCTTTCCGGACTCACTGGTTGGCACCGACTCGCACACCTGCATGATTGCGGCAATGGGTGTTGTCGGTTGGGGTGTGGGGGGAATCGAAGCAGAGGCCGCGATTCTGGGGCAGCCGGTTTCGATGCTGATTCCGGATGTCGTTGGGGTGTATCTTTCCGGAACAATACAGCATGGCGTGACCGCCACTGACCTTGTGCTGTCGATCACACAGTTGCTCAGGACAGCTGATGTGGTGGGGAAGTTTGTCGAATTCTATGGACCGGGGGTCGCGGGGCTAACCGTTCCGGATCGCGCGACAGTTTCCAATATGGCAGTGGAGTACGGTGCGACGATCGGGTACTTCGCCGTGGATGAACGCACCTGCGAGTATCTAAGAGCAACGGGGCGGGATGCTGAACACGTTACCGCTGTGGAGAAACTGTATCGTTTGCTGGGCTGCTTCGGGCCTGCAGTTGAAGGTGAGGTCGAATACACGTCCGTTCTGAAAATTGATCTGTCCCGGATTCAAGCCTGTGTGGCGGGGCCTCGACGCCCACAGGATCGAGTTGCAATCAGGCATCTCAGCGAAAGTTTTCGCGAGATCCTGCAACGACCGACAGAGGAGGGGGGGTACGGCAGGAAGGCACAACCCGGTGTGAAAACCGGGAGGCAGATCAATGACGGCGACATCGTTATCGCCGCAATTGCTTCGTGTACCAGCACGTCGAATCCTGGAATGATGTTCGCCGCGGGTCTGGTGGCTAAGAAGGCGGTGGAATACGGACTGAGTGCCAGGCCGTGGGTGAAGACTTCATTTACACCCGGGTCCACGGTCGTTGAGAAGTATCTGCAGCGGCAGGGACTACAGCAGTTTCTTGATCAGCTTGGCTTTCATATTGCCGGGTTTGGCTGTGCCACCTGCTTCGGTGCATCCGGGGCTTTGAATGATCAGATCGAAGATGAGCTGGCGGATACGGAAACAGTCGCTTGTGCTGTTCTGTCGGGAAATCGAAATTTTGACGGGCGTATTCACCCGCTTGTCCGTGCCGCATTTCTGGCCAGTCCACCAATGGTTGTCGCATTCGCCATTGCGGGGCGTGTGGACGTTGATTTTGAAACCGAGCCGCTGGGTTATGGTCCTGATCACGAACCGGTTTTTCTGGCAGATCTGTGGCCTGACGCTGCGGAATTGAACGCTGTCATGAATTCCGGGTTGGACCGAGACATGTTTCAGGAGGTCTACACTCCTCGGTTTGGGCAGGTCAATCCGCGGTGGGCGGCGATTGAATATGAGCGCGGTGACGTCTACCCATGGACAGACGACTCGACCTACATTGTTCGTCCCCCTTTTCTGCGGCAGGAGTTGCGCCGATCAGTGCTCTCTGATTTTCATGGTGCACGTCCGTTGGTCATTGTGGGAGATTCCATTACTACTGACCACATCAGTCCAATTGGTCGAATCGCCCCTGATTCTCCTGCGGGGCAGTACCTGCGTTCCCGAGGAATCGACCAGTCGGAGTTCAACAACTTTGGGGCTCGCCGCATGAATCATGAAGTGATGTTGCGCGGCGTTTTTTCCAACAATCGTCTCAGGAACGCGATGTTGCCGGATACGGAGGGGGGGCTGACACTTCACGGTCAAAGCGATGAACCGATCACGGTGTTCGAAGCAGCAATGCGCTATCAGCAGCAGGGAACACCTTTAATCGTTGTGGCCGGACGGGAGTACGGGACGGGAAGTGCACGCGACTGGGCTGCAAAAGCAACTCGCCTGTCCGGCGTGAGGGCCGTGATCGCCGCCAGTTTTGAACGCATCCATCGAGGTAATCTGGTGCGAATGGGGGTTCTGCCCTGTGAGCTTCCCAGCGGCGTGGATGCGACCAGCCTGGGGCTGGACGGATCGGAGGCGTTCGATCTTGTGGGATTCTCGGCTGATATCTCGCCGTTTCAGCCTCTTCAATTGAGGATCAACAGTTGTGATGGACGCGTGGAAAGCATTCCTGTTACGCTCCGTCTCGAGACTCAGACCGAGATCGAATATGCCCGCAGGGGCGGTGTTCTTCCCTGGCTGCTTGGAGAAATGACGAGTGGATCGATCGAGTGAAAATATCTCTTCGGACGGTTTGAATGCGTCTGAGACGAATCAAACAACGGGATGTCAGTCTGCGGTGCATAACTCCGGTGTATTTGTCACTTACTGCGATCCTGTGGAAAAATTTCGAGGCTACCTGGCAATTGATGGATTTGATCATCAGATTGCCGCCGGTGGATTTCGAGTCCAGCCGGGGCTCAAGCCGGAACATATTGCGCGGTTGGCAAGTGTCATGACGCTGAAGCACCGGCTGGCCGGCAACCGTGTTGACGGAGCCAAGAGCGGTATTGACTACGATCCCCGCAGTCCCGGCAAGCGTGAGGCAATTAAGAGATTCTTTAATGCAGTGCGTCCTTACATTGTCAGCCGATACTCTCTGGGCCCGGACCTGAATACGTCGCTGCCGGAAATTGATTCCATTGCAGCTGAACTGGATATCCCGTCAGTGAAACTGGCTGTCGCGAAGGCACAGGGCCTCAGTCTTGACGAATTCCAGCAACGCTATCGGGTGTTTCAGGAATCGGTTGATGGCTGGAGCCTTGCCAGTCGCCGATCCGGTCATGGGGTGGCTGTTGCAGTTCTGGCGATGCTGAGAAATCTCGGCATCCCGGCAGACCAGGCGACCGTGGCCATTCAGGGATTTGGCGGCGTTGGATCAGCGTGCGGCTACTCGCTGTTTCGGGCGGGAGTCAAGGTGATTGGTGTATCTGATGTCGAGGCCTCATTGATCGCTCAGCAGGGGGGACTGGACATTCCGGACCTGCTCAACAAACGCACGTCTCAAAGCAGTCTTGCGCAGCATCCCCTGCCATCAAATTGTATCGCGGGCGAGCGTGATCAGCTATTTCAGATTCCCTGTGATATTTTCGTTTCAGCAAGTGTAGAGAACTCGCTTTGCGAGGCTGAAGCCCGTGTCGTTAACGCGCGTGCCATTGCTGAAGCAGCCAATTTTTCGTTGTCGAGTGAAGCCGACAGCATTCTTGCGGAACGCGGAATTCATGTCCTTCCGGATATTGTTGCAGGCGCTGGCGGGGTTCTGTCTGTCGGCGGATTATTCAGTTCCGTCGACGTTCCTGCAGCTGCTGATGTCCTCCAGTATGTGGACTCAAGAATGAATGCCCTCGTGGACAGGATCATGGCGGCCAGTTTGCCAAGCGGACAGCCGCTGCGGCACGTCGCCACAGAACTCGCGAAGCAGATTGACCTGTCTGCCTGTGCACGCCCCTACGGTGAAGAGTGAACTTCACTGACAATTCGAGAACCGTGGTGACGGTGAGTGGCTTCCAGTGGCGTGTCGAGTCAATCAATAGCATAACTGGCTGAGGCCGATTCGGACGATTTGAAAGAGCGCCCCGGAACCTGTTCGAAAGCCTGTCGCACTTTCTATTGTCCTTGCAAAGGATATCTGGCTTGCTCACGTCATCCATTGCACGACGGAATCGTCCGGCGCGTGACTGCTGACGATGAGTCGTGGACAGGCTTCTTCACCGGAAACATGTGGATGATGTGCTCAGCAACGGCCAGAAATGTTACGAGCTCGATTCGAAATAGCCGTCCTGCTGACGTGCGCGCTGAATCGCATGCACCGATCCTGCGGATTGAATCACCGTAAAATGTGTCCTTTTTGAGCCTCGTGCCGATCATTGAATCCCTCGAGATCCGTGTGCAACCTAATTGTCATGTCAGGGCAAAACGAATGACTGACCGTCTGTCCGGTATGCGTGTTCAGGATTCGACGAGGCTGCAAGTGCCTCGTTGACGACAGTGACAATGGGGCAGCACAGTGTCCAATACTTCTCATTATCGAGTGCAGTCTGATCTCGGTCGATTTCATTCCTTCATTCGTGGGCTTGCTCTGCAGCAGCGAAATCACCCGGGCAGGCTATTTCTGAGCGTGGCAGGGCGTCTTTACTACGCCGCCGCACTGCTCGCGCTTCGGGTATGGGCGAGCAGTCACCGTTATGTCGAGGCTGTTCTCCTCTGCGGCAGCGGAGCGCGGGGGAATCTGCGTTACGGTGTCAGTGATCTTGATATTGTGGTGATCATCAAGGATTGTGACAACGCGTCGATTTTTGTAGCGCGCTGTTGTGCCGAACTGAAACTGCTCGCGACCATTTTTCCCATGATTTCGGTGGGACCGCATGAGATCGTCTTCAAACGATCGGCATTCGAGCAGTCAGTGCTTGTTCAACGCCCGTTTCTGCTTTCGGTCAGCGACTTTTCAAAGTTTCTTTATGTCCGGGGTTCCGAAGTCGCGATCAGCATCCCCTATCGTATTGAGCATGAGCTTTGCACGCTCAATTTTCTGTGGGACAAGCTGTTGATTGTCACACGGGCTGAACCGGGCTCACGATATTTTCGCTATTTGTGCGATCGTTTGATGCAGCAATTTGAAGCCCTCGAAGACCGGTTGGAGCTCCCGAGGAGGCGGTTTCCCGATCGGAATGTCACGTCGACCGACCTGATTGTTTGGCACCAGGAACTCACAGACAGTGTTTATCAGCGACTGTCCATTTTCCGTCCACAAACTGTGCCGGATCTCTCCGCCGAACTGAGCGCGTTTGAAATTCCAAACAGACTGTTTTTTGAGAGTCCATTCCATTCCGTACAGCATGACAGAGTTTCCCTGCGTTTATTGATTCCGTCTTCGGGAATGAGTGCGCGGTTGCAGGCGGAGCGACTGATTCGCAGCCTGGCTGAGCGCTGTGACGCTGATTACTTCCTGTTGGACGGCGTGTTGTTGCCGCTTCGAGGGAAACTGGACATTCTTCATCAACACACGCATCGATTGACATTTCATGAAGTTGCCGGAATTACAGAGGAGTTGTCCTCCGTGCGGTCTGGTGTCGAGGAGGATCTTAGAGCGTGCGTGGGGGCGGTCCAGGACGCTCCCGTGTCACTGAAGAAAGTCAACCGGGAGTACATCCGCGGGATTCGTGACGATAGAAACGGGGTCTTCGCTCTGAAGTGTAAAGATCCTGGCTTCCTGGCGAAGGTATTTGCAGTCTGGAAATGTGAGGAGAACGGTCAAGTCTCAGAATGCGACATTGAAGCGGTCAGGACCATCGAGGAAACGGTGAAGAGAGAGCGACTGTATGAGGCACAGTTTCAATTGCGGAGTTACCTGGTTCATGGAGAGGTTCGGATTGCCAATCTTCAGACATCGGTGCTGATTATTACCCGGAATCGCAGCAGCTATCTCCGCAAGGCACTGGCAAGCCTTGGGCGACAAACAATGATGCCGTCCGAAATCATCGTTGTTGACAACGATTCCACGGATGATACGCCCCAGGTGGTAGCGGAAAATGTGGAGCAGTTGCCGATGCTCCGTTACGTCAAAGAGACTCGTCCGGGGATTCCGTGCGCTCGCAACCGCGCTTTGCGGGAATCCAGTTCCGATTCTGACGTCGTGGCTTTTCTTGATGACGACTGTGTTGCTGCTCCCGACTGGCTGTATCTGCTGACTCTGCCATTTTCTTACGACGAGTCGATCGTGTCGACTGGGGGCTTTGTGGAATTCTCCTCTGAGGATGCCACAATTTGGGGCGAGTTCTATATCAATCAGCGGAGTGGAGAGTCGACGTGATTATTCCGTTTCAGGCCGAAGCCTACTCATTTCGTTATCTGCCAAAATCCCGGCACAGAGCACTGGCGCTGTTTTTTCCTGGAGCCAATGTCGCATTTCGTCGCAGCGCACTGAAGCCGATTGAGTTTTACGACGAAAAGTTGCACTCCGGCGAAGATACCGATGCCGGGATTCGAATGGTGCAACAGGGTGAGCTGTTTTCGACCAGCAGCGCTCGCGTAGTGCACACTGCGAATCTCTCCCTGCGAAAACTGATGCTGCAGTGGTGGCGGATTGCTGTCTATACGGTGCGCGTGATCCGAAAACACTGTGATCCGGGGGTCGAGGTTTTTGTCCGTTTTGGCGGTGGCCTCGGTATGGATGCGCAAAGCCGCAATGTTTTTTATCGCGAATTGAAGCTGCCGTTTACGGCGATTCTCTTCCTGACACCGTTCCTGTTTCTGAATATCTTCGCCATTGTTTCTCTGATGACGTGGGGGAATCCGGTCGCTTTGTCGCTGACTGCGGTTGCAGCGGCCATCTATTTTCGCAGCGACTTTCTTGGCACAAAGATTCCGATTGGCAAGAGGATTGTCTTTGCTGCACTTCGGTTTGTGATCAACCTGATGTTGCTTTACGGCTCTCTGCTGGAGGGCTTCAAGCACAGGTTGCTGTACCTCAACTACGAACTTGATGCCCGACGCGCGTAGGCGTCCAGGTTGCAGACTGGCGAGCGTGTTGACGTCGATCGAGTCGAGTCTCTCACGGCGTTGAAGGGATTGCTGAGCCAAATGATCGTTGACGCGGGCTTGTGCAACGTCACTGGGCTTCCGTCGCGATCTTCATTACTGCGACTGCTCATGATTTGACGGTGGATTTGGCAGTGGTTTCCCAGTGCACAGATCACGAGCAGAAGATCATCGCTTCATCACGGTCTTCTCCGTCAGAATCCCGTCGAAAACTCAACGAAAATTCTGGAGGTCCTGAATGGCTCAGGGCTGCAGTGATTGTGACGCTGCCAACGAGACAGGAAATCTGCTGGGGGAAAGTGAAGGAGTGGCCAGCACCAGTCAGGGGGGGGCGGACAGCTGCCAGTTGCCGAGTATTTTGGTGGGGGTTCAGGGCCTTATCCGCACGGCGGCAGACAATTTTTGACAATACGGCCTGACAGTCAGTTCGTCTCGGGCGGCGATGATTCTGACTTCTCCGTCTGCGCGGCCGTCATTTCGTAGTCGTCGGGGGTCCCGTACAGCGGCAGATGGCGGTAGTAGACTTCGAGCGTCATTGTGCACAGGCAGGTCATAAATAGTCGGCCGGCCCGGCCAGCGTGCGCATCTCGGGGGTCCCAGCTGCCTGCGGCGTGTCCTGCGGAGACCTGAGTCGTCACAAGGTGCTCCCGCATGGATTCATTCCATTTTCGCCACGTCTCTCCTCCGTAGTTCATCATCGCCTGAGTCGCATAGTAGTTGAAGTACATGCTGTTCCGATCCGGCCCCTTCGCACTGAGAGCCCGTACCCCCATCACCAGACGCGATTCTGTTCGAGGGACACCGGAGAGCATGCGGCAGACAATTCCGATCGCAGTTGTGGATGGTTTTGTTGCCTTGTTATCTCGATAGCCATACATGCCTTCGGCATTCTGCACCGATGACAGGAATGTGTTGGCGCCTACGACGGCCCCGGTGCTGAATGGTATCCTTGCGTGCGATGCGCTCTTCAGTGCCATGACCTGCCAGCCAAGAATTGAAGTGTCACCCGCCGCTCCCGGGTTATAACCCCAGCCACCTGTGGGGGAGTGTTGCGCGTTGACAATGAACTGAATTGACGCGGCAGCTATGGGGGCAATTTGCCGCAGAATCAGACTCCGCTTCTTGTTGAGCGAACGTTCTTCTTTGACTCCGCGGGCGTCTTCCACCTCGTGCTGGAGCATCGCAACCGTTTCGCAAAGTGCTGTGGCAGCGATTGCATGAGTATACATTCCTGTGTTGTTGCCGTGAATTCCACGCATGTCGACCCCTGCCGGCACAGGCGAAGAGTTCTTGAGCAGGTACTCGACCCCTTTGTAGAGGACGTCCTGGAATTCTCCCTGCGTGGGTGTGTGTCCGGCACCCAGCAACGCGAGGACTGCAAGCCCGGTGGCCGCGTTGCGGCATTCATCTTTCAGACTGCCTGGTTGAGAACATGCTCCCTGGCATTTTCCACCGGTATGATCGAAGCTCCAGCCACCATCAGGTTGCTGGTGATCGGCAATCCAGCGAAGACCCAGTCCTACGGCTTTCTCGCTGGCGGCTGTTCCTCCCATTTTTGCAACCATGGTGGCGCGCCCGGCGCGGCTCCTGCCACCCATCTGTGTTGAAATTTTGGCGGAAGAGTTGCTGCTGTTCGGGTCTACTGTGGCTTCCACTGTGGCGAGTTCGAGATCATTGATGTCCACATCAACTGTCTCCATGCTCTCTACATACGTGTCGACCAAAACCTCGGCAGGGGGAGTGGTGTCGGACACCTCGATCGGTTGTTCAATCTCAATCGTTTCCATTGGTTCTTCGATCGTCTCCTGCTGCGCAATGGAACTGGAAATGACCAGGTAATCATCCAATTCCTCAGATGGCAACAGGATCCCGGCCAGAATCGCCAGAACCGCACTGTGGATTGCAGTATTCAGGAGAAGAACGCGTCTCTTTCGTTGCTGTTCAGGAGCAGGGTGTAGCAGAAGATGGAAGCGATGCCGAAGAGTTTTCGGCTCAGTGTCCCTTACTTCAGAGTCCGTCGCCTGGATCGATTGGGGTGTGGTGCGTGGCTGGCTGGCGACTGTGGGCTGAGCGTTTCCGGGGGGGCAGTGCTGTCGTGAGGGTGGCGGATTGGTTTCGACGACAGTGTCCGCACTGCTCTGAGCGTATGATTCAGGAATCACATCCACCACAGTGTCGCTACTGATGTTTGTGGCCGATTTTTGCACGGGGGCTGGGCTGGGGACCTGTTCTTTGGGAACTGGAGTCGGAGTTGCGGGTGCCGAAGCAGATTGCCGTTCGTTCCTGCGAGCTGCAAGTAACTCTCGCTCGGTGATCAGGAGATCCTTAAATCCGTCTGCCTGAGCCGCTGCAACATCGGTGAGTGGTATTTCAAACAGTTCCTTGCCGTCTGACACGATCGTGTTCCCACGATCGGAGGGCACGTAGAAACCATCAGCCAGCGCTTCCTGCAAATCCGAAAGGGGGATCTGAAAGAAGTTGTTCCCATCGCTGACAGTAATTGTTGGCTCAGTCACTCTGAACCCCCCGCTTTGATCTGTTGGCGACGGGATTTCCAGCCGCCTGCGCTTTTGGTCGTCGGCTCTGGCTCGCCGGAGTTGACCGGCGGCTGCGGCGCCTGTGTCGCCGTTGACCCAAGCTTCAGATTTTCGTTTGATTTGGTTGAGGGATCTGCTTCCGGTGACGTGTCAGCTTCCGGGATACCCGCGTTAATTTGTTCTGTCCAGCGTAAAATGTCAGAGTCAGTCAGGCCGCTGTCGCGCTCAATGGTCAGTTTCGCGGTTTTGCCGATGGAAGGCAGGGTGGCCTGAACATGAAGTCTCCCGTCGCGACCGTAATTGAAATAAACATCGACAGGTGTTTCCGCGGGCAGATTCTCCGGCAGTCCCTTCACATGGCAGTCGCCGATGACTGTCGCGTGCCGACCTTTGTCATCTCCGCCTTCAACCACCTTGACCAGCACACTGCGTTGATTGGGCCTCGACGTGGAGAAACGCTTTCCTTTTCTGGCTGGCAGAGGCGAGTTGCGAGGGATCATGACTGATCGACGTTGCTCCCCGGTACTCTTATCCACACCCAGAAGCCCCAGATCGTGGGAGTTGACGTTCGTAACGGTCAACTTCTGCTGTGCATCAGCTTCTGTATTCAGGAGAATGCCCGCATAAATAGCCGCGCCGTGGGCAACAGATTCATCCGGGGATATTGAGCGATCAGGTGTCAGTCCCGATTCTTTCTGCAACATCTTCTCGACCATCGGAAGACGGCAGGAACCACCGACCAGCAGCAGACGAGAAACGTCCGCCCAGGTCTTGTTCGCTTCGCGAAGTGCCTTGCGAGTGGTCATCAGGGTACGGTCAACCAGATCCCCGCACATTGATTCAAACTGGTCGCGATCGAAAGCCACCTGCACGCGTTTGCCGTCAGCAGCAAAGCGGATCTGCACTTGTTCACGCTGGGACAGTGAGCGTTTCGCATCTTCCGCTGCAGTCAGTAATCGCTGGCGATGTACGGCATCATTGCGGGGATCGATGCCGTGCTGAATCTGGAACTGCTCAGCCACATGCGCTGCGATACGCTGGTCCCAGTCGATACCTCCCAGGTAGACGTCGCCGGCCGTTGATACTGCTGAAAAATCGCGACCTGTGATCTGCATCAGTGTGACGTCAAACGTGCCGCCTCCAAGGTCGTAAACCAATACCAGTTCCGGGGCTGCAACCGAGCCATCAGAACGGATGAACCCTCTGTGCACGCCGTATGCAAGGGCCGCTGCAGTGGGTTCGTTGATAATGTCCAGCACATTCAGGCCAGCCAGACGGCCTGCGTCCTGAATGGCTTTGCGACGCGGTTCGTTGAAGTAGGCCGGAACGGTAATCACACACTCGTGGAAGGAACCCAGTTGCTTTTCTGCATCCTGCTTGAGTTTGGCGAGGATAAGCGCCTGAATGACTTCGGGAGGAAGCTGGCGACCGGCCACCTGGATCTTGTGATCTTTCTTCCCCAGATTGCGTTTTGCGAACTCAACCACACGCTGTGGTTCGTACTCTGCTGCCTTGATCGCTTCTTTACCGACAATGATCTCGGTCTGATCGAAGAATACGACGCTGGGCGTGCTGCTGTCGCCCTCGAGGTTTGGAACAGTTACCGGACGTCCGGTTCGATCGAGGCGAGCAATCACAGAACGAGTCGTTCCGAGATCAATTCCCGCGGCGATGGTTTGGTCATTGGCAGCCAAGTTGGGGACCTCCAGAGGCTTTGAGCGCCTCATAGCGGATCCGCGATGTGCGTTGCGGACTGGATATCCATAGGGGAACGTGCGCCCAATTCCTAATAATAATAATCGATCTGCTAACGGCTGTCGTCTCCGGTTCGAAAGAAAAAACAACAGGTCCGGAACTTTCAGAATCTATCAAATTTCGCTGACAGGACGATTGTTTGCGCGGACGTGATCCCAGTTCATCCTGTGATGGCGATTATCAACGGGTGTGGTGCCTGCTGCGCAGAGAGATTTAACGTTCGGGCACCCATTGCAACTTAATCTTCCTTGGGATTCGGGAGATGTACATCGAGTGCTCGATGTCTTTGAATCCCGCGCGCTTCATGACGATTGTGCGGCGGCCAAGTGGCAGGGTAAGGCGGACCGGATTGACGTTAGGTAACTCGGTGACTTTGGAGTCAACAAGCAGTTCAGAGGCAAACCGCTCTTCGAGTGTCCAGTCCAGAATCAGGTTGGTGAGATCTTCTTCCTTTGGTCCCGAAAACAGCGTAAATGCCCCAATCAGCAACACAATCACTGTGGCACCGGCAAACATTTTTCGTTGCTGTTTTTGCTGAGCGGCTTTTTTCTGGAGTCTGGTGGTTCCCGGCGTCGTGTTTCGGTTTCGCTGATCTCTGCTGCGGAGCGCCTCGTCATAGGCCACTTTTTCGACGGGATTCAGCAGGCAGCGGCGGGCTGCTGACAGTTCATTCAGCAGTTTCTGTGAGTCATCCATCAGTTCGCCGGCAGCGATTTCCTGCAGCGCGGACATTCGCTGTGTGGCTGCTTCCTCAATCGCGTCCGGATCAGATTCGAAGCGTTTGAGCCCAAGCAGGGCATAGTGATCCGGTTGGGAGAGCGATTTTTCGATCCCCAACAATTCGTGATATGGGTCATACGGCTCCGACATCCTGTGTGCTCCAATTCTGATGCGTTGCTTGGATTTTGCCCAACATTGGCTTCTGTTCAAGTCACTTCCCTGGGGGAAAAGGCCAAACCCCCGGTTACGCACCAGAGTTCCGAGAGTCGTTGTGGCGAGTTCTCGCCGATCGACGGTGATTCTCCCCGAGCAGGAGAGTCAGAACTTCCGGACAAACTCCGAGCTGGCCAGCTCGTTGCGAACCATGAAACAAGGTGCCGCATTGCTGCTCCGAGGGATGTGAAATCCTCTCATCTCACCATCGTTGCGAATGCGAGCGTCTGTTGAAGTCAGGACGAGCGTTTTCTGTCCAGAGCCTATTGAGGCAGGCATCTATCAAATAGCCTCTGGCGATGTCCCTTACGCCACGAATTCGCTTGTCGCAGGAAAGTCTTTTCGCAGTTATCAGTCAACGCAGCCCACGCAGTCTGTGCCCCCGAGGCGACGCTTTTGCTGAGTAAGTCGTCGCTTCTTCAGTTTATGACACTGAAAAGCGTAGAAATCGTCTGGCTGCCTTCGGGCGGTGTTTTGGAGTCCACGCGGAATCTGCGTCGCGCAAATCGCACGGCTTCTCCAGGGCACTTCCGTGAAGCAGAGGAATCGGCACAGGTGGGTGGCCCCTGCGGTGGTGGGTGGCCCCTGCGGTGGTGGGTGGCCCCTGCGGTGGTGGGTGGCCCCTGCGGTGGTGGG
>Ga0075479_10000939_pt1 | contig 12955 bp, 8 predicted proteins | sample DEB08_DNA_8_FD_76341 | JGI IMG/M metagenome (GOLD analysis project Ga0075479, IMG submission 76341) | Aqueous microbial communities from the Delaware River and Bay under freshwater to marine salinity gradient to study organic matter... | ecosystem: Environmental > Aquatic > Marine > Coastal ... | reverse complement strand
CGAGTTTTTTATGGCCATTAACCATTACATAAAGACCATCAAAGGCATGTAAAAGTCCCTGAGCTGCGCCGATATCCAGATCTATCTTTTCAACTTTTGCTTTTCCAGTAACATCGATTCTGTAAAGAGATCCATACTGATCGGATACAATCAAGCGACCTTTTGGATCTAAAGTCATTGCAACCCATGAGCCCTGCTGTTTGGCTGGAACTTTATAAAGAAGCTCTACTTTAAAGCCTTCTTTTACCTTAAAGTTTGAAGGATCTGTCGAATCTGCATACACAAACATCATCGTCATTAAAAAAACTAAAACACATCTCATCAGTATACATACCTATTTTTACTATATAACATTTAATAATTGTCTCTAAAAGAGACACAATGACAAAAAGAATAGACAATTAAATGAAATTTTGATACCCCCTAGCAATTGTCTTCTCCCCTGCTTTCGGAAAATTATCCCGATTGTGATTAATGCGTATAAAGTCTCATCAGGGGATTTCAACTCTTAATTCAACTCCACCTTTATTTGGATAAATAGCATCCATCGAATTGAGTTCATTGACCATTTCCTGCATCATGGATTTTAACTTATCAGGATGGCTTTTAGCCAGATTATTCGATTCGCTGATATCATCTTTCAAATTATAAAGGGAATAGCGAGCATCGCCTGATTCAAAATACTCATAAATAACTTTCCAGTCACCATTTCTCCATGTCGTAAAGAAGTGACTCTGACCACGTCGAGGATGTGGATAATGGTTGAGGAAAACATTCCTGTGTTGAGCATTGGTTTCTCCACCAAAAAGATCATTGAGTAGCTGCCCGTCTACTTTATGTGATTCAGGAATTTCGATGTTTGCGATTTTAGATATGGTTGGCAGCAGATCAAAGCAGGCTCCAAACTCCTGACGCATGGTATTAGCAATAATCGGATTTGCTTTTTGGAAAGAATTTTGCGGGTTCGCCTTTCCCCAGGAAGCAATAAATGGCACGCGCATGCCTCCTTCCCATTTAGCCCCTTTTCGACCTCTAAATGGAGCACAGGAGTTAATACCATCAAGACCCTTAATAGAGGCATCACCGCCATTATCGCCGAGAAAAACGATCAGAGTATCTTCAGCAATACCTTTAGCTTCTATGTGATCCATCAAATCTCCGAGAGATTTATCTATTCCCTCAATCATGGTGGCATAAGCCAGGAATGCTCTTTCTTTTCCTTTATAGTTTTTTGCAAAACGTGGATCTGATTGAAATGGTGAGTGAACTGCATAGTGGGACATGTGCAGAAAGAACGGCTTCTTATCTGCCAACGACTTATCTATTTCAATCTTAGCTTCGAGTGTAAGCGCTTCAGTCAAAAAAGTATCTGTACCATGATATTTATCTAAGCCTTCTACAGGCCTGGCTAAGCGATCCTTTGTGTGCTTGCCATAGTCTGCTTTGCCATAATAAGAACCTGGGGCACCAATCGCTGAGCCGGCGACATTAACGTCAAAGCCAAGGTTTAAAGGATCTTCACCTTCATGTTTAAATGGAGCGAAATGAGCCTTGCCAACATGAATAGTTTTGTAGCCGGAGCTTTTTAATAGCCGAGGTAGAGTTAGATCTGATTTCTTAAGTCCCTCCCAGTTCCATTTTGCTGGAATTTGCTGACATATTGCCAGAGGATATTGGCGATTATTGATCAAGTTATTATTCTGCCAGGGATTAATGTAATCTGTGCAAAGATGCCGAGCCGAATTCTGACCGTTCATTATAGAAACGCGGGTCGGTGAGCAGACATTATGAGAATAGAAATTTGAAAAGCGCACACCAAGGGCGGCCAACCTTTCCATGTTTGGAGTACGATACCACTTATTCAAGGGGTAAGTCCTGGGATTTCCTTGGTCATCAGCAAGCATCGGCACAGATGTATCCATTACGCCCATATCATCGACCAGAAAGAGAATGATGTTGGGCTTCTTTTTATCTACCGACGAAATGCGTGTTGAACAACTGGCGCAAAAAAATGCCAGAACAATAGCGTAAAGTATCTTCATGTTAATTTAGCTTTATTTTTTAGGTACAAATTCGGATTCTTGAACTTTCATTAATGGACTCTTCGGCGAACCAGAAGCGCCCATTCCCCATCGATAATAATTGCGTTTGCCAGTCAATGCATTTAAGGCCCGGTCAAACGGTGCATTCAAGCCATATGGTATACCACGCATACGACGGACATTGGTTTCTTTTTGGGCCTTTTGAAGATTGGGAATAACTATTTGCATATCTTTGTAAGCTTCTGGTGGCTGAGTATCTATAATACATGCTGAACGGATACGGGCTGAAATTTGTGAATCGGTTAGTGCTTTTGCCAGCACCTCTGATGCGTCTTTATAGTAACCCAGATTACAAAGGCCTTCAGCGGCCGTCAAACGCACACTTATTGAATCATCGGCCAGTGCCTTTTTAAGAATTGGAAGGATGCCCTCAACAGTTTCAGGTCCTGCAGACTGAGTTACTACATTTAGACCCAATACTCCCCAGAATCGAATCGCAGGATCAGCATGCTTACTAGCTTTTTTCATCTCATCTAATTTACTTTGTCCATCAACTATCAGATTAGCGGCTTTGAGAATACTTTCATAGTTATCAATACTCTGTCCAACATTCCAATGCGCTGGCTTACCCTTAGCCCGCTGATGGAGTTCTGATTCTTCGAGTATGCCCAAATCAATTGTTTCTACTTGCCAGTCATACAATCGCTTCCGCATCAGTTTAAGAACATCTTTATAAGAAGGGTCATTGGCAACATTGGTCATCATGTGTGGATCTTTTTCAAAATCATAAAGTTGTTCAACAGGCTTAAATCGCAGAGCGTACTCTTCCATATTACCAGTGAGTTTTCCTGATCTTGCCAGCTTCGCCCAATGGGCATAGACTGGCGCTCCAAATTGGAAATCTTCAAAGGGAGCAAAAGGCAGGTGCGGGTAGAAATTTCGCTGATAACGGTAGCGTTTATCTCGAATACTGCGGACCATCTCAAATCGACTGTCTAATCTATCACGGCTGGAGACCACATAATCGCGTTTTTCAGCATCACTTTTGCAAAGCAATGCCCGACCATGCATATACTTCGGTGTTTCAACACCTACCATTTTCAGGACTGACGGTCCCATATCCATTAGGCTAATCATTTCATCAATAACTTCTCCTGGTTTAGCCGGAGCAAGGTGCTGATACTTTTCAGGGTAGCGGACAATGAGTGGTACATGTGTTCCCTGTTCCCAAACTGTATGTTTGCCACGTGGCATACCGACACCATGATCTGCCCAGAGAATGACGATTGTATTATCCCATTCTCCATCATCTTTGAGTTGCTGAATAATCTCACCTGTACGATAATCAACCTGGGTGACAGCATCATAATACCTCGACCAGGCTTTTCGAAAGACTTCATCATTTGGATGATATGGCGGTACTGGAGCTAGTGCAGGATCATGAAAATCATCTTTTTTAAGACGATTTAAGCGTTGTTTAACGATAACATTTTCCGGTATTTTGGTGATACTCGAATGACATTCATTAAAATCAAATTTTGAGAAAAAGGGATGGGTTTTGTCTTTGCGTGTTCGCCAATGAGCACCCTTACGGCTGACGTGCCAGTTGTCTCCGCCAATATTGTAGTCCTTTTTCCAATTCGTGGTGTAGTAACCAGCTTCCCGCATGATGTTCGGAACCATTTTTAAAAATGCTGGAGGTTTACCAACATTACTGCGGTGATGCATCGTCCCCAAAGTTGTCGGGTGCATACCAGTCACAATACTCGAACGTGAAACAGAGCAGACAGGACCTACAGAGTAAGCACGAGTATAGCGAATGCCATCCTTTGCCAATCCGTCAATGTTAGGGGTTTTAGCGTACTTGTCGCCATAGCAGCCCAACATAGGCGTTATGTCTTCCAGTGCTATATAGACAATGTTTGGCTTTTCGCTTGCCGAAATCTTTAATGCCATAAAAAGAAGCATCAATACCAGGTATTTTTTCATATTCTACCTACTTCTATTATTCGTTATAAATGCCTTAACCATTTTATTTAAGTCATCAATTGAAGGCGTTTCTTCAGATGCTTTTGATAAACTCGATGGATTATAGTTTTCGTCCGCAACAATCTTTTTTAATTCCAGGAGCAGGTGGTAGACAACTTCAGGATTTTTCATGTAGAGATTAGTCTTTTCAGAAAGATCATTATCAAGATCGAATAGCTGTGCCGGAGGGTCAGTTGGCTTTGGTTTTGAGCGGCCGAAAAACTCTTTGTATCCACAGTTGCCATGCCCGAGCATTAACTTCCATTTTCCTGAGCGGATTGCCAAATCACCTGTACCGCCGCTCGATAAAACTACGAGTCGATCAGGGGGTAGAGTTTTTCCCAGTAGAGCCGGAAAGACATTAAAACTATCCGGAGCAACTCCTTTGGGGAGATCTTTGTCAATAATTGCCGCAAATGTTGCCATCATATCTGTCAGTGATATGATTTCTTTGGACTTGGTTCCAGCTTTAATTTTATCCGGCCACCGTACGACAAAAGGGACTCTGTGCCCACCTTCAGTTAGGTCCCCTTTACCTCCTCGTAAAATAGAATTCGCTTTATGGCCTTTAAAATTGCGTTGTGAACTTCCATTGTCACTTGAGAAAATAATCAGCGTATTATCGGCAATATTGAGTTCTTCAAGCGTTTTAAGAATCTCACCAACAGACCAGTCTAATTCGTGGATTGTATCGCCATAGGGCCCTGCCTGACTTGTTTTTTTGAAGCGTTCGTGAGGCCAGTGCGCTTGCCCTTTAACCCTTCTTGAACCAACATGTGGATGAGTAGCCGGGTAATATAAGAAAAACGGTTTATCATCTTTTTTAAGACGATGCAATTCAGACTTTAATTTTGAAGTAAACTTGTCAATCAATTCTTCGTCTGTCCACCGAGCTCCTTTACCTCCCTTCATAGTGCCATAATTTTTAGATTGCATTTCACCAATGGGACTATCCTTTTGAAGACCTACAACCTTTTGATTTTCAACAATAACATAGGGTGGAAAACTGTTGGCAACCGGGACGACATAGGCATAGTCAAACCCGCATTCTAAAGGTCCAGGTTTGAGGGTCCCATTCCAATCCGGTCCTTTTCCCCTTGTCTCCCAATAATTCGGAGCCTGATTTCCTCTGTTCAATTCAAAGCCTTTTTCACGGCCATAGCCTAAATGCCATTTGCCAACAATAGAAGTATTATAACCAGCAGATTTTAACATTGCCGCAATGGTTTCCCGTCCCTCATCAATTAATAAGGGGGCACTGGTACTGAGTGCACTGAATTTCATCCAGCTGCGCCAGCTGTGGCGGCCCGTCATAATACCATAGCGCGTCGGTGTACAGGTAGACGCACCGGAGTGAGCATCAGTAAATAACGCACCTTCTTCTGCAAGCCTGTCAATATTGGGCGTTTGAATTTTTGTCGAACCGTATGAACTAAGGTCTCCATAGCCTAAATCATCGGCCAGAATGAAAATGATATTGGGCTTATCTGCTAAGGCAATTGCTGATAAACTGATGAAAAATATTGCTATAAGCCGCTTCATTTTACACCATGGCTTTTTAAGATCTTAGCCAGTTGATTTGCTAACTCAGAGGCTTTCTCTGGATTTGTTTTAATTAAATTATTTGTTTCACCAATATCTGTTTTGAGATTATAAAGTTCTTTGCGATTATCGTCATAAAAGTGGATGTACTTCCAGTCGCCATCACGAATGACACTGCCAGGTTTGGAATGTTTAATGTGTGGGACGCCGACAGGGTAATACCAAACCATAGGTCCACGTTTAAACGATTCATCACCTTTGAGCACAGGAACCAAATTCACACTGTCGAGATTTTTTGCTTTATTCTCAGTTCCGGTCATGGCCAGTAAAGTAGAATAAAAATCAACGCCGCTTACAGGCACATCACTCACTGACCCAGCTTTAGTGACACCCGGCCAATCAACAATACACGAAACCCGGATACCGCCTTCGTAAAGATCACCTTTATAGCTGCGCAAAGGTTTATTATGGTGAGCTTTGATCATACCACCGTTGTCAGATGTAAAGACAACAATGGTATTTTTTCGAAGCTTTTTTTCTTCGAGCCAGTCAATTAAGCGCCCGATATTTTCATCCATCGAGTCTACCATGCCTGCATACTTGGCATTGAATTTTTTTAATCCAGCCGCTTTGGCTTTTGCGCTATATTTCTTAGTTTTTTGGGCTTTTGAATGAAAAGGTGAATGAACGGTATAATAACTCATGTATAAAAACCATGGCTGATCTTTTTTAGAAAATGTATCCATTGTTTGTATTGCCTCAGTGGTCAAGCGATCAGTTAGATATTCTCCTTTGGGTCCATCTTCAAGATGTGCCATTTGATAAGGACTGAAGAAACCGGATTTACCACGCGGATGCCCCCACCAGCCACCGGCAATATTAATATCGAAGCCCTGGTCTGTTGGCAAATGAGATTCATTATTGTTTGTCAGGTGCCACTTGCCAATAAAACCCGTTTGATAACCGCCATCTTTAAATGCCTCAGCGAGTGTGTATTCTTCCAGTTTCAGTGAAGACCGTGTCTCTGTTCGACTTAATTTGCCATTCTTATTTTGACTGACAAAATTATCAAAAAATCCATTATTTGACGGGAATTTTCCAGTCATGATGGCAGCTCTAGATGGTCCGCAAATTGGGCAGGCCGCATAAGCATTTGTGAAGCGCATTCCACGGGCAGCCAATTCGTCGAGGTTAGGCGTTTCGTGAATTTTATTGCCATAAATAGCAATGTCCTTCCAACCTAAATCATCGATCAGAATAAAGAGTACATTGGGTTTTGAGGATTCGGCCAAAGAAGTAAAACTCAGTAAAAATATAAGAATAGAAAGTATTTGTTTCATTTTTTATTGACTTTTCGTTTGTGATTTCGATCTTTCGCCCGCTCTTTGAACCAGCTCTGATAAAGTTTTTCAAGCCTTTGCTTAATCTCTGGGTGGCTTTGGGATAAATCTTTGCTTTCCCCAGGGTCGTCCTCCAGGTTATATAAACCGAGCTTATTTGCATCCTGGCGGCGATCAATAACACCGGATGTTGGCTGACGACTACTGACCGCCGTCTTTGTTAATTTCCATTTCCCCGAGCGCACAGCATAGGAGTTATTAAACTGCCAGAAAAGATTACGGGCCTGGCTCTCGTCACCCAGAGCTTCACCTTCCAGATCTTTGGGGATGTCTATTCCTGCATGCATCAGACTACTGGGTAAAACATCGAGAGCAGAAATGACTTGATCCGATATAGTTCCGGCCTTCTTCATTCCCGGAGCGCAATAAATAAACGGAATGCGTATACCTCCTTCCCATAGTGTAAATTTGCTCCCGGAGAGAGGCTTATTATTGGCTCCATTAGTCGGCGGGCCACCATTATCGCTAAAGAAGAAAATAATCGTATTATCAGCGAGTTCTAAGTCAGTCAAAGTATCCAGGACACGGCCAATGTGATCATCCAGACAATTGAGGTTCGCCAGGTAGTATTTGCGCATGTCAACGTCACTTATCTTGCCCAAAGTAATGTACTGTGTAAACCATTTATTATAGCTCCCCATCGAGGGATCGTAATTGGGGATTTCCTTAACGCCAAACTTATCAAGATACTTCTTTGGGGCCTGATGGATTAAGTGATGAACAAGGTTGTATGAAAGAGTTAAAAAGAAGGGGTTTTCCTGATTACGCTTCAGATAATCAATAGCCTCATCGGTGAAGATCTGCGTGAGGTACCCTTCATTATAAGATTTCTTACTGCGATTGTGAAAGAGCTCTCCTAAAGCAGCACTGTGACCTCTTGGATCTGGAGTCTTTTTCTCTATTTCTTTCGTCAGTAAAAAATTGTCGAAACCATGGGCACAGAAACCGAGGAATTCATCGTAGCCGTGGTTGAGCGGATACTCTCTTATGTCCTGACGATGGACTTTATTGCTGTAATCGCTCTTGCCAATACGGGCAGTTTTATAGCCATTTGCTTTAAACATCTCGGCCATTGTTTTAATTGATTTTGGCAGACCACAGTTAAAGCCTGCCTTTGGATCCCAGTTTATGGGATGCCGGCCAGTTGTCCACCCTGCCCTCGACGGGCTGCAGACCGGCGCCACTGAATAGGCATTGGTGTAAAGGATACCCCGTTTTGCTAAACGGTCCATATTGGGAGTTTTAACATCTGGCGCACTATGATCATAAGCGCTTAGATCGGCATAGCCTTGATCATCTGTGACAATCACCAGAATGTTTGGTTTCTTAATCTCAGCGGATAAACAAATATTGACCGTACAGATTAAAATGAATAACAGTTTTATTTTGGACATCTACTTTTTAGCCTTGAAGAAGGCCCATGTTCTTTTGACTCGTACCGAATTTCCCAGCATCAAGCCCATGCTGATTCAGCAGTTCCAGATAGAGATTACAAAGCGGTGTATCCTTAGCCATTTTGATATGACTTTTATGATTGTAACCACCACCGGCGATGATAGTAGGAAGGCTTTTTTGTGTGTGCTTTGAGGCATCACCCAAATTAGAGGAAATGAATACAGTTGTGTTGTCGAGAAGAGTTCCACGTCCCTCTTTGATCTGGTCTAGATCGAAAAGGAACTGCTCTACATTTTTTAGTATATCAGCTTCTATGGCCTGTAAGGACTTTAATGCTTTAGGACTGTTATTGTGATGGGAAAGTGCATGCCAGCTGCCGGTTGCTCCCGGAACTTTTATAGCGCCTTCAATAAATTCCATGGATAGAGAAATAACTCTGGTTGAATCTGTTCTAAAAGCTTCTTTGGAAAGATTTAGAAGATTCTTTATACGCGTTGAAAAGGGGTAGGTTTTATCCTGACTTAAAGTATTGGCAACTTGAGGCTTCGGCTTATTGAGCCAGTATTTACGGCGTTCCAGTCTAAGCTTTAACTGATTGAGGTTTCTCTGATAACGTTTTAAAGCTGTCTCGTCTCTTTTCAAAGATGAAGCTTCTCGTTCCAGAGCTTTAATAATCTGTTGATCGTTATGCAGCTGGGCTGCAACTTCCTTTAAATCCTCTTTGCCAAACAGCATTTTATAAAGTTTTTCTTCTTCATAAATTGGCGGAATAGCTGAGCCGGTTTCGCTCCATGACTGCCCCCAACCTCGATCACTGATCGCTAGCGACAGAGAAGGAATCCTTGTTTCTCTTCCCATAACTTCAGCCATTTTCTGATCAATAGAAATGGTATTTTTAAATGAAGAACTTTCTGGATGAGGTGTACCCGTAAGAAGAGACTTTTCTGAATCGTGGTTACTGGCCTTCATTCCAGGGTGAAAGAAGTTCTCAAAAACCGTCATTTTGTTGAGAGAACGCATATTTTTCAGATATTCTGAAGATTCTATGACTACGGCTTTTTTGGGAAAAAACATTGGTGAATAGAATCCGAGAGATGAGCAGATAAAAATGACTCTTTTGGGAGCTTGAGTTTTTGGAGATGCTCCATAAACGGACCCAGCTGCTAAGACTGATGCCGCGCCGACAAACTGTCTTCTATTAAGATTCATTTTTATCTCCTGAAACTGAGTAAATTATAACTTTTTTAATTAAATCTTTCAATCGACTGTCTGCAGCCTTGGCAGGAACCATTTTATAAAGTGCTTCATGGTCTTCCTGTGTGGGTTTATAGCCATTGAAATACTCGAAGAAATTTTTGGCAAAATTGTAAGCAATATTCCTGTGTTTGCTTTTGAGAATTTCTTTAAGGCCTTTAACGTCCTCAAACTTTTCATTATGAATATCACTAGATGCATCGACTGTCAGAGTCTCTTTGAAAAAGCCTTTTTTACGCCACTGAAATGTCGATTTATGGTGGTACGCATCAACTCTATATTTCGTCCGTTTCTGACCTGTTGGATCAAAACCCTCCAGCGCAAATCCATATGGATCGATATCTTTGTGGCAGGCATTGCAACTTTTATTGTCTCTATGAGCCGCCATTTGTTCTTTAAGAGTGATAGCTTTACTTAAATCAGGTTCGACAACATCTACATCAGCCGGTGGTGGTGATACGGGAACGCCAACAATATTTTTGGAAATCCAGGCACCTCGAAGAATAGGCGAAGTGTGATGGCCGTCTGTCGTCACCTTGAGGATTGAAGCCATTGTAAGGAGACCGCCTCTTTCTGAATTTTCCGGCAGCTTGTACAAACGCATTTCCTGTCCATATACACCATCTATTTCATAATGTTCAGCCAAACGCTGATTCAGAAAGGTAAAATCGCTGTCCAGGAATGTATTTACCGGCAGATTCTCATTGATTGCATGTCGTAAAAACAACTTTGTTTCTTCTGGTAAATAATGATTAACAACATCGCTATACATAGGGTAAATGCTTATTGATGGAGTTATTCTGTCGAAAGCCTTCAAATTCAACCATTGATTGGCCAATGACTCAATCATGCGCTTAGACTTCGGACTCTCGAGCATGCTATCAATTTCAGCCGCTAATTGTTTCTTATTAATTTTCTTTTCAGGAACCGAAAGCCATAAAGCTCTGGCCAGTCGAGTAGATGCACCGCCATTATTAATAGGCACCTGTAGGAATCGGCTTGAACAAAGCATAGCCTTAATGGCTGTTCTTGTAGCTAGAACAAAGTTTTTACTATCGTCTAAAGTTTCTTGAGCAAGCTCTGTGTAAGGCTGTATTTCCTCCTTAGTCAGTTCTTTGGAAAAGGCTCTTTTGGAAAAACGATTTAGAACTGTATTTAAATCCTCTTTGGAAGTCGAATTTACTTTGACAATTCTCCTGTCGTTTTTAACTTCTTCAGAAGTCGTCAAATCTCCAAAAACAGATTTATAAGCAGCAGGAACCTTGTCGTATAAAGGGCCTTCAACTTTAATGCCTTTAATATAAGCTCCTTCATTACTAACTCTGCCTCCACCGACGTGGCCATGCAATGTTCTTTCAGCATAAGCGTGGACAGAGAGTTCTTCACCTGGATTGAGGTAAACTTCAAAGCTGTAAGTTTTCAATTCCTGACCATTTAGAGAGATAATATCCAGAACTCGTTGTGGATTGTCATTAGCATCAGTAAAAAAGTATTTCCCGCCATACAGAGTCAGAGCAATATGCTCCTTGAAATTTCCAACTTTTGCCGCATCAACAGATATTCTGTAACGACCTTTGAATGGAGTTTTGAAACCTTCATAAAAATAAGGATAAACCTTGCCGTTATTAGACCTCATACAGCCGAACAGCATTCCTTCTTTGTATTTCTTCGTGTGTCTAGCATAACCAGAAAATATCGGCAACTTTACTTTTAAGTCCCAACTTTTCTCAAGAGGAAATCCATCAGTTGGGAAAGAGTATTTGAGCATTTCATCAGCAATTGCAAAGTAGTTCTTTAAGTGACTGTCAGTTAATTCAATTTTGTGATTAGTGTCGTATTTATAAGTGCCTCGATCTTCAGGCAACTTATCACGTAGATCAAAATCTACTCCTAAAAGATCGTTCATCGAATAAACAAACTCATGGCGGCTAAGTCTGCGGTACTTATTAACCTCAGATTCCTTCTCTCTTGCTGCCAGCCATTCAAGCATTACCTGCCTTTCTTCGACAGTGGGTTGTTTCTTCTTCTTTTTAAGCGGCATTTTGCCAGTAATGATATTCTCAAAGATAAGCGCACCGTCAAAACCTTTCTCATTTATTGTAGCCAGGATATCCAGGTTACCTTCCGATATATCTTCATCGTGACAATCCGAGCAATATTTTTCAATAAGACCGTGGGCTTGAGTTCTCAACTTATCGGCTTTTTTGGCTCTGGATTCTTTTCTAGCGGCTTCTGTGACCTTTTCTTCAATGACAACATTATCCTTCTCAACAGCCTTATCTTTGGAGACTTGAGAGCAACCGAAAAATGTCAAGCTTAGGAAAGTAGTGGAGGCAAGTTTTAGTATCTTTAGTTTAGGCATTGAAAGGCAATCTCTTATACAGCATTATCTTATTATGAAATTTATGCCCTTACCTTACAACTTTATTGCCTTCAGAACTTTAACTTTCTGCATAAAAAGTTGAACTATACACGCATAAACAGCACATAAAGTTTAATTTCAGCTGTTAATGAGAGGGATTGGCCCGGAAGTCACTAGCCCAGTGCCCCCATTTAATAGCGCCTGGAAGGTGCGAAAGTCACTAGGCCGGGGTGTAAACCCCGGTGAAGCGTAAGACCAATTTATAGCGCCTGAAAGGTGCGAAAGTCACTAGGCCGGGGTGTAAACCCCGGTGAAGGGAAAGAAAATATCACGAGCCCCCGGAGGGGGTGAAAGTAAATCACTTTTCCCCAAAATAAGCTTTTCAATCAAAGACTTGAACCTAAATTCCTGTATAGGGCAAATTTTTAACTTATAGGGCTTATAGTGTCAGATACCAAATACTCACTTATTTATCATATTGTATTCTCCACCAAAGAACGGTTTCCAAGTATCAATAAATTCTTTGAAAAAGATTTATATAACTACATAGGTGCAATTATTCGCAATAAAGAAGGAATCTTATTGGAGATAGGAGGTACCGCAAACCATGTACATTTGGCTTTGAAACTCAAACCCACTCATTCCATTCCAGATTTACTTCAAGCGATAAAATCGAATTCATCTAAATGGATTAATGAGAATAAGAAAACAGTAGGCTTATTTAGTTGGCAGGTTGGATATGGTATTTTTTCAATTAGTGAATCTCTTCTTCCAAAAGTAATTGATTACATTAAAAATCAAAAAGAACATCATCGAAAACGTAGTTTTGAAGAAGAGTTTGAGCTCTTATTGAATAAACACGAGATCGAGTATAGCCCAAAATATTTATGGGGTTAACTGTCACCTCCTACGGAGGCTTTTTTTGTTGGGGG
>Ga0075479_10000935_pt1 | contig 12968 bp, 10 predicted proteins | sample DEB08_DNA_8_FD_76341 | JGI IMG/M metagenome (GOLD analysis project Ga0075479, IMG submission 76341) | Aqueous microbial communities from the Delaware River and Bay under freshwater to marine salinity gradient to study organic matter... | ecosystem: Environmental > Aquatic > Marine > Coastal ... | reverse complement strand
ATCAACCCGCTCACCGTGCCCAGCCAGGCGGAACGACTCTTGGTCAACACCAAACAACTCAGTACCAGCAGCAAGCCGGGCAGCAGACGCCACGTTGTTCCGGTTCCCGTGAATCGCAAACACCCAATACCAAGAACCAATCCGACAGCGAGGAATCCGGCGAGCGTGTTGGCAAGGGCAAACGGGCCTGTCGGCTCCGAACTGTAAAGCAGCCGATTCTCCCACATCGCCCGACCGGTTCCTTCCAGGGGCACTCCCTGACGCTGAAACTCCTCACGGATCTCCTGCGCACGCAGGTTTTGGGCAAATCCCCCGCTCTCGTTCAGTTCATCGAGCTCGCTCCGCAGCGACGTGTACCATTCAACGGCCGCAGGCTGCTGGACGAAAAACTGCCAGCAGCCGGAACAGGCAAGTCCTGCGGTCACTGCGATCAACGTTTCCGTGAGCAGCATCCGTCCTCTGCCCGACGAGACATACTGTCGCAGCAAGACCCAGGCAGCGCATAAACCGATCCATTCGAGAGACAGCGTGACCGCCGCTCGCCGATCGCCGCCGTTTTGAAACACAACCAAGGTCGAAAATAAGTGACCAGCAGTCAGCAACAGCAGACCCCCGCCGGCGAATTTGCCTGCCCGCCCACTGTCAACAATCCCGTTCCGCGACACGACCAGACTGCAGGCTGCCGCCAGCAGCCAGACTGCGGCAAGGTAGAGTGAGTCTCCCCGATCTGCAGCCTCCACGGTTCCACACCAGACAGCAACCAGCAGAACCAATGTTGTTGATTTCCATGGAATCCGCATCAAACAGCCTCAGATTCCTCTGCCGCAGCATCCGCTCGTAAAGAACGGATCTGACTTAACTCTCCCTGAACTTCCCGAACCGAACCACGGCCAACGAATTCAAGAATCCCCACCACCGCCAGTACGAGCAAAATCAACAACAACACAATCCACGCACCGGTCCAGCCCTCGACCTCGTACAGCAGGAGGGCTCCCAGACCGGTCATCGCAGTGGTCAGATGAATCGTCAGCACCGCCATCGCGGGCCGCAAACCAAGCTCGACAAGACGATGTGAAAAATGACTCTTGTCTCCGTGAAACGGGCTGCGTCCCTGCAACAAACGAATTGAAATGACCGTGCAGAAGTCATACAGCGGTACGGCCATCACACAAAGAGGCGCGAGCATGACATGCCGCCCCCCAGCCTCATCGTAGAACGTTCCGGCCACCGTCAGAGTCGCCAGCAGAAAGCCAATCAGATTGCTGCCGCAGTCCCCCATGAAAATCGACGCCGGCGAGCGATTCCAGAACAGAAAACCCAGTAAGGCCCCGGACAACAGTAACAGCGGGCAGGCCACGGCTGGATTCGGTTGTCGAACCATTTGCAGCAGAATCACTGCAAACAGAGCGGAGGAAATCATTCCAATACCGGCTGACAAACCATCCATGTTGTCGAGAAAATTCAGGGCGTTCGTCAGAACTAAAATCCAGAACACGGTCAGCACGAAACCAAACCAAGGCTGAGAGACAAACACGGTTGCCCGAACCCCAGCCGCAACAACCCCCGCAGCAGTCAGTAATTGAATCCCTAATCGCAGTTTCCAGGAAAGACTCCAGCGATCGTCAGCCAGTCCCGTGAGAAACAGCACGCAGGCCCCCGCCGCAATTGCCAACAACGAACTTCCGGTCCCCGACGACACCGAAGGATTCGCAGAAATTAACATCGGTACCAGGACAATGCCCGGCAGCATCACCGATAGAAAAATCGCTATACCGCCGCCACGCGGCGTCGGCGTCATATGCACCTTGCGCTCCCCTGGATCGTCCATCAATCCAAGCGATGCAGAATATCTGCGGACCAACGGTGTCAGCAGCAGACACCCGGCCAGAGAACAAAAAAAACCACCTGTCAGCAGCGGATTCATCGCAACTTCACTCGGTCTGAAAACAATTCTTACGCTCTTTCTCTCCCTACGATCATTCGACGGAATCTGTCGAAAGAATTCCGCCTTCCGAGGCAAAGCAGACGGAATCAGTCGGGCCGCACTGAGTTGTGCTAACAACCGGACTCCGATGCTGACGATCAACGGGCCTCCAAAATGCAGTTCTTACACACGCAAGATTTGAACATCTGTTCCGAAACGCCCGCAACTGCCCTCCTCAGACGCTGCAAATTGCAAAAATGGCAGATTTCTGAACGAATTCACATCCTCCAGTCAGTGGCCATAACTCGTTTGAGGAATCATACTTAGAAATCACATTCGGAATAACCGTACATTTGGCGCGACAATTGCTCCCTTCTGTTTTCAGACTGAAGACAACAAGTCAACACGAACGTACTCGGATTGATTTCGGAGCAGAGTTATGAGATCTCAACTCACCGGACGTACCCTCCGCAGACTCCTTGCTGCCGACGGCTATCTGGAATTCAACCTTCCCGGCCGCGCGATCACCGAATTGCAGAAAACCGGGGAAGCAGGTCCTCTCGAAGGCCCTCGACAACTGCTGTGGGGAATTGCGCTGAATCAGAATTCTCAGCCGGAAGCCGCCATCAAGCACCTGGAAAAAGCCGCTCGCCTGCTTCCTCCGTCCGCTCGTTGTTGCGCATGGAAGGAACTGGAATCCGCCTACCTGCAGGTGGGCAGCCACGACCTCGCTGAGCTGGCCAGTAAACTGGCTGGAAATACTGAATTCGACCAGCGCCCGGTACTGCAGCAAACCAGCACTGGCGTGGAATTCTCAGCCGCACTGCAGCGATGAGCACCGTCGGCAGAATCAGCCGGTCTTATTGAGTCCTGAAGACTTCGTCCTACCAATGGTTACTGGCTGACAGGATTTCCAAATCACCGATTGAACACTTTCAGGGTAGAATTTCGCGTCGCTGGCGGCTTTGCGAATTGTCAAAGCTCGCTTTGCGAATCGGATCATCTGAAAGATCACAACGGGAATGGAGTCCACGGAAGATGTCAGCCCAACTACCCCTGCACTCTTTACGAACGATCTGCTGTCTGATTGCCCTACTTTGCCTCAGCCCAGGATGCCGTAATCGACAGTACGCCCATGTCCTCGACAACGATGATCAGAATATGGTCGGCAGCCATACCGCCGGAGCTGAAACCTGGGATCCCCTGATCGAAGAGGCTGTCGTCAGGCTGCTGGGACAATCCTGCGCGACGATTCAGCAGGCCTCGCATGCAACCGCGGTGAACGGACAAATGCTGCAGCGATCCGTCTGTTTCGCCGGTGTTGAAAATCGCAGCAGTGAACCCATTGGCGATTTCAAAGAGCAGATCTACGACCACATCGTCACGATGGTGAACCGAGACGAGCACTTCAATATGATCAGCAGACGTTATATCGAAGCAGCGATGGCTGAACTGCGATGCTCACCCGAGTCACTCGTTCTGCCGGAAAAGCAGCGTCAGCTACAGCAAGTACTGGAGCGGGATGCGCAGCTGGTCGACTACCTGCTGTTTGCCAAAATCACCAGCGGAACCACCAACAGCAACGGTGATTACCAGCGCAACTATAACCTTACGCTGGAGCTGTTGAATATCCATACCGGTGAATCGCTGCTTGAAGAAGCCACCATTCGCAAGGGCTACCACAAATCCGCTCTCGGCAGCCTGCGACACTACTAGGAATTCCACATTTCAGTGTGCGGCCGGGAACGATCCCGCTGATTTCGTGAGCCTCGCAAAAGGATGCCAATGTGTCCCGGACCGTCGCCCCGCCGGATTCAACAGTGTTTCAGGCAGTGCTGAATTCAACGGCAATGGCCACTCTGCTGACCATCACACCGATGCTGATCAGCGGATGTGCACGTCATGCGGATCTGCACACAGCGGCCCTGAGCAGTTGGAGGGAGGGCGCAGTGGGAACGGCGTCTGCACAGATTCGCGATGCCGTTGAGTATGCAGATCGGGACAACCGCCACCTGCTGCAGCTTGATCAGGCTATGATCGAACTGCAGGCCGGTGACGCCAAGTCGGCAGAGGACTCACTTCGCAGCATCCGCGATCACCTGGACTATCTGAAGCAAACAGATCTGTCCGAAGAGGCGCAGTCCCTGCTGACGGACGCCGAGGCGAAGGCGTGGCAGGCACATGACTACGAATACACCATGTTGCTGAACAATGTGCTGCTGGCCAGCATGATGAACGACGGCTTCGATACATTTGCGTGGTCCCTGCAACTGCAGGAACATTTGCACCGCTCACTGACCGATCCGGAAGGCGATCCGTCGACCGAATCAGAAGAGGATGTGGTGCCAACGGCTGCTGATGGGGCATCCCCCCGACACAACCGGATGCGATCAACTCCCCGCCATCCGCTGGCTCTCAGCAGCTATTTGTCCGGCCTGGTTCAGTCGGAGTTTGTGTCCCGCAGGGAAGAAGGAACTCAGGCCGTGCAGCTTGCTGCACACTGGAACGAGGCCGTATCGTCTGATTCCGAATCTGAAGCTCTGCCGGCGGGACTTTCGTGTTCCCCGGGGCACGGCGCAGTGCATATCATCGTGTACCGCGGCACGGCTCCACGCTGGCAAGAAGTCAGCGTGCATCCCACTTCGGAAGCTCTGCTGATTGCAGATCGCATCCTGTCCGCTACCGGAAAACACTCCCTGCCGCCCAGCATTTCCGCAGTGAAAATTGCAGAGCCGGAGTTGCCACCTGCGTGGCTGACGTCACCCTGCTCGCTGAGTGCAACCGCCAACACCAGTACTTCCGCTCAATTTCGATTTCACCTGTTTGCAGACCTGTACCCGGCAGCATGCAGCGACGCGGCGGCAAATCGCGATCGTGAGATTGCCAGGGCAATTTGCCGCAGAGTTGTAAAAAAAACCGCGATCGTTGCGGCCAAAGAATTTGCTGACGTTGAAAAAAATGCCGTCGCGGATATCGGGTTCAACATCCTCGGAGTCTTATGGGAAGCCTCGGAGAAGGCGGACACCAGAAGATGGAGCACACTACCGGCGCAGGTCCTTACCGCCACCGCGGAGCTTCCTTCCGGAGACTGCACAATTACTCTGACTGCCGGCACAGATGACTCAGTAAGCTGTCCGATCCGCGTCGAGAATGGAAAGAACACGGTCATTCTTGTCAGCATGCCGCGGGATGAAATCAGCAGTGTCGAATCCAGTCGCAGTCAGACGGGGATATAAACCAGACACTGCTGTCGAATTTACAGTACCGCCAGCCGGAGCTTATCTTCCAGAGAGAGAGCCACTGATCGTGGCAATTCTCTGCAGACCCCAGCGGTATCCAATCTCAGCAGGACCAACACAACATGCTGCCGGATCCAACTGCTGGCAGCGCACCATAGGGAGAAGGTCGGTGACCGATTCGAAGCAGGACAATCCATTTCGAATGGGTGTCTCGGATAATCACGAAACACCTGTTCATACCAACACGCATCCTCAGTCAGGTGTCTCCATATATCCGGCAGCCGCGAAATCACTGGCCGGGACCCTGCTGGCCGGCAGCGTGTTTGGCATGGGCGTTCTGCTGTCAGCTTCCGGTGGTGCAGCAGGTGGATTTTTTGGGCTGGGCGGGGGCCTCTTTTTCGGGGCAATTGTCGGTTTCTTCATTGCAGCTTGCGGGGCAATCCCGTCTCACCTGGCCGTCTTTGCCATCGCCGGAACGATTTATGGGTCAAGACTGTCGAGGAAGCGTGCCATCATCTCGGCAGCTGTGTCTGGCAGCATGGCCGGCCTGGCTTCAGTGGCATGGATCATCGGTGGATCCGTTGGTGTACCATTTCTCTGGGTGATTATCGCCAGTGTTCTGGGAGGCGGATTCGCCGGCACTGCTGTTTCGTCGATGACCACTGAGGGGGGAAATGCAGACCTGTTGCAGTCCCGATGGGAAGACCTTGACGACGAATCCGTCGACGGTACTTCAGAGTAGCCCGACCCGATACCAGCAACAGTCAGCTGTGTACTCGCGGCAACTCACATCCTTCCGCAATAATCTCAGCCTCGGCCGCAGCCAGCTCCTGCAGTCGGTGCTGCACTGTTTCCCGTTCTGCGAACAGTTCCGCAAGCCTCACATAGGTGGCGTGATGTCTTGCCTCTGACTCATACAACCCGCCGTAGAAATCCTGCAACTCCGTATCCCGCAGATGCTGCTGAAGTAACTGAAATCGCTCGCAACTGCGCGCTTCAATGAGTCCGGCAATCAGCATGCGGTCAACCCCGCGGTGCGGTTCCTGACGCCGCACCTGCTGTTTCAGCAAACGCCCGTAGCTGCCGGGCTTGAGACCACGGAATCGAATTCCTCGTTCCTTCAGCAGCCGCCGCACCATCTGAAAATGCTCCAGCTCTTCCTGAACAATCGCTGACATCGCATCACAGATTTCTTCGTGCTGCACATAGTCAAACATCAGATCCATCGCAGTGGATGCCGCCTTCTGCTCGCAGTGTGCGTGATCAATCAGGATTTCGGTCAGCGAATCCTGCACCTGCTCCAGCCACCGAACAGGCGATACGGATTGCAGATGCAGAATGGTCATTGGATGGCTCCGAAGAATGCACAGATCGATCCGGCGGTCAGAATCCGCACCGCCGAGGATATCCTGGCGTTTCTCAAAATGCGCGGCGAGTCCGAATCACCACCCGGGCAGGGTTTTCTTTCCTGGTCCGTCAAATCAGCAGATGCAGTTCTGTCATTCGATTCGATCGTGTGTCTCAGCTGCTGGTCGGAAACAGCCAAACCAAATGCAGACTGCGGGACCAGTACAGAGTGCCGTTGCATCTGACCTGCACCGCCGCTGCACTGTTGCAGTTCCGGTTTCCGGTGTGGCCTGACCGCAACGGTTCAGTTCGTTCTTCAGAACAGTGGTCCCCACTCAGATCAGCGAAAAAAAAACCTCGGAGGAAAACCTCCGAGGCAAAAAGGGACTACTCCCGGGGGGAGAGCAGACCCCAGTCGTATACACCGTGCACTGCTCGTGCACTCGAGGATCGGCATTACCGATCAGTCATGCGGCGCGACGTTCGCTGCTTTCAGAAGCAACAACCTTCGGCCGACGAATATTGGATCCCGGGCCTCCTCGTGGAGGATAGCCGTATTCTCTGAGCTTGCCTGACAGCGTTCGCAGACCAATCTGCAGGATCTGTGCCGTCTTCTCTCGATTGCCGTTGCAGCGAGCAAACGTTGATTCGATCAGCTTGCGTTCCATTTCAGCCAGCGTCATTCCAACTGTTTCCAGTCCCTCGACGCCTTCCTGATTCAGCCACGGACGCAGATCATCCACAGAAATACACTCGGTCACGTCAATGGTGCAGCAGCGTTCGATCACGTTCTGTAGTTCGCGAACGTTTCCGGGCCACGAGTGTGTTTCCAGCAACCGCAGGGCTTCCGCTGTGATCTGACGCGGAGGTCGTCCCTCCTTCAGCGAAATCTGGCTGACAAAGTGCTCCACCAGCAGCGGGATATCGTTGGTACGAACACGCAGTGGCGGCGACTGCAGTGTGATGCCACTAAGATGCTGCAGCAGATCGTCCCGGAATCGCCCCTCAACCGCAAGTCGGTTCAGGTCGACATGAGTCGCCGCAATGAAGCGAATATTCGGTCCATCAGAACTACCGCTGAAAACTGCGGCGGCCCGCTGTTCCAGCAGATTTGCCAGACGCTTCTGAAACGGCAACGCTACTGTATCCACGTTGTCCAGCAGAATTGATCCGCCGTCACCAAGGTTCAGATACCCCGGGAAACCATCTTCGGCACCGTCACCAAATAGCTGGTGCTCCAGTGTTTCGACCGAATGCAGACTGCAGTCGATCCGCAGGAACGGTCGAGCGGCCCGGCGGCTGCAGCGATGCAGACCCTCGGCAATTAATGTCGTCCCGCTGCCCGATTCGCCGCGAACCAGAACGGTGCGATCATCGTCGGCAGCAATACGGATACTCTCTCGCAGCGACTGCATTGCAGGTGTGCTGCCAACAAGATCCATCAAATTGCGATTCAGCAACTGACGGCGAAGCTTTTCATTTTCCTGCACCAGCTCTCCACGGCGAAGAGCGTTCAGCAGAGCTGCTCCGAAGCGGGAGGCTGTATATGGTCGCTCAATAACATCGCATTCAAACGCCGGAACAGTTTCCCGTCCCCAGCGTGAGTCTTCCGCGACGATGCAGATCATCTGGGCTGCGCGGGAATGACTGCGAATTGCAGAGCTGATTTCCTGAATCCGCGATACCGTGTCCGCGTCATCAATGATGCAGCAACTGAATTCCTGTCGAGACAGGTGAAACAGCAACGCATCCGGACTGTCGGTCTCACAGACCTGAAGTCCTCGCTTGCGGACATCGTCGGCAAGCAATTGACGGGCACCGGGCCGGGGAGAAAAAACCAATACGCTGCGCCCGGGTGCTCCTTCTTCAGGAGACATATCCGAACTGTCGGACGGCGCTGGTGACGCTGGTTGCGGGAACCGCAGTATCTGCGGCTCATGATGAGCGCCTTGAGGGTACTCGTTCATGATGTCCTCGATCTGAGAGCTGAGGGAGAGACTAAGAGGAGAGACGAGAAGAGATCTGAAGACCAGACCCACCGGATGGAGACAACAGTTTGAGAGACGTTGTCCGACACCGGGGAAGGTGCGGCAGAATGTTTCGGTCAGAGCCCGAAACAAAAGATGGGAGAGAACAAGAAAGGAGTTTTGGACTCAGGAACTGAATCCGAATTGAGAGGCCGATTGATAGCTGTGATCGGCCTGGAGTGTCAACACGTGTTCTCCAGGATTCTGCACAAAACTTTCCCCGATCCTCCGGATTTCGATTGAATTCCTGGAAGACACGTAATCAAGCCCCTGCGGGGCGGCACATTCTGCCGAACGACCGCAGTCCGGGTTAATTTGGGTAACCCGGTACATCCAAATTTCGAGCAGTATTCCAGAATTGATGCGAGATGCTCTGCGTTTTCAGATCACCGGAAGAAGCAGCCTCATAGTCGCCCTTTGCGAGTGCTGTCAGGTGCCGCAAAAAAAGGGCCGATCCGTTTCCGAATCGGCCCCTGAATCTCAGAGGAAAAGATGGATCGAAAGTCTCGTCCATCAGTCTTTTCACAACGTTTCCTATTGGCTTCTGTTGACAGCAAACTCACGTGGCTGACTGTGAAACCGAGCCATCGTTGACCGTGTGCTGAACAGGTACAGACGATCGCGAAACCAGACTGCAAATTCAAGACGGCCCTCGACCTGGCGCCCTTCGGACATCGCGACAACATCATGTCCACCAAACACGGGTGCATACCGCAGCGGATCGTTCTGGAATTGCTGCCGAGCCTGTTCTGAAGAGAAACTGTATTTGTTGCCATCAAACTCGAAACTGAACTCCGTGTTACTGTCAACCAGCTTGCGCTGGTCTCTTAAAGCCACAGGACAGAACCCCTTGAATCCATTCTGGTCATCGCGTTCGAGGAGTTGATCAAGTTGCCGCCTGCGTCGCTGCTGTTCTCTCTGAATCTGGTCCCGTTGTGCATTGAAGTGCGCCGATGTCCCACGAATTACCGAGGGCATACTGGTCGGGGGCAACGTATTGGCCGGCTCACGTCCTTCCAGCAAGTCAGGCTGTGAAGACATCCTGACCGCAGGCGGCGTTTGGCCAGGCGGCCTGCTCAATCCCGGTTCGGGAATTCGCGGCAACTCTTCGGAAACGTTTTCAGTCGCTTCCAAATCTGCCGCAGTTTCAGTTTCTCTTTCCGGTTGCCTGCCGGCTTCTGCCTGATCTTTCATGCGTTCTGCAATGACATCCAGGTCAAGCGGGTCGCGTTCCGGCTGATCTTCGTTCGCTTCGCTCTTCAGGAATGAAGGCGCAGTTCCAGGCTGCTGAGATTTCGGTTCGACTGTGTTTTCCGCCTCGCCCGTCTCATCAGCCGTAAACACCTCATCGGGAGAACGCGAAGGAGCGATCTGCATGGTGCTGTTCGCTGGTGGCACAGGTCGTGGCTGTATAATCTGCTTCGGGACGGCCTGTGGCGCGGAGTTCGGACGGCTGCCGGGGGCTGCAATGCGCTCCGCACGGGGGCCACGCGGAGGCCTGTAATCCGGCGGTACCGGGGGAATCGGCGATGGCTTCGTTGCTGAGGGCCTTCCCTGCGGCTTGCGTTTGCCCTTGAAGAATCGCTGCAGCAGGCCGTCCATCGGACCAACTGATATCTGCCGAATAACGCTCGTCCGGTCTTCCCGTATTGGCTCAATGACGGGCTTCCCGTTCTGGCCAAAAAGACGATCCAGCGCGGGAACTGCAAATCCGGAATCATCTTCGTCGCCGAGTGCCCGCATTCCTGCAGGGCCACAAACCCCAGTCAGCAGCACAGACAATGCAACGCTTCGCAGCAGTAGTTTTGCCCGACTCATTCTCTTCGTTTCCTGTTCCGCCAGCACCCACTGAAGCGGGTGCATCTGCAAGTCGCCGCTGTTACCCGGAGACGGATTCACTCCCCCAAAAGATCAGGGCGCACCCCAATCCGGCCAGTTGGGATATCGACTGTTCCCGTTCCAGATGGGTTCGCAGAATGCACTGGATTGACCTGCCCGGGATAAGACGATTTGAGATCCGGTGTATAATCGGCAAAAGCGACGAATAGAGGCTTTGTTTCCGCTGCTCGCGACACGATCGGCGGCGCTGCGGCACAATCTGCCGGTTCTTCCCAGGTCTGCAGCGACAACAAATCCATTGGTCCGCAAACAATTCCGATCCCGGCACCAGTTCGACTTCCTGCAGTTGATAACCCGGCTCAACACTTCCTGCTGATTGGACAGACCAGCCTTCTCGGCCAACACTGTGCACAAGACTGTTATTCGCGACCCATCCAACATGGATTAAAAGAAGTCATGCCCGAAGAAATCTCCGTCAGCCCCGGGAAAGAGGTTCAAATCCCCCAGTCCACAGTCGTGGTACGCGTGGAGGGTGCCGACAAACGATCCTTCCCGCGTCGAATTGTGAACTCACTGTTGAGCATCTCCATCCTGCTGAATTTCTGGCTGCTGCTGGCCTTCAGCACCGTGAGCGGCATCAGTACCGACTCCCTGCCGGAAGAATTTGTGGACGGCACGGAAGGGGCCGCGTCTCGGATTGCAGTCATACGAGTCAGTGGAATGATCAGTCCCCCGTTTACGGAGCGCTGGATTGCACGAATTCAGCAGGCAGCCGAAGACGAGACGGTGCAGGGCGTCGTGCTGGAAATTGACAGCCCGGGCGGTTTCGTTGCTGACAGCCATCAGCTGTATCATGAAATCAGGAAGCTCGCTGAAGAGAAAACCGTCTTTGTATCCATGAAACGACTGGCTGCATCCGGCGGCTATTACATCGCCGTGGCTCCGGGCACAAACAGCCGTATCTTCGCAGAGCCCACCTCCTGGACAGGCTCCATCGGTGTGATCATCGCCCGCTATAATGCGGCGGAACTGGCAGAAAAGATCGGAGTGAAAGTTGAACCTCTGGTCACAGGACCGCTCAAGGATACTCTCAACCCGTTTCGCGATATGACTGAACAGGAATCTGCCGTTTGGGACGCCATTCTCGCTGATTCGTTCGATCGCTTCGTTGGCGTGATCGATGAGGGTCGATCCAACCTCGACGAGGCTGCTGTTCGAGAATTAGCAACCGGTCAGATCTATACAGCCACACAGGCACTTGAGAACGGACTTGTTGATGAGATTGGCTATCTGGAGGACGTTCTGCAGGCACTTGCCAGTCAACTGCAACTCACAGAATGGGAAGCATTCGAGTATCCCGTTGCAGTTGGCCTGCTGGACTCGCTGGTTGGCGTTCGCAGTGAACCACCCTCACTGGCCGAACAGTTTCTGCAGTCCACAGTTCCGGCTCCTATGTACTTTGCATCATGGAACCCACTCGCACTGCATCGCCGATACTGATTTTCACCAGGACCAAAGCACGTGATGGAGCTGGAATTCTTCAGCAGCACAGTGTTGACTTCCCGTTCCCGCATTCCCTGCAACACCCGTCAGTCACGATGGCTTAGCTGCGTGCCAGCGTCGAATTATTCTTCGCTGGCACGATACCGCTGCAGGATCTCCGCAAGTTCTGCCCGACCGCGAAAAATTCGGCTGCGAACTGTTCCTGTCGGGATCTCAAGAATCGTGGCAATGTCTTCGTAGGAAAACCCGTCCAGTTCCTTCATCACGAGGGGCTGCCGAAAATCTTCCGAAACCCGACCTAATGCTTCCCGGACCAGCGCAACCTGCTCCGCAGCTTCCATTGGTCCGGATGCCGACGTTTCTGCGGCCGGTATTTCCACCGGACGGCCACGGTCATCAGAAGGCCAGCTGGTCTGCGGCAATCGTTCCCTGCGACGACGACTGACCAGGGTGTTGCGAGCAATGCGATAGAGCCAGGAATAGAATCCAGCCTCGCCTCGAAACGTGTCAAGGTGCTGCCACGCCTGCAGGAAGGTTTGCTGGGTAATCTCCAGCGCGTCCTCGTAACTGCACAGGCTGTGCGTCAGGCTGTGAACAAGTCGGTCCTGATATCGCAGCACAAGCTCTTCGTAGGCCTCGGTTCTTCCGGAAACGGCCTGCTGAATCAACTGATTGTCTGTTGAATCACTCACAAACTGGCCCTGCTGCTGCAACCCAAAATCCAGCCGTTTGCATTCAGTTCGATCGAGGCACATTGATCCGCGTCAGCTTGCCGTTGCGACTGAACCACCATAAGCCGCCAAGCCCTGCCCCAATCAACGCCAGGCTGAAGATCTCTGCATCCTTCAAGCCGATCTGAAATGGATCAATATCGGCCCGCAACGATTCGAGCGCAAAGCGGGCGATGGGATAAAGCACGGCTGCAAGACAGACAACAGCACCGTCAAAAGTGCGGCGGTAGAAAAACCATGACAGAATAGAAAACAGCAGGAAGGCACTGGCCGCACTGTACAGCTGCACGGGGTGCAGCGCAGGAGTTGCAGCGGCAAGCGGATCCAGCTGTCCCTTCTGAACCATTTGACCGAATGT
>Ga0075479_10000931_pt1 | contig 12995 bp, 17 predicted proteins | sample DEB08_DNA_8_FD_76341 | JGI IMG/M metagenome (GOLD analysis project Ga0075479, IMG submission 76341) | Aqueous microbial communities from the Delaware River and Bay under freshwater to marine salinity gradient to study organic matter... | ecosystem: Environmental > Aquatic > Marine > Coastal ... | reverse complement strand
ATGGCAGAGTTGGTCGATTGCGTCTGATTTGAAATCAGATGAATCTTTACGGATTCCGTGGGTTCGAATCCCACTCTCGCCTTACTTAATGAACAAAATCATTTTAAGTGCTTAACTGTGATATGATTTTTTATAAAATAATTTATATGTCTAAAATCTATGATTGGTTTGAAGAACGACTAGAAGTTCAAGCGATTGCAGATGATATTTCTAGTAAATACGTTCCACCTCATGTTAACATTTTTTATTGTTTTGGTGGTATTGTTTTTACTTGTTTCTTAGTTCAAGTTGCAACTGGTTTTGCAATGACTTTCTATTACCGACCAAGTGTAGTTGATGCATTTGCATCAGTAGAATACATTATGACAAGCGTTAATTTTGGTTGGTTAATTCGATCAATTCACCGTTGGTCAGCAAGTATGATGGTAATGATGCTTGTATTGCATGTTTTCCGTGTTTATTTAACTGGTGGATTTAAAAAGCCACGTGAATTAACTTGGGTAACTGGTGTAACTTTAGCTGTTGTAACTGTTTCTTTTGGTGTAACTGGTTATTCATTACCATGGGATCAAGTTGGATTCTGGGCTTGTAAAATTGTAACAGGTGTACCTGCAGCAGTTCCAGTTGTTGGACCACCATTAGTTTTAATTCTACGTGGAGGTGAAAGTGTTGGCCAAAGTACACTTACACGTTTTTATAGTGCACATACATTTGTTTTACCGTTAGCAGCAGCTGTTTTAATGCTAACACACTTCTTAATGATTCGTAAACAAGGTATTTCAGGACCTCTTTAATAAAAAGAATAAACTAAGAAAAATTTTTTGAATAAGGAAATATTATGTCAGTAATTAAAAAACCCGATCTAACAGATCCAAAATTAAGAGCAAAACTTGCTAAAGGTATGGGCCACAATTATTATGGAGAACCAGCTTGGCCTAATGATTTATTATATGTGTTCCCAGTTTGTATTTTAGGTACATTTGCTTGTTGTATTGGATTAGCTGTTATGGCACCTACTCAATTAGGAGAACCAGCTGATCCATTTAATACCCCTTTAGAAATTTTACCAGAGTGGTATTTCTTCCCAACATTTAATTTATTACGAGTACTACCTAACAAATTATTAGGTGTATTAGCAATGGCTGCAGTTCCTTTAGGTTTAATTACTGTTCCATTTATTGAGAATGTAAATAAATTCCAAAACCCATTCCGTCGTCCAATTGCAAGTTTAGTATTTATTGTTGGATTTATTACAGCGGTTTGGTTAGGTATTGGTGCATGTTTACCAATCGATAAAGCAGTTTCATTAGGTTTTTGGTAAACTAAAATTAAACCTTTCTCGTAGTTAAAACTATGAAATAAAATTTAGATAGAACTTAAATATATATCTAAATTTTATTTATAATTTATTTTCAACCACTTTTATTGGTAGTTGAAAATAGATTATAAGTTCTTATCTAACGAACTTATAATTTTTTTTAATATAACTAAATTTGAAAATACTAAATAAAACAATTAACCAAAATTTTAAGGGATTTGCATCCGACTGGGTTCGAACCAGTGACGTTCCAGAGGAAAACGGATTATGAGTCCGGTGCCTTCAACCACTCGGCCACGAATGCATCTATGGAGCTGATGGGAATTGAACCCATGTCCATTTAAATCTCGTTAAAATACTCTTTCACAGGTTTAGTTCAAAAAATTGAACAGTATGTAAAAAGTAAAGTAATTCTAAACTATAAACGAAACTAACGTCTAGTTATAGTGAATAAAATAATTTCTGAAATTAAACAGCAAAATTTAAATTTAGTTTATTTTCAAAAGTATTAATTGCTTGAAACTTAAAAGGAATTATATTATTAGCATTTATTTTTAAATTTGTATGTTTTAACGAAGAATACAAACTTCGACCTGCCTCATATTTTACTAATTTTTAAATGTCGAAACCAAATCAGCCCCTAAATTTTATACTTGAAAATAAAAATAAGCATGAAGGGAATCGAACCCCCGACTTTCAGAATCGGAATCTGATGCTCTCTCCACTGAGCTACATGCTTGTTAGACTAAGATTATTTTATCGGTATTTTAAAATAAATCATAGTAAATAAATTTTTATTAATAATTCATCTAATGTTTCTTTTTATAATTTAAAAAATATCTAATAAATATTTTAACTACTCTTTACAACTAATACAATTAATTTATTAGGCCTGATTTCAAAATTATCAGACCTAAAATATCTTTTTAGTAGTAAATTTTACCACCACCCCATTTTTCAGTTACAATTTTTGGTTGTAACATAATATGACCTGCAATTGCTGCTAGATCATCATCAGTTAATGATCTCATACGTGGATAAATATCCGCACTCTTAATACTTGGGTGAATTTCTGCGATTGATTCTAACCCATCATAACTTGTTGGATTTTTTAAATAATCAACCAAACTAGCAACGTTATCTCGACGTGGTGTTGCTAAACTTAATGCTTCCGGATCTAAACCTACATTCGGATTTGTTTTTGTCATACCACCTACGTGACAAGCACCACATGTTGCGTTAAATAAACGTTTACCACGTTTTACTTGCTCAGGACTTAAAACAGTTGTTTTACCTGATGAATCAACGACTACTGTTCGTGTTGCTTCATCTAAATCAATCGCAGATGCACTTGTAATTAAAACGTTAAAAATACAGAATAAAACTAATGCCCAAAATTTAGAAAATTTTTTAAACATAATTCAAAAAAAACTATTTATAAAATTGAAACCAAGATTTGAAAAAACTCTAATTACGGTTTTTTTCTTTTTTTTTTAATTTTGCCATATTTGCTAGTAAACCTCGTAATCGAATATTTTCCCAACCAGCAACTAATAATGACGCTATAATTAAAACTTGACTGAATAATAAAATCGGATCTAAACGCCACCCATGAACCATTAATATGCAACTATACAGTAAACCAATAGTTGCAAAAAAGATATCTTCATCTCTTGCAACTTCTGGTTTAACAATTCGTAGAAAATATAATAATAAGACGCCAAATCCTAAAATTACACCTAATATAATATTCGGGCCAAAACCAATATTTATCATATATTAATTAACCAATAAAGTTTTTTATTTTTATTAACTATAACTATAATATGAATAAATTAAATTATTAAGAACGTGTAACACGATCACTTTTACTAATAATAATTAAAGCAACAGCGATAGCCGCTACAACTAAACCACCTGCGGTTAAACTCGAGATAAAATTTGCTAATGAACTTGTCATTTCTAATTCCGTTTTATTTTAAATTAAAAATAGTAAGATTGACTACATTATTAATTGTATCAATTTTTAAAAAAAAAAACATAATTAATATTCTTGATTAAATCATTTATATCACTATTCTTTTTAAATCAAACATTTGTAATTAAAATAATAAATTTTTTAGGTATAGATTTAATACTAATTTACAAATTAGACTTTATGCTGCTATCTTACGATCCTGACATTTTAAGCTATTTTTATTAAATTATACTAAAAACTATACCCAAATATATTATACTAAATTTATGTAAAATTAGCAATTATTAAAAACCTATTGTTATTTTTATGTGAATTTATTATACTTTATAGTAAGCCCGGATAGCTCAGTTGGTAGAGCAGTGGATTGAAGATCCTCGTGTCACCAGTTCGAATCTGGTTCTGGGCATTTAATCTTCAGAGTTTTGTTGAATATTTAGAAATTCTATATTTTTAGCGTTAAATTCAAGCTCGACTGTGCCTGTTGGCCCATTGCGTTGTTTTGCAATTATTAATTCAGCTAGATTAAAAGACGTATCTTCGGTTGAGTTATAATAACTATCCCGATAAAGCATTAAAACTAAATCAGCATCTTGTTCAATAGACCCACTTTCCCGTAAATCCGATAAAATTGGCCGTTTGTTAATACGACTTTCAACATTTCGACTTAATTGAGAAAGAACAATTAATGGGACTTTAAATTCTCTAGCAATACTTTTTAATGAACGCGTAATGTACGAAAGTTCCTGAACTCGATTATTTGTAGAAAAACTTGAATTTTGCATTAACTGTAAATAATCAATAACAATTAACCCAATTTTATTATGTTCAAAAATTATTGTTTTAATTTTTGATCTTATATCTTGCAGTGAAAGATTAGGCGTATCATCTAAAAATAATGGAAGAGTAGATAAGTCTTTAATTTTTGTAATTAATTTTAACCATTCTTCTTTAGACAGTTTTCCAGTCCGTAAATGCATTTGACTTATATTTGTTTCATTTGCTAGTAAACGATAAATTAATTGTTCTTTAGACATTTCTAAACTAAAAAATAGAACAGGTAATTGATACTTCTTAATTATATTTAAGGTTATATTTAATGATAAAGCTGTTTTTCCCATAGAAGGTCGTCCAGCGATGATAATTAAATCTGATTTTTGAAATCCTTGCGTAAATGAATCAAGGTGATAAAATCCTGAAGATAATCCGGAAAACATGGGGTTTAATGATTTTTTTTTTAATTCAGAAAAGACACTTGAAAACAGTTCAGCACTATTAGAAAGTGTTTCACTTTTAATTTTATTTGTTAAATTAAATGCTTCAAATTCAAATTCACTTAAAATAGTTTCTAATGGGAGATTAGTAATATAACCCGAATTAATTGTTTTATATCCTAATTTAATTAATGAACGTCTTAAAAACTTATCTTGTATTAATCTAATATAGTCTTCTAAATAAACTAAATTTGGGATTTGATTTATTAACTCAATTAATACATTTATTCCCCCAATTTTTTCTAATAAACCATTATCTTGAAGAAATGTATTGAGTGTAATAATATCAATAGGTATTTTTTGTTTATACATTGTTATTATAGCTTTATAAATTTCTTGATGATTTCGAAAATAAAATGTTTCAAGAGTAAGTGTTTTTAAAGTTAGATCAATTGCTTCAGAACTAATTAGTAAACTACTTAGTATAACTTTTTCTGCTAAAAAATTGTGAGGTAAATATTTCTCGATCGTTAATTGCTCAGTATTTTTATTGAATGTTCGCATTTTTTTTGAATTAACAAATGAAAATTAATCTTAATAAATAAAAGTAAAATCTTGCATTTTTTTATTGTTCTTATTATAGTATACTATACGCGTCCTTAGTTCAGTTGGTAGAACGCTAGTCTCCAAAATTAGATGTCGAGGGTTCGAGTCCTTCAGGACGCGTTTCTCTTCGCTTAAGAGGTCTACATTTATTATTAATAGAATTCTATATAACAAATTCAGTAACTAGTTGAGTTTGTAATTACTTAATCATATTTTTAATTTAAAAACTAAGAATACAAACATCGTTCTAATTAACTTATTAAATTTTTTAGAATAAATTAAAATTTAGGAGTTAGTTAAAGTTAAAATTATATGGATATATTTTCCTAAAAATAGGAACGAATTTATATGGCTAAAAAAATAACTGCATTAATTAAATTAGCTTTACCTGCCGGCAAAGCTACACCTGCACCTCCTGTTGGACCAGCATTAGGTCAACACGGTGTAAATATTGCAGCATTTTGTAAAGAGTACAATGCAAAGACGTCGGACAAAGGTGGACTTATTATTCCTGTTGAAATTTCAGTATATGAAGATCGAAGTTATACATTTATTCTTAAGACACCTCCAGCTTCAGTTTTACTTGCTAATGCCGCAAAAATTAAAAAGGGTTCATCAACACCAAATCGCGTAAATGTTGGCTCTATCACCAAAGCTCAATTAGAGGAAATTGCGAGTATTAAATTACCCGATTTGAACACTACTAAAATCAGTAGTGCAGTAAAAATTGTTGAAGGGACTGCTCGTAATATGGGTATCTCCATTACAGATTAATTAATAGTTTATAAATTTTGAGGGGAGAAATTATATGCGAAAATTATCGCGTCGTCAACAAGAAAATCGTAAAAAAACAGAAAATATCATTTGTTCAAGTAGTCAAGAAGCAATTGAAATTTTAATAGAAACTGCTACTGCAAAATTTACTGAAACGGTTGAATTACATGCTAATTTAAATATTGACCCAAAATATGCAGATCAGCAATTACGTACAACTGTTACATTACCTCATGGTGTAGGTAAATCAATTCGAATTGCAGTTTTAACAAATGAAACAAATTTTGCAGAGGCCACAGATGGTGGTGCTGATATCGTTGGAAGTGATGATCTAATTGAAGAAATTAGTCAAGGAAATCTTAATTTTGATTTATTAATTGCAACTCCAGATATGATGCCGAAATTAGCAAAATTAGGTCGAGTATTAGGTCCTAAAGGATTAATGCCATCTCCAAAATCAGGAACTGTTAGTACTACATTAACTGCAACTTTGTCAGACTTTAAAAAAGGTAAATTTGAATATAAAGCAGATAAAACTGGTACTGTTCATATTAGTTTTGGTAAATCTAATTTTACTGCAAATCAATTAATTGAAAATTTAACAGCACTTTACAAATCAATCGAACAAAATAGACCCCCTGGTGTAAAAGGAAAATATTTTAAAAGTTTATTTATTTGTACAAGTATGGGTCCATCTATTCAGTTAGATTTAAATATTTTTGATTAATTTCATTAAAAATTCTTTTATTTACAATAATCATATTATATACCTATAACTTAAGAAAACATTTTATGTCAGAAAAAATCGATCAAATTGTTGAAGATTTAAAAACATTAACATTATTAGAAGCATCAGAATTAGTAAGTAAAATTGAAGAAACATTTGGTGTAGATGCATCAGCAAGTGTTGGTGGTGGAATGATGATGGCAGCTCCAGCTGAAGCAGAAGCTGTTGAAGAAAAAACTGAATTTAACTTAATGTTAGATGAAGTTCCAGCAGATAAGAAAATTGCCGTATTAAAAGTTGTTCGTGGTTTAACAGGACTAGGTTTAAAAGAAGCAAAAGAATTAGTAGAATCAGCTCCAAAACAAGTTCAAGAAGGTTTAGCTAAAGATGCTGCTGAAGATGCTAAAAAACAAATTGAAGACGCTGGTGGAAAAGCATCGTTAACATAAGAATAAAATTTATTAAAATAAATTGAGCTATCTAGAATAAAATAGAAAAAGATACAGAAAACAGTTGAATCTTGAATTTACAGCTGTTTTCAAAAATAAAAAAATATAATATTATTATTAATAAGGTATTGAAATATATATTTAACTTTTAATCTATGTCTAATTTAAAAAAACAAGAAACAATTACTAATTTAGAGAACGAATTCATTAAAAAAGATATCCCAAAAATTAGTATTGGAGATACTGTTAAAGTAGGTGTTAAAATTATTGAAGGAAATAAAGAACGAGTTCAATTCTATGAAGGAACTGTAATTGCACAAAAAAATAGTTCAATTAATACGATGATAACAGTTCGAAAAGTATTTCAAGGAATTGGAATTGAACGTATTTTTTTAATTCATTCGCCTAAAATAGATTCAATCGAAATTTTACGATCATCAAAAGTACGAAGATCAAAATTATACTATTTACGAAATTTAAGAGGAAAAGCAAGTCGTTTAAAACAGCGTTTCCAATAAAATTAAAAGTTTTTAAAAATTTAATAAAAAATTTTATTTGTATTTAGTTTACGTGGTATAATACTAAACAGTAAAGTAATAACAAAAATAATTTTTAAAGTTTTACTTTCTAATTATTTAAAATAAGGAGTTAATATGAGTACTTATAAGGTAACGTTAAAAAGTGAAGAACACAATATCGATACAACAATCGACTGTGCTGATGATGTATTTGTTTTAGATGCAGCAGAAGAACAAGGAATTGAATTACCGTATTCATGTCGAGCTGGTGCTTGTTCAACATGTGCTGGTAAAGTAGATGCTGGTGAAATTGATCAATCTGAACAAACATTCTTAGATGATGATCAAGTTGAAGCAGGATTTGTTTTAACTTGTATTGCATATCCTAAATCAGATTGTACAATTCTTGTTCACCAAGAAGACGAATTATATTAAATTTAATAAAAAGGAATGACTTATGAATAATTTGTCATTCCTTTTCTTATTAGAAATTAAGTTCAGCAGCTTGAACTTTTTCGTATTGTTTTTTCTTAATAATTAAAAAGACCTGTGTCAATAATACACAGAAACAAAAAGCTAAATATCCAAAAATTCTTGAAGAATTTTGTAATACAATTTCTGTTTCTTCTTGACCAAAACCACCCGCATTTGGATCAATGTTTAATGGTTGATCTGTTTTAACTAAATCACCTTGTTTAACAAGTAAAGTTAAACCTGCAGGTACAATTTGAGAAGTTTTAGCCCCACTTGAATTAATAATTGTAATATTATTTTCTCCTTTTTCTGATGTACTAATGTCAGAAATTTGTCCAGCTTGTACAGCTCCAAAGGCGTTTATATTACTTTTCTCTCCTGTTGGGTATACTTGACCACGACCACGATTTCCACCAGCATAGATTGGGTATGTTAAATATTTAACGTCCGAATTTTTTTCTGGATCAGGTGCAACTACAGGGAAAATAAGTTCTTGATGGGTTTTTCCAGCAATTGGCCCAACAACTAGAATATTATCAAACTCAGTGCTATATGGCGAAATAAAAACACCTTTATTTTTTGCCTTAACTTCTGGTGGAATCTGACTTTTAGCAGCTAATTTAAAACCTTTAGGTAAAATTAAAATTCCACCTACATTTAAATCTGCTTTTTTCCCATCTGCTCCTATTTGTTGACGATTTAAATCATATGGTACCTTAATTTCTACTTCAAAAACAGAGTTTGGAAGTACAGCTTGTGGTGCCTCGATTTCAATAGCTTTTTGGTTTAAATGACAGTTAGCACAAGCTAATTTTCCATTTGCTGCACGTGGATTCGAATAACCTTGTTGAGCAAATACAGGATATGCTTCCGAATTTTCAATACAAAAACCAAATAAACTTATAGCAATCGTTAAAGTAAATAAAAGACTTTTAAAAAACTTGTTAGTTGCCATGGATTGAATACTTGTTAAGTATATATATATAAATTAATTTTTTATTAAAAACAGGATACCTACTCCTGAAAAATATAACATTAATATTGCTACTGATAGTAATAATTGTGTAAGCGGATCTGTCGAAGGAGTTAAAACTGCTCCAATAATTGTTGAAACGAGGATTACGTATCGCCACGCAGCTAACATTTGTTTAGCGGATATAAAATTTAATAAACCTAATAAGATTTGAATAATTGGAATTTGAAAAGCTAGTCCTGTACTATAAAAAAGAACTAAAATAAATTCAAAATATTGGTCAAATGACCAAAAAGGTTCAATAACTTCATCACTATAACTTAAGAAAAAGTTTAAGGCTGCAGGTATCAAAGCATAATAAGAAAAAGCTAACCCTAAACTAAAAAGACATAATGAACTTAATAATAAAGGTAAAATAATTTTAGTTTCTTTTTTCGTCAAACCTGGTAATAAGAACAATATTATTTGTCCTATTGCGAAAGGACTTCCAAAGAGTAATCCTGTGTAAAAAGAAATTTTTACAGTTGAAATAAAATATTCACCTGGGGAAAGTTGAAAAAATTTTACATTACTAACAGGTAATTCGAGTATTTTAACCAAAAGCTTAACATCAAGAAAAGCAATTATAGTTAATAATAAAATTACCCAAAATGTATGAAAGATACGTTGTCGTAATTCTTCAATATGTTCGGAAAATGGTAATTCCAAAGTGACAGTCTTATTATTTTTAAAGTTAAAATCCGAATTTGTTACCATAAGTTTAAATTTTACATTTTTTTTAGTTTAGAAGAAACAAAAGTATGTTGCACAATAAACTAAAATATATAAATAGCTTTTAAAAAAGTGCAAAAAAATAAAATTTTTTGCACTTTTTTATTTTATGATAAATAATTTATAGCTTCAAGACGTGCCGTTGCTTTTTTTAATTCAACCGATGCATCTAATCGTGCTTTACTTGTTTCAGCATTTTCAATAGCTAATGTAGCTTTCTCTAATTCTTTAGTTGCTTCACTTAATTCAACAGAAACAAGTTCTTCAACATCGTTTACTAGAACTGTTACACGATTTTGATCAATTTCAGCTAATCCACCACATAAAATAATAGGTGTCCATTTATTATCTAATTTGATTCGTAATAAACCAGTATCTAAGGCTGTTATTAAAGCAGCATGCCCGTCTAATACACCCACTTGACCTGTTAAACCAGGTAAGACAATCTCATCCGCCGTTGTCGAACAAATCACTCTATCTGGAGTTAAAACGCGAATGCTCATCATATTCATATAGTATTACTCCTTATTTTAGAGTTTCTGCTTTTGCAATTGCTTCATCGATATTACCTACAAGATAAAATGCTTGTTCAGGTAATTCATCTAATTCACCTTTTAATACCATAGTAAATCCTTTAATGGTATCTTCTAAACTTACATATTTTCCAGGTGAACCTGTGAAAATTTCTGCTACGAAGAATGGTTGTGATAAGAATCGTTCAACTTTTCGTGCACGAGCAACAGTTAATCGATCTTCTTCAGATAATTCATCAATCCCTAAAATTGCAATAATATCTTGTAATTCTTTGTAACGTTGTAAAGTTTCTTTTACAGTTTCTGCAATTTCGTAGTGTGTTTCACTAACAATTCCAGGTTGTAACATTGTAGAAGTCGAATCTAATGGATCTACTGCAGGGTAAATTCCTTTTGCAGCTAAGTTTCGAGATAATACTGTTGTTGCATCTAAATGAGCAAATGTTGTTGCTGGAGCTGGATCTGTTAAATCATCAGCTGGTACATAAACAGCTTGAATTGAAGTAATAGAACCTTGAGTTGTTGAAGTAATACGTTCTTGTAACGCACCCATTTCAGTAGCTAAAGTTGGTTGATAACCTACAGCTGACGGCATACGGCCTAATAATGCAGATACTTCAGAACCTGCTTGTGTAAAACGGAAAATGTTATCAATAAATAACAATACATCCTGTTTATTTACATCTCGGAAGTATTCAGCCATAGTTAATGCTGTTAAACCAACACGCATACGTGCACCTGGAGGTTCGTTCATCTGACCGTATACTAACGCTACTTTTGATTCTTCAAAGTTCTTTTCGTTAATTACGCCAGATTCTTTCATCTCTTCGTATAAATCGTTTCCTTCACGTGTACGCTCACCTACACCACCGAAAACAGATACGCCACCGTGTGCTTTTGCAATGTTATTAATTAATTCCATAATTAATACAGTTTTACCTACACCAGCACCACCAAATAACCCAATCTTACCACCACGACGATATGGTGCTAATAAATCTACAACTTTAATACCAGTTTCAAAAATTGAAGGTTTCGTTTCTAATTCTGTAAAAGCAGGAGCATCGCGGTGAATAGGTAACGTTTCTTCGTATGAAACATCGCCTTGTTCATCAACTGGTTCACCAATTACGTTGAAAATACGACCTAACGTTGTAGTTCCAACAGGAACACTAATTGGAGCTCCTAAATCAACAGCTTCAATACCACGTTTTAAACCATCAGTTGAACGCATTGAAACTGCTCGTACTTTGTTATCACCTAATAATTGTTGAACTTCAACAATATTTCCGATACCATCTTCAGTTGCAATTTTAATTGCGCTGTAAATAGGTGGTAAGTTTCCATCAGGAAATACAATATCTAATACAGGACCAATAATTTGAGTAACGTAACCTTTATTTATACTAGTTTCTACCATTTTGACTTAACATGTTTAAATATTTAAGAATAAATATACTTTCGGAATTCATTGGTTTATTCAAATAAAGCACTAATAAATTTGAAATTTATTTGCCACCTATAATTGTACAACAAAATAGTTTCAATTCTTGAATAAAATCTAGTCAAAAAAAAACTTACTTAAAAGAAAAACCAAAAATTTGTTTCTAAACTCGTAAAGGTCTGTTTGTTAAATTAAACCAATTCCGGACCGTTTGATAACCATTTGGTTCTAATTCAAGTGCAACACGCCAATATTTTGCTGCTTCATCAAAACATCTTTTTGCTAATGCATCATCTTCGCGTCGTTCTAAATTAGTTAAACCGGTTTGTTGATCTCCCCATTCTAAAATTCGCACACCTTGGGCGTGATAAATAACAGCAATATTATTATATGCTTGAGGTAAATCTGAATTTAATTCAATCGCTTCATGATAATATTCTAATGCTTCTGTATATTCTCCATTATTACCAAAAAGTAAACCTATATTATAGAGAATAAAACTTCTATCATATGGATCTTCTTCAAGATCAAGAGCTTCATAATAATTATCTAATGCTTCAGCATATTGACCTTTGGTTTGTGCACCCATTCCTGCTCTATAATATGAGAAAGCATCTTTTTCTTGTTTACTAGCAGGTAAAAGTTTTAAAAGAATATCAGCAATTACACCGAAAGTTCGGTCGATAAAATTGCCCATTATAAATACCTCAATTAAAATACAAATTAATAGTTCAGAGTTATATACGATTATACTGTATAATACTAAAAATTATACAATAAATAATCTACTAACTCTGAAAATTTTTAAATTGAACTTGATGCTACAAATGGTAGCAAAGATAAAACACGTGCTCGTTTAATAGCTTTTGCTATTTGACGTTGTTGTTGAACAGTAACTCCTGTAGCACGTCTAGGAAGAATTTTTCCCTGTTCGGTAAGAAATAATTTTAATAAATCAATATCTTTATAATCAATTTTTTGATTTCTACTAATTGTCGACAATGTTTGTTTTTGTGTTGCCATATGTTATTTTATTTCTTTATGTGTAGTAGGTTTATTGCAATGTGGGCAATATTTTTTAAGTTCCATTCTATCTGGATTGTTCCGACGATTTTTTTGTGTTGTATAACGTGAAACGCCTGCAGAACGTTTATTTGTATTTGATCGACATTCTGTACACTCTAACGTAATCAAGATACGAGTGCCTTTGTTCTTGGCC
>Ga0075479_10000930_pt1 | contig 12997 bp, 11 predicted proteins | sample DEB08_DNA_8_FD_76341 | JGI IMG/M metagenome (GOLD analysis project Ga0075479, IMG submission 76341) | Aqueous microbial communities from the Delaware River and Bay under freshwater to marine salinity gradient to study organic matter... | ecosystem: Environmental > Aquatic > Marine > Coastal ... | reverse complement strand
GGGGCGTGTTGTTTCGTTGTGTTCCGGCGGCGGGGGCCTGATGTCGAGTGCGCGACGCGATCAAAAAAAAGGGGTGAGGCCCGGTCATGGGCCCCACCCTGCTCTGCATGTGTTTTTCCGGGATCCGGCTGCAGCAGCCTGTCATGCGGCGATTTGCTGCAAATTCGACCAGCAGAACAAAAACTTCAGTATGCTGTTTCGCATTCACTGCAGTTGTGTTTGATGGATCTTTGGATTGAAGAACGCGGGCCCCAGTTATTGTTCTGCGCCCGCTGAGTTCTTCACTCGGACAAAGCGTCGATCACAGCGGTCGAGCGATTACTCGTCTCAAAGCGGACGAACAACAGAGATCGGTCGGAGATAGTCATCGAGGGTGTCTGGACTCACGACGCCGCCCCCCATGCCGCTCTTGCCAATGCCGGCGTAAGGGACACCGTGCACGACCACGTTGTGGGAGTTGATCCAGCCATTACCAGAACGGAACGCTTCAGCCACACGAGCACATCGTTGCAGGTCCGTCGACCAGACGCTGTTGCCAAGACCGTACTCGGTGTCATTGGCCAGTCGAATTCCTTCTTCCTCGTTATTGAACGGAGCGAGGTAGGCGACCGGTCCAAAGATTTCTTCCCGAGCGGCAACATTATTCAAAGAACCAGCCAGCAGTGCCGGCTTCACATAGAAACCGCCGAGTCCGTCCAGTTCAGCCGCTCCGCCTTCCAACACAAGGTCTGCTCCGTCCGCAACTCCTTTTTCAAGATAGCCGAGCACTCTGTCACGTTGTTTGGAATTGACCACCGGGCCCATCTGCGATCCCTGAGCCATTGGATAACCGATCTTCACACTCTGCATCCGGCTGGCACATTCCGCTACGAATTCGTCGTAGATGTCCTTTTGAATCAGCCAGCGAGTCGCGTCACAGCAGACCTGTCCGGTGTGGAAGGTGATCGCGTTGACAAGGCCCTGAGCCGTTTCCGCAATGTTGACATCGTTAAAGACAACGGCTGCTCCTTTGCCTCCCAGTTCGCATTTGATGGGAACAAGGTTGCGTCCGCAGGCTTCGGCAACCATTCGGCCCACTTCGGGTGAACCGGTAAAGCTCATGCGACGGAAACGGGGGTTTTGAGAGACAGCGGCCCCAGCGGTTTCTCCGTAGCCGGTGACGACATTCAGGACGCCGGGTGGCAACAAGTCCAGTTCCTGAATGACATGGCAGAGATACAGCGCGGACAATGGAGTGTCTTCAGCCGGCTTTAAGACGCATGTGTTGCCGGCTGCCAGTGCCGGTGCCAATCCCCAGCCAGCCAGAAGAAACGGGAAGTTCCACGGGATAATGAATCCACACGGTCCCCACGGGTGACGTGCAACCCATGCTTCGTGACCTTTGACTGCGATCACCTGGCGATAGTTGACTGCCTGCGACAGATCAGCAAAGTAGCGGAATGTGTCGATGAAGTTTTGGACATCTGCTTCGGCCTGGGAGTAGATCTTTCCGCAGTCCAGTGATTCGATCTGAGAGAACTCTTTGAAGCGTGCTTCCACAGCATCGGCAATTCGATGCAGTGTTGCTGCTCGCTCAGCGACCGGCATGGTTGCCCAGCCGCTGTTGTTGAACGCGTCCGAAGCGGCGTCGACTGCACGATCCACGTCTTCCTTACCCAGCCCGGCGACAACGGCGATTCGGTTCGCGGTGCCGGGATCGAGCACGTCAAAGGTTGTGCCGTCAGCGGCCTCAACCCACTGTCCGCCAACGTACGCGCGATGCAGATCGGTCGCAAGGAAACTGGAGACGGCCGGGGCCAGTTCAGTGGTATGATCCGGAGTGGTGGTGGACATGGACGTAACTCCCTGTTGCTACATGCTGGAGAAGTGGGTTGTGTCGGGATGATCAAGGCCGGCCGCAGGCCGACGTCTCTCCGAATGATATAAATCGCTGAGCGGAAAGACCAACGTCTGCAGAAGGTGATTCCGACGGGCGCAGAGAATCCATGGTGACCGCGCAGCGTCGTCGTCTGCGGGATTGAGCATGGCTGCGTGGGCGAATGATCAACCGTCCGGGCGTGTTATCGCACCTGCGACTGCAGGTAAGCGCGATCCTGTTCACTCAGTTGCGGATCAGGCAGGTTCAGCGACTTGATTTGCGCGGGAAACGTGAGTTCTCCGATGGGTGTCGAGAGGAAGTGCACGTTGGGATGCGCGGCTGCGAGGGCTTCAGCGATAGCACGCTTCTCTGAAGGTCCGATCAGGACGATGGGACTCTGGGTAGTTCGCAGGTCTGCTCGCAGATTTGCCAGAGTCACCGATGCTGGCCAGCGGGCCGGGGTGAGAGAGAGAAAGATCAGTTCGCATCGCATTTGAGCGGCGGCGGTTTCAAATCCGTCGGGCCCGATTTCCTCCTCCGCCACAGAGAACCCCTGGTCTTCGAGCAGGTATCGCAGTTGCAGCCGAAACCGATCGTCTGGCCCGATCACCACAGCTTCGGGGCGCAGCCGCCCGGTTTGAATTGCAACGAGTTGTCGTCGAGCCGACGAGTTCAGTGGCAGGTTACGCCCCTGAAGCTGCATTACGGCGGCGATGCGAAGCCTGGCATCTGGATGCTGAACAGCTGCATTCAGAGCCGTCTCAAGATGCGCCAATTGCTTTGTTGACAGGTCGCGAATGCCCAGAGAACGCAGTGTTTCCAGAGCGGCAGCGGTCAATTTCAGTTGCACGCACTTGTCGAGAATCGCGAGAAGTTCTGCCGCACTGCGGGATTCCAGTTCGCCAGGCCGTGCGAGCGGAGATGGAGAAGCGACAGTCGCCAGAAGAATCTCACCGAGCAATGCAGCCTGGGCATTTCCAGGGTCGATCTGGTCGACAACGCTCAGCCGATTACCAGCTGCTGTCAGGGCCGGCGGCGAAAGTCGCACATCGATCTCTGGAACGGGAAGGTCTGACTGTGTTGAATGAGAATCGTTGGCAGCAGTAATCAGCGCGGATTCCGCGAGTCGCAATAAAAGAGAGACGGCCTGCGCGGGGGTTTCCGTGGAAAGTCGTCCTTTGGAAAGACGATCGACTGCGAACTTTGCTGCCTGCTGGATCTGAGGGGTGGTGCCCAGGTACTGCCAGCGAATCAGGTGTTCGGCAACATCCGGGGAATCTGAACCAGCCAGCAGCCGGATGATCCGAGTCTGTGATGCGGGATCAATAGTATCAAGCAATTCCAGCAGTCCGCCGCGGTAGTCTCTGCAATACTCCTCGAGGAAGATTTCGGCGGCTTTACCGGCGTTCGTCTGTACGTCGGCGGCCAACAACGTTGGCAGGGCTTTTTCACCGGCGGACAGAAGGAGCACAGTCGCCTGTTGAGAAGCGGAGTTTCCCGCTGCAAGTCGCGAGACGGCCTGCTCCATTTCCGTTTGAGAGACCCCAGGTACTGCCGCCTGCATATGCATCAGCAGGTCCGAAGCTTCCGGTTGCAGGCGACGGTCAACTCGCATCAGGATGAACGGGGACATCCCGTTTTGCTGTCGCAGAGCCACCATTTCAGGTGTTTGCGGATCTCGTTCCAGCAGCATTGCCAAAAACCGGCGGGCCTCGGTGACTCGGTCCTGACGCTGGGCCAGCCTGGCCGCAGTCAGAAGCTTGTCAGGGCTTTGAGGATCTGACTGAAACATGCTTTTCTTGATACCGGCCGCAGAGATGGTTGATTGCCCGACGGCGGTGTTTCCGGAGGAGACAACAACCAGCAGCACGGGAAGTGCAATCGCGGGGATGGAATAAAGGCGATGAGTCGACATCGCAGGATCCTCTCTGCGGAGTACGGAGAAACGGCGGTGACAGGTTGGAGTGCACCCCTCGACCGGCTGATTATGGGCGGATTGTCCGCCACTTTTAAACAATCGACCTCAAAAACTCATCGAATCAGCATCGATTTCAGGTGGAGGTGACAAAACCGACGAGGATGGTTCCTGAGGTGATGAATCATCACAACTGGATCGTTTGCCACGTGCGAAGAGGTCGGTTTGCCTGACAGTTCGGGCGATCAACAAACGGTTGTAGGAATTTGGCGGGGCTTAGCGTTCAGTACAACTGCAACAGTTTGCAGGGGCCCCCCCAAAAAAAAAGAGCTCACAGGGAATCCCTGTAAGCTCTTCGTTGTGAACACTTGTTGCGTGTGCAGATCGCTCAGTCGTGTCGCTGTCCGTCGCCGTATGTCTTCCACTCCATGGCTGACTCGGCTTCCACCTTGCGGTAGCCAAGGCTGTAGACAACTTCCAGAACTTCACTCCAGGTTGGGAATGGGCGACCGGACTTCCGTTTGTAATCGTCCATCGCTCGCATGAATTCCACTTCCAAGTCACTGTAGTCCCGCTCGCAGGTCGTGGGGTCAATCTGCCGACGACGATCAAGACGACGACGCTCACGCGAGTCATCATCCGCAAAACCAGTTTCCAGCTCATCTTCAAACAACTCTTCATCGTCTGCCTGCACATGACTGGCCTGCTTGACGCTGCTCTCGGGTTTGACACTCGCGGTCTTCGATGCGCTGCGTCGACGAGAGACTCGATTAGAAGCGATGGACGATGCTGATTCGTTGATGAGAGCGACCATTTCAGAACCTTAGATGCCGAGATAAATTGACTGCAACTGGTCACGAGAGGGAGCGACTGGTGTGCAGACGTGATACTGGAATTGAGGGACTTTGCTGAGCGAAAGAAAATGGCTTTCCGACGCGGCAGTGGAGGGAGTATGCCCCAGGTTTTTCGGGTCAGAGCGAGTTTGCTGAGAATTGGGGGGCGTTTACAGTTGGAAACATTAGCGCGTTTTCAGCAGTACCGATTGCAACGATTGCAGGGGCTGCGAAGAACTGCGAATCGGGAAGATTCAGGAAGAGTTTGTGGATCAGGAAAACAGCTCAAGTTTCGCTACGCCTGCGATCCGGGGGGGGAGATCATTTCGCCATGCTGGAGAGTGTCAAAATCCTGTCGGGGGCTGAGCCCTTGAGGTGCAGTTCTGCCACGGGTGGCAAATTGGCAGGTTGTGAGACCAGGTCGGAGTACCGGGGTGAAGTTTTGGTTGTTCCGTAAGTTGTTTCTGGGTATTGACTTATTTTGATTTGTGTGGGTGGTGAGGCGATTCTCCTGATCTGACGTCGACTGGTACGGTGTGTGCATTAACTTTGGCGAGGCTGCGTTTTTGTCAGCCCAGAGCACGAGACAATGGGAATACTGCGTCTGGGAATACTGCGTCTGGGAATAATGCGTCTGCTGGGTATTACCGGGAGAGTTACCAATGCCGGTTTTTCGATGGAGAGAGACCTGGTCGCCACTGCCGGACCTCGAACGGGAGGTCGATCGGCTGCTGGAGGGGGTTCGTCTGCACATGCAGGGAATTCGCTCATCGCGAAGTTTTCCTCAGCTGAATCTGCTGGAAGACGCAGAGAGCTTTGTGGTCACCGCGGAATTGCCAGGCCATGAGGCGAAGGATATCGAGGTCACTATCGTGAGCGGGTACCTGTCAATCCGCGGCACCCGCCGACCACCCGCAGAAGCGGAGGCCGAGTCGTATCGTCGTCGTGAGCGATTTCACGGGCCATGGCAGCGCAAGGTTCAGCTTCCGGATCGGATTTTGGAAGATCAACTTCGAGCTGACTATGTGGCGGGAATTCTGCGAGTCACGCTGCCCAAAGCTCCGTCTGGCCAACCGCGCCAAATTACGGTGAATGAAGGAAGTTGAGGCAGCCCACTCTGCATGATTTGTGGGCTGTGGCAACGCTGTCGCAAGAGAATTGCCAAGGGCTTCCAGGGGCTTGTCGTCAGTGAGGAAAACTGTTCACTGTTCCGGTAACGATGAATTGCGGGGGGCTGACTAATGAGTGATCAGGATCAGGAAAAATCCGGCGGCGGTGGATTGATTCGACTGACCGGGGAGACAGGTGAGACGCCGCCGGGAAGCAGCGCGGAGATGTCTCCTCGGTTGCTGTTCAATCCGCCGATCGACATTTACGAGATCGAGACCGGACTTGTGCTGTACGCCGATCTGCCGGGTGTCACGGCAGAAGACCTTGACCTGCAGGTTCAGGACAAAAAGCTGACTCTGTTCGGGCGAGTCTCGACCGAGTGCGGTAAGGATCTGGTACCGATTCATCAGGAATACCGGACCGGAGACTTTCTGCGTTCATTTATCCTGAGTGATGACGTCGATCACGAACGTATTCAGGCTCGTCTGACCAACGGCGTACTGCGAATTGAACTGCCCCGCGCGGAACAGTCGAAGCCGAGAAGAATCGAAGTCGCACCTGGATAGGAAATTCCCGTGGTGTTCTGCGACCACAGGCTTTGCCGCAGTCCCTGTTGATTTCTCTGCGTCGCTGCTCGGGCTCAACCACGGCCACGACAAAACAAACTCCTTTGATTCTTTGTTTCAGGTTGAATTCAATGAGCAGTCGGATGGAAAAGCTGGAAGGGATGCTCGCTGCCGATCCCCAGGATGACACTCTGCGATATATGCTGGCAATGGAGTGCGATCGTCTTGCTGACACTGAACGGGCTTTGAAGTTGTTTCGCGAACTGATGGAGCAGCAGATTCCGTATGTGCCGGCATTCGTGATGGCGGGGCAACTACAGGCGCGGCTTGAACGGAAAGAGCTGGCCCGGTCGACTTTTCAGCAGGGAATTGAAGCGGCGTTGTGCCAGAACAACCAGCACGCAGCCGGCGAGATGCAGGAGTTCCTGCAAGGACTCTGAGTGGAATTATTGGGGACTGTTGTGCTGCTGCCGCAAATAGTCCAGTGTTGCGCGAACCAGCGGCCCCATTTTGGGTGGCGACGACTGAACGTGAACCGGCCAGCCGTGATCCTGCAGTGCTTCGGTGCAGGTTGGGCCGATGGATGCGACGGTCGTTCCACTGTTTACTGCAGCGAGCAGCTCAGATTGCAGATCTTCCTGCTCGGCGACTTGCAGTACGGAACTCAGCTGATTTGCACTGGTGAAGAGCAAGGCGTTGAAGCCCTGCTGCGTGGTCTTTCGGACTGCTGAAATCAATGGCTGTGTATCAAGCGGCAAGCCCCAGCGATAGACCGGAATCGGGGTTACGATTGCTCCGCGGGCACGCAGGGCTTCGTAAAGTCGGACGCCGGGGATCCCATATTCCTGAACGGCAATTCGCAACCCATTCAGTTGAAGAGTGCTGTCATCGATCGCAGCGATCAGTTCACGCCAGGTGTTTGGCTCTGCGGCACGAACAGTGCCTCGGAGCTGATAGCGGGAAAGGGCGGCCGCTGGTTTGGGACCGCGCAGGAGCAGTGGCATTCTGCCCAGTTGTTGTAGTAGAGCTGTTGAGAGGTTTTCCGTTTCGGCAAGTTCAAAAAGCGATTCCGTACCGACACCAGTGAGCAGAATTATCGCGTCGAACTGTTCGGCAATCAGATCGCGAATTGCCTGAATTCCAGCCGAGTTCTGAGCAAGTGGTATCTCGCGCATCGAAGGAGCGGAAGTCGGGATGCCACCACACCGTTCGATCAGTGCAGACATTTCCTGGGCACGACGGCTTTCGAAAGAGCAGAGTTGAAATGTGGGGAGGGGAGATCCTGAGGACATACCGGGAATGTCTCCGTTGTGCTGAGTCCAGCCCTGTACGGTACTGTGAAGAAGTTTCAGAGGATAGCAGCTGTTTTCGCTGTGGCCACGAACAGCGCCGTGCGGGTTTGCAGAATTCAGGGCGGAAACGAGGCGTCGGAAGTTTCTGGTACTCAAAGCCGGTTTTGCCCGTGTCGCTGCCTATAATGTCACGAGGTAGCGAAGCGGGGAAGAAGTATGAGGGAAAGCGGCACAACATGACAGAATCTGATCCATCGGGGGCTCGCGGACAAGGGGGAATCGTTCATACGTACCAGCAGTACGATCCGATGCGGTTGCCCTCCCCTCGTGCAGAAAATCCGGACCTGGTTTCTCCGGTTTTCGATCACATGCTGACCTGGGGTTCGATGCGTGAACTGAGCGAAGAGGAACTGGCGAAGGCAATCCGCCTGAGCCCGGATCAGTTCGCAGGGATGGGGCCCAGCCTCGATGCTCTCATCGAAATGCTCAAAAAGCGGCGAGAAAAAATTCTCAGCACCTGGGAGACGCGGACCGTCGAGAAGAAAGCTGGACAACGATTTTCAGAGGGTGCTCGGCGGGCTTCTCCGCCGGGGCAGTTTGCGAAGAGCTTCTGGCGAGCGATTAAGAGTGAGCAGATCTATCAACTGGAGGATCTGTGGTATCGAGCTGAACGCAGAAGTCCGGAGTTTGCATCCCGGCTGCCGGGGCTGATTGAGTTATTGGGGGACAAGTACCGTGTAGACATGCTGGCGGCGAATTACGCATTCACGGGCAGCAAGTCGATGTCGGTTCCGAAGGCGATTGAGATTCTGGAAGAGCTGCAGCAGATTGATGAACTGCTGAAACAGCTGGAAGAGGCTCAGGAAACCGCACAACTGGCCATCATTGACCTCGATCAGCTCAGCGAATTCACGGACCCCCAGTCGGTTGAGGACCTGCGGGGATTCCAGGAACAGGTCCAGGAGTATTTGAAGAATCTGATGGAGGGCCAGGGGTTGGCGGATCAGCGGGGACGCGTGCAGCTGACGTCAAAGGCTTACAAGGTTTTCCAGGGGCGTCTCCTGGAACGGATTTTCAGCGATTTGCAGGCGTCGCGATCGGGGAGGCATCAACATGCCATTGAGGGAGAAGGCGTGACCGAGCTTCCGCAGACTCGTCCATGGCAGTTTGGTGACTCAATCACTGAGATGGATATTCCCACCACGATGATTAACGCGATGCTGCGTCAGGGAAGTGAGCGACCATTACGACTGCGGTCCGACGACATAGAAATTCATCGCACAAAGAACAATCCCCGGTGTGCCACCGTGGTGCTGATGGATATGAGCGGGTCAATGCGGTACGACGGTCAGTACGTGAATGTCAAGCGGATGGCACTGGCACTGCAGGGGCTGATTACCACAGAGTATCCGGGGGATTTCCTGCAGTTCGTGGAGCTGTTCAGCTTTGCCAAACGTGTCGCTCCCGGAGACTTGATTTCGCTGATGCCAAAGATTCCGACGATCACCGATCCGGTGGTACGGCTGCGTGCCGACATGAGCCGGGAGGATCTTCCGGAGTCGGCAGTGCCGCCGCATTTCACCAACATTCAGCACGGGTTGCTGCAGGCCCGGCAAATGCTGTCCGTGCAGGATTCTCCCAACCGGCAGGTGATCCTGATTACGGACGGTTTGCCCACAGCTCACTTTGAGGACCATCTGTTGTATCTGTTGTATCCCCCCGATCCGCAGACTGAACATGCGACAATGCGAGAGGGACTGCTCTGCAATCAGCAGGGGATCACGATTAACATCTTCCTGCTGCCCAGCTGGTCACAGTCGCGGGAGGACGTTCAGTTTGCTCATCGCCTTGCCGAGAGTACAGGCGGACGCGTGTTCTTCACAGCCGGCAAAGACCTTGATCGCTTCGTTGTCTGGGATTATGTAAGTCACCGACGGGAGATCATTGGCTAAGGGCCGAAGAACCGCCTGCAGGTCGCGTCTGCATCTCAGCTGCCGGATTCCATTGAACTGTTCATCCAGTCTGACGGGGGATCCGGTTGTTGCCAGACACTCATCCCGCCGTCGACCAGCAGCATCTGACCGTGGATATGTTCCGCCGCATCGCTGAGCAGGAACACCGCAGCACCACCGCAGACATCCGCATTTGGGACTTCGCCCGATGGAGTATGCAGCTGCATCCATCGCATGACACGAGGGTCCTGAAGAGCCGGCTCTGTGAGTGGAGTGCGAAACAGGCCGGGTGCCATTCCATTGATGCGAATCCCCATGGGGGCGAGTGTGACACACAATGAACGCAGCATTCCCTCAATGGCAGCCTTGGAGGTGTCATAGGCAACATGGACCGGTTCGGCGAGGCGCCCGTTAATGGAGCCGGTCATCAGGATACGGCCGCGGATCTGATTTTCCCGCCAGTGTTGCACGAATCGCTGAATCATGACCCAGTGGGAGTACACGTTCAGTTTCATCGTCTTATCGAAGATTTCGAACGGTTCTTCCGGAAAGGGCGTATCGATAAAGGTGCCGGCGTTGCAAACCAGAAGATCGATTTGCGGGTTGTGATGAATGGCCGCATCCGCCACGGCCAGGGGCCCGTCCGGCATCGGCTCTGCCAGATCTCCGGTGATCAGCGTGGCCGGGTTGCCATCGGTTTCGCATCGCAACGTTGCATCGATTGCTGACTGATCGCGGATGAGTCCGTGCAGCAGCACCTGTGCGCCGGCCTGATGCAGAGCAGCAGCGATTTCCAGCCCGACGCCCTGGGTGCTGCCGGTGATCAGTGCTGCATGTCCGGAAAGGTCTGACATGATGAGGATCTCCGTTGCTGCTGCGTATTGCAGGGGTGAATCAGAGCCCTGCCCTGAGTGGTCGCAAATGGCGACCGAAGTGATCACGCAGAACTTCGGCATAGGTTTCCGGATGTGTGGTCAGCACGTCACGAACAGCCGGGCCGAATTCCGTATGTGTCAGCGTTGAGCCGAATGTGCAGTGCAGAATTTGACGGCCGGGTTTGGTGAAGCCGATGCCTTCGGGGACATCTTCCCAGCACTCAAGGTATTCCTGCTCCAGTACTCTGGCGGAGCTGATTTGAGTTGGGTCGGGTGTGCCAGCGACCGTGGCATGAACATGGTAGGTTGCTTTGTCCGTGTCGTATCGCCCGCGTGCGAATTCGATAATTGCACGGAACAGCGATTCGTCATGACGGGCGACCACACGCAGGGCTTCGAGGTAACTTGTTCCGGCAGTCTTTACGTGAAACAGTCCGGCAGTGGCTTTGCTGAGGAGAGAATACATCGAGATCTTATCCGACCCGGAGTGGAGGCTGATCTTGTACGGGCCAGCCAGCTTTGCGACTTCGGCATGATCTGCGAGCGAGCTTTCAAGAGCGTTGAGATCGCCGATGAAGTCGACACCTTTTTCGAAATCGCCGATAAAGCGAGGCGCGAGGCTGACAAGTTTCATTCCGGCACCAAGGCACTGCTCCGCAATAATCAGATGCTCGGCGAGCGTTGTCGGCTGATCTGTTTCATCCACGGACAATTCGATTTCAAAGTCTCTCCCAATTTCTTCGTGGCGTCGCCTGATGTATTCTGCCAGTGCCACAGCATGGCGGATCGCCGCGCCATATTTCACGGCGGCTCGCATACACGCTTCTGCATCCAGAGTGATCGTGGTTCCCGACGAGAGTGTCACGGAGCGTCCAAGACTGCTGTCATACCAGTCAATCTGGTCACGAATGGCAGCGAATTTTTCCTGCAGAGTCTGCTCGTCGTAGTTGTCGGTCTGCTGGTCAACGAATCCGGAAGGATCGATGGTGAAAAAAGTGAAGCCCGCCGCAATCGTGACATCCACATCGGCTTCGGTCTTGAGGTGATCTGCATCGGCACCGATCTCTCCGCTCCAGCCTGCAGCGGCAGCGCCCTGCATTGCATCCTGCATCACCTCAACAGCAGTTCGATTCGTGCGGGCCATTTCACGAATTGACTGCTGCGGAAAGATTGCTTCGATCCCCGCTCCATCCTGAAGCATCGCACGAACGTGCCCGGGAGTCGCAAGACCAATACGGTCACCAAAACCAAAACTGGGTTTAAGCCCCAGCAAAACGCAGGATTGAGCAGACACGAAAATAGCTTTCCAGCAGGAGTAACGCAGGCTGAGAGATTCTCAGCGGAAAAGTGTGATGAATCCAGGAGAGGTCGTGTAATCGGACGAGCATCCGTGCATGAAAACCTTAGCAAATCACGACGCTGTCCTGGAGGCTGTGACAGAGCGTTCAGCGGATCCGCTGTGCCGACTTTGTTGAGTCGCATCCAGAATGGAAGTGATGGCTGCCAGCGCTCACCGGACCGGTTCCAGCCCAAGTTGTCTGCGAATCATACCGATTTGGCCAGCGTGAATCATTTCGTGATGCGAGCAAAACAACAGACAGCCGAGTTTGGTTGGAATGGCCGCATAAGGAGGATCAACCTGCTCCGCCAGCACGTCGTCGGAGTAGTTGGGCATTTCCAGATTTGCCTGTTCATTGACCCGTTCGAAAACGGCTCGGATTTCTGCGACGGATGGATTCCTCGACGGATCAGGATTTGGAGTCGTTCCTCGGCTGTATTTCTTGCGGAATGAGGAAGACATCAAATCAAGATCGGCTTCCTCGCGTCCACGAATCCGGAACAGGCAAAGACCGTACTGAGCCATGGCAAGGTGCCCTACCTGCCACGCGATATTGGTATGTCCACTGGCAGGGATTGTGAGCCAGTGATCAGCCGGTGTCTGGTCCAGCAATGTCATCGTGTACTCTCGCGAGAAACGAATTTGATCAATTGCTAACTGAAGGGACGTCATGGGATCTCCGAATTAGTCCGGGGTAAGGTTGGATTTGTCATCAGGCACGGCCACGAAATGATTGACGGTCTCCGGATTAGGAGCTTTTCGCAACTGGGCCGGTTTTCCAGAACGAAGGGCGTTCTTCACCGCCTGGATTCAGAAGGAGTACGAAGGTCAGCAGTGTCGGGGAAAGTCGAAAAACTCCGCGGTGTGCTGTGCCGTTCTGCAGGCTTGCTGGTGATTTTTCACATCCAGTGTTTCATCTTCGAAACACTTAGCAACACCCGGCAGCCCTGCCTTCAATCTTTGCCGTTCGATGTGGCCTGATTCTGCAGACTGTGAGGCATGTTGCAAAGGGTCAACAGGACATGTGGAGAGAAATTGTTCACAACGTTTGGCAATCTGCAGGTTCTGTTCAGAATGCTGTTCAACACGTGCAAGTGCGACCACCACGCTTGGTTGATCTGATCTGAAATCCGCTATGGGAAGAGTGAGCGATGTTTCGAAGTTTCTGTCTTGTGACGTTGATGGCTGCATCAATCAGTCAGGCTCGCGGCGAATTCATCAATGGGTCGATTGATTTCAACATCAATCAGAAATCAC
>Ga0075479_10000927_pt1 | contig 13026 bp, 8 predicted proteins | sample DEB08_DNA_8_FD_76341 | JGI IMG/M metagenome (GOLD analysis project Ga0075479, IMG submission 76341) | Aqueous microbial communities from the Delaware River and Bay under freshwater to marine salinity gradient to study organic matter... | ecosystem: Environmental > Aquatic > Marine > Coastal ... | reverse complement strand
GACCATCGCGTCGGCCACGCCGCCTTCGGCGAGCACATCTCCCATCGGGGAGATGATCATCGAGCCGCCCGCATACTCGTGCGAGGGATCTCTGCCGACTCGGTTGCACGCGACCACGTAGGCCTGATTCTCGATGGCTCGGGCGACGAGCAGACTGCGCCAGTGCCGTTGCCGTTTGGCAGGCCACGACGCGCCGATCGTGAAGACCTCCGCGCCTCGACGGACGGCATGCCGCCACAACTCGGGAAAGCGAAGGTCGTAGCAGATCAGGGGGCAGACCTTGAAGTCGCCGCAGTCCAGGACGACGGCGCGCCGGCCGGACGCGTAGATCCGGTCTTCTCCCGCGAAGCTGAACGGATGGATCTTGTCGTAGTGCTCGAGTTCCCCGCCGTCCGGGGCGAGGATCGTGGCGCGGTTGAGGCCGCGACCGTCGGTCGCCCGGACCGCATGGCCGATCTGGACGAAGGAATTGGTCCGTCGCGCGACCTCGGCGGCCCATTCGACGCTCGATCGACCCTCGTCGCGGAGATCGGCGATCGCGTCGAGATCGAGACTGAACCCGGTCTCGCAGAGTTCCGGGAGCAGCAGAAATCCGGGCTGGTCGGTCTTCGCGTTCCGATCCGAGAGGAGATCCAGATCCGCGAGGAGAGCCAGGATCCGCCGGCGGGTGGATGGGGGCCGCTCCCAGTCGATGTCGTGCTGGACGGCGGCAAATCGCATGGCGAGCGGGAGAACGGAGGCGGCCTGCGGTCGCGGTTGCGGGACGAAGGGGACGGGTAGCTGACGGGACTCGAACCCGCGACATCCGGAATCACAATCCGGTGCTCTAACCAACTGAGCTACAGCTACCAGCGAGGCGGCGGACGATACGGGAGGGGCCGAGGTGTGGTCAATCGGGGTCGATCGGCGACAGAGGCTTCGATTCGGGTGGGGGTCGTGCTACAGTGCTCGTTTCGCCGATTGGAAGAGACATGAGCACGATGACCTCCGCGGCCGTCGACGCCGCCGCGTTTCCGGGTGTCGCCCTCCGCCGAAACCTCTCGACCGCCGCACTCGTCGAGGCGGCGATCCGCCGCGGCGAGGGCGAACTCGCCGCCAACGGCGCCCTGGTGTGCGACACCGGGGATCGCCGGGGCCGGAGTCCCGGCGACAAGTTTCTCGAGGACACGCCGGGCATCCACGACGACATCGACTGGGGGAAGGTGAACCAGCCGATCACGCCCGAGAACTTCGATCGGGTCGAGGCGGCGGCACGGGCCTGGCTGTCTGGGCAGGACGAGCTCTTTCGCTTCGACGGATTCGCGGGCGCGGATCCCAACCATCGCCTGAAGGTCTCGGTGGTGGCGGCGGAGGCGTGGCACGCCCTCTTCGCGAAGACCCTCTTCATCAACGCCTTCGCCGACGGCGAGGGCGCCGAGGCGCCCTTCGCGTCGGACTGGACCATTCTCAATGCTGGTGGCCTGCAGCTGGAGGATCCCGAGTCGGTCGGGCTGAAGAGTTCCATCGGCATCGTGCAGAGCCTCGAACGCCGCATGGTGATCATCGTCGGCACCCGCTACGCCGGCGAGATCAAGAAGAGCATCTTCTACGCCATGAACCACGACCTTCCCGCCAGGGGGGTCTTCCCGATGCACTGCTCGGCGAACGTCGCCCACGACGATCCGACGAACGTGGCGCTGTTCTTCGGACTGTCGGGCACCGGAAAGACCACGCTGTCCGCCGACCCCGAGCGCGACCTCATCGGCGACGACGAGCACGGGTGGAGCGACGACGGGGTCTTCAACATCGAGGGCGGCTGCTACGCGAAGTGCATCAAGCTCTCCAAGGAGGGCGAGCCCGAGATCTGGGACGCCATCCGGTTCGGCTCGGTCCTCGAGAACGTGGTGATGGATCCCAGGACCCGGGTACCCGACTACGACTCGTCGGCGAAGACCGAGAACACCAGGGTGACCTACCCGGTCGAGTTCATCTCCAACGCACGGATCCCGTCGGTCGGCGGCCATCCTCGCAACGTGGTGTTCCTGACCGCCGACGCGTTCGGCGTGCTGCCTCCGGTGTCGCGTCTGACCCCCGAGCAGGCGATGTACTACTTCGTCAACGGCTACACCTCGAAGCTCGCCGGGACCGAGGCGGGCGTCACCGAGCCGCAGCCCAACTTCTCGCCGTGCTTCGGCGGTCCGTTCCTTCCACGGTCTCCGATGGTCTACGCGGGCATGCTCGCCGATCGCATCCGCACCCATGGGGCCAAGGTGTGGCTCTTGAACACCGGCTGGACCGGTGGTCCCTACGGCGTCGGCGAGCGGTTCAAGCTGGCGTGGACGAGGACGTTCGTCCGCCGGATCCTCGATGGGAGCCTCGACGCCGTCGAGGTGCGGACCCACCCGATCTTCGGACTGGAGATGCCGGTCGCGGTCGAGGGCGTGCCGGACGAGGTGCTCGATCCGATTCGCACCTGGCCCGACGCGGCCGCCTACGAGCGGCAGGCGACGGAACTGGCCAAGCGGTTCCGGGCCAACGAGAGTCGCTTCGAACTCTCCGACGAGGTCCGGGCGGGCGGGCCTCGGGTCTGATCGACGCGCCTTGGCGACGCCCCACCGGGTGGAGACGGGCCCTTGATCGGCGCTCCCGGACCTTCCGGGGCGGATGCTGAGACCGAGAATGGGCGAATGTCCCGGGAAGACGTCGGACGATCGGGCACACGCTGATCTTGTCCCGTGGCGGGGTCGATGACGGGTTGACCGCGGGACATCGCGTCCCGAACTCGAGCCGCCAAAGAGACCGTCATGAGCGATCAGAACCCCCGCAACGAAAAGGACGTCCTGACCACCGGCGACGTCGCCCGCATCTGCAACGTCGCGAGTCGCACCGTCAGCAAGTGGTTCGATTCCGGACAGCTGAAGGGCTACCGCATCCCAGGTTCCAAGGACCGCCGGATTCCGATGTCCAACCTGCTCCAGTTCATGAAGGAGCACCAGATTCCCATGGACGGCCTGATGAGCGGCAATCCCCGCCTGCTCGTGGTCGATTCCGATCGGGACTCCGCCGAGACCCTGCGCCAGGTGTTGACCGAGCAGACCCGCTACGAGGTCAAGGTCGCAGGCACCGCGTTCGAGGCGGGCCTCGAGTGCGAGCGGTTCCGCCCGCACGTGATGCTGCTGGACCTCCATCTCGACGGCGGCAACGCCGAGGTCGTGCTGGGCATGGTCCGCTCCAACGAGGATCTTCAGATGACCCGCGTCATCGGCCTGTCGGCCCGCCTCACCGAGGGCCAGGCGATGCAGTACTCCACCCGCGGCTTCGATGGCGTCCTTCGCAAGCCCTTCACCGTCCGTCAGGTCATCGAGTGGGTGGAACGCTCCTACTCGATCGCCGGCTGAGCGACTGGATTCGCCCCGCCTCGAAGGGGGCTCGCCCCGATTCGCCCCGATTCGCACCGATTCGCGCCGACGCACCCTCGTCTCACGGGGGTGCGTCTTCGTTGGAATCCCTACACTCGCCGCCCCATGCGTGTGGCGGTGGCGCAACTCGATCCGATCGTCGGCGATCTCGACGGCAACGCGACGGCGATCCGCCGCGCCGCGGAGACCGCGGCGAGGGACGGCGCCGAGATCTTCGTCGCCGGCGAACTCGCCCTCGTGGGCTATCCGCCCCGCGATCTCCTCGAGCGGCCGGGACTCGTGGGGCACTGCCTGCGCCACGCGGAGGCGATCGGTCGAGCCGTGCCGTCGCTGACGTTCGTCCTGGGACTGCCGCGCCGTGTCGAGGGCGATCGTCGGCCGCTGCGAAACAGTGCCGCCATCGTGCGGGGCGGCCGCATCGAAGGCTTCGCCGACAAGCGTCTGCTTCCCTCCTACGACGTGTTCGACGAGGACCGGTTCTTCACGCCGGGCGAGCGGTCCTTCGCGTTCGAGCATCGAGGCCGTCGCGTGGGCGTGGTGCTGTGCGAGGATCTCTGGCAGGCCGAGGATGCGGGTGGACTTCGGCGATACGAGATCGATCCGGTGGCGGAACTCGTCGCGGACGGGCTCGACGTGCTGCTCGTGCCGAGCGCCAGCCCCTTCGTTCGCGGCAAGCATCGCCGGCATCTCTCGATCCTTTCAAGCGTCGCGAAACGTCATCGCATCTCCATCGTCTCGATCAACCAGACGGGGGGCAACGACGAACTCGTCTTCGACGGGGGCTCCGCGGTGGTCGGGCCCGACGGCTCGGTGCGACATCGGTTCGACCGGTTCGCCGAGGCGGTGGGTGTCGTCGAAACCGATCTCGCCGGATGCGTCGCCGCGGGTCGAGACGACGGCGAGGCCTCGGAGGGCCTCGGCGAGCTCTTCTCGGCCCTGATCTGCGGGATCCGCGGCTACTGCCGCAAGACCGGGCACGATCGGGTCCTGCTCGGCCTGTCGGGTGGCATCGACTCCGCCGTGGTGGCTGCGCTCGCGGCGGCGGCGATCGGACCCGAGCGGGTGCGCGGCGTGATGATGCCGTCGCGGCACAGTTCGCGGGGATCGCTCGTGGATGCGCGGGCCTCGGCCGAGGCCTTGGGCCTCGGTCGCCTCGACGAGCTGCCAATCGAGCCGATGCACGCGGCCTTCGCGACGTCGCTCGTCCCGGCGATCGGCACGCCCGAGGGCGTCGCGGACGAGAACCTGCAGAGCCGGGCCCGCGGGACGGTGCTGATGGCGATCGCCAACGCCACCGGCGAACTGCTGCTCGCCACCGGCAACAAGAGCGAATACGCGGTCGGCTACAGCACGCTCTACGGCGACATGAACGGCGGACTCGCGCCGATCGGCGACGTCCTGAAGACCGATCTCGTCGCGCTGGCGCGATGGATGAACCGACGCCATCTCGAACTCGGATTCCCGGCGCCTCCCGTGCCAACCTCGTCGATCGAGAAGCCGCCCTCGGCCGAACTGCGTCCGGATCAGACCGATCAGGATTCGCTGCCGCCCTACGAGGTCCTCGACGCGGTGGTGCGAGGCGTCGTCGAGCGGGGCTCGACGATCGAGGAGATCGCGGCGGAGATCGGCCGTCCCATCGAGTTCGTTCGGGAACTCGCCGGACGGATCGACCGAAACGAGTTCAAGCGGAAGCAGGCCCCGCCGATCCTCAAGACGAGCCCGCGGGCCTTCGGCCGGGGACGGCCGATGCCTCTTGCGGGACGGTGGAATCCCGGCGATCCGCCTCCCGGGTGATCGGGCGAGTCCGGCGGGCGGGTCGCTCCTCGGCCACGTCCGGACCCGGCACCCAGAGGAATCGGTCTTCGCCGACGAGATAGGCCGTGAGGGCGCCCCCGTAGACGCAACCCGTGTCCACATTGACCGCGACGGGGCATCGTTCGACGCAACGTCGCATCGGTGCGGTCACGGGCTTGTGGCCGAAGACCAGCAGCCCGTCGCCGCCGTCGTAGCAGTCCCACCAGTGACGCTCGCCGGGGCGTGCCTTGATCGACCACTTGACCTCGTCGGGCGTGCCATCGAGGCCGAGCCGAGGATCGATGCCGGCGTGCAGCACGGTCCATCCTGCGTCCGGATCCCGAATCTCGACTCGAGCGACGGTCGCCTCGAGGATCTCCCGGGCCCCGGCGACTCGGCCATGTCGCTCGAGGCGATCCAGGCAGCGACGCTCCGCCCGAGGGAGATCTTCGACCGGCGCCCCGTGCTCGATCGCGAGCATCGCTGCGAGCATGCGCCGGTCGTGGTTGCCGCACACCGCGTCGATCGGTCGCCCCGATGCCGCCCTCGCCAGCATCAGTTCGACGACGACCTCGGGCGTGTCGCCCTTGGTGAAGAGGTCTCCCACCAGCACCGATCTGGACCGAGGGCACTCCCGATCGAGGCGATCGAGGAGGGCCTCGAGGCTCGCGCCGCAGCCGTGGACATCGCCGATGATCGCCACGTCCGACCCGTCGTCGGACCCGGTGGGGGCGATCGAATCGAAGATGTGGCCGGAGGGCGGCGTCATGGCGGGCGTCGAAGGAGGTGGCCGCGAACGGGCGGGGTGCGAGGAAGCGTCGGCCCTCCCCCCGTGTTCTGTGTCGGGAATTCGCAGCGTTTCGCGTGAGGAATGGGCGAGGTCGCCCGCGAACCCCGGGACGCCGGTCCGTAGACTGCGGCGATGCCCATTCGACGCCTGCCTCCGCTGCTCGTCGATCAGATCGCCGCCGGCGAGGTCGTCGAACGCCCCGCAAGCGTGGTGAAGGAACTCGTCGAGAACGCCCTCGACGCCGGCGCCACCCGGATCTCGGTGTCGATCGCCGGCGGCGGCATCGACTCGATCGAGGTCGCCGACGACGGAGGCGGCATCCCGGCGGAGGAGTTGCCGCTTGCGGTGGAAGCCCATGCCACCAGCAAGATCTCCGAGTCCGCCGACCTCGACCGGATCGCCACCCTGGGATTCCGTGGCGAGGCGCTGGCCTCGATCGCCGCGGTTGCCACGGTTCGAATCCGATCGCGTCCTCGCGACGCCGCCGAAGGCGCCGAGCTGATCGTCGACGAGGGGCGGCGCGACGATGTGCGCCCGGCGGCCTCGCCTCCCGGCACGCTCGTGGTCGTGGAACATCTGTTCCGAAACGTTCCCGCTCGCAGGAAGTTCCTGAAGACCCCTCGCACCGAGGGCACCCGGATCGCCGAGCTCATCCGCACCATCGCCGTCGCGAGGCCGGATGTCGCGTTCCGTCTCTCGATCGACGGTCGCGAAGCGATCGATGTGGCGGCGACCGCGGAGCCGGCCCAGCGGATCGAGGCGATCGTGGGTGGCGACATCGCGCCGTCGCTCGTGCGCGTCGAGCCGGTTGGCGGTGCGGATCCTGCGGCGCCGCGGGTGTGGGGATTCGTCGGGCGTCCGGAGGTCGCACGGCCCCAGGCCCGCCACCAGCGGATCTTTCTCAACGGGCGCGCGATTCAGGACCGCCTTGTGATCCACGCCGTGCGCGAGGGGTTTCGCGGCGTCATGCCCGGGGACCGGCATCCGTTGGCGTTCCTGTTCATCGATCTCGATCCGTCGGAGGTCGACGTCAACGTGCATCCGGCGAAGACCGAGGTGCGTTTTCGCCGTGCCGAGGCGGTGCATGCCGCGGTGCGTCGCGGCGTGCGCGCGGCGTTGCAGGCGATTTCGCTGACGCCGTCCTTCGAGCCCGGCAGCGCGGTGCCGGCGACGTCGGCGGCGCCGAGGCCGTCGGCCGGATCGGGATCGGAGCCCCCTGGCCTCTTCGCGCGATCGAGCCCGGGTGGCGACTGGTCGCGCACGCACTCGACCGGGCCCAAGGGCTTCGACTACGGCAGGGCCGCCGCCGCCCTGGGCGCGGCACCCACCGTCGAGACCTTGCCGACCACGCGATCGACCTCCCGAGGAGTGCTGCAGGTCGCAGACAGCTTTCTGGTGACCGAGGACGAGGAGGGGCTCGTCGTCGTCGATCAGCACGCCTTGCACGAGCGACTCTCCTTCGAGCGCCTTCGGGCGAGGATTCTCGATGGGCCGCTCGAGTCGCAGCGTTTGCTGACTCCGCTGGTGCGAGAGGCGAGCGCCGCCCAACTCGAGGCCCTCGAGGATGCGACGCCGCTCTTCCGTCGGCTGGGCCTCGAGGTGTCGCCGTTCGGCGAGCGAACCATCGCCGTCGAGGCGGCACCGACGCTGCTGGCCTCGCGCGGCGTCGAGGCGGCGGAGTTCGTGCTGGATCTGCTCCAGCGATGGATCGACCGTGGCCCGATTCCCGACGAGGCGGCGGCTCTCGACGAGGTGTTGTCGATGATGGCCTGCAAGGCCTCGGTCCGGGCGGGGGACGGACTGGCCTCGCTCGCCGCCGAGGCGCTTCTCGAGTCCGCCGAGGCATGTGAACGCTCGACCCACTGCCCGCATGGTCGTCCGACCACCCTGCGGATCTCGTGGAGTGAGCTGCGGCGACGCTTCGGTCGCAGTGCCGAGACCGGTCAGCGGGGGTCGTAGGACGAGTCGTCCGACGACAGGAACCCATTGGCGGGAGAACCCAGCAGATCCGTCGCGAAGGCGGTGTCGGCCTGCGGGCCGTCGTGGGCGACCGGTTCCGACGAGAGGTGGCCGTCCAACCAGGCCACGTTGGTCCGCCCGGAGTGGCGGTACGCCTGTCCGCCGGCGTAGACCGTGCCCCAGTCGTTCTCGATGTCGTTGGAGGGCGCCCGCATGAACTTGTTCGCGCCGGCCGACCAGCCACCGTCTCCGAGCATCGCGGTGGTCGAGGTCCGCCGGTGCCTCGATAGGGGAATGCCGCGACGCGCGTTCTCCCAGCCCTCGATCACCCGTCCGTCGTCGCCGAGCGTGGGCAGACGACCTTCGTCGCCGAGGTAGGTCGTGTTGTAGTTGTAGCCGGTCGCGGGGTCGTTCCCGAACGTCGACGACTCGGTGCAACAGGGGCATTGCTGCACGATCTCGGGGCGATCGGTGAAGCCGCGCAGCGCGCCGGGTTCGACCGAGCCGTCGGCTTCGTGGCGGAAGTCCCAGGCGTGGGTGACGAGACCGCCGTTGGAGACGAAGTAGACGATGGCGGGCGGGAAACGGCCACGGTACGACGACGTGTACGCAGTCATGCCGGTGCCAAGATGCCGAAGGTGGCTCAGGCAGGTGGAGGACCTCGCCTCGGACCTCACGGTGCCGAGGGCCGGGACGAGAAGGCCCACCATCGCGGTCATGATCGAGATCGCGACGAGCGTCTCGGTGAGGGTGATTCCACGTCGCCTGCGGGCGCACGAGGCTCCCGTCGGAAGCACGTTGCGGGTCATCCTTCCAAGTTCCAGTTCGAGAGCAGGATCGTGAGGTCGCTGCCGCCGACGGCTCCATCGCCATCGAGATCCGCCGGGATGTTCGCGCCGGACTCGCCCCAGGACGCAAGCAGGATCGTCAGGTCGCCGCCGCCGATCGCTCCATCGCCGTCGAGGTCCGGATCGGCCGCTGGAGGCGAGACGTCGCTGGCGGCATCGATCTCGATCGTGAAGCCCGATCCGGCAGGCAGCGAGACCCGCACGAACGAGACTTCGGGGAGACCGACCGAGGCCAGATCGATTCCAGCGCCGCCTCCACTGCCGGCGTAGGCCGCCACGACCTGCTCGTGGGTCATGCCGACGAGCAGGGGACCGAGCATCGGATCGACGGGTCGGGTGAAGTCGGTCGGCACGTTGCCGGGGAGGGTCGGATAGGGACCGACATCCTCGTAGCCGAGCGTCGGGAACAGACCGTCGGCGTCGACCTCGGCAACCTCGAACCACGCCTTGCCGTCGGCGCTGACTTCGACGACGCCACCGTCGCCGAAGAAGCTCCCGACCACGCCCGCGGGGTAGGCCGCGTCGATGAAGAACGAGTTCCCGAAGATCAGCAGGTCGATGCCGAAGGGATTCATGGGATCGTCGACGACCGGCGACTCGAAGGCGATCACCAGATGGCCGCCGCCGCCGACCCCGCAGACCTGCGCAGGCAGGTAGGCGGATGAAAACGGCGTCACCGCGCTGGGAAACAGCGGGTCGTCGGTGAATCGGGACGGCGCGCCCAGCGCCGACTCGGGGACGTCGTAGCCGGCGGGGACGCCGACGCCCGGCAGGTACTCGACGACTTCAATCGCGTACGGCGACTGGCCCAGGGATGCGGAGGCGATCCCCACCGACACGAACACGGACACGGGGGCGAGGAGTCCACGGAAGGAAAGCTGGACGGACATGGATGCACACTCCGTGCGGCGAACCAGCCGGCGTCGGTCGAGCCGCGGACCGACGACGGGGGCGGACGCCTTCACGAGGTGGAGCGGCGGGCGAGCGGTGTCCCTTCGATGCGAGGGGACTCCGCCGGGCTTCGGGCCGCGACGCGGCACCGGCACCGACGAGGTTGCCCTCGAATCCTTCCGCCTTCCTGAGGAGGCGGGGGGAGGGGTCGCGGAGCAACGACCGAATCGGCCTTCGACTCCGACACCGTTCGACCACCCCATGTCGCGGGGGCGTCGACCCGAACCGTCGAGGCAGGTCTTCCGGCTTGGGGCGTTCGCTTCGGATCGGCCTTCCCAACCCATCGGGGTCAGTGGCCATGCGGTGATCCAAGCGTGGATCGATCGGATTCGTCTTCGGCGCCGGCGTGTCCATCCACGTCGGCGCTTCGGCGAGCTTCCGAACCGATCCGCCCTTCACGGCGGCGCGTCCGCGGCGGTTTTTCACCGCCTTCCCTCGTCGCGAAGCTCGCGACGGCCGGGACCCGATCCCGGCGAACCTCGAACGAACGCAGCATAACGCCCCTCGCTCGGAGGCACCTTCGTTGACACCCTCGAAGCGGGGGCGGTATCGTCCGAGGCTTCGTCCGCAGTTGGGCTCCGCACCCGCGTCCCGCGACCGGAGTCCGCCCCGAATCCGACGGCGGCCGTGGTCCAAACCACGCCTCCTCCTCAGGAACGAGCGACCAGATGGCGACCAATCCCGGCTTCGATCCGATCTCCCGCCGATGCGGCCTTGCCGTGGCGGCGACCCTGACCTTCGCGTTCACCCCCGCCCTCACGGCGGCCGCGATGCCCGAGCCGGGTGTTCAGCAGTCTGCAGCAGGCCAGCAGCGGAACCTCGAGGACTTCATCCACTACGTGGTCATCGGACGAGGAGACCTGGCCGGTGCGGCAGCGACGGCGCTTCTGGACTCGGGCATCACCGATTCCGAACTTGCCGATCTCGTCGACGAGAGCGGACTCGCCGAACGGCTCGATCGGGCTCTCGTCTCGGGGCGTCGGCTCCAGGGCACGGTCTCCCAGGTCGCCGAGCTTCGATCGCGACTGCAGCGTGGACGATTCGATCTCGCCACGGATCCCGCTCGGATCCAGCAGGCCGTGGGCATGCTCACCGGCACCGTTCGCGGGCGGATGATGGCGCGCGACCGTCTCGCTCAGGCCGGTCCGTATGCGGTGCGTCCGCTTCTCGAGGTCATCGTCAACGGCGAGGATCCCGTCCTGCTTGGTGAAGTCGAGACGGTGATCGGCCAGCGACTCGGCGGCACCGCGGTCCAGCCCCTCGCGGCGGCGCTTCTCGATCTCGAGCCCACCCCGGCGACGCGGGTGATCGCGGTGTTGCAGACGATCGGCGACCCCGCGGCCCGTCCGGCTGCACCGGTGCTTGCCGAACTCGCGGTGTCCTCGAGCGATCCGCGGACCGCAGCGGCGGCGGCCGCTGCGCTCGGGCGGGTGATGGGCGTCGAGTTCGAGGACGGCGCGACGCCGCCTCCCGCGGCGCTCTACACGGCGCTCGCAGGCAGATTTCTCGCCCTCGACGAGGCGCTCGTCTCGCTTCCGCCGTTGCAGTCCCTTGCCGACGTCTCCACGCTCGATGTGTGGTCCTACGACACCTTCGGCGGTCTCGAGCCGACCGCGGTGCCCAAGTCCATCTGGTTCGACGTGATGGCGATGCGGTGTGCCCGACAGGCCCTGGCGCTGGATCCGAGCGATCGCAAGGCGCTTGCGACCTTCGTCGCCGCCGACCTCCGTCGGACCATCGCGATGGAGCGAGGGGGCGTTTCGGATCCGATCCACGGCGATGCCCGCTACTCCGCCGACTTCTTCGCCACCGCCGCCGGTGCGTCGATCGGTCAGGAGGTGCTTGCGATGGCGATCGACATGCAGGACACCCCGCTGGTGCGGCGGGCGATCGAGGTGCTGTCGCAGATCGCCGGCGCCGACAGTCTGGTCTCGGGACCTTCCAGTGGCGCGCTGCAGTCGGCGCTGACCTATCCGAGTCGTCGCGTGCGACTCGAGTCGGCGCTCGCGTTGGCCGCGTCGCGGCCCGGCTCCGGTTTCAACGGTGACGACCTCGTGGTGCAGACTCTCGCGTCCGCGGTCCGGACCGACGCCGCCCTCGTGGCGGTGGTCGCAGCCGATGCAGAGGTCCGTCGTGCGGTCGCGTCGGCGGTGGCCGGCGGCGGCATGACCGTGCTCGCTTCGGGAGGCGCGTTCGACGAAGTCGAACCGGCGATTCTCGCGCAGAACGGCGTCGATCTGATCGTCGTCCGCGGCAACGGGGACGCCATCGCGGCAGCCGCAACCGCGGTTCGCGGTCGGTCGGTGACCTCGTCGACTCCGATGATCGCGGTCACTCCGGCGCTCGACGCCGAGCGGGTCCGCGACGCCCTGAAGGACGATGTGGCCCATGCCGTGCTCTTGCCTTCCGCCGACAGCGAGTTCGCCGCCGAGGCGGGGAGATTCCTCGAGGCGATGCTCGGCAGCCCCATGACCGAAGACGAGGCTCGCACCTACGCGGTTCTGGCGCTCGAGGCGCTTCGCGGACTCGCCATGAGCGGATCTGGCGTGTTCGACGTGGCCGATGCGGAGCGGCCGCTGCTGGACGCCCTCGACTCGACCTCCGGTGGCCTGCGAATCATGGTGGCCGAGGTGCTGGCCATGATCGACAGTGCGGACGCGCAGCGTGCGATCGTCGACGCGGCCCTGACGGCCATGGATGGCGAGCAGGTCGATCTGCTCGATCAGGCGGCGGCATCGGCCCGGCGTTTCGGCAACCGCACCGACGCCACCCAGGCCTCGGCGCTGGCGGGATTGATTCAGGGAGCCAGCGGCGACGTTGCGGATGCGGCAGGGCGTCTCTACGGAGCGTTGGACCTGCCGGTCGCCGAGACGGTGAACTGGATCCTGGATTGATTCCCGGGCGCTTCAGCCCCTATTCCACAGATCCAACCTCTCCCACGAGGGCCTCGGGAGCCCTCCTCCAAGTGAAGTCCGTCCCGGATCCGGCCGATCTCGGCGACAGCGGATCGGAGACACCGGTTGCGGGATGGTTCGTCCCGCGTACATTTTCGAACGATCTCAGCCGCCACCCTAGCTCAGTTGGTAGAGCGGAGCTTTCGTAAAGCTCAGGTCAGGGGTTCGAGTCCCCTGGGTGGCTTCGCCTCGAAGGCGGCACGCGAGCGTGCCGCCTTCTTGCTGCGCCCCCCTGCGTCGTCTCGCCATGCTCGACGCCGCGGGCGGGGCGGAGCCCCGCCGGGGCCGACGGTCCTCGTCTTCGCGAGGCAGGCCTCGCGAAGACTCGGTAC
>Ga0075479_10000922_pt1 | contig 13067 bp, 20 predicted proteins | sample DEB08_DNA_8_FD_76341 | JGI IMG/M metagenome (GOLD analysis project Ga0075479, IMG submission 76341) | Aqueous microbial communities from the Delaware River and Bay under freshwater to marine salinity gradient to study organic matter... | ecosystem: Environmental > Aquatic > Marine > Coastal ... | reverse complement strand
GTTGCCTGCGACACGACCCGACGCTTCCTTTCAACCAGATCGTAGATCTCCTCGTCGATAGTCCCGTCGAGCAGCATGTAAGTCGCAGTTACCGAACCTGTTTGACCGATTCGATGACAGCGACTGTACGTTTGGTCAACGTCGGCGGGTGTCCATGGGAGTTCTACAAATAAAACGTCCTGCGATGCCGTCAACGTGTGCCCGGTTTTCGCAGCCTGAATCGACAAAACTATGACTTTTGCGTCGGGGTCGGTTTGGAACGCTTCTTTCGCATCCTCTACGTCCCCTAGTTCCATGTCACCTTGAATCTTGTAGCCGCCGTATTTGTCGGCAAGCGCGTCAACGATGTCACGGTGGTGGGCAGCAACAACAACTTTCCGGGACTCCGCGAGCCGGCCCTCGATCCACTCCTCAATCGCAGGCATTTTTGCTTTCGCCGCTAATCTGCGCAAGATGCTAATTCGCACGAGATGCTGACTAGCCTCCGCTTTCAAACGCGCTCTGACAGCGGCCGACTTCGGGTTTTCTCCAAGTTCTTCAGCGATTTCCACAGCCCTGTCAATAAGATACTGGACAATATCTCGCTCGGCTTTGCGGTACTCCTTCATCTGGGCCGCCGGGACTTCCACGAGCAGCGGGTCATGAACAACAGGAGGCAGTTCAGTCATCACCTGATCTTTAGTGCGACGGATGTAGCAAGTGGAACGAAGCCGTTCGTTCAGTTCCTCTAGATTTGACGCACCCTCAAGATGCCATTGTCCCCACTTGTCACGGAAAGCGTCACAATATCTGCGGTAAAAACCCCATTCGCCGCCAAACGCATCCACCTGACCGATGATCTGAAGTTGCGGTGCGTACTCGGCTGGCCGGTTCGTCACAGGAGTACCCGTAAGCAAGATCACCGGGACGTCGGGCCCGGCAGCCTTCGTGATTGCTTTCGCCGCTTTGGTTCGCTGCGAGTCACGGCTCTTACAGTAGTGCGATTCATCAAAAACGTACCCGTTGTGACCTTTGAGCAGATCCTTCCAATGGTGGATGTTGGAGTAACCGACAACCAGCACCTCGCTGAACTCTGGGAACTCTTTGCGGTCCACAACAATCTGGACGTCCCGGTGCGGCAGCCAACGATTCCACTCTTTCTTCCAGTTGAGGATCAACGATGGAGGACAAACGATCACGCAGGGGTAGGCGTGTTGGACTTCGACTGCTGCGATTGCTTGAATCGTTTTACCTAACCCCATCTCGTCGGCAATAAATCCTTTTTTGACCGTTGAGATGTATTCGACTCCGGCTTTCTGGTAAGGCAACAGTTCGCCTTGGAATCCGGGGATGTTGACCTCGGCGTCCGTTGAGCGGGACTTCTCGATCAGGCTGCTGGAGGTTTCGGTGGTTGAGGTGTATGCGTCTCGGACTTCGGGGGAGATTTCGATGTCGAATCGTTCTCCGAAGGTGATTGCCGCATCACCGGATGTGATCGGTGCCAGCCATTCTTTGCTGTCGGGCGACCATGTGACTCCGGGGATCTGCTTGACTGAGCGGATCCGCACACGTTCGTACGGAAACTTGATACAAATCCAGTTTTCTCGAAGGATGATGTGTTCTGCTGCGGCGGGTGGTTCGGGCAAAGTGATGAGAGCGACTTCCTCTGTCATCTCGTACCCGTACTGGTTTATGAAGTCCCGGGCGGCCCGTACCTCGGCGACTGGGATTTCCCAAAGTTTCGAGCGTTTGTTCCATTTTGCGCCACGAATCTTTTTGATGGCGGTGACTTCTTCGAGAACGTAAGGGGTGTCGACAAGGAGCATGTCGGTGTCTAGCCACAGGTTCACGCTTTTAGTCTAGCCGTAGACAAGGAAGAACCCCCACGTCCTGCTATCCAAGGGGGAGGAGGAGAGGACGTGAGGGTTGCTTCCGTTGTGGGGGTCATCTGGTGGGGGCCAGATGTCTGTAACCCTAGCATCACAAGTTCACGAGCGCAACAACTATTGGTCAAAGATTTTTTTTCGCTCTGAGGTTGTGTCTCAGACCTATAAGTACTATATTACTAGACATGAAGAAACCCCAAAAAGGCGACATCGTCGCAACCACAATCCACGGCAACATCATTCAGGTCTGGTTCCAAAGCCCGACCGGAGACAGTAGCGACGTACAGATTTTCAATCTTGAGTGCGTCTCATACAATCAGGCAGTTGCCATCGCAAACAACATCAACGCCACGAACGGCATCGAAGTTCTCCACTTGGACTGTCTCAACGACGAGTTGGTCTACAGCGAAGACCTTGACGCTTCAGTAATCTGACCATCCCCGGCTTCCAGCAAGAGTCCGTCCCTCACAAGGGGGCGGGCTTTTTGCTATCTACGGGTACGCATCCATTCTTCAACGGTCATTTCTGCCGGGGCTAAACCGCAGCGCCAACGCGACTTCTCGGTGTCAGCCAACGCCTTACACTCCGAACATTGAACAATCGGAGGAAATTCACCGACTTCTGGGTGATCCATCCCCATGTCGATAACCACCCACGAGTGGGAATCCACGTTCGCTGACGCTTCTTCCTCTGAACCTTCGAACTTCGGCTGGATCTTGATGATCTTGGACCAAAAGCGGGACATCAGGCCTCTGGTTCCGCCGGGAACAACTCGGGGTTATCGGATTGGACGATCTCTTCAACAATCAACTTCGTGTAACGCTTGCGGAGACGCCAAATCTTCTTGTTTAACTCTTCCATCTTCATGGTGGAGCGAGCCTTGAACGCAATATCGTCATCGAAATACCCGAACTTGGCAAACATTTCGTCCTGAAGATCTGCTTCGTCGAACAAAATGTCGGTAATCCAGTTCGCCCGACCGTCAATCTTGAGCATCAGGTCCGCGAGACCTTCAGTCCCGAACTCGTCGTACACCCGTGAGACCAAAGTGTCGCACAGGTGAGAGCGGTAGACCTGCTCAATATTCATGGAGCCAGACATGAAGTCTCCGATCATTTCGATCAGATCTTCTCTGGTGATCTCATCCTCGTTCTCGAACATATGTACCCCCTAACGAGAGCCGTACATACATTTTGACACAAGAACCATCAGGTAAGCGTTAGGACTGCGTCTTGGGCACGGGCTTTGGCTTTCGTCACCCACGAGTAGTAATCCATTGACGCAGCGGCCCTGTCTTCAGCCCCGGCTTCGCGGTGGTGATCAAGGTATTCGCCGATTGCGTTGTACGCCGCCCAACCGTTGAACCCGAAGCCGCCAGCATTCTTCTTCGAGATGTACAGCGATCGGACGGTCATCTGAAGATTCTCACGATTTTCCCGTTGGATCTTCGTTGCGTCCGACTTCTCAGGGAACACGCTGTCAAAAATCTTGTCGAACTGCCGTGATCCTGCTGGGACTGGGATCCGAAGCATCCGTTCAGCGGTTTGCTGGAAGTTGCGTGCCCATTCGGTTGAGATCGCAAGAACTTCGCCGGCCTGTTCCAACGCTGTGTCTTGGTTTCTGGTGTGACGAGCAGTAAAAACGCTTTTCGCCGAGTCCATCGCCATGATTACGGTGTTGAGGCAGACTGCCCGGATCGGCGTGTTTGCGTAGGTGATCGGGACTTTTCCGTCGTGACCGTTGCGGACGAGGAGGTAGCGTTCGATGCGGTCGTTGACACCTTTCGGGTCGATGACCAGTCCACCCAAGTTGATGGAGGCGAAGAACTCTTTGCCGTCTCGGAGAACACCGCAGGTTTCTACGACTGCTTCTCCTTTGGATGCGCCCACGACGTCGAGTGCTCGTTGGAGTGCTTCACGGTTTTGGGTGGGGACGTATCGTGTGCCGACTGTGGCGAGCCCGTCGAAAGTCCCGTCTGGGTTGCTGCGTACGGTGGCTCGGGAGTTGTCGATGAGGATTGGTGTCCCATCGGGGTTCAGGATGAACTGGCCGTTGTCGTCTACGGCCGCGACTTTGGTTGTTACGACGTCAAAGTCGGCTTGGGCTGCTTCCAGCATTTGTTCTGCGGTTGCGAGTCCGTTGAGTTTTGTGCCGAGTTTGTGCCAAGGGATGTCGCCTGCGTAAGCCATCCGGGCTGTTCCATCTGCGTTGATTTCAATTCCGTGCATGTGACCCTCACTTCTCTTTAGATAAATCTATCACACGTTTGCCATTGACGTAGTTGTACACGGTTACCCGTGAAACACCACATGCGTCAGCGATTTTGTTCACCGCTTCGCGGAGTTCGAGAGCCCCGAGGTCGATGAACATCCGGATGCAGTAGCGGCGTTCTTCGATCGTCAGTTTTGACAGATCGTTAGTCAGCATCCGTCGTCGAACCTCGTCATGGAGGTGGTCGAACGCACCGTGCAGGGTGTGAAGTGGTTCTCTGAGTCCGTGCATGTCCACAGGTTACCGCGATATTGACAGAACGTCAACGTACGATCGCTGTGGCTTTCGGTTTTGTCAAGAACGGAGCGTCCTCAGGGCCACGAACGTGGGGTGCGATCCAAATCAACCTGTGTGCATCTGGGTCATCAGACGGGCCGAGCGACGGATACCACTGGTTGCGAGCGTGACCACGAACAAGTACCCGATGGTCAAGACGACAGCCCTCACCCGTGCCATCGCTGGCGTGACGAGCACGACGAAGTTTGAGGATCGTGATCGGCTCTTTGAGACCAGTCAACCTCTGTGCTTGACGACGAGTCGCCCGATTCACTTCCTCGGGGGTATCTCTGACGAGGAGTTCCTGCCAGACGAACCTGAACAACGCAACCATGAACCTGCGAACCATGCCGGAATCCTCGGAGCAGATAGTCCCGTCCGCCGAGTCCGCCAACCGAATGATCTGTTCTGCCGTATCGTCTTCTCTGGCCGTTCTCCACGCCGAGCCGAACGCCCATGCCGTGCTGTCCAAGAGCATGAGGCTGGTGTCCGGAATCAAGTCGTCGATCTGCTCTCCAACACCCGTGATGTACCTGAAGCATCCAGCGTCGGTGTACAGGTACATGAACATCCCGTCAATGGGGCGAAGGGTGCCGTCTGGGTCTTTGGTCATTACTTGGTCGGACCTTGCCCACGAGATGGCTCTGACGCCAACCATTTCGGCTTCGGGGTTCTTGTAGAACTCGCCCGTTTCCTCGTTGACATTGGTGGTGGTGACAGCGGTGACGAGAGGCTTCTCTAGGTACACGATTCCGCTGGGGGCGAACATGTCTGAGGCGTACAGTTTTTCGCCGTCGAACTCCTCGGATGCGATGGAGAGCATGTCGATCATGTCGCTAGACACGAATGTGGTCGGCTCTGCTGTGAGCGCGTACTCCTCCATGATGCAAGCCATCGTGGCGTACATGACCTGCTCGGCGGGTGAGCCATGGTCAAAGGTGTCATGGAAGTACCCGCGTCTGTGGATTGCCCAATGTTCCTTGAGCGGTCCACTCTGGGCTGTAGATGCGGGTGGGGCAGCGCGACCGGAGAGGATCTTTTTTACGGTGCTGTCGCTGAGGCTCAAGGCCTTCGGGCGGTCAGGCTCGTGGGGGAGCCAACGCAAGCAACGGTCGACTGCTTCCAGACGTTCGATGTGGTTGTGTACGGCTTTGCCGACACGAACTGTCAATGCCTCCATGACATGAAGGCTAACCCTTATTGGTCACAGAAACAACTTTGTGAAAAAATTCCTTTACGGGAACCACGGTTGCCAGCCAGAGTTGCCCCAAATCGCCAACCCGGCGGACAAAACAACACGGGGCTCGTACAACTCGTCACACGAATCAAGAACCCCATGCGACTGCAACCACCCGTCAGGCCAGTACTTCGTCGACTTACACCAAAACTGGTTGATCTGCATCAAACCGTTGGAACCACCCATCGGGTCGTCAGGATTGTGCTGTGTCGGGTCACACCGCGACTCACGATAAATCGTGTACGACAGCCGAGACAGTTCCTCCTCCGGCCAGCCAACCTCACGAGCCAAGTCCATCCACTCGTCGCATCTCCAGTCAGGACGGGACTGCGACCACGACGTCACCCGTGGAACAGTTGTTGTGGGCGCTGGGGTGATTCGATCTGGGTCGTTGAGAACCGCGTCAAAGTTCGGATCCAGCGTGATCCCTTCAGGCAACTTCGGCACCTGCGGGATGCGCTCCTCCGAATCATGGGTGTCGTGCCATGCCGGTTCGACGTACAGCGGATCGTTGGTGGCCCAGACGCCGCTCGACGGCCCCGGTGTTACCGTGGCGATTGGGTGGTCTGGACGAGCGATTTCGTAGTCGGCTTCGGTTCTGGAGCCTGCGCTGACTCCGGTGATGACGCCGATGCAGGCGAGCCATGTGATGGCTTTGCCGGCCAGAGATAAAGGAATAGCCATAGCGGACTCCTTGAGAGGGGGCAGATGGTCCCTCTATGTTACCAAATGATTACGAAATGCGTCGGTCAGTCAAGATTTTCTGCGACTTCTGGGGCTTGGGTGTAATCCAACAACCAGTCACCCAAGTCAATCTCGTCCTTCGGCGTGATGAGAACAACGAGTTGCCCGTCTTCCTCGGCAAGGGTCTGGTCGGCCGGGATCTCCAACTCCAACGAGTCGATAATCACACCCGCGATCATCTCGCAGGCCTCTCGATACTTCTCCAACGTGTCGGCGTCCGGCTCCTCACCACCGAAATCGGCGGTAAAGACGTCAAGGTTCACCAAATGTTCGAAAATTTTGATGGCGTGTTGCTGTGCTTCTTCTGGGGTCATAGCCGTCAATGTAATCCTTAAAAAAGATTTCGGCAACCCGCCCGGTTGTCACACCCACCTGATACGATGACGAACGACACAAACCCGTGTCACCCGTATCGAGGGCATGCCCTCGGAAGGAAGGCAATCATGGCAGGATCAGAAACCACGTTGATCGGGAACGTCACCAACGAACCCGAACTCAAGTACACCGCACAGGGGGCCGCGCGACTCGCGTTCTCCATCGCTGTGAACCACTACTGGACTGATGCTGACGGCGAGAAGCAGGAGCGCACCTCCTTCTTCAACGTCACAGCATGGCGGTACCTCGCAGAGGACGCAGCCGCAGTTCTGGAAAAGGGAATCGGCGTCATCGTGCAGGGACGTCTTGAGCAGCGCACATGGGACGACGATGAGGGGAACAAGCGTTCCACGATCGACGTTCTCGCCAACAACATTGGTGTTCAGGCACGTTCAATTGAGTCGTTGGAGCGCAAGCGCCGCGACAGCAGCGGATCAGCCCCGGCGGCGAAGGCAACTTCACCTCGGAAGAAGGCTGAACCCGCAGGCGAACCGTTCTGATACAATCCGCTTGAGGAAACCCCGGTTGGAGGGAAATGGGAAGCCAACCGGGGTTTTCCCCTTTCTACAGCAAGGTTTGTCGTAGACTTGACGCATGAGCGACGACTCGAAAGCCTTGACACGCGAATTTTTGGCTGAACGCGACCTCCGCATCTTCAAAATGCGGCAGGCAGGCATCACAACCAACGAAATCGCCCGCAGATTCGGTGTGTCAACCTCGGTCGTGTCAAAAGCGATCTCCCGACAGTTAGAAAAGATGAATCGGGAAGCGTTGAACGCCTACCCGGAAGTTCTCCGCATGGAACTTGAACGACTGGACGCTCTCCAAGCCGCAATCTGGCCAATGACGCAACATCGACGAGTAACGATGGACGACGGCCAAGAAGTATCGGTCGAACCCGACATGAAAGCCATTCAACAGGTGCTGAGCATCATGGACAGACGTTCAAAACTGTTGGGCATGGAACAATCCAACCTTTCGATCCAAATGGACGTGTCCACAGACACCGCAACCCCAATCCGGGTCACGATGGCTGGAGAACTCGAAGGCGGGGCCGCCGCAGTCGACGCATTCGACCCGGCAGAAGAAGCCAAACAGTTGCTGGAACTCATGGCTCGATCTGGTGTCCTCCCGGAAGAAGATGTCCAGAAAATGCTCGGCACAGGCAACGAGGTTGTCGATGCAGAGGTCGTAGAGGAGTATGATGACACCCATGAGTGACGAAACCGTTGACAACGTAGAGCAGGCGATGGATGCGATCGCTGAAGATCTCGATATGACAATCGCAACCAAACCACCGACCGATGACGACCAAGAAGGCGTAAACGCCGACAAACAGATCCTCATCCGAGCCACCCGTGGCGAACATGAGCGTTGGAAGCGTGCCGCCGAAGTCCAAAACACGTCCATGTCGCAACTTGTCCGAGATCTCGTCAACGCACACGTACAAGGCGTACTCGACTGCCCTCACCCGCCCGAATATCGCAAAAGTTACCCGTGGGCCGAGTTCTGCCGGAAATGCGACACCCGTCTACGAGGCTGAGCCCGTGGACATCGAGTTCGACCTCGAAACTGACGGTTTCGCGATAACACGGGGCTTGATCCCGCCGCATGCGATCGACGAGTACCTCGAAGGCGCATACGCCGGCCTTTCCGAAGCACAAAAGGACAATTTGGCGTTCCAAAGCCACCCGTGGGTCCGTTCCGTCCTGTGCCACCACGAAATCAACCGTTTTGCCGCACATTGGCGTCTCAACCTCGCGTTACATTCATGCCTGTTGAAACAAGTCGATATTGGGCTTCCATGGCACTGCGATCTGCTTGCCGGTGAACGACATTGGGGTATTTGGGTCGCTTTGGGCCCCATCACGAAAGAAAACGGCCCGTTTCAGATCATTCCGGGCTCCCACCTGTGGGATTTCGACAGATCCGACTCTGGGCTGTCCCCCGAAAACATGGAAATCTCCCCGACGGTTGACAACATCATCGACGAGTACGGTGCACCTCACCCCGAGTTCTTCATCGCTGAAGCCGGTGACGTCCTCATCTGGGACACGTTCTGCATACATGGGGCGATGAAACCGTTAGATCCGACGACACGACGCACAGCAGCGATCGGGCACTACGCCGAACACCCCATGGCAGTCACGGATTGTGACGATGGTGTCAGATGGGTGATGGAACGCTAGAGTTACCAGCATGTTGACTTATCACGAACGTACAGACTTCTTCACGTTCCCTGCTGGAGCCCGAGCACACGGTGTGAACACCCGTGGCGTCGGAGGCGGTTTAGCAGCAGACGTGTTCGCCCTACTGCCCGAAATGGAGACCGTCTACAAGTTTGCGTGTAACGCCGGCACATTAGAGCCCGGAGACAGCCTCCCCTACAAGGCCGATGACGGCACATGGTGGTACAACGTCGCTTCACAACGCGATCCGGGCCCTGACGCAACCGTCGAATGGATCATCTCTGGTCTACAGAAAGCCGTTGACCACGCCCAAGAACAAGGTGTCGCCACGATGACCATCCCCTGCATTGGGGCCGGTATCGGTGGTCTCCTATGGGGCGACGTCCGTGCAGCACTGTACGACACGTTCACAGATGGCCTGTTCCACCTACAGGTCGTGACACGAGGCCGGTTCTCCGACTACGATTCATAGGTATGGAACCCGTAGACGTCTTGCGTGAACTTGGCTCTGACGCCGAACGCCTGTTCCCACACATCGAGCAACTGGCCGAATGGGCTGCATCCACAGAGAACGAAGAGGTGATCTCAAATGTTCAGGAAGTCGCAACGTACTTCGCGTGGGTCCGACAGTCAGTCCTCGCCTTCGCATTCGACAGTAGCCGCTGAACGGTACGCCACCTGCCTGCAGTGTGACCGTCTCCGCAAAGCCCTACGCCAATGCAAGGAATGCGGCTGCTTCATGCCCGTGAAGGTCCAGATCCCCAACGTGTCCTGCCCTCTCGGCAAATGGTAGAAGTCGTGCAACTCCTGTTCGGCATCGTCTGTGTGTACGCCGGTGTAGCCATCCTGTTCTGGCTACTGGACAACCTCTAGGGGAGACGCCACCTACTAGGTGACCCGTGGACGGCTGCGTCCAAAGCGGCCCTCACGTACTCCTCAACGGCATCATGTGTGATCCGTTCTGCTTCCTCACCAGAGAACACAGCCAACTCTTCGCCTGCACGTGTCTGCACCACGATCGTGTGGTCAGCCGCCTCACGTAGCCTGACCATCTCGTCAGCGATCTGACGTAACAGGGTGGAGGTCACGTCTACACGTACATGGCCTGCGTCGATCACGTCAGCCAACACACGGCACGTCTCAACCAGATCGTCGTCTTCAGGTTCGTACTGTGACTCGCTCATCATTCTCATCTCTCACATGAGGGACACAGGCTGTGTACAGCAATCCCTCTGATGTCTGATACAGGTCTGCTGGGTCACCACACAGATCACAGTGATCATATGATCGACGCTCAGTCTCGTCAATCAACCGTCGAAACAACTGTGCTGCTACACGTACACGTTCAGGGCTGTCATCAGGGCGAGGTACGAACTCGGCGTAGAACCTCAAGCCACCAAACTTCTCTTTGATCTGATCAATCCTGTACAGGGGTGACACATAGCCAAGGTGACGATCCAACTCGTCAACCAACTCGAACCATCCCGGATTCTGGTCACGCCACACATCAATCTGACGTTGACGTACATCACGATCAGACGGCTCATCAGACACAATCAACCACTCCAAACCGTCATAGATCATGGGATGAACGGTAGCACGAGGAGAACAAGCCCACCGATCACCATCACACCACAAGCGATGTTCTGGAAGAAGATGTCAACCTTTGTCCACTTGTCCATGTGACCACAGTAACACACATGTCAAGCATTACCCGTGACGGCCTGCGGCGATCAACCACAAACCATCCCCCCCAAGAATCAGAGATGATTCCCCTTAGGACGACGAGGCTTACGATCCCCAGTGATCGGCTCACGACGACCACCACCAATCGCATCAACCGTCTTCTCATCGTCATACGTCTTACGAGCATCACGACCAGCATCACGAGCACGACGAGTATTCGACACGAACTGACGACCATCACGAGACGCCTTACGCTTCTTCGCATTAGTCGCTCTACGTTCACCCGTGGACAGCCGCGACCAAGCCTCCTTCGGCAAGTACCTGTTCATCACAGTCCGACCCTTGCGATCACGACGCTTCGCCGGCTTCCCATCCGACGTCGTCCACTTCTCACGAGTCCACTTCGACAACGACCGCTGACGCTTCGACTTCCCACCACGATAGCCACCACCAGCCTTGCGATACGCCTGAGCCAACAACTGCGCCTTCCGAGCAGACCACTGACCAGCACGACCCCCCTTCGAACCAGCCATGATCCGACGCTTCAAACGCTCACGCAACTCCGGCTTCGTGTACGACATGCCCTTCACCTCAGGGCCATCGCCCTCCAAAAACATGCCAACCGCAACATCAACCCACTCCACAGAACGACCAGACCAGTCCCGTTTCGACTCGACAGGCAGCACCCAGTCACCACGAACAACATCATCAAAACCTTCACGTCCCATCCACACATTCTCCCACACAACAACCAACACAAATAGCAAAAACAACAACACGAACCGCATCAAACTGATACGAAACGTCACACCCACGAGTCTTCAGCCCCGAAACTTTTCCGCGCACGCCCCAGCCGCCGGGCGGCAGTGTGAAATATTTTGGGTTGTGGCGTTACTTGATTAGATTTATCCGAGTTGTTGGAGTTGTTGGTTGGTGATGGTTTGTTGGGTGAAGTGTTCGGCGATGTGGATTTGTGTGTGGAGTCCGGGGTGTCGGTTGTCGGTTGCGACGTCCCAGTGTTGTTGTTGTTGGGGTGTTTGTGGGGTGTGGGTGCAGTGTGGGGGGTGGAATGGTGTGAGGTTGGCGTCTGACCATTTTGTGAGTGGGGTTTGTTGGGGGTGTTGTGGGTGGTGTGGGTTGATTTGTTGGATGTTGGTGAGGGTGTTTCGGGTGGTTTGGTCCCAACTGGTGATGAGGTGTTGGATGTTGTGGGTTTGTGTCCACCATTGAAGGAGGTAGAGGTGGTCGAGTGTTTTTGTTGTTGCTTGTTCTGGGTGTATTGGGTGTGGTTTGTGTAGTGGTTTTTGTGTTCCGGGTGCTGGTTTGTGTTGGTATGGGGTGTGGTGGTTTTTGGGGTTGTTGATGGTGTAGGTGTGGGTGTGTTGGTCCCAGTTGAGGTAGGTGTGTTGGGTTTTGTTGGGTGTTTGCCAGATGAGGGTGTGGGTGCGGTGTTGTTCTGGGGCGAGTGTCCAGATGTTTTGTGGTGTTCCGTGTTGTTGTGTGTGTTGTGCGAGTTGTTGTATTTGTGATGCGAGGTTGTCGCCGGGGTTGGCGAGGTTGTTGATTTTTGTGTTTGTGGTTGTGGCTGCGATGTGGGGCCATGCGTAGTTGGGTGGGAGGAAGGAGCCGTAGGTGATGCTGCAGCCGAGTGTGATGGTGTTGGGGTTTTGGTGGTGTGGGTGTTGTGGGGGTTTGTGTGGGTATGGGTGTTGGGGGTAGAGGTGGTGTGCGTTTGGGGTTGGTTCGATCATGGTGTTAGTAGGTGTAGGGGGTTTGTGGTTTTTTGCGGTTTTTGATGCGGCGGTAGATGTGTTTGATTTTGTTGATCATGTTGGTGGTGTGATGGTGGTGTTGTGCCAGAAGGGGTGGAGGGTTTTGAGGGTGTTGTTGTCGATTTTGTTGCCGGTGAGGATTTCGTAGTAGTGGATTTGTCGGTGTAGGCCGGGGTGGGGGTTGGGGTGTTTCCAGTGTTTGTTGGCGGCGTGGTCCCAGAGTTGTTGTTGGTGTGGTGTTTGGGGTTGTAGGTCGCAGGGGCAGTGGGTTGGGTGTGCGAGCCATTTGGTGATGTGGGGGTGGTTGATGTTGCCGAATTCGTGCCAGTTGGGGTCTGTTGTTGTGGGTTCGTCGGGTTGTTTGTGTAGGTGGGGTGGGATGTGGTGTTGGTGGTGGGGGTAGTTGAGGATGTGGAGTGTGGCGTTGGTGTTGGGTTCCCAGCCGAGTGTGGTGAGTTTGATGTTGTTGGTTTGGGTGTAGGTGGTGAGGAGGTCGAGTGCGGTGAGGTTTTGCCAGATTGCTTGGTTTTGGCTGGGGGTGGTTTTTTGGCCGTTGAGGTTGGTGTCGCGGTGTTTTGCTGGGTTGGTTTTGTTTGGTGTTTCGTATTGTTGGGTGTGTGGGTTGTTGTGGAGTGTTTGTGTGCTGTAGGTG
>Ga0075479_10000921_pt1 | contig 13070 bp, 10 predicted proteins | sample DEB08_DNA_8_FD_76341 | JGI IMG/M metagenome (GOLD analysis project Ga0075479, IMG submission 76341) | Aqueous microbial communities from the Delaware River and Bay under freshwater to marine salinity gradient to study organic matter... | ecosystem: Environmental > Aquatic > Marine > Coastal ... | reverse complement strand
CATCCCGGAAGAGATCCTGTTTGATGCGGTGCTGCCCTATGCGAATGTCAGCGAAAAACGCGATCCGTGGCGTGCAGATTTTGTGAAACGATTTTCCCCGCTGGTCCGGGATGCCAAAACGCCGGGCGAAGCAGCGGCCATCCTGAACCTGAACATCTTCAAGGACCTGAATGTTCGCTATTCCACCAAACGCAGACGAGCGGACCAGAGTCCTGCTGAAACCATGGAGACCGGTCTGGCTTCCTGCACCGGACTTTCCATTCTGTTAATTGATGCGTGTCGTGCAGTGGGCGTTCCCGCCCGCCTTGTTGGAACTCCGTTGTGGTCCGACGGCAGTGGAAATCATACCTGGGTCGAGATCTGGGACGACGGCTGGCATTTCACTGGTGCTTGTGAAGCAACAGGCAAGGATCTGGATCGCGGCTGGTTTACGGAGCGCGCCGCTCGTGCAATTCGTGACGATCGCCTGCGAGCAATTTACGCCGTGACTTTCCGCCGTAACGGTCAGTCCTTCCCGATGGTCTGGGCACCTGATCAGGATCACGTTTCCGCAGTCAACGTCACGAACCGATACACCTCCCGAGCACCTGTTCCGGAAGGCTTCGCTGTGCTGCGCGTGCGGGTGCGCAATCAAGCCGGAGAACGAACAGCCGCACTGATCACCGTGACAGATCAGGACGGCCAGGTTGTTCTGGAAGAAAAGACCCGCGACGAACGCTTTGACAGCAACGATTTGCTGACGGTAACAGCAAAGAGGGACACGGCACTGACAGTGAAACTGTCTGGTACTGACATTCAGCGGAAAGTGACCCTGGATACCGATGCGATCACGCTGGACCTGCAAGTCCCCTGAGGCCGGCGTACAGCATTTGTTTCTGTTTTTGCTCTGAGTTTTTCGGGAACAGGTCATGCCGGCCCCCAGCGATCGGAACCTCGGTCTACAGCCCATCGGGCCACTGATGGAGGAGTTAAGACTCACGCCGCGCGCGCTGGTTGACGCTTCTCCCGATCAGCTCACACACAAGATGGTTGCCCGTGCCGTGCGTGGCCGCTGGCTGACCCCCAATTCACGGGCCATTATTCAGCGAGCATTGTGCGCTGCGGCCGGGCAGGAAATTCCGATTTCGCGGCTGTTCAACTACTAGCACTGGCCCGACAGCAACACAACATTTCCCGCTGAGCAAATCTCCCGCACCTTTGCAGCGGTGCCAATTGAAATTGCGCTTTGCATCGGGGAAACTTGCAGCAACAGTCGCGGGAATTCCTCGCGACAATTCACCTGACCGCGAGATCTGCCAGCGATGACTCAGCATGCCTACATTGAGCGATTCGTGAATCTGCTCAAGCCGGAATCAAACCTGATTTTCAACATGTCCATTGATGAGGCAGTTGCCCGCGTAGGCAGCGGGGACCCGGAACAGGTGCGTGAAATCCAGGGGCAGTTTGCACTGGTGCATCGCAACGGCACGGTGATACGCCTGGCACGTTCCATCGGTCGTCCGCTGCGTTACTTTCTGGCCAAGCAGATCGACGGTCCCTGTCTGGTCGTGGCTGAACGCATGGATGAAATTGCGGACTGGTTGAAACAGGAGGGTCTGGACGATCAGTTTCATCCATCCTACACCCGCATGGTTCCGGCACATTACATCCAGGAATTGGCGCTGATTGGCTGCCCCGATCCCAGTCCTCAGAACACCCGTTACTTCACGCCGGAACGAAATAAGCTGACGACTGACCCGGACGAGATCGGGCGGCATTATATTTCGGCATTGCGTCAGGCCGTGGATCGCTGGCTGGATCAGATTTCGGAGGACGAGCCGCTGGGCGTGATGTTCAGCGGAGGAATCGACAGCGGTGCCGTGTTCCTGACAGTTTATCGCTGTCTGCTGGATCGCGGCCAGGCACCGTCACGACTGAAGGCCTTTTCACTGACTGTGGATTCTGCTGGAAACGATGCTGACCAGGCCCACCGATTCCTGTCGGATCTCGACCTGAGCATGTTCCTCGAAGTGATCGATGTCCCGGCAGCAGCGGTCGACTATCGTGAAGCGATTCGTGTGATTGAGGACTACAAGCCGCTGGACGTTCAGGCCGCTGCGATGGGGCTGGCCCTGTGCCGTGAAATCCGCAGCCGCTACCCCGACTGGAGATACCTGATTGACGGCGACGGCGGTGACGAGAATCTGAAGGACTACCCCATCGAGGACAATCCGGAACTCACGATCCGCAGCGTATTGAATAATCCACTGCTGTATCACGAGGGCTGGGGAGTCGAAGCCGTCAAACATTCTCTGACATATTCCGGTGGACAAAGCCGCGGGCACGTCCGCACCTGGGCACCAGCGGCCACCAGCGGTTTCCTCGGTTTTAGTCCGTTTGCGGTTCCGGATGTCATTGAGGTGTCCGAAGGCATTCCGTTCATCAAAATGACCGACTGGAGCCATGAGCGGCTGTATTCCATGAAAGGCGACATCGTCCGACGCGGGGTGGAACAGGTGCTGGGCTTTGCGATGCCGGTTTATGAAAAGTGTCGGATGCAGCACGGGGCCGCGGCGAAAGCCACGTTCGCAGATCTGTTTCCGGCCGATGAACGCTCTTACCGGCGAGCATTTGCGGAAGCATTTGCCCAGTAACGAATCTGCGTTGCCTCATACGCAACGGGTTGCAGAGGGTTAACATCGGTACGGCGTGCAACGCAGTTTTGCGCACCGCTGTGCGTCTCGTTTGCCAAATCACTGTTCTCGCGGTGTTCGAGACCATTCCATAGTCTATATTCAAAGCAGCAAGCCGCAGCGGATTCTCTGCCGCGCGGAAGATCAAACAGGCATTTTCTGAAGGGATCTGCTCAACGTGCCACTGCAGACCATCGAACAGGCAATTGCAGCCATCAAAGCTGGAGGAATGATCATCGTCGTTGATGACGAAGATCGTGAAAACGAAGGCGATTTCATTTGCGCGGCTCAGACCATTACTCCGGAGCAGGTGGATTTCATGCTGCGGGTCGGTCGCGGCACGCTGTGTGTCCCCTTGACCGCTGACAGTGCATCCCGTCTGAAACTGCGTCCTGTGGTGGACGAATCCAGCAATACGGCGCCAAACAAAACGGCCTTTCTTCGCGGCGTGGACCATGTCACAGCGGGAACCGGCGTCAGTGCCGAAAATCGAGCTCGAACGATCCGTGCTCTGGCCAACCCACAATGTACCGCAGAAGAGTTGCTTCAACCCGGACATGTTAACCCTCTGCAGTCGCTGGACGGCGGCGTGCTGCGGCGTGCGGGGCACACCGAAGCAACAATTGATCTGATGCGGCTGGCCGGAATGCAGCCCGTCGGTGCTTTGATTGAAATCTGCAGTCAGACCAGTCACGGCATGGCGGGGATGGAAGAACTGCAGCAAATTGCTGAAGAGTATGACATCCCGATGATCTCCATCGAGGAGTTGATTCGCTATCGCCGAATTCGCGAACAGCTGGTGTCGCGAGTTGTGGCCGTTCCCATGCCCACCACGGAATTCGGGACCCCGCAGGTTATTGGCTATCAGGTCAGTCACGAACAACAGGAACCTTTGGCTTTGGTGTGGGGAGATCTTTCCGCTGCTGAAGCGCCGCTGGTTCGAATGCACTCCAGCTGCTTCACCGGGGACGTTCTGGACTCGCTGCGATGCGACTGTGGAGACCAGTTGCGACTGGCCATGTCGATGATTCAGGCTGAAGGCACTGGTGTCGTCGTGTATCTGCCTCAGGAAGGACGCGGCATCGGTTTACTGGCGAAACTGAAAGCCTATCAGCTGCAGGATGAAGGTCTTGATACTGTTGAGGCCAACCACAGACTTGGTTTCAAGGCCGACATGAGAGATTATATGGTGGGCCTGCAGATTCTGAAGGATCTTGGCCTGACGCGAATCCGCCTGTTGACCAACAACCCCAAGAAAACCGATGCCTTTGTTTACACGGGCGTCAATATTGAGGTTGTTGAACAGGTGCCGATTGTTGCCCCCCCACATTCCTGCCGCAGTGATTACATGGCCACCAAGCGAGAGAAGATGGGCCATCTGCTGCCGGACGAAGCCATCAAGAAGAAGACCGATTGACGGTCGGCTGGCAGCCGCGTCACCCCTCTCAGGGCCTGTCCCGATTCCCGGTAAACATGGAAAACAGCAGGTGCTTTATGTTGCGATCAATCCGCAGTGTGGCGACTCTCATCTTGCTTGTCACGGCTCATTCGGCAGCCGGCGAACAGCCTGGGCTGCTTTCGCAGTCATTCATTTATGAGCAGGCGTCTTTTCCGCAGTGCCACGCATCCACGCTCGCGGAGACTCCGCAGGGGCTGGTTGCTGCCTGGTTTGGCGGCAGCCACGAAAAGAATCCGGATGTTGGGATCTGGGTGTCACGACACATCGATGGAAGCTGGACAGACCCGGTCGAGGTTGCCAACGGAATTCAGTACAGCACTGCTGGCGGCAGGGTGCACCGCCATCCCACCTGGAACCCGGTTCTGTTTCAGTATCCGGATGGGCCTCTGGCCTTATTCTGGAAGTGTGGCCCAAGTCCCTCCACATGGTGGGGCGAAATGGCCATCTCAGAAGACAACGGGGCCACATGGCATTCTGCTCACCGGCTTCCCGAGCACATTGACGGGCCGGTGCGTAACAAGCCGCTGCTGTTGGAAAACGGCACGCTGCTTTGTGGCAGCAGCACTGAATTTGACGGTTGGCGCGTTCACTTTGAGATGACTGCTGACCAGGGCCGCACATGGCAGCGAACCGAGGCGATTCACGACGGTAAGGAATTTGGAGCGATCCAGCCAACACTCCTGCGGGGAGCCGACGGAACAATACTGGCCCTGTGTCGCAATCAGGACGGAAACGGCAACATTCTGCAAACGTCGTCAGGAGATGGCGGTCGTACATGGTCTGCAGTGGCCCCGATTGCGTTGCCAAACCCCAACAGTGGAATCGATGGCGTGACGCTGGATTCCGGAACGCACCTGCTGGTTTACAACCACACTCGACGGGGACAGGGAAATCCCAAAGGTCGCGCAATGATCAACCTGGCGATCAGCGAGGACGGACAGACGTGGCAGGCCGCGCTGACACTTGATCGGGAAGATCGTTCCGAGTTTTCTTACCCCGCGATCATTCAGACATCCGATGGTCTGGTGCACATCACCTACACGTGGAAGCGAACACGAGTTCGCCACTGCGTTGTGGATCCGAAGAAGCTGCAGGGACATGATCTGACACCGGACAAGTGGCCGCTTCCCTGATTCACTCGTGAGTTGAGTTTCGGCCCCCGCACATATTTCCGGCCTCTGCTGCGAAGTCCTCCCCATGGCACAAACAACCACAGTGATCCGCGCACTTAAACCGGGCAGAGCCATCACTGGAATGTCTGCGGTACTGCTTCCGTACTGCAGTTCGTCCGAGGTGGACTGGCCGAATTTCGAAGCTCACGTGGAACGGACGATTGCGGCCGGGTTGCGGCCGGCGGTGAACATGGACACGGGCTACGTCAACCTGCTGGATGACAGCATCAAACAGGAAGTGCTGAACCGCACTGCGACGATCGCGGCGGGACAACCATTTGTCGCCGGTGCCTACGTCGCGGACTCGCCGGACAGTTCATTCGACCGTGACAGCTATGCAGCTCGCATGGAGCAGATCGAGGCAGCTGGTGGCACCCCCGTCATCTTTCAGTCTTACGGATTGACCGGTCAGGACGACGACTCCATTGTGCAGTCCTATCAACAGCTTGCAGAACACTGTGACAGCATGATTGGATTTGAGCTGGGTCAGGTCTTTCTGCCGTTTGGCCGCATCTACAGCGAGCGCGTTTACCGGGGATTAATGCAGATTCCTCGCTGCATCGGTGCGAAGCACTCGTCGCTGGATCGAGGACTGGAATGGCAGCGACTGAGCTGGCGCGATGAAGTGAGGCCTGAGTTTCTTGTACTGACCGGCAATGATCTGGCCATCGACATGGTCATGTATGGCAGCGATTATCTTCTGGGCCTCAGCAGTTTCGCACCGGATCTGTTCGCCCGTCGTGACCGGATGTGGCAGCAGGGGGACGCAGACTTCTATCAGCTGAACGATGTGCTGCAGTATCTCGGCTTCTTTGCCTTCCGCGCGCCGGTTCCGGCATACAAGCATTCGGCCGCGATGTTTCTGCAGCTGCGAGATCAGATCACGACATCACTGACACATCCAAAAGGCATCGAACGACCGCAATCTGATGTTGCCGTGCTGAGCGAAATTCTGACCAGTCTGGCTCCGTGGCTGTAGCAGCCTTCCCGGCAGACACAATCCCGCAGTCCCGACTTTTCTTCCGCGTCGCATTCCCCAGCAATCCTGTGGCCGCAGCAGTGGTATTTCGACTGCGAATCTGGGACAACTCCTGCAGCTTGCTGCCACAATCTGCTGCACGACCAAACCTCCCGCACCGGTCCGGCACAGAGAGATCAGTAGGGAAGGAGACTGGCAACTGTGAAACAAAAACGACTGATTGTTTTTATTGCCCTCGCGGGCCTGTTCTTCACAGCAGCTGCAGTGGCCCAGTTTGGTCAGTTTGGTCAGTTTGGCGGTCGACGCGGCATCAATTACGGGCCCGACGGTCGTGTCGATCGTCGTGGTGTCCCGGACTGGAAGCTGGACAGCAACTTCACAAAGGATGTGTTTACATTTGTTCGCATCCGTTACCGCTCCATGGGTCGCTGGGGCTGGCAGACAGACTATCCTGACGCTGATCTGAACTTCAGCTGGCGACTGCAGCAGTTGACGTCTCTGCACACCGACCCTGACGGATTGATTCTGGAACTGACCGATCCGCGTTTGTTCGACTATCCGTTCATTTACATCATCGAACCGGGGTACATTTATCTCGAAGAGGATGAGCGGGCCGCTCTTCGCAGCTATCTGTTAAACGGCGGATTCCTGATGGTGGATGACTTCTGGGGTGACGAGGAGTGGGAAGGCTTCTATCGCGAATTGAAGCTTGTCTTTCCTGATCGGGAACCGCAGGACCTTCCGCTGGACCATCCCATCTTCCATTGCGTCTACGATCTGAAGGAGCGCCCCCAGATCCCTGCGCTCGGGTTTGCCCAGCCGCTGCCCAACGGTGAAATCTATACCGCCCAGGGCCCCGGCACCGAAGAAGTCCACTACCGGGCATTGTTTGATGACGATGGTCGCATGATGGCGATGATCTGTCACAACACCGATCTCGGAGACGGCTGGGAACGAGAGGCAGAGGATCCGTGGTACTTCCGGGAATTCTCCGAGAAGAAGGCCTACCCATTGGGCATCAATATTATTTTCTACGCGATGACTCACTAGCCAGTCAGCCGGACGGAGCCTGCCCTGCCGAAATCTCTACAGTAATCTGAAAGTCAGACATGAGTAACACAGACAACACGGACATCAGCGAAGAACGCGAACGAGAGCTCATCGCTCAATTGCGAGACTTTCGCACCCGCATCGACTCCGAACTGTCCCGAGTGATTATCGGTCAGAAGGACGTTGTTCGCCAGTTGCTGGTATCAATGCTTGCCGGCGGCAACTGCCTGATCACAGGGGCTCCGGGACTCGCAAAGACCCTGTTGGTGAAGACGATTGCCGATCTGTTCAATTTGAACTTCAGCCGAATTCAATTCACCCCTGACCTGATGCCTGCGGACATCACCGGAACCGAAGTGTTGGAAGAAGACGCAGCCGGCGCTCGCAGCATGCGGTTCATTCCCGGACCGATTTTCTCAAACGTGCTGCTGGCCGACGAGATCAATCGAACACCGCCCAAAACTCAGTCAGCACTTCTGGAGGCGATGCAGGAACGGCAGGTCACTGCGGCTGGAAAACGCTACGAACTGGACAGCCCGTTCTTCGTGCTGGCGACTCAAAACCCAATTGAGATGGAAGGGACCTATCCGCTCCCGGAAGCTCAGCTTGACCGATTCATGTTCAACGTACTGATCGATTATCTGCCTGAAGACGACGAGGTGGAAGTCGTCAGACAGACTACGAAGAATGCCCCCGCCCCTGTCCAGCCGCTCTTTTCCGGACAGGATCTTGTGGAATTCAACGAGGTCGTTCGTCGGGTGCCAGTCTCAGAAGACGTCATTCGCTACGCTGTTCGAATTGCAACCGCTTCTCGCCCGGGGGCGCAGGGTTGTCCTCAGTTCATCAGCGACAACGTTTCGTGGGGTGCCGGACTTCGAGCCGGTCAGTATCTGGTGCTGGCCGGAAAAGCACAGGCCCTGCTGGATGGCCGCAGTTACGTTTCTGCAGCGGATATTCGTTCGTTTGCGGCACCGGTTCTGCGTCATCGCATTCTGCCCAATTATCGTTCCGAAGCAGCCGGAATTACAGTGGATCAGCTGATCGCACAGTTGGTCGAGCATGTCGAGCATCCAAAGAACGAAACGGCCAGCTGACAGGCCTTTGCCTCACTTGGTGGCACCGCATCGAATGCTGCAACTTCCGGGAGACCATTGATGTCCGTCGAGCTGATGAATCCCGCCGTAATTATGGCGATACGCTCGCTGGAACTGCGTGCTCGTTTGATCGTGGACGGGTTTCGCACCGGCCTGAATCGCAGTAACCGGCACGGCTTCTCCGTTGAGTTCTCGGAGTATCGACAATACACACAGGGTGACGACCCTCGCTTCCTCGACTGGAAGTTATTTGCGCGAACGGACCGCAGCTACATCCGGCTGTTCGAGGATGAGACGAATCTGCGCTGCAATATTCTGCTGGACGTCAGTCGTTCCATGACGTTTCAGTCTCACGACTGGAGCAAATGGGATTATGCGTCCACGATCGCTGCATCTCTGGCATGGCTGTTAAATCGTCAGGGGGATGCCGTGGGGCTGACTCTGTACGACGATCAGATTCGTGACGTTGTTCCAGCAAGGTATCGCCCGGGGCACTTCCGCAGACTGCTGGTGACCATGGAACGGGCCGCCGCCGGAAAGCTGACCGATACCGCGGGTGCGCTCCGGGACGCGGCGGATCGGCTGCAGAAACGCGGACTGGTTGTCTTGATATCAGACTTGCTCTCCCCAGCGGACGATCTCAGTGCCAGCCTCAGTGTCCTCCGCAGCTGTGGACACGACGTGGTGGTACTGCAGATTATGGATCCAGCCGAAGCAACGCTGAATTTTTCCGGACCGGTACAGTTTCAGGACCTCGAAACTTCTGTACGTGTCCATGCCGACCCCGACGCAATTCGGGCCGAATACGTGGAACAGATCGAGGCTCACAATCGTGAAGTACGGGAAGAATGTGAGGCGGCAGGCGCGGCCTTTCGACAGTTTCTGACGGACCAGGCACTTGAAGTTTGTCTTGCCGAGTTCCTGCAGGCTCGACGGGAACTGAGATAGACCAGGCGGACTCCAACTGCTTTGCTGTCCTGACAGGAAATAGAGATATGTTCGAGTTTTTGAGTCTGAACTTCGCGATCGCTGGTGGATTCCTCGCAACGGTCCCGTTCGTCCTGCACCTGCTTCGCAAGACTCCCGCACAAACCGTCCCCTTTACTGCTGTGCGATTCCTGCGTGCGACCCTGCCACGCACCACGCGACGATCGTCTCCAGAGCACTGGCCACTGATGCTGCTGCGAATTCTGGCGGTGGTGCTGCTGGGGATGGCGTTTTCGCGCCCGTTTCAGTTCCTGGCCATCGACAGGCAGGTCAGTACACCTGCTGGCAAGCGAATCGCGGTCCTGATCGATTCCAGTGCCAGCATGCGTCGCGATGGGATTCGGGATCAGGTTCTGGAACGCTTTACCAGCCTTGCGGAATCACTGAATCCCGACGACCTGTTGAGTGTGTCCACATTCTCCCGGTCTGTTTCTGCGTTGATTACTCCCGAAGAATGGCAGCAGACTGCGGCAGACGGCCGTCCGGCGCTGCTGGATCGCGTTTCAGAACTGTGGGAACCCGATTGGTTTCCCACAGAGACTGCAGCCGCAATGCTCTCAACTGCCGAACAAATCGCGCGGGAAAAAACCAGCCGCAGCGGCACACTGGAACGGATTCTGGTGGTCATCACGGATTTCCAGAATGGCAGTCAGTTGCAACAGTTGCAGTCCGCAGCATGGCCCGAAAATGTCCGTATTGAACTGCAAGTCGTCGGTGCGACTCCCGTCGGTAATGCAGGGATCAGTCTGTTTCAGACGGAGAAGGGTGTTCGGGTTCGACTCACCAGCGCGGGTGACTCAAGTCTGTCGAAATATCGGCTGCAGCCTTTCGATGCCAGCGGGCTGCCGCTGGGGGACCCACTGACAGTCGATGTTGCTCCCGGCCAGCGACGAACAATTACGTTGCCGGAGTATGACGACGGCTCGCCGGTCGGCATCGAATTGCTGGATGATCTTCACCCTTTTGACAACGTCATTGATCTTCCCACAACGGAAGCACCAGTCCGCATCACAGGACATCTTGGTTCCACAGACCCGAACGACTCGGAGCAGATGCGTTATTACCTGCAACGCGTTCTTGACGGTGATGAATCGCTCGTGACGGACCTGGCAGATCTCCAGACCAGCGACGGGACTCTCGTTCCCCCTCCCAAAGATGCTCGACTGATCTTTGTCACAGCGGCTGCTTCGCCGGAAGCCAGCGACACACTGCAGGCTGTTCTGGAAAACGGCCGCAGTTTGTTCATCGCCCTCGATTCCACAACGATGGCCGAATCGCTGAAGTCGTTGCTGCCGGCCGGATGTGAAGTGACGGAAGCGAATGTGAAGGATTACGCCATGTTCACGTCACCCGACCTGAACGCACCACTGTTGCGACCATTTGCGGACCCTCGGTTTTCCGACTTTTCCTCCATCAGAATCTGGCATCACCGCCGACTGACGCTGCCTTCGGAGCCTCCGGAATCTCTGAGGATTCTGAAGCGATTCGATGATGGTACTCCCGCGTTGGTGGAGTACCCCGGAGCAAATGGAGGGCGGATCTGGCTCAGCATGACCGGGTGGCATCCCGGCGACAGTCAGTGGGCTCTGTCCAGCAGATTTCCTCCGCTGTTAAATCGGCTGCTTGAACTTGCGTGGCCCGACGAACGAGAATTGCGGATTCTGGAAGTGGGCACGATTCTAACCCCGGCGGACCTTGCAGCAGACTCTGACTGGGTACTCACACTGCCGGACCAATCCACGCGATCTTCACAGCAGGCCGCCGCTGATTTGCAGCAAAGCAACGGAGCTCCCCGTGTACTACTGGACCAGCCCGGTCGCTGGAAGCTGACGATCAATTCCCCCGACGGTGACCGGGATGTGGAATTCCTCGTCAATGTCGCCGCCGCAGAAAGCCGTACCGAAACGCTACCGGCAGGACAGTTGCAGGCACTCGGACTCTCATCCGATGTCGCGGCAATTCAGGATCAGAACGCTGTCACAGAACAGGACCCGGAGAAGCTCGCGCAATTGAATGCAGAAGAGCTGGAGTCTCGTCAGAAGATCTGGAGATATTTCCTGCTGGCTGCTTTATTCTGTCTGGTCGCGGAAGCACTGCTTTCACGGCGAATCGAACAGCAGCAGGGCCAGGCGGAACCCGCAGCACAGGCCTGATCAGCAGGCCTGCTGATCCAGCAACTTTGCTGAACCCGCCGCGTTGCTGCAGCGATGTGCTCACATGGCCGCTGTGTCCACGCCACCCTCGTGAAAGACACCGATTCGGCGGAATCGCTCGTAGCGATGCTCCACGATTTCATCTGCAGAGAACTTCTCGAATTTCTGCAGCGCTTCCACCAGCCGCCCTTTCAGAGTGGCGGCCATCTTGAAGTGATTTCGGTGAGCACCTCCCAGCGGTTCCGGGATGACTTCGTCAACCACTTCGAGGTTCATCAGGTCGCTGCTGGTAAACTTCAGTGCGCGGGCGGCTTTGTCTTTATGCACGGCACTCTTCCAGAGAATACCGGCACAGCCTTCGGGGCTGATCACCGAATAGTAGGCGTTTTCAAGAACCGCCACATGATTCCCCATCCCGATGCCCAGGGCGCCTCCGGAACCGCCTTCACCAATGACTGCACAAATCACAGGAACCTCAAGTGTTGACATGTCCCGCAGGTTGACAGCAATGTTGTAGGACTGACCGCGTTCTTCCGCGCCAATCCCGGGATAGGCACCGGGCGTGTCAATCAGACAGACAATAGGCAGTCCATAACGACTTGCCATCTCCATCTTCTGCATTGCCTTACGATAACCTTCCGGATGAGCACAGCCGTAATAACACTCGTTGCGCTCTTTCAACGTACGGCCTTTTTGATGGCCAACAAACATCACTTTGCGGCCGGCGATCGTGGCAAACCCGGTCGCAATTGCCCGGTCGTCACCAAATGCCTTGTCGCCATGGAGTTCCACGAATTCATCAAAAACCAGCTCGAGATAGTCGCGAGTCTGCGGACGATCCGGATGACGTGAAACCTGCACGGTCTGCCAGGGGTCGAGGTTGGCATACAACTCACGGGTCATTTGAGTGAGTTCCACCCGCATTCGCCGCATACTTTCCTTCTCTGCCGGGCTGGGATCTTCCTGTGCCTCAAGCTGAACCAGTCGATCTTCCAGCTCGTACAGCGGTTTTTCAAACGGAAGACGATGAAGTGATGCCATAGGTCAAGCATTCCGATGATGCAGAACAGTTGCAGATCCAGCCGGGCTTCTGCGCACTCGGCCGCCGTGCGACGCCTGCTCAACAGGCAGGTGTTGCCCGTAGGTTATCGATGACAACTGCAGAAGACCCCGCACTAATACCCTGCAAAGTCTAAACGGAACCGCAGGAAGATCACTAACCCGACCTGATTTTTTCTTGAAACCGCCCAGCAGTGAAAATTGCGGTTTGAATCACGAAAATCACATCGTGCGGCGGCGGCAGAGCCGATGCTCAGTCAATGTCCGGCAACTCGGTCATGTAGTCCATGTTATCGTGCTCCTCTGTCGGCGTCGCCGGAATTGCACCGCGACGTTCGAGGGGCAAAATGACATTGGCCTGAGCCGCCTGCTGCTGAGCCGCCTGCTGCTGAGCCGCCTGCTGCTGAGCCGCCTGCTGCTGAGCCGCCTGCTGCTGAGCCGCCTG